>Ga0326728_10008000_pt1 | contig 26630 bp, 21 predicted proteins | sample MB3enrmetagenome_FD_207602 | JGI IMG/M metagenome (GOLD analysis project Ga0326728, IMG submission 207602) | Lab enriched peat soil microbial communities from McLean, Ithaca, NY, United States - MB31MN | ecosystem: Environmental > Terrestrial > Soil > Wetlands > Peat | place: USA: New York...
ACCCGTGTGAAATATCCCTCGCTCAGATCCGGTGCCAATACACCCACGCTCATAGAGCGGCTTTGCCGCAATGACCGGGCAAAATAATTGGGCCGGTAGTCCAGTCGGTGCGCCGCCTCCACCACGCGGTTGCGTGTCTCCTGCGGGATGGACTTGGCACTCGGCGAGTTATTCAGGACAAGGGAGACCGTGGTCTGGGACAAGCCCAGATGCTCGGCTAACATGCGCAGGTTCACATGGACGGGAGCAGGTGTCGTCTTTCCCTTTGTCATGTTGGAGTTGTACCACGCTCCACCGTGGCGCGGAAAGGCGGGCTCTTCGTCAATACATCGATTTTCTAATCACAATGTCGCCCGTTCGAGCCTGAAACCTTCATTTCTGCACCGATTTGGCAGCCTTGCGCCCGTTGGGGAGGTCATCTACGCCCGCCGCCCCGGGGAACGCGAATCACGATTTCCACCCGTATGCGCTTGATTTTGCTTCGTTGTAACCTCGCGTTCACAATTCACCGGTAGCCTGACGTTTGTGGACGTCACCGTGCCTGAGATTCGTATTTCCCAGCCGCAGACTCAACCAGATGTCGATTCGATTCCGCCGCAACCGCCCAGCGGAGCGTTGGCGCAGGATCAATCGGCCATCCGCCGCCACCTGCTCGGCCGAGGCAATTCCGCTGTCGCCGACGGGATTTTCAAAATTCTCATGGTGCTGTGCGCCCTCAGCATCTTCGCCATCGTGGCCCTCATCGCGACGGAGCTTATTCAGCGATCACAACTTTCTTGGCATGCTTTTGGCTTCAAGTTCTTCTATAAAACTTATATCGACCCGACGACTGACCTTCCTTCCTACTGGGATCCTGTCAACAACTACTTCAGCGCGTTGCCTTTCGTCTACGGCACGCTGGTTTCCTCGTTTCTTTCGCTGCTGTTCGCAGTCCCACTGGCCATCGGCGTCGCCGTCTTCCTCACTGAGATGTGTCCAGGTTTCTTGCGCGCGCCGCTGGCCTTCTTGACCGAACTGCTGGCCGCCATTCCCAGCATCATTTACGGTTTATGGGCGGTATTTGTTCTCGTGCCTTTGCTTCGGGAACACGTGAATCCGGTGCTGATCAAGGCATTCGGTTGGAGCGGATTCTTCTCCGCCGATAATCCCACCGGGCTCGGCTATTTTGCGTCGGGTGTCATTCTCGCAGTCATGATTCTGCCCATCATCTCATCGCTTACTCGCGAGGTAATGACGGCCGTGCCGCACTCGCAGCGCGAAGCCGTGCTGGCCCTGGGCGCGACGCGCTGGGAAATGATTCGCATGGGTGTGCTGCGCAATGCGCGCATCGGAATCGTCGGCGCTGTCATTCTCGGTCTCGGTCGCGCGCTCGGCGAAACCATGGCCGTCACCATGGTCATCGGCAACACTCCGCAAATCAGCCGGTCATTGCTGGCTACCGGGAGCTCGATGGCCTCGGTCATCGCCAACGAGTTTACCGAGGCCGTCAGCGACATGCATCTGAGCGCGCTCATGGAAATCGGTTTGGCGCTGTTCATTGTCACCATCATTGTGAACGCGACGGCCCGCCTGCTCGTCTGGGCGGTCACGCGCGGAGCACCGGCAACGCAACGTTGAGAAACAGAAAGATGATCCGCAATTGCTGAGGAAGGGAATCGGAGAAAAGTGCCGCAGGAACATCAAATTCGGAACCGCCTCCGCTGGTTGCTCGACAAGGCCGCAACATCGATTGCGGTGTTGTCGACGGTCCTGGTCATTGTTCCGTTGGCGGCGATCTTTGTCTATCTCATCATCAAGGGCGCCAGCTCGCTGAACGTCGACTTCTTCACAAAGATTCCCGCGCCCGTCGGCGAGACTGGCGGCGGAATGGCCAATGCCATCGTCGGTTCGATCACCCTTCTGGCCCTTGCCAGCCTTATCGGCGTTCCTATCGGCATTGGCGGAGGTATTTTCCTGGCCGAGTTCGGCCGCGGCACAAAGCTGGCGGATGCCGTCCGTTTCACCGCCGACGTGCTTAACGGGGTCCCATCCATCGTCATGGGCCTCGCCGCTTACGCGCTTATCGTCGTCCCGCAGCATCATTTCTCGGCATTCGCCGGAGGCGTGGCGCTCGGCATCATGATGATTCCCACCGTCTGTCGCACCACCGAAGAAATGCTCCTCATGGTTCCGCATTCGGTACGTGAAGCCGCTCTCGGTCTTGGCGTTCCCAACTGGCGCTCAGTCCTCTCCATCACCGTAAAGACCGCTTCGCCCGGCATCATTACCGGCTGCATGCTGGCCTTCGCCCGCGTCGCCGGAGAAACCGCGCCGCTCATCTTCACCGCGCTGGGAAACGACTTCTGGAGCACCAGCCTGAATGAGCCCATCGCCGCTCTTCCCCTGCAGATCTGGATTTATGCTCAATCTCCCTACGACGATTGGCACCGGCTGGCGTGGGCGGGATCGCTGGTTTTGATCATTCTCATTGTGCTCGCCGTTTCGCTCGTGCGTTTTGTCACCAGCCGCGGTGTCTTGAAAGGGGCAAGCTAAGTGGGTGTAGGCATCGAGGTAACCAACCTGAACGCGTGGTACGGCGCCAACCACACGCTGCAGGACATCAATCTGAATATTCCGGCCAACCACGCCACGGCGCTGATTGGACCCTCAGGCTGCGGAAAGAGCACTTTTGTGCGTTGCCTCAACCGTATGCATGAGACCAATCCCATCGCCCGCGTTACCGGCAGCGTTCGCATGGGCGACCTCGACATTTATCACGATGCATCGCCCGTCGAGGTTCGCCGCCGCGTGGGCATGGTCTTCCAGCGCCCCAATCCCTTTCCCACCATGTCCATTTACGACAACGTCTCCGCCGGTCTCAAGCTCAACGGCTACTCCCACCGCCAGTCCCTCGACGAAGTCGTAGAGAAATCCCTGAAGAACTCGGCGTTGTGGGACGAAGTCAAGGACGACCTGAAGAAGAAATCCGGTGCTTCGCTTTCCGGCGGCCAGCAGCAGCGCCTCTGCATTGCCCGCGCCCTTGCCGTTGACCCCGAAGTCCTGCTCATGGACGAGCCCGCCTCGGCCCTGGATCCCGTGTCCACTTCCAAGATCGAGGATCTCATCTTCCAACTAAAGTCGCAGTACACCATCGTGATTGTGACGCATAATATGCAGCAGGCAGCCCGCGTGGCAGAGAAGACCGGATTCTTCCTCAACGGCCGCATGGTCGAGTTCGATTCGACCCACAAAATCTTCACCAATCCTTCTGACAAGCGCACGGAGGATTACATCACGGGCAGGTTTGGATGACACGCATACGCTTTCAACAGAGCCTGGAAGACCTGAAGGAGAACCTCCTGGTGATGGCGGGGCTCGCCGAGCAGGCGATCCAGCGCGCCATCGAGGCTTACCGGGTTCGCGATCTTTCCATTTGCGACCTGGTCAGCCGCAGCGAGATCGCCATCAATCGCATGGAGCGCGACATCGATCAGGCCGCGCTCGATCTGCTCGCGATGGAGCAGCCCATGGCCATCGACCTGCGCTTCATTCTCAGCGTGATCAAGATCAACGCCGACCTTGAGCGCGTGGGCGACGCCGCTAAAAGCATCAGCGACCGCGTCCGCATCATGGATCGCATGGCCGCCGTCGATCTTCCCGTTGACATTCCCCGCATGGCCGCCATGGCCGCCGACATGGTGCGCAAAAGCCTGCAAGCTTTCATCGAGGGCGATGCCGAGCTGGCCCGTGGAGTTCTCACCATGGACGATGCGGTAGACCAGATGAACCGCGCCGCCTTTCGTGCCCTCACAAAAGTCATGGAAGAACAGAGCCATCTTGCGCCCCAGGCCCTCAACGCCCTCATGATCTGCCGCAGCCTTGAACGCGTCGGCGATCACGCAACCAACATCGCCGAGGACGTCATCTTCTGGGTGCAGGGTGCCGATGTCCGCCACTTCAAGAGCGTAGCGAAAGCGGCCGCCAACGCCGCCATTGCTGGTTCTGCGGCGATGCCGGCCGAAGCGCCCGTCTCTCCTGCCGCAGGCTCAGACGGAACCGTGCCGATCGACACTGCTCCTGCGAAAAGCTGAATCCCAGGTCCGGCCCAATGAAAAAGCCCCGCTCGTCGCGGGGCTTTTTGTCGTGTGCGAAATCTGCGATACGCGCCAACAGCGGAAAACCAAAAGCCGGGAGCTGAAAGCCAGAAGCTGCTTCTCTAACGCGTCGCCTCCGCCTTTATACCCAGCGATGTCAACTTCGCGCGCGCCGCCCTCGCCTCAGGTGTCTGCGGGTGCCGCTGGATCAGCGAACGCAACTCGTGAATGCCCTCTTCGCGCTTATCCATCGCAATCAGGGCGAACCCTTTGTGCAATTGCGCCGCTGAAGCCTTGGCGTTGCCGCTGAATCCTTCCAGCACCGCGTTGTACTCGTTGATCGCAGTGGGATAGTCCTTCTGCTGGTAGGCAATCTCACCGAGATAGAACTGGGCCGTGCCGGCCGCGTCGTCCAGTGGATAGTAGTGCGCCACGTCCTGAAACTCGCCTTGGGCCACCTGGTACCGTCCCGCACTGTAATCACGCACCCCGGCCTGCAAAGTCTCTTGCAGCGGCGGCGCCTGTTGTCCGCCCGTCGCGCCCGGCGATGCTGCGCTCGGTAGTCCAGGTCCCTGATCGGGCCCGCCTGGAGCCGCCGTGCCGCCCGGCGCTGCGCCGGGGCCCGTAGCTCCCGGTTGCTGTGCCTGCGCTGCCTGCATCGCCTGCAGTTGTGTCTGCATGTCCTGCATCGATTTGTCCAGCTTGGCTATACGAGCCTTCAGTTCGTCCACCGAATCATTCAGCGACTGCACCTGGCCGGAAACGCCGTCCACCTTTCCGCTCACCGCATCGTTTTGCGCGTTGATCTTCTGCTGCAGAGCGGTTACCGTCGTGTTCACTTGACTCGCTTGGTCGGCAGTTTGCTGCGCCAGGTGCTCCAGCACGCTCAGACGCGCATCCATTGTGGACTGCAGCCGCTGCACCGCATCAAGCAACTGCTGTACCTGGGTTTGCAGTTCGACCATTTCTTTTGAGACCGCGTGCGCCGGCCTGGCTGCGGGGCCAAACAGAAGAAGCAACGCTGCAATTGCGAGCAGACCTTGGCGAAGATGAATTGATTTGAGCATGTCGTAAACCCTTCCTCGATCAATAACTTCCTCAATAACAACATACGGCAGCCGGGCTTCAGGAGCTAGGCTGCCGCGTGTCAAAGCACATGAATCCCGGGCCGCAAGCCAACAGCCCAAGGCTGCCTTACTTGTCGATCGTGAACCCGTCTCTGCGGTTCAGTTGCCAGCACTCCTCGGTCGAATCGGAGCAGAACGGCTTCTCCTTGCCGTAGCTGATCACGCGGATCCGATCCGCAGCGATTCCCGCCGTCACCAGCGCGGTCTTGGCCGCCTGTGCGCGGTTCTGGCCGAGAACCAGGTTGTATTCGTCTGATCCGCGCTCATCGCAGTAGCCGCCAATCACGATCTTGATATTGGGGTGCGCATTTAAGTAATCGGCGTTCTTGGCCAGGATCGCCTGTGCGTCGGCGCGAATATCGTAGTTGTCGTAGTCGAAGAAAATCGGCTGAACGTGCGCGTCGAAGTCCTGCTGCTCATTCAAGCTCGTGCTCGGCACGCTGATGGCCGGCGGCGAATTCACGGTGACAAATGCTGATGCGTCGGCCGAGCCGCCATCCCCGTGCGCCACCAGGTGATATGTTGTCGATTCCGTCGGCGTCACGGTCTTCACGCCCACGGTCGGAACATCGCCGATGCCGTCAATTGAAACTGTGTTTGCATTGGTAGTTTTCCAGCTCAACTGCACCTGGTCGCCGGCCGAGATCACCGTCGGCGTTGCGGTCAGTTGTGCCGTCGGAGCGGGCACCGATGCGGCCGGTGCTTCTTCCGAGGGCGGCAGGGGGGCGGTCTTCTTTTTGCAACCGGAGACGGCGGCCAAGGCAACCAGCAAAAGTGCAATCGAAAAAATAGCATTCAGTGTTTTCAAGGGAATTCTCCTTCTCAAAAAAGGTGGTGGTTATCTTTCGGGCAACCGTGTCCTTTTGTCGTCGCAGCGTGCCGCCCCTGTGCTGCCTTCTGAACTTCAGCACCCCCAAAATGATAGTTCATCAAATCCGCAAGCGCGGTTAAAATGCCGGAGAATGCCACGCACGGAATCACCAGCGGACGGCCTTTGCTGGAGAACTCACTTCCAGCTCCAGTTGGGCATCATGTTGTCGCCCGAGAACGTGAGTTGCTGCTGATTCGTGCCATCGGCAAGCATCGTCCAGATCTGCGTGCGGTGCCCGATCTGGCGCTGGAACACAATGTGGCGTCCATCGGGCGCCCACGATGGAAAGTCGTTGACGCCGGACTCGTGCGTTACCTGCAGCCAGTTCTTGCTGGCAATGTCCATCACGTAGACGTCATATCCGCCAGGATCGCCGGGGCCGTATTTGCGGTTCCATGCAAACGCCAGCATGCTCCCGTTGGGCGACCACGATGGAGAGATGGCATAGCCGCCGTCGGTCATACGCTGCACGTTGGCGCCATCTTTATCCATGATATAAATCTGCGGCTCGCCCGTCCGGCCGCTCACAAATGCAAGCTGATTGCCGGTGCGTGGATTCCAAACCGGCGACACATCGGATCCGAACGACGTTATGGCGTGCGCGTTTCCCCCGCTCACGTCGGAAATCCATATATCCGGATGGCCCCCGCGCGCCGAAGAGAATGCAATCTTCGATCCGTCTGCCGACCACGCCGGAGACTGGTTGCTTCCTCCTGCGGAACCCGCTGTGAAACCCACTAGCCGTCCTAAGTCAAGCGAATACATGCGGATCGACCATCCTTCGCTTCCCAGCGATGCGAACGCAATTCGGGAGTTATCCGGTGAGATGCGCGGAGAGAGCGAAATGCTGCCTAAATGCGTAACGGCGTGCTGATTTTGTCCGTCGTAATCCATCACCCAGATCTCTTTTGACCCGGTGCGATTACTTACAAAATAAATCTTGGTTTCAGCAATACCGTTAATGGCGCCGCCCAGCCGATAAATGATTTCATCGGCAAACCGATGCGCCACGGTGCGCGCCATTTCTTCGCTGGCTGCTTCGTTGTATTGGCTGGCCAGCACCGGCGCGCTCCCCGCGGTGCGCGCGTCCGTCAGCCACCCGTACACCACGAGCCGGCCGTTTGTGGCCGAGAGCGCCCCGAACGCCACCATGGCCGCGTTCGCCGGCGCTAACGCCCACTGATTTGCCACAAACTCTTGCGGCGAACCCGGCATTGCCTGCGGAGCCAGGCTCTTTGACACCATGTCGAAAATGCCTGCATTCGACAGGTCGCTAAAAAGTGTGGAGTCGAAGACGGCCTTTAGCGGCACTGTTTCCGGATCGCTACCGACCGGCTTGAAATCGGCCGCGGCTAGGCGGATGCGCTCGTTGCCAAGGTTGGTTCCGGTGTGCACCCAGTCCTGGGCGGAAGTTCGAGGCGTTAAAAAAAACGCTAGGCAAAGCAAGTACAAGGGGAAGACCCGAATTGTTGCCTTCATGCGATCTGCAATCCTTCCTGTTGGGGTAACAGTTGATTGTGCGCACGCCACTAGCCACTGCATTTCAGTATTCGCAGTAATACGATACCTTCAACGTGCTTTGATTATAGTTTGCCGGAAGCTGGCCAAATGTATCCACGCGCTGCGCTGCGAGCACGCAGGAGTTGTCCAGTGTAGGGCTGCCGCTTGATGTGTCGATCCTTGGCTGGCTGTGGCTGCCGTCACGGTAAATCGTAAAAGCCAGGTACACGCGCGCTCCCTTTGGCGTCCGCGCATCCACCTGTGCCTTATCCCAAGTCTGCGACATCTTCCGGTTGATCTGGTCCACATACCACGGAAACAGGCTGGCAAAGTTGTTGTCGCCAACCGTCGTCGGTCCGGCCGAGCCCGGCCGCATCTGGTGCGGGATCACTGAACCAGACTGCTCACCATATTGCGCCACGTTCTGTTGAGGCTGGGGCTGATGCGGCTGAGTCTTGGGAATGTTCTTCACCGTCGGCTTTGTTGGCTTGCCGAGAATCGGAATCGCCGTCTCATCCACGTGCTTCTGCTCTTTCGGGCTCGGGGCAGCCGGCGCTTTGCTCGGTGTCTCTGTGGCGAGCACATTCTGGTTCACCTGGTCGGTTGGCAACGGCAGCGCGTTCGTCAATGTCACTTGCATCGATCCGCCCGCGCCCGCGGTCCCCCAGAAATTGTGATGGAACAACCCCATCGCCCATGCGTAGGACAAGAGCATTCCGAGGATCGCCAGATGCAGCACAACCGAGCCGGCCGCCGGTGCCGCAAAAGGCTCCCGCGCCAGTTCCCGCTCCAGGTGTTCGCTGTCCTCTAGAACGCTTTCCATATTCCCGCTAGCTCCGCTAACGCCGCCAACCCCGCTAGCTCCGCTCCGTCACTGATTTCCGCTGCCGCCCGATCCCTTTAGATCCAGAGGCTGCGTCACGATCGACACATTCGTGATGCCCGACTGCTTCACCGCGTCCATCACGCTCGCGAACGCCCCGAAAGGAACCCGTTCATCGCTGCGCAAATAAATCGCCTGGTGCGTCGGGTCCACTCCCGCCTGGTGCAGCCGCGCCGGCAGATCGTGCACGTTTACCGGCTGATCGTTCAGGAACACATTCTGTTCGCGGTCGATCGTCACCACCATGCGCTGCTCGGTGATTTGCTTCACCGTCCGCGTCTTTGGCACATTCACTTCAATTCCCGATTGCAGCACCGGCTCGGTAATCATGAAGATCACCAGCAAAACCAGGACCACGTCTACTAGCGGAGTAATGTTGATATCCGCCAGCGACGACCGCGTTTGTCCATTGAATGTGGTGAATGCCACCCTGAACCTCTCGCGGAGCCAAGCTAGCTCCGCCAACTCCGCTCGCTCCGCTAACCCCGCTACTTATATAGACTGCGCTCGGCTTCTCGGGGCATCTCCGCGGGAACCCTCGGTGCCTGCGCCTGCGTCCGCTGAGGCATCTCCTCGAGCGAGTTCAGCAGCTCGCGGCAAAAATCGTCCGTCGCCGAAGCGAATAACCTGATCCGCGCTGAAAACTGGTTGTAGGCAACCACCGCTGGAACGGCCACGAACAAGCCGGCCGCCGTCGTAATCAGCGCCTCGCTGATGCCTGGCGCCACGGCGCGCAGCGTTGCCGCTCCTGCAGTGCCTAATCCGCTAAACGCATCCACTACGCCCATCACCGTCCCAAACAGGCCCACAAACGGGCTCGTCGCGCCAATGGTCGCCAGCCACGTCATGCGCCGCTCCAGCGCCGTGATGGCTGTGCTCGCAGCGGTCTGCGCCGTGCGCTCCAGTGGCGTTAGGTTGCGTGGTGGCCCCGATCCGCCCGTCTGCCGCTTGTACGTTTCATACACGTCCTCAAACACCTGCGCCAGTGGGCTCGCGCTGTAATCGCTTGTCAACGCGGCAATCTCATTCAGCCGGGTTGCTTTGCGAAACGCGCGAATGAATTTCCTGCTCTGTGTAGTCGCCTTGCTGAACGTGGAGATCTTGGCCAGAATCACCATCCATGAATACAAGCTGGCCAGCAGGAGCAGCACCAGCACGAAAATTGCGATCGGCCCGATATGGGTCATCATGCTGGCCAGTTCGCCGAATCCCAGCGAGGTCGGCGCGCCCGTTCCCGCGCCGCCGTCAGCCTGCAAAAAACACGCTAATGCTGCGGTAAAAATAGCCATTCACCTCATTCTCCACGGTACCAGACTGCGTTCTTCCGCCCAAGTGACCGTTTGGGTGCCTCCGCACTCTCTCAGCCATTATTTGTCTCGACGCCGCCGAGCTGCGAAAGTCGCGCCTGCACGTCTTTTGACGCCCCATTCATGCTATGCTGCGCTCGGATTATCAATGCCCTGATCCCAGATGTCTAACGCCTTACACGGGAAAGAACATGCTCGTCGAACTGCGCGCTGAAAACTACGCCGTTATCGATCACGCCATCGCCTCCTTCGGGCCCGGCCTCAATCTCCTCACCGGCGAAACCGGTGCTGGTAAGTCCATCCTTGTTGACGCTCTCGCCCTCCTGTTAGGAGGAAAAGGTTCCGGAGAGCTTGTTCGCCACGGCGCCGACAAGGCCGCGCTCTCCTGCGTCTTCGAATCCACGGCCGGCGCCGAAGCAATCCTTGAAGCAAACGGAATCGATGCCGAAGGTGCCGAAATCATCCTGCGCAGAGAAATTCTCTCCAACGGCAAGGGCCGGGTCTTCGTCAACAACCAACCTGCAACCGTCCAGGTACTCAAATTGCTCGCTCCCGAGCTCGCACTTGTCCATGCGCAGACCGAAAGCCTCTCCAGCTTCGACCAGTCGCAGCAACGCCTGCTTCTCGACCGTTTCGCCGGTATTTCCTTAGATGCAGTCTCCGAGGCTCACGCGCGCTGGCACGCCGCCACCGCTAAACTCAACGATCTCCTTCAGGGCGAGCAGGACCGCCTCCGCATGGTCGATCTCTGGAGTTATCAGAAAAAGGAAATCGATCAGGCCCGCCTGGAGCCCGGTGAAGACGAGACCCTCGAAACTGAAAAGCGCGTGTTGGCCAATGCCGAGAAGCTCTACGCTGCCGCCATGAGCGCCTTCGACGGGCTCTACGAAGGCAGCGCCAGCGCAGAAGCTGCACTTCGCGACGCCGTCCGCAACGTCGAAGAGCTCGCCCGCTACGATGGCCGCTTCACGGAATCCGCCCAGCAGCTCTCCTCCGCGCGCGCCACCATCTCCGATATCGCCTCCGCTCTGCGCGACTACGCAGAAGGCATCAGCGCCTCGCCCGAGCGCTTGGCCGAAATCGAAGACCGTCTCGCCCTCATCGACCGCCTGAAAAGAAAATATGGCAGGAGCGTCGCCGAGGTGATTGCGTTTGGAGAAGACGTCGCCGGCAAACTCTCCGAGGTTGAAGACCGAGACGAAATCCTCAAAACCCTGCGTGCCGAGCTCGATCAAAGCGCTGCAGCCTACCGCAAGGCCGCCGCCGCAATCACCGCTGAGCGTCAATCCGCGGCACTCAAACTCGCCAAGCTAGCCGAAGCCCAGATCAACTCGCTGGCCATGAAGGTCAAGTTCCAGGTCGCCGTCACGTCAAGCGATCAAGAGACCACATGGTCCGCTTCTGGATGGGACTCGGTCGAGTACCGCATCTCGACCAATCCCGGCGAGCCTCTCAAGCCTCTCGTTGAGATCGCCTCAGGCGGCGAGCTGTCCCGCGTGCTGCTCGCCCTCAAAGTCGCCGTCGAGGAAGGTTCCTCGTCCAAGTCGAAAAAGAAAACCACGCCGCGCACGCTCGTCTTCGACGAAATTGACATTGGCATCGGAGGCCGCGCCGCCGAAGCCGTCGGCCAGAAGCTCAAGGCGCTCGGCCGAGCCCAGCAGGTTCTCTGCGTCACCCACCTCCCGCAGATCGCCGCGTTCGCGGATCAGCATCTGGCCGTCGAAAAGCGCGAGAAGGATGGCCGCACGCAAACGCGCATCCGCGTTCTTGACGACCGCTCACGCACTCACGAAGTCGCGCGCATGCTCTCCGGCGCGAAAGTTACCGACACCAGCTTGCAGCACGCGGCGCAGATGATTGCCGGAAGCCGCTAGTCCCATTTGCGCGATCTGTACCGGTCGGCCTTGTCGCCAAGATCTGGCGCGCAATGTGACCCGTCTGCCACGCCTATGCGACACGTAAAGAATTCTCTCAGAACACGTTAGCACCAATCATAGTCCGCCTTCTCCCCGGCGGATTAGGTCAGCCGCGCCAACTTCCAAATATTACGAAGGTAATTTTTCATCTCATTTTAGTTTGCATTGATGTGGTGACTTCGATAACCTCTGAAACGAATCAACTGTAGCCTTATTCCCCTTTGCCACCCTTGTTTTTCGGTTCAGCATTTGCTTGCCTTGGAGTTTCCCCGTATTAGGAGCATCTATGCGAGTGGCGTGTCTCCGTAAATTCCTGCATCCACGCAATTCTCTGCCAACGACCGCGTCTCTTCGGACGTCATTCCTCCTTGCCGCATCGCTGGTGGCGATCGCCCCCTTGATGACAGGTTGCAGCGGCAGTTCACTCGCCGTAAATCTGAACACAATCGCCGCCATCGGGTCTCCGGCCACCAGCGTCCGCGTCAACCAGACGTTGCAGCTCACGTCCAGCTATCTCGCCTCAGGGTTGCCGATGACTTTCTACGTCAACGGGATCGCAGGGGGCAACGCCCAGGTCGGCACCATTTCGAACACCGGCCTCTACACGGCCCCCGCTGTCGTGCCTACTCCGTACACGGTTACGATCACCAGCTCAATCGCTAAGTATCCAACCGCCGTTCCCGGCTCAGTTTCCGTCCAGGTGTGGAACCCGATTCCAGTCCTCGGCGCGGTCACTCCGAACGGATTCTCCGAGGGCACGACGACCATCACGGTCAACGGTTCGCAGTTTATCTACGGAGCTCAGATCAGTTGGAACGGCGTCTTGGTTCCCACTACTTATGTCTCCGGCACGCAACTGGTGGCTCAAATTGCCGCGCCCAACCCGGGCACTTTCCCGCTCACAGTCACCAATCCCGACCCCGGATCAGCCAGTGCCATTCCGCTTTCCATGACGGTAGGGCCCGGCCAGGTGGTGCTCACGCTTCAGCCGAACTCCGGCACCGACGTTCGCGTCTCAAACACTCTGAATCTCGGCTTGATGGTCAATGGAACCGACAATCCAGCCGTGACGCTGCAGGTCAACGGCATTGCCGGGGGCAACGCGATTGTCGGCACGGCCGTCTCCAATGCCGATGGATCCATTACCTACAGTGCACCGCCTGTCGTGCCTACGCCCAGCAACATCGTTCAGCTCACCATCACCAGCGTCGATAATCCGGCGGTTTCCATCTCGCAGAACATCTCGGTGATGAATCCCATCCCGATTCTCAGCTCCGCTTCTCCCATGGCCTTCGATCCCGGGCCAGCGACGATCGTGCTCACCGGCCAGAAATTCATTTCCGGCGCGCAGGTCCTCGTCAATGGATCTCCGGTCTCCACCACTTTCAACAGCGGCACTCAACTCACGGCGAATGTTGATCAAGCCCAACCCGGCAATCTCGATCTTCAGGTTCTCAACCCCAATCCCGGCCCCGCCATGTCGAACGATCTTATCGCCACGGTGAGCGGCACGATTCCCACTCCGGTCGTCGCCCCGAACGATGCTGCGCGCTTTCTTGAGCAGGCCACCTTTGGCCCTACCGACGCCGACATCCGCACTCTTTCGCTCGAGGGCTATCAGGCGTGGCTCAACCAGCAATTCGCCATGCAGCCCACTCCCACCGAGCCAGGTGTTGAGCAGGCGCTCATCGTGAATAACCCGCCCTGTGCTGCCGCCGATGTCAAATGCAATACCGCGCTCTTCCTTGAGAACAACCAGGACGAAGGCTTGGTGCAGGACACCTTCTGGCAGCAATCGCTCACTGCGCCCGATGAGCTTCGCCAGCGTGTCAAATACGCCCTTTCGCAGATCTTCGTCATCTCCAGCAACAACACCACCGCGATTCAAAACATGCCGCGCGGCGAAGCCAGCTATTACGACATGCTCGGCAACGACGCCTTCGGCAACTACCGTCAATTGCTCCAGGACGTCACCCTCCACCCGATGATGGGGCAATTCCTCTCCATGCTCGGCAACGACAAGGGCAACGCCACCACCGATCCCGACGAGAATTACGCGCGCGAAGTCATGCAGCTGTTCAACATCGGCCTGTGGCAGTTGAATAATGACGGCACACAGCAACTCGTAAACGGCCAGCCCGTCCCCACGTACTCAAACACCGACGTAATGGGATTAGCAGCCGTCTTCACCGGTTTCAGTTGGCAAATCCCAGGCGACACGAGCGACGATGGCTGGTCCAATTGCTGCCTCTATGTCGGTCCCGGTGAAGGCGAAGAACTCCTGCCTATGACTGCCTATCCCGACCACCATTCAACAGTCGAAAAGGATTTCCTCGGCGTCACCATCCCCGCATCAGGCAGCTCGGACCCTAACGGCGATCTCAAAATCGCTCTCGATACGCTCTTCAACCATCCCAATTTGCCGCCGTTCTTCTCCAAGCAGATGATCCAGCATCTGGTCACCAGCAATCCCAGCCCGGCATACGTCAACCGCGTCGCGCAGGTCTTCATCAACGACGGCACCGGCGTGCGCGGCAATCTTCAGGCCGTCATCACCGCCATCCTCATGGACCCCGAGGCGCGCGATTCTGCTACTTACGTCGGCAATCCGCAGTACGGCAAGGTCCGCGAGTCTCTGCTGCGTTACACCGAGTGGGCGCGGGCCTTCACAGCACAATCCCGCACCGGCTCTTTTGACATGGGCAGCACCGAGGATCCCATCTACGGCCTGGGCGAGATGTGGCTCCGTTCACCCACCGTCTTCAATTGGTTCGCCCCCGGCTACACGCCGCCGAATTCGCCCATCTCCGCTGCCGGCCTGCTTTCACCTGAAATGCAGATGACCAATGTCTCCACGGTTGTCGGCTACATCAACTATCTGCAATACGCGATCGGCGCCAACGCGCAAGGTGGTCCGGATGTCTTCTCGTACTACTCCACTGAGATGACGCTGGCTGCCACGCCCGATCAACTCATGGACCGCATCAACCTGTTGCTGATGTCGGGCCAGATGTCCTCAAGTCTCTACAACCAGATTCTCGCCGCGGTCGCCGCCATCCCCATTCCTACCGGCGATCAAAACGCAATTAACGCCGCGCTCTTGAGCCGCGCGCAAACGGCAATCTATCTCACCGTGGCGTCGCCCGACTACGCCGCGCAGCAATAGGAGCCAGCCATGAGCTGCAACTGCAAACACACTCGCCGGCAATTTCTCAGAACGGCCTCCATGGCCTCCATGGCCGGCATCTACGCCAGCCCGTTTCTCCTCGAGCTCAACTCGATGGCCGCCATGGCGCAGTCCGCCACTGGCTCCGATTATCGCGCCCTTGTTTGCATTTACTTGCAGGGCGGCAACGACGGTCATGGCACCGTCATCGCCACCGATCCTGACTCCTACGCCGCGTTCGTTACTGCTCGTTCCGGCGCGCCGGGCCTCGCCTACCCGCTCGCCGAGCTGCTGCCCATCACCCTGCAAACTCCGCAGTCCGGCCGCACGTTTGCACTCAATCCTTCTCTCGGTGGTGTGCAATCTCTCTTCAATGCCGGCCGCGCCGCTATCGTCGCTAACACAGGAACTCTCGTGACCCCGGCCACCAAAACGCAGATCAACGCCAACTCCGTCCCTCTGCCCGATTCGCTCTTCTCGCACTTCGACCAAACTGCCGCGTGGCAGGCTATCGCTTCCAACCTCGGCAGCAGCGAGCAGGTGGGATGGGGTGGCGCCGTGGCCGATGCCATTGAAGCCATGAACATGAACTCCAACTCCATGTTCACCTGCATCTCCACCGCCGGCAACGCGCTTTTCCTCGCAGGCCAGCAATCGTTTCAGCTCAACGTCACCTCCGCCGGGCCCATCCCCATCTACGGCCGGCAGAATCCTCCCTTCGGCCTGCCGTCCGCGGCCAACCCGCTGGACTCCATCCTTACCGCCGACGAGAACAATCTTTTTGCGCAGGAGTACGAAATCGTCATCAACCGCTCCATGCAGGCGCAGGCCACGTTGGCCACGGCCATGGCCACTGCCGGCGTCGGCGGCGTCGCCAATCCTCCGCAATATCTCGACCCCATGACCAACATGCTCGCCGACAACCCTCTCGCTACTTCTCTCCAAACTGTCGCGCGCATCATTGCTGGCCGCGCCCAGCTCGGCGTCACCCGCCAGATCTTCTACGTCCAGCTCGGCAGCTTTGACACCCACAACAATCAGGCGATCCAGCACGCCCAACTCCTCACTCAGCTCGGCTCCGCCTTCCAGTATTTCGATGGCCTCATGGTCGGCATGGGCCTGGGCAACAACGTCACGGCCTTTACCATCTCCGACTTCGGCCGCACTCTCACCTCGAACTCCAACGGCACGGACCACGGCTGGGGCAGCCACCATTTCGTCGTTGGCGGCGCCGTGCAGGGGCAGAACATGTACGGCCAATATCCCGTTATTGGGGTCGATCAGGTCAACGACGTCGGAGAAGGCCGCCTCATTCCCACCACCGCAGTCGAGCAGTACGCCGGCACGCTCGCCAGTTGGTTCGGACTATCCGACAGTCAGATCCGCACCGTCTTTCCCAACTTCGGAAACTTCGGCACCGACCCCTACCTTGGTTTCATGGCTTAGGGAGTTGATTGCAACCCGAGAATTCTTGAGTACCAGAAGCTCTTCTTTGTTTTTTTGACCACTGACCACTGATCACTGATCACTGACCACTGTTCAATGGTTTCGCCGTCTCTGCCACGGAAGGGGCAGGACTCTACAGATAGATAAAGCAATCTAGCTTAACCAGGGGGAACCCATCCATCGTGCGGTTCGATCGCACGGTGGATGGGGAGCCTCGCTAACACCCCACCGCCATCGTCTTCGCGAGCCCGCCTCTGCAGAACCGTGCTGCCGGTGCCGAAACTTTGCTGACAAATCCCGGAATCTGCGGCAGATCAGAAGCTGAGCTTTACCGCGCCTTGAAGAATGCGCGGCGGCGCTGCGCTGATCGCGTTGCCGAAGGTCGAGCTGCCGATGTTGCCATCGATCGCACTCGGCCCGTTGAACTGCGCGTGGTTGAAGACGTTGAAAGCTTCCACGCGAAAGAGTAGCGCTGTCGATTCCTTCAACGGCAGGCTCTTGGCCAGTGCCATGTCGTAGTTGTCCGCGCCCGGACCGTGGAAGAACCGCCTCTTCGAAGTGCCCGGCGTTCCCAGCGCATTCTGGCTGAACGCCGCCGCATCGAAGTAGTTGTTTCCATTTGTGCGCGGATTGCGATTCAGGTGGAGCGATCCGCCGCTGAAGTCCGGCTCGTCAATGCTGCTGTTGTTCACTCCATTGGGATTCGTTCCGATCAGCGAATTGTCCCCGTTGTTCGTCATCGTGACCGGAAAACCGCTGGCAAATCGCGTGATCCCCGATAGCGACCAGCCCCGGCTGAACCGATTCGCATGCATCAGCCTCTCAATCGGCAACTGGTATTCATAACTGAGCACGAAGTTTTGCTTCACGTCGAACGCCGAAAGCGCGTAGCTCAGCCCCGGGTTGAACGGATTGACCTCCTCGCCGATGTTCGACGAATCATCCAGAGACTTGCTGTACGTGTATGCAGCCGAGAACTCCAGTCGCCCGCTGGCATGGTGCGCGCTCAACTCCAGCGCGTTGTAGTTGGCGCGCCCAATGTTCGATTGCAGCGCATCGCTACCGAAGTTCGATCCCAGCGGCCCGCGCGTTCCGTTCACTTGCCCGCCGCCGATCGGGTAATACACCGTGTCTTCGCCGCCCGCGCCGCAGGTCAGCGTACCCGGCTGCACCTCGCTCGGCTGGCTCAGGCTTAGGCAAAGCGCCGGATTGCCTGCATTCGCCTCGATCAGAACGCGCTGCCGATGGCTCGACGTCCCGATGTAGCTTGCGCTCAGCACAGTATCCGGACCCGCCTGCCGCTCGATCGACAGCATCCACTCTTCCGTATACGGCACGCGGTTGTGCACGTCGTAGCCTGGAATTCCGCTGATCGGCTCATACTTGCCCCAATCGACGTTCGCGTCGGGATGCGCGCGCGAAGCATCGAGAGGCGCCAGACTGTAGGGAAAAGGCTGGCCGTAATTCGTCCCATCGGCCGCTGTCACAAACGGGGTTGCGAAAAGCGGCGGGGCAGGGCTGGTGTACGTCGTTCCATACGGTGCATTCGCAGCCAGCACGCTGATCGAAAGCGCATCGATGGCCGTGTAGAAGTTGCCAAAGCTCGCACGGATGCTCGTGGCTCCCGGGCTTCCCAGCATCTTCTCGAACGCTCTATTTTTCGCCTGCGGAGACCACGCCACGCCCACACGCGGCGAAAATCCAAGGTTGTCCACTGGCGCCAGCGTGCGAGGAACCCCCGGATCGCCCGGATACAGAATCCCCGCCGGCGCTCCCGGAAACACATCCGACTGTGCGCCTGCCACAAATGTCGAAATCTGATTGTATTTTTCCGTCCACGGCGCGATGCGGTCCCAGCGCAGCCCGTAATTCAGAGTCAGGCCGGGCCTCGCGTGCCAGCTATCCTGCGCGAACAGCCCCACATACTGGTTGCGTGCATAAAACGGATTGAGCTGGCTCTGGTTGTACTGGCTCGGTACGCCGATCAGAAAATCCGCAAAGTCAACGCCCGTTTCCGCGCCCGAAAACACAAAGCTGCCATTGAACTGCGCAATGGGGTGCGCGTTCACCTCGTCAGCGTGAAATTCCGCGCCCATCTTCATCGTGTGGCTGCCCAGCACCTTTGAAAAAGTATCCGAAGCCTGGTACGTATCGTTTGCCTGGATCAGCTGATTTGCGGCGGCGCCGATCGAGTAGCCGTTGAAATTCAGATTCTCCACGCTCTGCCCTTTGGGATCGAGCGCCACAATGCTCGGCGTCCCATCGGCATCGGCAAAGCCCTGCGAAACCAGGCTCACGCCGCGCCCTCCCACCGGCTGTCCCAGGTTTGTCATGTCGCGCAGGAAACTCAAGTGCGCCTCGTTCACCGTTGTCGTGTTCATCGCCTTCGTCGCGGTCAGCGCCAGCAACTGCGCCCGCCCGGTCGTTAGCGCATCGAACCCCGGCACGTTGGCCCCGCTCTGCGCCGTCGGATACGGATTATCCAAATTGAAGTCGTCGACAAAGTAATACGCCGACAAGAGTCCCACGCGCGTATTCGCATCGACGCGTGCGCCGGCCTTGTCGTCCCGCACTGTCTGGTTGTACGCTGACGTCGCAAATCCGTTTGCGTTGTTCGCCGCCGGAATATATTCGAGCATCCGCTGCGCCGGAACCGACCATGCGCTCCGGGGAATCTGCGCATTTCCAAAAACGCATTGTCTCGCCTGTGCATCCGCCGCTGTGCAGCCGCTGAAGAAATACGGCTCGCTCTGCGTCACAGCGTAACCCAGCCTTTGCGTCAGCAGGCTCGCCAGGTATGGCCCGCCCACCGTCCCTGTCAGCAGCGTGTTGCCCTTGCTGTCTACAAAATCCGACAAGTCCCCGGCCCGGTCCGCGTTCGACGGCACGCTGATCTCCCCTGTATCGATCCCCTGCGTCTGCCGCGTCCCCTGGTAGTCCGTGAAGAAGAAAGGCTTGTCGCGTCGGATCGGCCCTCCCATCGTTCCGCCAAACTGGTTCTGCCGGTAGACTCCCCGCGTCGGCGAAAAATAATTCCGCGCATCCACTTCCGTGTTCCGCAAAAAATCAAACGTGCTTCCGTGGAACTCGTTGCTGCCGTTCTTGGTAATCACGCTCACCTGGCCGCCGCTGAACTCTCCATACTCGGCGTCGAAGTTGCTGGTCACAATGCGAAACTCCGCAATCGCATCCAGGTTGGGAATAATTGCCGTGCCCGCGTTCACGTCCTCTTCCGAATCGCTGCCGTTCACACTGAAGAAGTTTGCCGTCTCCCGCTGTCCGTTCACTGAAATCGTTCCCGGGTTCAGCGTTCCCGAGGGGTCCAGGATCGTCGCGCCCACGTCTTCGACCGTCGCCGCGCCGAGCGTCGTCACGGGAGCCACTCCCGGCTGGAGCGATAAAAGATCAGTAAAGCTGCGCCCGTTCAGCGGCACGGCCGCTATTTGCCGCCCGTCGATCACTTCTCCCGATTGCGTGCTGACTGTTTCCACGTGGAGCGCGTTGTCGGTCACGCTCACCGTCTGCGAAATCGAGCCAACTTTCAGCGGACAATCGAGCGTCAGCGCCGCGTCGGTATCGAGCACAACGTCTTTCCGTGCATAGGTTTCAAATCCCGTGGCCCGCACTTCCAGCTCATAACGGCCGACCGGCAAAGCGGGCAGCGTGTAATAGCCGCTTGCGTCGCTGCGCGTCTCGTGCGCGATCCCGGTGCTCACCTCGCGCGCCGTCACATCCGCGCTCGGCACCACACTTCCTGAAGGATCCCTCACCGTTCCCGAGATGCTCCCGGTAACCGCGGCCCACGCAGCAGTTCCTATAAACATAAGAATGCAAATGAGTTGGACGAAAGATCGTCGCGGCTTATTCGGCCGTCCCATGCTTCGATTCCTCTGCCTTTTCCTGTCGCGTGCAAGCTCCCATCAGGGCTCTCTCAACGCGGTTTTGATATACGACTGATTCAGTCCTCTTTAATATACGACAAATTAAGTCGCCATTGTTTGCGGTGATTTGAATCACACCGTATTGTGAAAAATCGCAGTCTTTTAGTGTTTTTCAGTTTTTCGGCACTGTATGCCCGCGAGCCGATCTGGGGTTCCGGGCGGCGGAACTAGAGCCGGGCGCCGATAGCCGGCCGTTGAATGCTGGAGGCTAGAAGCTGTCTCCCTGTGCCCTGGTCCCTGTTTTTCCACGCAACCATCCGCCCCTAACGCCCCTCAAACTTCCAGGAGGAATCATGACCAAGTTCAGAGTCTTTGGATTTACGGCACTTGCAATCGCATTGTTCTGCTTTGTGCCTTCCGCTTCGGCCCAGATCGGCATCGGCGTAAACATTGGCCCAGCCCCGATCTGCCCCTATGGCTACTTTGACTATCCTCCGTACGACTGCGCGCCTTACGGATACTACGGACCCGACTGGTTTGTCGACGGCATCTTCATCGGAGCCGGACCCTGGTTCCACGGCCCCGCACACTTCTGGGGCCACGTCGACAACCGCTTCGATCCTCGCCACGGCTATCGCGGCCCGCTGCCGGGCCGAGGCGAAGAGGCGTTCAACCACTTCCATGGCAACGAAGCACGCGACGGCCACGGCCATATCGGCCAGGCCAATCACGATGCCAGCCATGAACACGCGCTTCCCGGCTACCGCGGCGGCGGCGGTCATGGTGGCGGCGGACACCGCTAAGCTAGGACTCGCTCTCCCGGACCCGAACACGGGACCGACAAGCTAACCCCTCCCCCCAACGTCGGCGCGCGCTCTTGTCGGGTGCGCGCCGACGCCCGTTTCACGGGCAACTTCAGATTGGAATTTTCGACGGCTGCGGGCGACACGGATGGCGGTGGGGTTTCCGGTGGATCGGATTGCGGAGGCGAGCCGTTGCAAGAGCGGGCGACTGAATTCAAGCCCTGATACAAAGCGTCCGCGATACTAAGCCTCCGCAATACAAGACATCCGTGCGGGCAGTGTGCGGGCAGGGCAAATTGGGTTGTGAGGCGGAGCAATGGAAATGCCGTTCGAGGGCAATCCAAAATGTGCTTAGTATCAGGGCTCGGCTTCAGCCGTGCCGTAGACTCGGAGGTAAAAGGAACGGGGCTTTAGCCCCTGCCATGGCAAGACCAGACCGCAACGCCCATCCGGACGAAATTCTCAGCTCCACGCGAACTTTCTTTGCGACCACCAAAACATACGCAGGGCGTCGCCTGTTGCAATCCGATCGCAATGCAACGCTTCTCATCGATGTTCTTCGTACCTGCGTGGCGGCCCGGAAGTTCTGGCTGCTCGATTTCGTGGTCATGCCGAATCACCTGCACCTCCTTATGACGGTTCCGGCCGGTACGACAATCGAGAAGGCCATGCAACTCATCAAGGGGAGATTCTCCTATCGTTTGAAGAAGGAGTTCGGATACCCGGGCGAGGTCTGGCAAGCTGGCTTTTCTGAGGCCCGAGCAGACACGATGGAAAACATCGCAGGGTATCGAGAATACATCGCACAGAACCCTGTGAAGGCTGGGTTGGCCCAATTGCCTGGGCAGTATCCCTATTGCTACGGATATTTAGCGAAGAAAGAAAGCAGGGGCTAAAGCCCAATCTATTTATTGCTGCCATTGCGGCATGACTGAAGTCAAGCCCTGATACAAAGCGTCCGCGAAACTAGGCCTCCGCAATACAAGACATCCGTGCGGGCATTGTGCGGGCAGGGCAAATTGGGTTGTGAGGCGGAGCGATGGATATGTCGTTCGAGGGCAATCCAAAATGTGCTTTGCATCAGGGCACGGCCTTAGCCCCTGCCATGGCAAGACCAGACCGCAAGCAGACACCGGGGAAAGCGTCGCAAGGTATCGAAAATGCGCTTTGTATCAGGGCTCGGCTTTAGCCGTGCCACAAAAATCGGTGGAAAAAGGAACAGGGCTTCAGCCCCTGCCATGGCAAGACCAGACCGCCTGCCCAGTCCTTGAGAAGCAAAGTACGCGGCGAAGCCGCGATCAAACGCCACACTCCTAAGCCGTGCCATCCTGGGCGGAGCGCGCTTGGGCTCCGTGATACCCCGCCAATCCTGTCAAGCCCTCGCAGCCAAATTAAATCCGGCCGCCACCCCTAAGTCCTTTGTTATCTGATCCATGCTCTCTGATCTCTTTTCCTCGAAGTTTGCCGATAATTTCCCCCTTTTGGCGCACAATCAAGAAAAGTACCAATCCAGGCGAACCCCCGCGCCGGCGCCAACTCCGCCGCCAACGGGCCGTTCCGCCTTCAAAGGGAGACGCATTCTTATGCTCTATTCAACCAGCGCAACAGCCGACGCGGTCGACAAATCGAACCCCTCCTTTGCCAACCCTGCTGTTGCGCACTGCTGCAAAGCCTGGAAAAAGACCTTCCGCGAATCGTTCGCGGCCGAAGGATTGGAAATGCACGCAGCTTCAAATGCCGCCGAGGCGTATCGGGCCGCCATGCCTCCACTCTCCACTCGCGATAGCTGCCGTGACTTCATCGCCTGCGTCGCACAGGGCATGTTGATCGGTGCTATTCCCGAGAAAGATGGCGGCAAGCTCCTCTATGCCGCGCAGGTCGCCCTCGCCGCTGCCAACGTTGACCGGAACTTGCCCGATGCCTCCGGCCCCTCCGATCCCGCCCGTAGGCGCAGTCGCAAACCCGAAGACACGCGGAGCTCGAACCGATGAAGAACATCACCGTTACCATCTCCGATAAGGGCTATCACGCCGCACGTGTATGGGCCGCCGAGCATCGCACCTCGCTCTCCAAAACCGTCGCCTTCATCCTGGATCATCTTCGTTACATACCCATCGCATCCAGCGCCTTCCCCCTCGGTAAACCCTCCGCTGCCCGGACCGGCGAAAGAGCCAAAGAGTGACCCACCCGATGCCGTGGCCTCGTTCGCTTCTTCGCTTGTTCCTTGTTCCCTTGGTCCCTGTTCCTCCCCCCACCCCCCTTATCCAACGGGACCCACCCCCCTGCCTCTTCTGCGAGACTGTGAAACTGTGAAACTGTGAGCCGAGCCGAATCAACGACTTACAGCCACAGTTTCACAGTTTCACAGTTTTGTTTTTGAGGTTTTATTTTCGGCGAAGTTTTTCCATTCGCGCGCAAGGAACCGAGCGGAAGCCCGAAGCCTGAAACCTGATCGCTGAACTTTCAGCCGAAGATCGCCATCACGATGTGATTCACCGCGAAGGCTGCTCCGTAAGCCAGAGCGAGCATGTAGAGGAACTGCACGGCGGGCCAGAGCCAGCTATTGGTTTCGCGGCGGACGACGGCGATGGTGGATGTGCACTGCATGGCGAAGGCGAAGAAGATCATGAGAGCCATCGCGCCGCCGAGGGTCATGTCGTGGTGCAGAGCGGTTTGCAGGTTGAGCGCCTGCGTGCTGGGGTCTGCGCCGTAGAGCGTTCCCATGGTGCTGACCATGACTTCGCGCGCCAGCACGCTCGAGAGCAGGCCGATACCGATCTTCCAGTTGAAGCCGAGCGGCGCAATGGCCGGCTCGATGAAGTGGCCGAGGCGACCGATGAGCGAGTTAGCCAGTTGCGGCGCGCTGAGCGCGCCCGCGGCGGTGTGGATGACGGGCAGATGCGCGAGAACCCAGAGCGCGAGAGTGACGGCGACGATGATGGTTCCGGCAGTGCGCATGAAGATGCGCGCGCGGTCCAAAAGGCGCAGGCCGAGCGTGTACGGAGTGGGCATGCGGTACTGCGGCAGCTCGAGGATGAAAGGCGTGTCGCTGGAGCGGAGGATGGAGCTTTTGAGCAGGCGCGCGGTGGTGAATGCGGCGACGAAGCCGGCAACATAGAGGCTGAGCATGACGATGGTGCGCAGACCGATGACTCCGTGCAGGTAATAGATGTTGGGAATGAAGGCCGCGATGAGCAGAAGGTAGACAGGCAGGCGCGCGGAGCAGGTCATGAAGGGCGTGACGAGGATGGTGGCGAGACGGTCGCGCTTGTTCTCGATGGTGCGCGTGGCCATGATGGCCGGAATGGCGCAGGCGTAGGCCGAAAGCAGCGGGATGAATGCCTTGCCGTTTAATCCGATCGTCCGCATGACGCGGTCGGCGATGAGCGCGGCGCGGGCGAGGTAGCCGGAGTCTTCGAGGATTCCGATGAAGAGAAACAGCAGCAGGATTTGCGGCAGGAAGACGAGCACGGAGCAGATGCCTTTCCACACGCCGTCAAGCAGGAGCGATTGCAGCCAGGGGATGGGAATGAGCGGACGAACGAAGTCGGCCATGCGGCCGAGCAGATCGCCAAAGCCGTCAGAGAGCGGCTGGCCAAGGGCGAAGACGACTTCGAAGACGCCGATGACAACCAGCAGGAAGAGCAGCGGTCCCCAGAAGCGATGCAGAAGGACGTTGTCGATTTCGCGGGTGTTCTCGGCCGAGAGCGGCGCCTGGTATCCAGTGTTGCGGCTGACCTGTTCGGCCCAGGTGTGCGCGCTGGCCGCGTTGCCCATGACAGGGAGCGAGAGAGGCTTGGACGTTGCGCGGTGGCCGTTCTGCTGATTGAGGAAGATGGGGACGGCGTCGAGGCCGGTTCCGTGGACGGCACTGATGAGCGCAACCGGAGCGCCGAGTTCGCGCGCGAGCTTGAGCGTGTCAATCTGGCCGCCGCGCGACTTCATCAGGTCAGACATGTTGAGGAGAACCAGCGTAGGCAGGCCGACTTCAAGCACCGGCGCAGCGAGCATCAGTTGGCGCGTGAGGTGAAGAGAGTCCAGGACCAGGAGAACGGCGTCGGGCTTGGGCGTGCCGGGCATGCGGCCGCGAAGCACGTTCACGGCGACGCGCGCATCTTCAGAGTACGGAGTGAGCGAGTAGATGCCGGGTAGATCGATGAGCGTGAGATCTTCGCGGCCGACGCCGGCCATCAGCCCCATGCGCTGCTCGACGGTGACGCCGGGATAGTTGGCGACCTTTTGCCGGAGCCCGGTGAGCTTGTTGAAGAGCGTGGACTTGCCCGAGTTGGGAGGGCCGATGAGGACAACGGTTCGGAGGGTGCTTTCGGTCGGTGCCTTGGGGGGCTCGAAGGCCGGTACGTCGCAGCAGGCGTTCATCGCGCGGCCTCGGCAAAATGGGGAGCTTCGCTGGAGTCGTTTTCGGGCTGCTCGGCGGCCGGTTCAACGGGCCGGACGCGGATGGCCGAAGCTGTTTCGTGGCGAAGCGCGATTTCAAGGCCGTCAACACGGTATACGGTGGGGTCCCCGGCCGGAGCGCGGCGCAGGGCCGTCACTTCAGCGTCGGGCACGAAACCCATGTGCATGAGGTGGTTCTGGACGTTTTCAGGCAGGTCGAGGGCGATCAGGACCCCGCTTTCACCAACCGTCAAATCACTGAGCACGCTCACCTGATGAACCCCGTTATGCTGCCCAAAACGGCGGGGCAGCAGAAAAATACGACCGGAATGGTCGTATTTAAGTATACGGCCAAATTGCCCGCGGCTGCAATCGTGGTTTTGGGGGATTTTTGATTCGAACATTCCCATGACCCGGCCTCCAGGGAGGGATGGATCGGCTGGGATCGCCAGCCCTCCCTTGTAACCCCCCTGGCGGGCCCTTTTGCTCTATTCATCGGAACGATGGTTCATTTGTAGCAGCGGATTCGAGGGGCGAAAGTGATCCAAATCACAGGTCTAGGGGCTTGGTTCCAATGTAGGACCGGTTGCGGGGGACAGAGTCGGGTGGTAAAAGCGAACCATGACGCTTGAGGAGTTTCGCGCTGCGCTGTCGCAGGCCGAACCGCCGCAGGAACTGCCGGCGCCGCTTGCGGCGCTGTGGTGGGACGCAAAAGGAGATTGGGCGCGCGCCCATGGCATGGTTGACGATCTCGAAACGCCCGATGGGATGTCGGTACACGCTTACTTGCACCGGAAGGAAGGCGTGGAGTGGAACGCCAATTATTGGTACAGCCGCGCCGGGCGGAAATTCAAGCGGCCCACGCTGGAAGCGGAGTGGGAGGCGCTCGTGGAGGGTCTTCTCAAGGGTTGACGTGTCGGCGCGAGCCGATTTCAGCTTCGGCGGTTTCGGCGCAACAGCAGCAGATAAGAGTGCAATTCTTTACACAGGGCGTGCTAATCTGGCGGCGTGCCAGCGGCTTCCCAGTTTGAAAGGACGAAGATTCGTCGCCACTCGGGTGTAGTGCGCGCAACGCACTGGCTCACATTTGTGGCTTTCATCGCGCTGCTGGTGACGGGCGGAGAGATTGTCATTTCGCATCCGCGGTTCTACTGGGGCGAGGTGGGGAATGTGAACACGAAGCCGCTGTTCGTGATTCCCATTCCGTCGTCGCGCGACACAGTGCCAACCGGATACGGCTACGTGATGCCGGACCAGAACGG
>Ga0326728_10008004_pt1 | contig 26621 bp, 19 predicted proteins | sample MB3enrmetagenome_FD_207602 | JGI IMG/M metagenome (GOLD analysis project Ga0326728, IMG submission 207602) | Lab enriched peat soil microbial communities from McLean, Ithaca, NY, United States - MB31MN | ecosystem: Environmental > Terrestrial > Soil > Wetlands > Peat | place: USA: New York...
CGCCAACGACTCCGATGGCTCGGAGCGATGTTTCACACAGGGTTCAATAGCAGAGCATGTCGCATTCATGCCCCCATTTTAACCCATCCCCACGCCCATGGCCCGCTCAAAAACTGAGATGCGCACCGCCCTTTGGCACGGACAATTTAAGGGTTGATTTTGTGGCGATCTCATCGGATTGTACGCCTGTGAAAGTTGGCGCCGCAAGAAAACAGAAAAGCGAAGCCGATCTGCTGGATCAGGCCACCGGACAGCTTTTGAAGGCCGTCAAGCAGAAGATGCGCCAGAAGCAGGGCCGGGTGGATTACCCGAAGCTGCGCAAAGAGGGCTACAGCGAGCGGTTCCTCGCGCGGCTCGAAGACGCTTGAGATTTATTTCAGGCAGCGCGGCAGAAGGCGTTCATCCGAAGTTCAGGAGAATACAGTATCTTTGCGCGCCTGATAGCTGTCGCTACAACAAAGCCCACGCCTCATGAGAAAAAAACCGACGCAATACAAAGCTAATCCAAGCAGCCAGCCGACAATGGCAGGAATGCTCGCAATGGGCACCTCGTTCGCCACAGCGACAAAAGACAGCAATAAAAGAGTCATGCTGGCATAACCGCCGGCCAATCCAAATCGAACGCTGAATCCGTTCGGCAAAGAGCCAGTTCCGGCCGCAAGGATCAGCAGAGACGCGACGCGGGCTGGGGAGAAATCTCCCGGTGCAAAGACTGGAAGGACCGCGAAGACAAGAAAAACAGGGGCCAGAATGCAGAGAGGCGTCAGGAGCAGCCAGAGCGCAAGATGATTGGTCGAAAGAGGTAGAGTGCGAATCAGCCGCAGTCCGCCCCATATCGGAAAAGACCCAACGAATAAGAACATCCCCATCCCGAAGATGAGGTTCTGATTCGCCTTCCATTTGCAAAAGACAATGACTACCGCGAGAATCACGGCCGCCACAAATCCTGTTCGAATTCTATCGGCGAAAAAAGGGATCGGCGAGGGGGGACGAACGGCAGAATGCCTTGCCGGCAGGATGGCCTTGCGGGCCTTGGGCGTGCTGTCCGGGCGATTCCGGGCGCGACCGACGATCAGTTTTTCCGAGCGGACAAATGCCCATGCGGTCGCAGGCAGTCCAAGGAAAATGAGACCGAGCCACGCCCAAGGATCGTGACAGCTCGTTTCCAAAGCTATGCTCCCAAACAGGGCGGCGTACCAAATCATGTTGGCGAATCCCGCCATCTCTGCCGGGCGAAAGGACCCGAGCAAACTGTAGGTCCCCGCCGCCACCAGCGCGCCGAGCGCTACGAACACGAAATCCGTCCATGAGAAAACGATGGCGGCGTTAAAAACTTGTGTCGCGACGGCGGTGACAAGCATCAGGAGGATCACTGGCACACAGACTGTCAAAACGAAGTAATACAAACCGAGCGTTTTCCGCGAAACGGGCAGTGTCGTTGTCACGCCGACGGACCCGCGCGCCAGATCGAACCACAAGGGAAAAGTAAAAAAGCCAACGACTAGAAATTCCGCTCGCGCATGAGGTTGGAAGCTCATCTCAATCGCCTCGACCAAGCTCAAGATCAAGAAGATAGTCAGATAAAGCCCCCACCACCGCCGCAGAAAGTCAATAAGAAGCAGTTTCATAGGTTTAATCCTTGCCCAGCGCCACGAAGATGTCCTCGAGCGTCATCGGCGTCGCCGAAATTTGCCGCGCGCCGCGCGAGGCCAGCGATTCCATCGTGTGGCGTTCCGTGTCCACCATCGCTTGCCATTGGTTGCGTTCGTGCCGCTGGATGAAGACGCCGTCGGCGGAAACGAAGGCGGCGCCGTCTTCGGACACAAAATCCAGCAGCTTGAACCGCTCGACTATGCGGCAGGTCGGCCCTTCCAGGAGCAGTTGGCCGTTCTTGATCATGCCGATGTGGTCCGCAAAACGCTCCAAGTCGGTCAAGGCGTGCGAGGAAACAATGACCGTGCGCTCCTCGTCCTGCACGGCGGCCAGCAATTCGGCAAAAACCTGCTGCTTGGAAATGGCGTCCAATCCCGCCGCCGGTTCGTCCAGGACGACCACCTTGGGATGCCACGCCAGCGCGATGATGACGCCCAGCTTGACGCGGCTGCCGCTCGAAAGAGCCGTTATCTTTTCATCGGGATTGACGTGGAGTTCGGCCAGCAGCTTCTCGCAATAGGCCTCGTCCCACGCCGGATAAAAGCCGCTCACGAACCGGATGAGTTTCCGCCCGGTGCCCCAGGCGCGAAAACTGGCGTCCGGGCTGGCGTAGGCGGCCTGGCGCTTGACCGCCACTTCGTCCCGGCGATGATCCAGTCCGAGCACCTTGATGGCGCCGGCGTCCGGATCGCCCAAACCGAAGATGAGGTCCAGCGTGGTGGTTTTGCCGGCGCCATTGGGGCCGATCAGGCCGTAAATGACCCCTTGCGGAACGGTCAGGTCCAGCGGCCCCAATTTGAAGCGCGGGAAATGTTTTTCCAGCGCACGAATTTCAACGGCATTTTGATTCATGGTTTCTCCTTGGCAAGGATGCGGCGGAAAACTTCCGCGATTTCCCGTTCTTTGAGGCCCGCCTCGGCGGCTTCCCGCGCGCCGGCCCGCAGCAATTCCTCCGCCCGCTCGGTTTTGACCCGGCGGCTGCGGTCATCGCCGTCGCGGGCCACGAACGTGCCCAGGCCCTGGCGGCGCAGAATGATCCCGTCCCGTTCCAGCTCCTCGTAGGCGCGTTTGACGGTGATCAGGCTGACCATCAGTTCGCCGGCCAACTGGCGAAAGGAGGGCAGGGGCGCGCCGCCGGCCAGCCGTCCGTCGCTGATCGCCCGCTTGAGGTTGTCAACGATCTGCTGGTAAAGCGGCCCGGCCGCCGGGGAAACCGGCGGGAGCAGGCAGGCTGGCCTTTTATCGCTCACTCAATCTACTGTATATACAGTATAAACACAGTCAAGGAATTTTTTCCGATCCCGAGCCGGGGGCGAGCGTACCGATGAAATGACGCAGGTGCGTCAATTTACTGGTACGGCTCCAATGGGTCTTGTTCTGACCACGCCGGGCCGGCAGTCGGCCGTACGTTGGCGCTTGACGGGGGCGAGCGTACCGATGAAATGACGCAGGTGCGTCAATTTACTGGTACGGCTCCAATGGGTCTTGTTCTGACCACGCAGGGCCGGCAGTTGGCCGTACGTTGGCGCTTGACGGGGGCGAGCGTACCGATGAAATGACGCAGGTGCGTCAATTTACTGGTACGGTTCCAATGGGGTCTTGTTCTGACCACGCAGGGCCGGGGGGTGCGCATCTCAATTTTTGGACAATTCACAGGTAGGGACGCCGCGCGCGGTGTCCAGGTCGGCGCAGCGCGCCGACCCTGCCAAAAACCGGTTTGCGCCCTTTCCCCCCGCGCCAATCATTTCATCCGGGCGGCGCGGAAGACGACGCGATATTTTTCCTGGTATTCCTTGGGAAGGGGAACCAGCACAAAATCATCCGTAATCACCGGATTCAATTCCGCCCCTTCCAGCACTTGCGCCGGTTGGATGCGATGGGGCAGGAATTGCACGATGGGACGACCGCCGCGCTGGGAACCGTTCTTGTTGATCGGCTCGAACGTCTTCGCGCCGCGGTTGGGTTTGATTTCCAGCGTCCAGACGCCCCCTTTCCCGGTCAACGTCTGTTCCCACGCCGTTGGCCTTTTTGCCATGCGCGCCTCCCACGCCGGATCGCCGTAAAACGCCACCGCATCGCGGTCGAACAGAAGCCAGCGTCCGTCCTCCTCGGTCAGCCCGGCGGCTTTGGCTTTGTCGCTGACCACGATTTGGGCGCTCGTCATTCCGTTCTCGTCCACTTCCGCGTTCAACAGTTCGGGAAAATAGGTCGCCAGCCGATTGACCAGCGCGTGATCGTTGGCGAAGAAAGCCTCCGTGAAAGTGTAGCGTCCCGGTTGTTCGACAAAATAATCCAGGCAGCCCCAGCCGGCGTAACCGTAGGAGGTGGGCATGGTGTAGCCGAGCATTTGTTTGACTCCGGCGCTGTTCATGTAAGCCAGGGCCATGGCGTCCCGTCCGTCAATGTGTCCCATCAGGCAATTGCCCGCCGGCATATAGACTTTGGCATTGTCCGACTCAATCGGATGGCGCCGGCCGGAAGTGTCCAGGCCATAAAGCCGTCCGTTTTCACAGCGAAACGAGCCGTTCCGATAAGCATAACCAATCCGCCAATCGTGTTCGGAGGCGTGACCCGAGGTGATGAACAAATCCGCGTGGTAATCGGTCAGCAGATCGGCCAGCGCCTTGGTCGTGTCGTCGGGCCCTTTCATTTTCTTCGCCTCCTGGCCCGGCTCCTTGCGCACCGCGCGATTTTTTTCCAACTCGGAATACCACGCGCCGGCTTCGCACATCTCCAGCGCCACCTCCGTGCCGGCGGCCGTCTTGTGAATCGTCAGCGGCTGGCTGTATTGCGCGATGCCCAGCGCGTTGGCCGCGTCGTAGCCCGTGAGAATTCCCCAGAAACAATCCGTATAAGGATCGTCATCCAACCGCCGCGTCAGCCGGTGGACCTTGCCGACGAACTTCCGGCCGGCCTCCGCCGGCTGCGCCACGAAACAAACATAACGCGGAAACTGCCGGCGCAGTTCGGGCAGCGTCTCATCCACATCGGCGGCGAACGCGACGACCGTCGCGTTGTGTTTTTTGACCAGCGCGTCCACGACTTTTTTCCAGCCGCCGTCACCGAGCGTCTTTTTGGACACAACGACGGCGTAATCGTGGCTTTTGTTGGCGGCCATAGCCGGCGCGGCCATGGCCATAAAGAGCAGGCAAAATGCGAAGCATGACCTGATGATTCTCATGGTCAATCCATCGTACCGTATGAATGCAGGCGCGGGAAAGTCTCTGTTTTGGGCAGCGGCTTCCTCATCTTAATCCTCGTTGACAAGAATTGCGCCCTGCGGGGTTTCAGGCATTCCTTGCGCCTTGACGGACGCGGCGGGGCGGACGTATGCGTGTGCCTTGACTTTGCATGACATGAGCAAGCGGAACGACATCAGCCGGCGGAGGTTTTTAGGCAAAACGGGGGCCGCTCTCGGCGCGGCCGTCGCCCTGCCTAATTTCCTGCCCGCCCCGGTCCTCGGACGCGGCGGCGCCCGCGCGCCCAGCGAGCGGATCGCCATGGGCTTCATCGGCGTGGGAGGCCAGGGTACCGGCCATTTGCTGGGCGGGGCCTGGACCTATCTCACCGGCGGTTACGCCGCCCGCAAGGACGTCCAGGTCCTGGCCACTTGCGACGTCCGGCGCGAGCGCCGGGAGTTGACCGCCCAAAAAGTCAACGACCATTACCGCGAGGTCCATGGCCCCGACTTCACCCCGTGCAAGCCTTACACCGATTTCCGCGACGTGCTGGATCGCCCGGACATTGACGCCGTCTTGATCGCCACGCCGGCGCATTGGCACGCCACGATGGCCGTCATGGCGGCGCAGGCGGGCAAGGACCTCTATTGCGAAAAGCCCTCCGCCGTGACCATCGGCGAAGCCCGGCAGATGCAGGCGGCCGTCACGCGCTACGGGCGCGTTTATCAGGCCGGCACGCAACAACGCACCGAATACGGCGGCAAATTCCGCATGGCCTGCGAATTCATCCGCAGCGGCCGCATCGGCAAGCTGCAATCCATTTACGCCTATCGCGACGGCGGCGGCATCTTCTGGCCCTTGCGTTTCGGCCCCGGCAAGCCGGCGCCCGAGGGGTACGACTGGGACCTCTACCTGGGGCCGATGCCCTGGTTCCCTTATGACGGCGAGACCGGCCCGCATCGCTTCGACATCGGCGAGTTGAACTGGGGCCAGCACCACTACGACATCGTCCAGTGGGCGGCGGACGCCGACTCCACCGGGCCGGTGGAATTGTTCATGGAGGACGACCGTTCCTGTTACAAATACGCCAGCGGCGTCGTGGTCTATGGCAAACCTTATCCGGGCGAACCGGTCGGCGGCGACGGCGGCGCCTGCTTTGTCGGCAGCGCGGGGCGCATCGCCGTTGACCGCGACAACCTGGTGTCCGACCCGCCGGACATCGTGCGCGAGCCGCTGCGTCCGAACGAGACGCATCTTTACCGCGCCAGCAGCCATTCGGGAAACTTCCTGGAATGCGTCCGCACCCGCCAGCGCACCATCTGCAACGCGGAGGTTGCCCTGCGCTCCTCCAGCGCGTTGCTCCTCGGCGGCATTGTCAAGCAATTGAAGCGCCCTCTCAAGTGGGACCCGGCCGCCCAAGTGTTCCCCGGCGACGAGGAAGCCAATCGCCTGTTGACCTTCGCCAGGCGTCCTCCGTGGAACGTCTGATATGAAACCATTTTTTGTCTTCTTGCTCTCGCTCGCAGCCCTGGCGCTCCCGCAACGCCCGGCATCCGCCGCCGGCGCCGGCGAGCAGGAACAACTCGTCGCCATCCTGCGGTCGGATCACTCGTTGCAGGAAAAGGATCAGGCCTGTTCCCGGCTCAAATGGATTGGCGATGCCCGTTGCGTCCCGGCGCTGGCGGCGCTGCTGACCGACGATCAACTCTCCCATTCGGCCCGTTACGCGCTGGAATCAATGTCCGTCCCGGAAGCGGAAACGGCCCTGTTGCAGGCCCTGCCCAAAACCTCCGGCTCCAACCGGATTGGCCTCGTCAATTCCCTGGCCGTTCGCCGGGATGCCGCCGCGGCGCCCGCCCTGGCCGCGTTGTTGTCCGGCACCGACACCAACGCCGCGGCGGCTGCGGCGATGGCCCTGGGCCGGATTGGCGGGCCGAAGGCGCTCGAGGCCTTGCAAACCGCCTGGAGCGCCGCGGACACCGGGGCGGCGCATCTGGCCGAGACCGACGGCCTGCTGGCGTGCGCCAATCAATTGTTGACGGAAGGCAAGGACAGCGCCGCCTTGAAAATTTTCCGACGCCTCTACGACTCCGCGAAGACCGACGGTGTCCGCCAGGCCGCCTATTGCGGGGTGATTCTCGCCTCGGGCCGGCACGGCGTCGCGCTCGTGAGCCAGGCCATCGTGGGCAACGACAGCGCCAGCCAAGGCGCCGCCCTGCAAGTCGCCGCCACATTGAAGGGCGCGGATGCGACCAAGGCGCTGGCCGAATTGCTGCCCAAAGTCCAGCCCCCCGCGCAGATCGCCTTGCTGCAATGCCTGGACCTGCGGGGCGACCCGTCCGCCGTGCCGGCGGTGGCCCAAATGGCCGGCAGTTCCGACTCGGAGACGCGCCTGGCGGCAATCAAGGCCCTGGGTGACCTGGGCGGCGGCTCCGTCGCGCTCCTGCTTGCCGAAACGGCGGCGTCGGCCACCGGCTCCGAAAGAAGCGCGGCGCGGCAAGCGTTGGCGGACCTGCGCCACGGCAACGTCACCACGGTGTTGCTGGAATCTTTTGCCACGGCCAGGCCGGCGGTGCAAGCCGAGTTGGCCCGCGCCTTGGGCGACCGCCGCGACCTGTCCGCCGCCCCCAAGCTGCTCGAATTTGCGCACAGTCAAAACGATTCGACCCGCGCCAGTTCCTTGCAGGCGCTGGCGCTGCTGGCCGGCCCGGCCCAGCTCCCCGGCCTTGTCCAACTGACCGTCCAGGCTCCTGACGACACCGCCCGCTCCGAGGCGGCCGACGCCCTCAACTCGGCCTGCCAGCGCATCGAGTCGCGCACCGGCCACTGCGACACGGCCGCGCTGGCCACGGCGGCGCGGAGCGGGCCGCTGGAAGCGCGCCTGGCCTTGCTGCCGGTCTGCGCCGAATTGACCCAGGCGCCCTCGCGGGCCGCCCTGCGCGCCGCGGTCGAAGACCCCGACGCGCGCGTGCGCCAGGCCGCCCTGCGCGCCCTGTGCGACACGCGCGACGGCGAACTGCTGCCGGACTTGCTCAAGGTCGCGCGCAACGCCAGCGACAAAAAACTGCGGCTGCTGGCCGTCCGCGGCTGCGTCCGGCTGGCCACGCGGGAGGAGGGCGTGAGGCTTTCCGCCGCGCAAAAGCTGGCCGTCCTGACAAATATTCTTGGCGAATCGCCGGACGCCGCCGAAAAACGGCTGCTCCTTTCCGGCTTGGGCGCCATCGCGGCCCCCGAAGCCCTGGCCACGGCCACGGCCATGCTGGACGACGACGCGGTGCGGCCCGAGGCGGCGCAGGCCGTCATTCAAATCGCCGCCGCCCTGGCGGGGGCGGAGCCGGACGCGGCCGGCGCGGCTTTGAAAAAAGTCCTGGCCCTTGCCACCGATGCGGCCACCCGCGACGCCGCGCAGGCGGCGCTCACGGACGTCTTGAAGTGGTCCGGTTTCATCACGCGCTGGCAGGTGGCCGGCCCCTACTTGGAAAAGGACAAGGATTACATCGCGTTGTTTGACATCGCATTTCCGCCGGAAACCTCCAACTCCGCCGCGGTCCATTGGCGGGAGATGCCCGTCAACCCCGACCGCAGCCAGGCCTGGCAGATGGACCTGCTGCAAGTCCTGGGCGGCGAACAGCGGGTGGCTTATGCCCGCACCTGGCTTTTCGCGCCCAAGACACAGAAGGCGCGCCTGGAAATCGGCAGCGATGACGGCGTCAAGGTCTGGCTGGACGGCCGCCTCGTCCACGCCCACAACGTCGCCCGCGCCTTGCAGCCCGGCTCCGACAACGTCGAGGTCACACTCAACCAGGGCTGGAATCCCTTGATGTTGAAAGTCACGCAGAACAACGCCGGCTGGGGGTTTTGCCTCCGCGTCACCCAGCCCGATGGCGCGCCGGTGGCGGGCCTGCGGGCTTCGCCCGCCCCGGACGCCGCCCGGCGCTAATTCGCAAGTGCCTTGTGCGCAATGACATCCGCCGGACGAACCGGTTGATTTTTTTGACTTGCCAACGTGGCCAAAAAGGATAGTATGGCGTTTGGAAAGCGGGTGTGGTTCAATGGCAGAATGCGGGCTTCCCAAGCCTGAGACGAGGGTTCGATTCCCTTCACCCGCTCCATTGATAATAAAAGGATTTGTGAACTTTGCGCAAAGGCACATGTCTGTGAAGCGTGCGACTTCCAAGAGCAGGTTCCTATTGCTGGCCCTGGCTGCGGGGCTTGTCTTGGGAAGAGAGACGGCCGCGCAATTCACTAACGCCGGCTTTGAGATCGGGCCTCCGGGCGGGCCGCCCGCCCTCCCGTGGCTCGTGACCTCGTACTTGAACCCGGGCGAAGGCGTCACCTTGCAAACACCGCAAACAGAAGCGGGGTTGAACCTGACCGAAGGTGGTTTTGACTTGACCTTCATCATGAGATCCACCAACGGGCCTGATTCCCAGCCAGACCCCAACCTCGGTCCGGGCGCATCCCTCTGCTGGCCCAGGTACGGAAACCAGTGCGCCTTGATCAATCAGGATGGGAGAAACCAAAACGCCAACTCCTTATCGCAGAGCGCGACAGTCGGAGCCGGCATGATCAGTCCTATTGACGGCCAAGTCCATGTGACCTTTGTCATCGCGCCCGTGCTGGAGAACCCCCACCACGATTCCTGGCTACAGCCATACTATTTCATCCAGTTGACGGACGATACGCAGAACACCAATGTCTTGTACGAGGATTTTGGCGCCCTGGACGACCTGGATATCCCGTGGCAAGCCGTCACCAACGACGTCACTGAATATGACTACACGGACTGGCAACTGATTGACGTCGCGCCCGGCGGCACCAATATTGCCATGGGCGACCAGCTCACCCTCACAGCCATCGCCAGCGGCTGCGCTCTGGGAGGGCACATGGGCCAGATGTACATGGACGGCATTGCGGGGGACACAAATGTGATCCCCGGCATCTTCATGGAGGGCGCCGCCGCCCAAGCGGCCTTCCCAGGCGGCAACCTGACCTACACGCTGGTTTACAGGAATGGCTCCGCTTCCGCGGAGACCAACGTGGTGCTTTGCTTCAACACGCCGTGGAACACCACCTTCCAATCGCTCAATGCCCCCGGCCTGGCGCCCGTCGCCCCGCAAGTCGGGACGAATGGCGCCGTCACCTGCACCCTTTCCAACCTTGACGCGGGCGAGAGCGGCAGCTTCACGGTTACCGTAAATATTGACCCCGGCACGACCAACGCGTCAATCGTTGCCAGGGATTACTATATCTACTCGGACGTTGAAACGCCGCTGCTCGGCCCCAAGATCAACACCGTTTTGGTCAATCCCATCGTGCTCTCCGGGCCGACCCTGTGCGACGATGGCGGCTTCTCCTTCTGCTTCACCAACGTCCCCGGCGTCTCTTTCACCGTCTGGCGCTCGACCAACCTGTCGTTGCCGTACAATCAGTGGACCGCCATGGACGGCGTGGTGGAGAACCCCCCCGGCAATTACACGTTTACCGACGCGGCCACCAACCAGCAATGCTTTTACTGCGTCTGTTCGCCGTAGCTCGCAGAGCGGAGGCTGAAGCCAGTTGCCGGATTTGGACTGCGTCCCCGATTCAGCTACGAGGAGAATGCGGGTTTTCGCTCTGAATACCAAGAAGAATTTGGCTTAGCCCGCCGCTATTTTTCACTACTCTTTCAGTATTTTCACTGACAGTGGCTGAACCTCACTCCGCCAAAAACTCCAGTGAACCTTGGGGCATCAGTGAGGAGACGGTTTGAATTGGCGGGGCAGCCTTCGCCTGATGCTAATGTCTGCGAGTTTGTAAATCGACGCCGAGCATGCTGGCGGGCGTGGTTGGAGCAGTAAAATCGAAGTCTGACGCCGGCGACGCTGCTCATAAACCAGACGAGGATGGACTGTTGGGCGGAGAAATTTTCCGTGACAGCCTCTTGATTATGTTTTTCTATTTGAACAGATGAATTTTCCGCGCATTGCGCAATGTTTTATGAAATACTCCTCAAGCCGCTGGCTATCCCTTTTGCTGCTCATCGGGTTTAACAATTTTATGTTGGCTGACGAAATACAGGATCAAATCGCCCGCCTGGAGGATCAGCATGCGGGCGTGCGAGGAAGCGCTGCCAATGCGCTTGGTGAATTGGGCGATGCGCGGGCCGTCGAACCGTTGATCGCCTGCTTGAAGGACCAGGATTGGGGCGTACGAGTAAGCATTACCGAGGCGCTGGGCAAATTGGGTGATGCACGGGCCGTCGAACCGTTAATCGCCTGCATGAAGGACAACAATGCAAAGGTGCGATACGGGGCTTCCGTTGCGCTAGGTAAGCTGGGCGATGCGCGGGCCACGGAACCGTTGATCACCTATATCGCGAGCTTGGATGGTAAATCGCAGGAGGATTTTATCCGTAGAAGCGACGCTGCCAACGCGCTTGTCAAATTAGGCAAATCTGCGGTGGAACCGTTGATCCCCTTCTTGAAGGATCGGAATGTTGACGTGCGACGCGGCGCTGCCGAAGCGCTGGGCAAGTTGGGCGATGCGCGGGCGGTGGACCCGTTGATTGCCTGCTTGAAAGACCGGAATGTGAGCATGAGACGCATCGCTGCCACTGCGCTGGGTAACTTGGGCGATGAGCGGGCCGTCGATCCGTTGATTGCCTGCTTGAATGATAAGGATGATTCCGTGCGAAACCTTGTTGCCCATGCGCTGGGCGAGCTGGGCGATGAGCGGGCCGCTAAACCGTTGATTGCCTGCTTGAAGCACAAGCATCAGGATTATCAGGATTCGGTTGTCTTGCAACGCATCGTTGCAGAAGCGCTGGGTAAGCTGGGACCGTTGATCCACGGCGAGGGAGGTGAAAAGGAGGGCGAAGCCGGAACGGCCTTCCTGACCATTGATTCGTCTGGATCGCCTCCCGATACGTTACTCGTTTTCAACTTCAATGGTTACAAAATCCAGAACGGTGGGACGGCTGAAACCCCCATTAGGCGTCGGCTTGCATCTGGAGAACAGCAGAGTATATCCATTAGGGCAAGGAGCCATTACAGGCTCCCATCATCAAGTGCTGCTCGTTATGATGTCAAGACCGATTGGATCGATTTGAGTGAAATGAGGTGGGTGCCAGTCAAAGGTAAAAAATACACACTAAAGATAGCTATTTCATTGACTATTCCGAAGAACGTCACTGGGAGGGATGGGGACGCTGTAAGGTATTTCAGTCGAGGACCGGCTGGCACTATTCGGGCAAAGCTCATCCAAGACGACGATGATCATCTCGTGGTTCAGAAGGAAGGAACAATGTACTACTGAAAATAGTAAGAGCTTCTAACAATAGGCCGTATCAGATTTTCCTGGGAATTACCCGGCAGGACTGCCCGATGGCGCGGATTTGAGTAGTCGTGATGGCCAGTGCCGGGATTTTCGGATGGTGCATGGATCAGAACAAGGAAAAGCGGCTGAATCGTTGCGATTCAGCCGTGTGAGCGTTACCTGATCGTCAGTCCTCGGCCGGCATCGCCACCGTGATGCAGTGTTCGCGTATTCGAGTTTCGGCGGGGTTTCAGTGGAGTTTTGTCGAATTGTGGGCGAGTAGTGAACTCGGACACCCTTCTACTGACACTTTCACTGACAGTGGTCAATCCGGTGCTTTTAAACCATTGCCGCACACGCGGTTAGGAATGGAGCCAGTTGCCGGATTTGAACAAGTTCCGATGATCCTTGGCAATCTGGGTCTGCAACCGGAGTCATTCCGGCTTAAGAAGTTGCAGCAATTTGCTCTTCTTTTCTCTGATAATAAAGGGCTTTCAGCGAATTTCAACTATTATTTCAGTTTTCGCTCACTATTTCTCCAGTGTTCTGCCACCTGTAGAAAAATCCGAGTTGGTGCCCGTTTTGGTGCCCACTCCTGATTCTGGTCGCCAGATGAGCCGAGGGTTCGATTCCGACCCCTATGTGAAATTTAACATAGGGATCGTTATGTTAACTTCTCAGTTATGTGCTGCACTTGAGGAGAGACCTTGCAAACACTGGCTATTCGTGGGGTGGAATTTCACATATCAAACCTTGAAAAGGGGTTGGGTCACTGCCCAACGCTGCCGGCATTACGGGATGATGAGGTCTGTGCGCTCGCGCCAGACCACTCGGAGTCCTTGAGCGACCAGCCGCCGCCTAGGGCTTTGTAAAGTTGAACGATCGCAAGCCGGCGGCCAGCCTCGATCTGCGACAGCGCGTTCTCCGCGGGAAAGAGTTGCTGTTGAGCCTCGAGAACTTCGTAATAGCTCGCTTTGCCTTCCTTGTAGCGGTCGGTCGCTACCGCCACGGCCTCGCGACCGGCCTTGACAGCGTCAGCTTGCTCAACGCGTTCCTCGTCAAATCTGCGGTGGGATATGAGCGCGTCGGACACCTCTCGGAAGGCACCGAGAGTTGTGTCCTGGTATTGAAGCTTCGCTTCCTCGCAGGCGGCTTTGGCCTGACGGTAACGGCCCGTCAAACGTCCTCCTGTGAACAATGGGCCGGCGGTACTCACCGCCAGCGACCAGGTGTTCGCGCTGCCGGATAACAGATCCTTGAGTTCGGTGCTGGTACCGCCGTAGAAGGTCGTTAGCCCAATGCGCGGAAAAAAGTTTCCAATGGCCACCCCAATTTCCGCGTTGGCCGCACGGACCTGCTGTTCAGCCGCTCGAACGTCAGGTCGGCGCTCCAGCAGAGCGGAAGGCAGGCCCACCGGGATCTCCAAGGGCAGCTCTTGAGCCAGGAGGGTCGAAGTGCGTGGCACGGATCCGGGGTTGCGTCCCAGCAGCGTGTTAATCTCGTTTTCCTTGAGGGCGATTTGTCGCTCGATTTCCGGGATGGTGGCTGAAACCGAGGCCAACGCCAACTTGGCTCGCGACAACTCCAGCTTGGAAGCCAAGCCGGCGGCGTGCTGGTCGTCAAAGAGCTTGAAAGTTCGCTCGTAGGAATCACGCGTGCGTTTGGCGATCACGAGCTGGTCATCCAATTCCAGCAACTCGAAATAGGTCCTTGCGACGCCGCTGACTAGGGAGATCATGACCGTCCGACGGCCTTCCTGCGCAGCCATGAAATTCGCACGGGCGGCCTCATTCATCCGGCGGACACGACCCCACAGGTCAATTTCCCAAAGCGCTCCAAAGCCAGCCAGGAACCCGCTCATGGTTTGACCACCATTAGGGGTTGGCAGGTCGAGGAACATATTCCGTCCCCGGCTGGCCTCGCCCCCATAGCCAACTTGCGGCAGGAATTGGGAACGCGCTTGCATCTGGAGCGCACGGGCTTGGTCCACTCGCGTGAGGATAATTCGCAAGTCGTAGTTATTGGTAAGGGCGACGCGAATCAGGTCCTGGAGTACCGGATCCTTGAATACCCCCCACCAGGGAAGATCGGCCAACGAGTTGGTCGGGACCTGGCTTGCAGAGTCGCGGTAACTAACCGGCGCATTCACCACAGGACGCTTGTAGTTCGGTCCAACGGCGCAGCCGGCCAGCGTCAGCACACCGACACACCAAAACGGCAGTTTGAAAAGAGATGAGCGCATAACATGGTGGTTACTTGACAAATTTCAGCTTGGCACAGAAGACGTAGTAGAGTGTCGGCAGCATGACCAGCGTTAATACGGTGGCAAGGAGCAAGCCGAAGATGTGGACCGCGGTCAGCGGATGCCAGAGGGCACCGCCGGTAAGGAACAGGGGAATCAGTCCGCCGACCGTGGCGAGGACTGTCACCAGCACTGGACGCAAACGCGCAAGGCCGGCCTGCACCAGCGCTTCTTCCAAGGGTAGCCCTTGAGCGCGGGCATGCTCGATGAAGTCGCTGAGCACGATAATGTGGCTCACCATGACGCCGGCCAGGCTGACCATCGCCAGCAGCGCCATAAATCCCAGTGGCGAGCCGGTAACCGCCAGCCCCAACAAGGCGCCAATGAGTCCCAGCGGCACCGTCAGCATGACCACCACCGATTTGATGACCGAGCTGAACTGCAGCACCATCGTCAAGGCAATCAGCGCCAGCGATATCTGCATCACTGATCCCATTTCGACCTGGACTTTGCGCAACTCTTCGTCCTCGCCGGCAAACCGCATATCGTAACCCGGTTCCAATTTGATTTTGGCCAGGCCCCCTCGCGCACGGTCCAGTATCCGCGAAGGCAGCTCCCCGAAAGGCGCGTAGGCTTTGACCGTCACGGTGCGAAGCTGGTTGTAGTGCGGGATGGTGACAAACTCCGGCTGGATTTTGAGCGACGAGAAACTCTCGAACGGAACGGCTTTCCCGTCGGGGGTTGGGGCATAAAGGCCACGAATCTTGTCCACTTCACTGCGGTCCTCAATGCGACCGCGAATCAGCACCGGGATGAGCCGGTCACCCTCCCGCAACTCCGTCACCTTTAGCCCTGTGAAGGAAGCCTGTGCCACCGCGCCGACTTGCTGATTGTTCAAGCCCAGCGAATTCGCGCGGTCCTGGTCAATATCGATCTCAATGTTGGGCATGCGCAAGCCCAGGTCATCGAACACGTGGTAGCCGCCCGCTGCGCGCAGCACGGCTGCCGTCTGGTCGGCCAAGAGCCGCAGCTTATCGAGATTCTCGCCGCTGAGACGGATTTGAATCGGTTCCGCGACCGGCGGTCCCTGTTCGAGTTGCTTGACCACGCAGCGCGCACCCGGAACTGATTGATCCAGTTCCTGGCGCAGCTTGAGGAGCAAGCCTCTCACCTCGTCCTCGCGCCGCGTGTTGATGAGAATCTGCGCGAGGTAGTTCGCCGGTTCCTTTGGTTCGATGTTGTAGTAAAAACGAGGAGCGGTGCCGCCCGAGAACACTGCCGCGCTGGAGACCTCCTCATGGCGTTTGATCAATGCCACCACTTGATCCACCGTTGCCCTCATGCTGGTCAGCGAGTCGGTCGAAGGCAGCTCGACATCCACCAACAACTGGTTGCGCTCGGCCGGTGGGAAGAACTGGCTGCCCAACAGCGGAACTAGGAGGCAGCTCAGAGCCAGGAACGAATAGCCCACGCCCAGGACTAGCCACGGCTGCTTGAGGGATCCTTTGAGTGCGGCGCGATAGTGTGGCAAAACAGCGGCCAGGGTTTGGTCCACATACCGAAACAGGAAGAACGAACGGACCTCGCCGCCTTCATCGAAGCCTTTCTGTCCGCGCAGAACGTAATAGCTAATCAGGGGGGTGAATGTGACTGACACCAGCAGCGCTGAAAGCAAAGCCAGCGTGATCACGACCGGGAGACTTTTCATAAACTCACCCTTGTCCCCGGTTAGCAGCAGCAACGGCAGGAACGCGAAGATGTTGATCAAGGTCCCGAATACCATCGGGTGCCGCAGGTGAAGCGGGCCAAGCCAGGCCGCGCGCAACCGCGGCTCTCCCCGATGCAGCTCGCGGTTGATGCCGTCCGAGGCTACTACCGGCACGTCGACCAGCATTCCCAAAGCGATGATAAGCGAGGCAATGGAAATCTGTTGCAAGGGAATGTGAAGCAGTTGCATCCCCACCAATGTTATGGCGACGGTCAGGGGAACGGCCGTGGCCAGCACCAGCGCCGAACGCCAATCCATCAGGAACAACCCCACGATAATCACGATGACCACCGCTTCCGCAAAGCACCGGACGAAGTGATGGATGCGATGCGCGACCGCTGTGGGCTGGTCGGACAGCACCCGGAATTCTAGGCCTTCGGGCATGCGGGCTTTCATGGTATCCGCCACTTTCAACACGTCCCGGTTGAAATACCGAATGATTTTGCCATCCCGCATCTCGACGGCAACCATCACCGCCCGGCGCATGTCTAGCGGCCCATTCGTGCCCGTCCGCCCGAGGATATCCACTTTGTAAGAGATCGGCGACTCATACATCCGGCGGACGTCAAAAATGTCGCGCAGATACACCGGCGCGCCTCCGCGGCTCATGCCCACGACAGTGCCAAGCATATCCTTCTCGGTTTTGTATTCGCCGGAGAGTTGCACCGGGAAATTGCGGCCTTCGGATCGCATCGTGCCACCGGGGATCACCGCGTTGCGGGCGGCAATCGAGCTCATGACCGTCTCCGGGGTCAGCCCGTAGCCAGCCAGATTGGCATCCGAAAACAGCAGATACACCGTTTCCTGCACAATGCCGATCTTGGTGACTTTGCCGACGCTCTCGACTTGCTTGAGATCATCCTCAAAATCGCGCGCCAGCAATTCCAGCGCGCGATAGCTGTAGCGCGGCGGAGACGACGCGCGAATTTGCGGCAGTGGATCCTCGTCTCCCATCAGCAAAATCGGCTGAGTGAAATCAGGGTGCCACAATTCACGGTCGGTGCCGGTGAGCCTTCTCGTGAAATCGGCCGTAAAGCGCTCCAGGTCGGCCCGGCAGGCTGACGTTACCAGATCAACCAGAATGAACGAATGTCCTTGAACCGTTCGCACCTCTTTGGCCAGACCAGCCGAGCGGACCGCTGTTTCGAACCGGCCGCGGAGCACTTCGAGGTAATTCTCATCGACTGATGGCAAGAATGCCGCCACCGCGGCATGATTGGTTGTGGGCACTCCCCTCCGGACCTCTGCCAGGCGCTCCCGCAGGAGATTGGCACGCGCCACGCACTCGGCATCCGTGATGGGAGGACTGACCAATCCAAACAACAGCGTGATGGTGTTGCCGAAATCGGTATTCAGCCACGGCTGACGCGTCCCCTCAGGCAACTGCACCTCCTGAATTTTGGCCCGCACCTTGTCCCACTCCTGATCAATCGTCGCCGTGGAGGCAGGAAGTTGTTTGATTGTCATCGTGGAGATGCCTGGCCGCGATTGCGTCTTGATCTCCTCGATGGACTTGAGCTCGCTGATCTTGCGCTCAAGAGGTTTGGACACCAACTCCTCCACTTTCGAGGCCGTCGCGCCCGGGAACACCGTGACCAGCATGGCCGTTCGCTGGGGAATCGTCGGGTCCTCCTGTTGGCCTAGCTTGGTATAAGCCACGGCTCCCCACACCAGCACCGCAATCAGGGCCAGCCAACTCACCTCCCGGTGCTCGACAAAAAACTGGGGCAGATCACCGGACTCAACTTTATTTTCGACTGGTTTTGACATCGGAACCTACTCCTTTCGTCGATTACTTCGCAGTCAGATTGTCTGTGGCGACTTCTATGGGCGCCCCGCCATACAAGAAACTCGCTCCCGAGGTCACAACTTGCTCACCCGGCCGCAACCCTTGGGTAATGAGAATCGAGCTTTTGAGAATATCGCCGGTCTTGACCGCGCGCTGCACCGCTTTGCCATCCTGGACGACAAAGACCCCTAACTGCGCCTGGCCATTTGCTCCCGAACGGCTATCCGGAGCAAGGGTCACCAGTGCCGAGAGCGGAACGCAGACCGTGCCTGGTGTCACCGCCGGCGTGTCGCCGACGTGAATACGCGCCGTCATACCTGAGCGCAGCAGGCCGTCCGGGTTTGGCACCTTGATCACCACGCGAAACAACCGGCCTTCGGTGCTGGCCGCCACTCCCACCTCCGAAACGCGACCACGAAACGGCGGCAGGCCCTCTAACCCCGACACCTCCACGTCCACCTCCTTGCCTGGGGCGAGCAGCCCCACCAACCGATCCGGCAATCCCAACTCGACGGACATCAGGCCGGTGTCGGCAAAGCGTAGCACCCGCTGGCCAGGAGCCACCGTGACGCCCGAATTGACATAGCGAGCCAGCACTACTCCATGCTTGGACGCCACCAGCCGCGAATCCCGAAGATTTTGCTCCGCCTGGTCCAGTTGGGCCCGGGCCGTTTGCCAGTCCGCTTCAGTCACATCGAGTTCCTGCTGGGAAATGGCATCCGTCGCGCGCAGCTTGCGAAAACGCTCGAGAGTCTTGCCCGCCAGTTCCGCGCGGGCGCGAGCCGAGTTCAACGCATTAGTGAAGTCAGCCTGCTTCAACTCGGCCAGGACCATCCCGGCTTTCACCGGCGTCCCCTCGTCCCAGTCTGTGCCGGTCGCCGGCCCGATGCCGACCAAAATCCCTCCTACTTTGAAGCTCAAGTCCGTTTCATGGTCGAACTTCACCAGTGCCAGGTAAGAAGCCTCATCGTCGGACCGGACATGGTCCATCGCTTCAACCACCGCAGTGCGCACCAACGATTTCTCGGGCGGTCTGGCCGCCGGTCTTCCGCAGCCAGCGAGCGCTAAGGCCATGCATAGCAAAGCCAGCGGGTCGCATCGGCCGCCCGCGAACCGGTGCCACGGTTTCATTATGTCAAGAGTAACAACTCTGCGATTTCTCATAGTCAATTCTCTCCAGCTTGAATAGCCTAACTAACGTCCTCATGGCCGTGAACTCCGTGTCGAATACTCGTGCAATCCTCCAGCTTATGAATTCGCGGACAATGCCCTTGCCATGCCAGGCCCAATGGCGGGTCCTAAACGCGCACAGTAAATGCAAGGCGATTCGGCCAAGGGAAAATTGTGACAGGGTGTTCATAGCGGTGTTAAAACCTGTTCATGGCTTGAAAACCTTCGGCTCCTTCCCCTCCCGTTCGAGAGCCCCCAACGAACATCGCGTGAGAAAGTGGGCCAAACGCGCCCGATTTGCCAAACACACAGCCAGTTGGGTCAAGGGGTGATGCAGGTTCTCTCCCGCCAGAGAGTAAAAAACGCATTCACCAATCACGCTCAACGCATGAAGCCCGATAGCTTCGCTATTGGCTTTAGCACCGAGCAAATCTCTCATCACCGCCTGGAGCAGGACAAAATCCCGCTCCAGCCCGGATGCCGCATACGTGTGCGCTCCGCAGGCTGGGTCCATCAATTCCCTGGCCAGAAGCTTGGCAATCCAGGCGTCCTCGGCATTGATTCTCTGTAACAGGGACTCGACGAGCTTTAGCAGCTTCTGTTCAGGCGGCAAATGCCGGGACACGACGAAGCCCTCGTCTTGGTCGGAAAGCCTCCGGCCAGCCTCCATGATCACCGCCTGATAAAGTCCCTCCTTGTTGTGGAAATGGTAGCAGATCCCGGCCACATTAGTGTCGGCGCGCTTGCAGATCCCGCGAAGATGCGTTCCGTGAAAACCAGCTTCGGCGAACATTTCACAGGCGACCTTGAGGATGCGGTCGCGGGCGGCCAACGAACACCCCGTCGGGCTGGTCGGCCAATCTGCTTTTTTACTCTGCGTGATTCGCATACAAAGCCGACTTGCGCAGGGGCCGTGCCAACCACCTTCGCAATGCATAAGGTGCTGGACTTCAAGTGGTAACGGCTTAGAAGCGACTCGCGGATTGAGGCTCGGAATTTCGAAGACTCGAAAAACAGACAATCGTTCGTCCGATTCCTCGTGTAACGCAGGTAGGCGCCAATTTCCGGACGCGAGTGAAACGCTCGCTGCGCTCATCTTGTCAGGTATTGGATTCATTTGTGCCTTGGGCGATGACGGCTGAACGCCAATTCATTTGTTGCTCTTAACAGCCGCCTCCGCGTTGGAGAGTTGTGAGATGACGCGGGCTCAACTCCGGCTTGCGCAGGCCACTTCGCCACGTCCTGCGTGATCGATGCTGTATTTCGAACCTTCGAAGTTTCGAGCTTCAGCCCACGAGCCGGTTTTAAGCGGTTATCATTGAAGGTCAGGACTTTCTGCATTTCGGAGATAGTTGGCATACTAGCTGCGTAACTCGGTTTGAATGCGAATTGCATTCAACAATATGAACAAGATCCGAGTCTCAAGCGCCAAAGCGGCGGTCGCGAATGTGGGCAAGAATTTTGGCGAACGTCGAGAGCCATCTGTCGCATTACAGGGGGGAATGGACACAGGCTTATTCAACTAAACGACCATAGAAAATTCACAACATGGAAATTCGAATTCATACTCAGTCAGGTTCGGTCGAGACTTTTTTCCAGGACAATCCGGCCCTGGCAGCTCGGATATTGAAGGGAATCCAGCCCGCAAAAGTGTTCGCCGGCAACATCATCACAATTGCCGGCGATTATTCCCTGACATCCTTCGTCGCTTCGCGGGTCAACCGCGTTGACCTGATCAGCGAAGATCTTCCTGTTTGGAGACATCCCCCCGACATCTTGAATGTGGTCGAGCTGTTCGAGGACGAATTCCGAGAGCGAAGTCATCTGAACGACCCGGCGCGGCTGGAACGACGCCGAAGCCAGAAACAGACAGGTGAATTCGCCATGGTCTTCGTGGAAGTGGAAATGACCGGCGGGAACCGAATATTTCTGGCGGCTGAGATCCAAGTGGCATTGGAAGCGGAACGGCTTCAACGGCTGCACATGCTGTTCTCCGCGCCTGCGGTCCACTTCCGGTTGTTGCAGGAAGGCATCTCGATCCTGAACCTCAAAAACCTCGTCCGATTCACATTCAATCCCGGCCCGGATTTCACGCCCATTAACGCCTGGCCGGCACACCACCTTTCCTGGCGCCAAGGGTCCGGGCGCATAGGCGATGCGATGGCTGGAACAAATCCAAATTGCTAAATGAACATTACCGTATTCATAACTTTCTGGCTTATCGTCCTGGCCCGGATCACAGACGTTTCCTTGGACACCATCCGCATGGTCTCGGTCATTCAAGGCCGGCGCGCCTTCGCCGCGGTTCTCGGGTTCTTCGAGGCGGTTGTCTATATTTGCGCCGTCGCCAAGGTCCTGCTGAACATGAATCAACCCGTGTATGCTGTCGCCTACGGGCTGGGGTTCGCGCTGGGGACTTACTTGGGAATGGTCATCGAACAACGGCTGGCCTTTGGCAAGCAACTGGTGTTTCTGCTCACCCCTAAAGGACCAGAGTTGGCCCAAGTCTTGCGCGCCGGAGACTATCGCGTGGCTGAAGTCAAGGGACATACCCGGGACGGCGATCTGACGATACTCTGCGTGGAGATTCCGCGGCGCGAAGCACAGAACCTGGTACGCCTTGCCAGTGATGTTGATGAGCGCTGCGTCTTCATCGTCAGCGACATCCGCCTGGTGGACTTTGCGGAACGCGGAGCCCCGAAAGCCATCGAGCGCAAGCATTCGTGGGTCTTTCCTTTAGAGCGGCTCGCATCCTTCAAAAGAGGCATCTCATAACCCCAATGACAGCGCTTCCTGAAAATGATCTATGAAAATCGGCGTTTGCAACTCCGGGTCCAGCAGTCTCAAGTTCAGCCTGTTCGAGGCGGAGCAGGAGCTGCTTCTGGCCGACGGCAGCATTGATTGGGCGACCCAGCCAACGCAGCTCAGGCTCCGCTATCCGGGCCAACCTGAGATACGGGAGGAATTGCATCTGCGGGAGCATGGCGAGGCATTTTCGCGAATCCTTTCAGACCTCCGCACTGGCCCCCTCGCGCCCTTGCTGCGCAATGATGGACCTGCGGCGGTTGGGCACAGGATCGTGCATGGGGGAACACGATTCACAGCAGCCGTGCGGATTACAACGGAGGTTCAAGACGCAATTCATGAACTCTGTGAACTGGCGCCGCTGCATAACCTGGCCGGGCTTGAGGGAATACGCGCTATTGGAAGAGTCTTGCCCTCAGTACCGCAGGTAGCCGTGTTCGACACGGCCTTTCACGCCACTTTGCCGGCTGCGGCGCGGACCTACGCCATACCGCGGACTTGGACAACTGAGTGGGGAATCTATCGGTACGGCTTTCACGGTTTGAGCCACGCTTACTGCTCCAGGCGCGCGGCTGCGATGCTGGGTAACAGCAGCGCCCGGATTGTGATTGCTCATCTGGGAAATGGCGCCTCCGTCTCAGCGATCCGCAACGGCGTTTGCGTAGATACGTCCATGGGCTTCACCCCGCTTGAAGGGGTCGTGATGGGCACTCGCAGCGGCAGCCTGGACCCGGGCGTGCTGCTCTACCTCTTGCGACACAAGGGGCTGACTGTGGAACAACTTGACTACGCGTTGAACTACGAGTCCGGCCTGCTTGGTCTCTCCGGGACCTCTTCTGACATGCGCCAAATTCTCAAAGAGGCCCCAAACAGTCCTTACTCTCGCTTGGCCTTGGAAGTCTATATCCATCGGCTGGTGCAAACTATCGGCGCGATGGCCGCAACGCTGGGTGGGGTTAATGGATTGGTCTTCACGGCTGGCGTCGGCGAGAATTCCGCGCAGGTCCGGGAGCTCGTGTGCGAAAACCTGGGCCATCTGGGGTTGGAACTCGACACCACCGCCAATGGGCGCTGCAAGGCCGATGCGGACATCGCCAGTCGCACCTCCCCCGGGCGGATCCTGGTCATTTCAAGCAGGGAGGATTTGACCATCCTGCGAGAGACACGGCGGGTGATTTGTTCGGAGGCGCGATGGAAGTCTCCACCCAGAGAATTAGAACTGGCAACTGAAACCGTTTAACAAGAAAGTACCAATATGAGTGAAACCGCAACAGCAATCAACGATCCAAAAAGAACCCGGCGCGTCGACGAACGTCCGGCGCCGCCACCAGCAATGTCCGGAGAGGAACTCAGCAAGATAAACGCCTACTGGCGGGCGTGCAATTACCTGGCCGCCGGGATGATTTATTTGCGGGCCAATCCGCTGCTGCGCGAACCGCTTACCGTTGAGCATATCAAACTGCGATTGCTCGGGCATTGGGGCACAAGTCCGGGTTTGAGTTTTATTTATGTCCACCTCAACCGGCTGATCAAAAAGTATGATCTGAACACGATCTTCCTGGCCGGCCCGGGGCACGGGGCGCCAGGCGTATTGGCGCCGGGCTACCTCGAGGGCACCTATTCGGAGGTTTACCCCAACAAAGGCGAGGACGAAGCAGGAATGCGCGAGTTCTTCAAGGAATTTTCCTTCCCCGGCGGCATCGGCAGCCACTGCACGCCGGAAACACCCGGCTCCATGCATGAGGGCGGCGAGTTGGGCTACAGCGTCTCACACGCTTTTGGCGCGGCCTACGATAATCCCGACCTGCTGGTGGCCGTCGTCGTGGGAGATGGGGAATCCGAAACCGGCCCACTGGCCGCCGCGTGGCATTCCAACAAGTTCCTGAACCCGATCCGGGATGGGGCGGTGCTGCCGATCCTGCAGCTCAACGGCTATAAGATCAACAATCCCACCGTGCTTTCCCGCATCTCGCACAATGAACTGGAATCCTTGTTTGTGGGCTATGGCTGGACGCCTTACTTCGTGGAGGGCAGCGACCCGGCAGACATGCACCAGAAGATGGCCGCGACCCTCGAGAACTGTGTGCTCGAAATCCGGCGCATTCAGCAAGAAGCCCGCGCCGGCGGCAAAGCGACCCGCGCCCGGTGGCCCATGATCGTTCTGCGCAGCCCGAAAGGTTGGACCGGCCCCAAGGAAGTGGATGGTCATAAAGTCGAAGGCTTTTGGCGCGCGCACCAGGTGCCCCTGGCCGGCGTGCGGGAAAACCCGGCCCACTTGAAACAGTTGGAGGCTTGGCTACGCAGTTACCGGCCCGAGGAACTGTTCGATAAAACCGGCAAGCTAATCCCGGCGCTCAAGGCCCTCGCGCCCGCAGGCGACCGGCGCATGAGCGCCAATCCCCATGCGAACGGCGGGTTGCTCCGCAAACCCCTCCGTCTCCCCGATTTTCGGGACTATGCGGTCAAGGTGGACGCGCCAGGCCAGACTACGGCTGAGAACACGCGACCCCTGGGACGCTTCCTGCGGGACATCATGCGCAATAACATGCAGAGCTTCCGCGTCTTCGGTCCCGACGAAACCGCTTCCAACAAGCTGGATGCCATTTATGAAGCCAGCAAGAAACTGTGGCTGGCCGACTACCTTCCCGAAGATGCTGACGGTGGCGAACTGGCGCCCGATGGTCGTGTCATGGAACTGCTTTCGGAGCACACCCTTGAAGGCTGGCTCGAAGGTTATCTGCTCACGGGACGCCACGGGTTTTTCTCCACCTACGAGTCGTTCGTCCATGTGATTGACTCGATGTTCAATCAGCACGCCAAATGGTTGGAAAGCTGCCGCGGGTTGTCGTGGCGGGCGCCGGTTTCATCGCTGAACCTGCTCATCACCTCGACCGTCTGGCGCCAGGACCACAATGGCTTCACCCATCAGGATCCGGGCTTCCTGGACCTCGTGGTGAACAAGAGTCCAGACGTCTGCCGCATCTATCTGCCACCGGACGCCAACACGCTCCTCTGCGTCGCGGATCACTGCCTCAAGAGCACCAATTATATCAACGTGATCGTTTCGGACAAACAGAAGCATCTCCAATACATGACCATGGACCAGGCCATTGCGCACTGCACCAAGGGGCTTGGCATTTGGCCGCAGGCAAGCAATGACCAGGGGGTGGAGCCGGATGTGGTCATCGCATCGGCTGGAGACATCCCCACCAAGGAATCACTCGCCGCTGTCATTATGTTGCGCGAGAATTTCCCCAATCTCAAAATCCGGTTTGTCAACGTGGTGGATCTGTTCCGGTTGACGCCCTCAAGCGAGCATCCACATGGGCTGACCGACCGGGACTTCGACACGTTGTTCACGGAGGACAAACCGATCATCTTCAACTTCCACGGCTACCCGTGGCTCATTCATCGGCTGACCTATCGCCGCACAAACCACAAGAACCTGCACGTCCGCGGGTATAAAGAAAAGGGCAACATCAATACGCCGCTGGACTTGGCGATTCGGAACCAGATTGACCGGTTCACCATCGCGATGGACGTGATTGATCGCGTGCCGGCCCTGCGCGCCTGCGGGGCTCATGCCAAGGAGAAATTGCGCGTCATGCAGCTCGAATGCCAGGCCTACGCCTACGAGTACGGAATAGACAAGCCGGAGATGGATGGTTGGACCTGGCCAGCCAGCCGCTAACCTCCCCCGCCATGAGCGACACCCTTCCCATCATCTATCTGGCGCGCCACGGCGAGACCGCTTGGACCATCTCCGGGCAGCACACCGGGCGGACTGAATTGCCCCTCACGGCGCGCGGCGAGCGGAATGCCCGCCGCCTCGGCAAACGCCTCCAAGGCTTCACGTTTAGTGCGGTCCTGAGCAGTCCGCTGGAGAGAGTGGTGCGAACCTGTGAGCTGGCCGGTTTTGGAAAGGTCGCGCGCATTGAACCGGATCTGATCGAGTGGGATTGCGGTAATTACGAAGGACGCCGCCTTGCCGAGATCCACGCCGAACGGCCCGGATGGAATCTCTTTCGCGACGGCTGCCCCGGGGGTGAATCTCCGGGGCAGGTCGGCGAGCGGGCGGACCGCATTATTCAGCAGAGTCGCTCGCTGCCAGGCGATGTTCTGATTTTTTCCAGCGGTCATTTCCTGCGGGTACTGGCTGCGCGGTGGATAGGTCTGGAACCGGTGGGCGGCAGACTCTTTCTCCTGAGCACCGCCAGTCTGAGTGCCCTAAGCTATGAGCACAACCTATCCGAACCTGCCATTCGCCTGTGGGACGACACCTCTCATGTAGGCGGCTAACCCCCGAGCATAACAACCTGAAACTGAGCATGAACAAATCGAACGTGATACCGACTTCCCCGTCCACCCAAACTCGTGGACCGTTGCCCAAGACTGAAGCGCCCCCGGCGCCATCTCAAGCAAAAACGCAGCCTCGCGCAGCCAGGAATGGTCCGCTTGACAGTCTGCCCCAAGGAATATCCGACCTTCTGGAGCAGTACGCGTGTGGCCCAGTTCAATTCGCAGGCTCCGCCAATGCTTCCTATGAGCGACATCTTGTTTTTGACAATGTCATTTCACTCGAAGCTGCAGGATCTCGCGAACGCTTCGAGGCGCTGGCGCGCTCCGTGCGCGACCTGTTGTCACAACGCTGGGTTCGCACCGAACGGCACTACACCCGGAGAAACCCCAAGCGCGTTTACTATCTCTCGATGGAGTACC
>Ga0326728_10008006_pt1 | contig 26616 bp, 21 predicted proteins | sample MB3enrmetagenome_FD_207602 | JGI IMG/M metagenome (GOLD analysis project Ga0326728, IMG submission 207602) | Lab enriched peat soil microbial communities from McLean, Ithaca, NY, United States - MB31MN | ecosystem: Environmental > Terrestrial > Soil > Wetlands > Peat | place: USA: New York...
CGTCCAAGCCTGGAAGACGTCTTCGTGTCTCTCACCACCGGCCACGGGGGACACGGAGAGCCAGCGAAGGAGCCGTGACCCATCATGCGTTGGTATCGTGTGGCAGCGATGACGCGCAAGGAGGTGATCCAGATTCGGCGCGACGCGCGCAGCCTGCTGATCGTCGTCGCCATGCCGGTGATTCTGATTCTCACCTTCGGATATGCCATCAGCCTCGACGTGAAACACGTCCCCGTCTACGTGTTCGATCGCGAGGGAAGCCAGCCGAGCCAGGATCTGCTGAAGCACTTTCAAGCCTCCGACTACTTCAACCTGGTCCGGGCAGTGGACAACTACCCGGCCTTGATCCGCGCCATTGATGACGGGAGTTGCCAACTAGCGCTGGTGATCCCACCGGATTTCTCCCAGAAGCTGCAGGATGGCGGCGCAGTCCACGTCCAGGCGCTGGTGGACGGCTCTGACGCCAACAGCGCAACCCTGGCCCTGAACTACAGCCAGGCGGTTATCCAAGCCTACTCGGCCCAGGTGCAGTTGGAATGGTTGAGCCTGCGGGGCCAGACCGGAGCCCAGCCGCCGCTCAGCGTCGACGCGCGTACCTGGTTCAACGAAGACCTGGAGAGTGTGGCGGGCATCGTGCCGGGCGTGGTGGCCATTGTCATGTCCGTGGTCGGCAGCTTTCTCACCGCGTTGACCATTGCGCGCGAGTGGGAGCGCGGCACCATGGAACAGCTCATTTCCACTCCCGTGACGCCGCTCGAAATCATGCTCGGCAAGCTGGCGCCCTACGTGGTGATCGGCATGTTCGATATTGCACTGTGCGCTGCTATCGGAGTGGGATGGTTCCACGTACCCTTTCGCGGCAAGTGGTCGGTGTTCTTCGGCAGCTCCGCTCTCTTCTTGATGGTGGTGCTGTCGCTGGGGTACTTCATCTCGGTGGTCGCCAAGAGCCAGCTCGCGGCCAGCCAGGCGGCGCTGATCGCCACCTTTTTGCCGGCGTTCCTGCTCTCCGGTTTCCTCTTTCCCATCGATCAGATGCCCGCCGTTATCCAGGTTGTTACGCACGTGATTCCGGCGCGTTATTTTGTGTCGATCATGCGGAGCGTCTTCCTGAAAGGCTCGCCGTTGGTCTTTCTCATGAATGACCTGGCCGCGCTCGCCGTGTTCGCCTTGGCGCTGACCCTTCTGGCCACGCGGGCTTTCAAGAAACAACTTGGCTGAGGACCCCATCATGCTGCGCCGAATCCGCTACATGCTAATCAAAGAGTTCATACAGGTCTTTCGCGACAAGCGCAGCCGCTTTCTTTTGTTCGGACCGCCGCTGATCCAGATGCTGGTTTTTGGTTACGCCGCCACCCTGGAAATCCACCATGCCTCCACCGCCGTCCTTGACTTGGACAATACCCAGGAGAGCCGCGAGCTGATCGCGCACTTCACGGCCAGCCCTTACTTCGACGTCCGCGCTCGGCTGGCCAACCGGCGCGAGATTGGCGAACTGATCGACCGCGGCGAGATCGTCCTGGCCCTCCAGATCCGTGCCGGCTTCGCCGAGAAGCTTCGCAAGGGCCAGACGGCGCCGCTGCAGGTGATCGTGGACAGCGCGAATTCGAACACGGCGCTGGTGGCCCTGGGATACGTCAACCAGGTGGCCGCCCGTTTTGCCGGCGACTATCAGGCTGACCGCCTACATCGACTCATGCCCCAAGCGATGGCAGTGATGCCTTCGGTTGAGCTCGAAGGCCGGCCGTGGTTCAACCCGGACCTCGAAAGCCGTTGGTTCTTTGTGCCGGGGGTGATCGGCAATCTCATTCTGATCATGGTGGTGACTCTGACCGCTTTCGCCGTGGTCCGCGAGCGGGAGATTGGCACGCTCGAACAGATCATGGTCACGCCGATTCGCCGCGTGGAATTCATCCTCGGCAAGACCGTGCCTTTCTTCCTGATCGGCCTCCTCGATGCGGCGCTGATTTCGGCGGTGGGTACGCTCTGGTTCCAGGTGCCTTTCCGAGGCAGCATCGCCGTACTGGCGCTTGGTACGGTGCTGTTCCTGCTGGGCGCGCTGGGTGTGGGACTGTTCATTTCCACCATCTCCGCCACGCAGCAACAAGCCATGGTGTCGGGCTTCTTTTTTATCATGCCCGCCATCATCTTTTCCGGCTTTGGCACTCCCATCAGCAGCATGCCGCCGTGGCTCCAAAAGCTTACCTATCTCGATCCGCTCCGCTACTTCCAAGTGGTTCTCCGCAGTTTGTACTTGAAGGGCGTGGGCCTCGACGTTCTTTGGCCGCAGATGGCGGCCATGGCAGCGTTTGGCGTCGTGATGCTCGCCGTCAGCGTCATTCGCTTCCAGAAGTCCCTCGACTGATCGAGGGTCAAAGTGCCGTCCAAGAGATCCGCCAGCCTGACCCCGGCCGCCTGGTGTTTCCGTATCTCGGCAGCGGGGTTGTAGCCGGTTTGAAGGCGGCTGTGCTTTCCGATAAGATTGATCCTGATGGTGGGAGAGGAGGCGTAGCTCATGGCGCGTATCGTTCGTTGCGGTCTGGTGCAGGCCCGGTGTGAGTGGTCGCCGGAGAAGTTCTCGCTCGATCGGATCAAGCGGCAGATGATCAAGAAGCACGAGCGGATGATCGCAGAGGCCGCCCGCCAGCGAGCGCAGATCGTTTGTCTGCAAGAGCTTTTCGAGGGACCCTACTTCGCGGCCGAGCAGGACGTGCGGTGGTATGAGATGACCGAGCCGGTGCCGGACGGTCCCGCCGTGCGCTGGGCCCAGAGGCTTGCCAAGAAACACCAGATGGTGCTGGTGGTCCCGGTCTATGAGAGCGAGATGACCGGCGTCTACTACAACACGGCCGCGGTCATCGATGCGGACGGCCGCTACCTCGGCAAGTACCGCAAGCACCACATCCCGCATTGCCATCCGGGCTTTTGGGAGAAGTTCTATTTCACCCCCGGCAACCTGGGCTACCCGGTGTTCGAGACGCGCTATGCGAAGATCGGCGTCTACATCTGCTACGACCGCCACTTCCCCGAAGGCGCGCGCATCCTGGGCCTGAACGGCGCGGAGATTGTTTTCAATCCGTCGGCGACGGTGGCCGGACTCTCCGAGTATCTCTGGGAGCTGGAGCAGCCCGCGCACGCGGTGGCCAACGGCTACTTCGTCGGCGCCGTCAATCGCGTCGGCCACGAGCTGCCCTGGGACATCGGCGAGTTTTACGGCAAGAGCTACTTCTGCAATCCGCGCGGCAAGATCATTGCCCAGGCCAGCCGCGATCAGGACGAAGCGGTGGTGGCCGATCTCGATCTGGAAATGATCCAGCAGGTGCGCGACACCTGGCAGTTTTACCGTGACCGGCGCCCGGAAACCTATCAAGAGCTGGCGCGTGCTTGAACACCGTGACCAGTGCCAAGTGACGAGTGACCTGGGAACAGGGGAGAGGCAACTAGCCAAGGGCTCTGCCCTTGATGTCCGACGTAGGGCCGGGGCGGCCTGTCCTTCGAGGGTAACGAACTGCTGGTCGAGTATGACGCTTCGCGCATTCACGAGGCCGAAGTGCTGGCCGCGATCCGCTCGGCGGCGATTCCCGTCGCCGCGGAAAAGTCCATCCCGCTCGGCGGCTTCGATTACACCGGCGAGTTCAAGGACTTCGCTTGGCCCCGAACGGGGTTGAGCCCCGTTAATGAAAACAAGTGACAAGAACAGTGACGAGTGACGAGTGACAAGCGGCTTTTGCTTTCTTTTCGGATTCACGGGGGCATTGACGCCCGAGCGGTTACATGCTCAACTGCCCGAATTCTGCCCTAATAATGAGCCCGACTCACCGGCGCGCCAGTGTCTTCGATTGATGAACTGAGGACTGATAACTCAAGACCGCTCCGGAAGGTAGTGGGTCGTCTTCAATTCTAAGAAGGGCGTTGCGAGGCCAGGTGGGTTGTTTTCCGAGTGTGTTGCTCGCCCAGAACCTCGGATTGCCCGTCCGCATTCGACGATAAGCCCCAACTGTGCGACTGCCGGGAGCGGTTTCCTCGAACCCCCTTCTCGGGAGCTTGAAGGTCACATGTCCGGTTAGCGGACTTACCGGCAAGCTGCCCGTGAGTTGTGGCGGAAGCAACCAATTCTCGTGTGGCCCATCCATCGATTCGCATGTATGCCTTGCGTGACTGGGCCACTGAGACGGTGCAAGACACCCAGCGCAGACCCTCTGTTGGGTCCGTGGCTTTTGTTTTGATGGGGCCGAATCACGGGCCTAAGAAACGGGTGCGCGCTGGCTCTAGGCGAGAACGGCGGCTTGCTTGAGCTGGTGCGCCTCGATTGCCGCCGATATTCGATCAAGAAGGCCGGCGAAGCCGCTGAAATCGATTTTCGCAGCGTTTTGGCGGATAGATTCAGACAAGATATATTTGCCGAAATACAGCGCCGGATCGGCCTTACTATCCAAATTGAGTGTTTTTCCGTTGAGGTTAAGGCTCTTGATTTCGTCACGGAAGCAATCTTCGATCTCCGATTTCTGCGCTCCCTTCTTCAGTGGCGTGAGCACCATGTAAAGATTTCCCACTATGTGAACATACTCGCTCGTCTTCGATGGGTCCTTTTTTGTGATCCGCCCTATTGTGGCGCAGATATCGTTGGCGCCCGAATCGTTGTCGACAACAAGTACAACCGCGCACTGCATCCCCGGCGCTTTGAATTTCTCAATCTCATCTCGGTACTGCTTGACAAACTCCTTCAGATGCGAAGCTCCTCCTCCCAGTTGCAAGATGCGCCCCGTGGCCGTTCGATCCGTCTTGAGGATGCGCACGTTTAGTTTAATCTGGTTGCTCGCTGACACGGTCGCGAGCCTGGGGTAGGCGGCCGCCAAGTTTCGGATGGCATGCAGAAGATAGACATTGTCAGTTTTTCCCTCGCACACAACCACGGGCGCCGTCGCTGAGTAACAGTCTTTAAACATCAAGAATCTCCGGTACAGTTTTTCCTTAGAGCGAAGCGCGTCCTTTGCCTGCTGCTTTCGGGACGCTGTCTTGGCCTCACGCTCGAAATTGTGGCGATCCACGGCATCGATGTGTCCCATCATCCCATGAAGCTGAGCCATCGTCCCGTCTACCATACCGGGCGTGAGGAGGCCTTTCGCGTCCCGAAGCATCCGCAGGCGTTGAAACTTTCCGGTCCGGAACAGCCTGTGCGCCATGGCACGTACCGTTCGGCGATAATCGCTCGGTATATTTACCTTCCGGTTGACAACAAGCCCCGTAACAGCTTGGCGCGAACTTCGATATTGCATGCGCGTCTTGGTCGGGTTAATGGCAAATCCCGCGTTCGTGACCGCGTCCAGCAACTTGTCTCCCACTCCCCATTTGTGTGTCTCGCCAGCCGTACGTTTGGCGATGCCTGATGGAAAATCCGGCTTGTTCGTCGAGAACGTGATGTCATCCGCGTACCGAGAATACGTGCAGCCACTTGCCGATGCTAGCTTGCACAAGTGGATGTCCAACACGTGGCCGATGAGGTTGGAGATGACGGGAGAACAAGGGGCTCCCTGGGGCAACCCGTTCTCGTGGCACGCGATTTGGGCCAGTACGGTCGCGACCTTGGGATGTAGCATGAAATTGGCATCCTTGATGAAAAATCCGCGCACGCGCCCAAAATTGATCGCCGGAAAGAAATCTTGAAGATCAACATTAAATACATACCGCCGCTTCTGATGCTTCGCGGCATTTGTGATGATCGACCGACCTCGCTTGAATCCGTGCGCCAGCTGATCTTGCCATTTCTTGCCCTTGTTGATTTCTTCGGCGCAATTCTGTAGAACGTCAGACAAATTTCGTTGCAGTAGCTTCAACTCTGGGGATGGGGCACTTATCTTACGGACCCCGCCGCGACGCTTCGGCACATCAAACGAACTGTATTTAGTCAATGGTGGCTTCTTGTACAACACGTAAGCGAGGGCCTTTGGTTGAAAGCCCAGGAGGACGGCGACGTCACCTAAACTCGATGCTCGCCTGAGGAGCGCAAGCTGCGACATACCATTTGGTGTGACAGTGTGCCTACAGCCACTCTTACGCGAAGCTGAGAGACCCGGTCCTCACATCGCTCAAAGCGGAGGCACCGGCAATCCCGAGGGACATTGTTGTCACGTGCCGCGATAACACGGCAAAAGATCTGGCTGTAGGCAACAAACAGGGTAGCACATTTTACGTTCAGTGTCTGATCAAATCGCACGGCGCGCGTATGACGAGATTATATGTAGAACTTGAACTTGGGACTGCGGAATGGGACTGTGGGATTCGAGACAAGGATTTCGCCGACAGCGCTCGAAAACCCGATCGTAACGGGTTCCGAGTCGCCGATCTTACATTCGTTGTAGTTCAACTTCGTGAGGGCGAGGATGTCTCGGGCAACTTGAGTGATGTCTGCGGTCCCGCGTTGGACATCGATTCGCAGTGGAACAGGTGATTCTGTTCCCGGGTAGGTCCCAAGCCTGGGTACGACCCCCGAAGCAAAAAGATACCCTGTTTCCTTTGTAAGGGGCCAGAACGTACCCCGCATGACCGGGTACTCGCCATCTCTGAATAGTTTCAGACCCTCAAACTCCTTTCTAACTCGTACCGCGATGAGCCTGACACCGCTTGGACAGGCTCTTTGGTAGCCACGAAACTCCCCTTCCGACACTCCTGAGCGGCAGTGGAGGAAAATCTCAGTAAGGGGCTGACCCTCTAAGGCTTGGTACTCTTTCAGAACGCCGGCGAGCAGTTCCTCCGCTGCTTCTTCTGACAAGTGGAATTGCTTTCGTCCAGGTGAGTACCAAGCCCCGGATTTGCCCATGAAAACAACGCCGTCGCCGGAATCCAAGAACATCTGTGCTGCGCAACAAGCGGTACGGCTATTCGAGGACGGATCAGTTCGGCGGAACGCGATGCCGATGTAACAAACGCCAGGTCGAGCGCCGGCGAGCTTCCACGGTTTGCCCCCAGCCTTGTAGTAAATGGTTGTGCAGAGATTCCATGCCACATCAGATGGGGGCGAAACCAGTGACTTCTCGCCGGCGCCAGGGAGAGTGATCGTTCGTTCCTGAATAATCTGAATGGGAACCTTATGCTCCATACAGCGAGCTTTTAGCTGGCGGCGAAAGTCTTCGGAATAACAATAAATTGCCGGATCGTACTGCTCGAACATGTCCGTCTGCCCGCTTGCACGCGCCATCTGCTCACGCCGTGAAACTCTTACTCCCGTGCCCTGGGCGACGACTGCGTTTGGTCGACAGGTCTGCCGCACAAAATCTGGAAGCACACAGAGAATCACGTCGAATGCCTCGTCTTTCTTCTCGGTCAATCGGATTGCAGTCAGGTACTCTTCCACTGCGTCAAAGGCTCGCTTCTTGGAATCGAGATTGGAGCACAACTCCACAAGATGCTTCTCGTCGAGCCCTTTGTACCACGCTGGCTCGACTGAGAACCTGCAATCGAATGCAGCATCGAAGCCAGGAAAAAGCGGCCAAAGTTGAGGGTCCAAATCGAGCCCCTTGTTGCTTTTGCCAGGATAAATGGCCTGCTGGACGCGCCTGACCCATGCCAGAGTCTTCTCTCGTCCGGAAGGCGTCGTCACCAACCCCCAGTTAATACTCATTGGCTTGCCGGGATGGCCAATATCGTAGGGTCCGAATATCGAGAGCCCGTCGTGCGGCATTTGCACTCGTTGGCTGTGCGCGAATTCAAGTAGCGGTTCGTCAAATACGGTTGCCATATGGGAGTCACGTCAAACGTCGAATCCTATGCGTCCTCCGAGTCGGTGTCGCCGACCTCTCCCTCATCGATGTTGCTTTCTGCTGAGTCATCAAGTTTGCGACCCATGAGGTCCACGAATTCCTCTGCCTCATCCTTAGATTTGAGCGACGATTCCAAAAGTGTGTGGTCAGCCGTCACGCTCATGGGGAAACGTTCCAGCACCACTTGCTCGTTAGGAATAATTCCTATGCGGATGTCTCCCTCTCCAGAGGCGATCATCTGAAGCGTGGCAAGAACACGGCTGAGCCACTGGTGGTTCCACCACGACTTGCAGATTGCTTTCCTGCGGCTCTGCATTTGGGCTGAACTGATTGGTGTCCCGTCCAATTCCGTGAGGTACAGACGAGTCCGCACGCGTACGAAGTCTCGGCCTCCGAAATCCAGCCATGTGCGGAGAACCGGAGACAAGTGGTATCTGACGGAAACGCGCCCTTGAGCTGTCCAGAAGGAGCGTAGGCCGACGGGCTTTATCCAGCCGGAACCATTTGGCGTACGAAAGGTCAGACGTTTGTATCGGCGCTCGTTGGGAACATAAGTATAGTGCTTTTCCGCGTCGTATCGGAGGCCAGCCGACAGCAGTCGATGAAATAGAGTCGAGTTAATCACTTTCTTGCCGAGATTGTAGAAGTTTATGTCTGGCCCGGTCGCCGTTCGCCAGTCATCGCATGTGCCCCGAAGCGAAAACTTGTACCGATGGACGAGGTGTTCAGGCGGAGATTGAAAACTCCAACACACGGAAGAGTTTTCGCGAAAATGGGGCCAAGCCGCCTCAGCCTGCTGCGCGCCTGATGCAGCCACCGCGACATCGTGCTCGTATCGATAAAGCCTGGCAGGCATCCGCCTGATCAGGACCAGGTTCGACCAGAGAGTTTCCGGGGTGTCGCTTACGCAGCGGGTTTGTTCGAGCAGGGCGGCGACCGACGTCGCAGAACCCGCCTTGGGTGTACCTGCTGCTTGGAGATTCTTCAGCAGTTGTGTAAGTCCTTCCTTCCAATTGCTGAAAGCAATGAAAGTCAAATCCGACTGCATCCAGCCGAGCTCCGAAGGGGTAAGGCCGTCAAGATTCAAAGGTATGACGAAGTTCTCCTTCCGCTCGCGGCCAAGGCATAGCGCACTGGTTCTTTCCTTCAGGGGATTGGGCTTCCTGACCGAGTTTCGCGAAAGGACAGCGATAAACCGGTGTGTATGCCGGACGATTGCGTCGTCAATATCAATGGGGTATGACTCGCCTCCCAGCAGCTTAACTCGATCGCACCAGACTCTATAGCCTTCGTTTAGAAGGCGGAGGCAAAGCCAATCTACAAACAGGCCGTCTTCCGTGGCGTAGCTGATAAACAAGTGCGTGCGCGTGTTGCCTGACATTGACTGAATGTTACCACGAAACCGCAACGGACGCAAGCACGGATCAGGCCATCAGGCCAGTAGCGATTGCTGGTAGGCACACTCAATGCTGTTTTGGCCCAGGGCTTGTGTCGCGTGCACCTCGGATCCGCGATTTCACTTGCACTAACAGATGAACGGAGATGATCCGTCCACGTAGATACCCGTGGGCAGAAAAGCACTGGCCCCGACACCCGCGACCCTCGCACCGTGGCAGGTTGACGATAAACGGCTTACACGTAGAATTGCCCCGTGGCTGCGCAGGGCCGCAGCCGAAAAATCTGTCATCCGTGACCGCCCACGATAAGTCGGTCGAGTCGGGGCCCTGACCAGTGTGGCAAAATGCCACACTTTTTCGGTTTTTTGATGTGCGCGGCTTTTTTGGGCACTGAAGTGTCTGATTCTAAAGGAAAAGAAAAACAGTCTCATTTGTCTCATTTGTCTCCATTGTCTCATTTCCAGGTGCTACAGTGGTCTTTTGGAGGAAAGGACCGCCGTGCGGTGGAGCTTGGGATTGCGGCAAATTGGGAGGGTGGCAGCCAAGCTGGCCGAGCTGCCCTGCGTCGCCCGCACCTTGGCTAAGCTTCGGCAGGTCAATCGGTTAGGTGACATCCTGAGGCCGGTGTGCGGCGCCGGGTGGCAGGTGTCAGCGCCTGGCGTGGGGACGCTGGTCGTGTGTTTTGAGGAAGATCAGCAGCAGGAGCAAGGAGCAAGGAGCAGGGCCGCCTTCTTCCGCGAATCCCGAGTCCCGAACCCCTTCTGCGAACCCCGAAACCCGAACCCCGGATCCCGAACCCCGACCGGAACACGCCCCTGCCACCCCCAGCGATCTCCCGCCTAAGCCCGAAGCCAAACGCCGCCGTCACTATAAATTAACCCCCGAAGGCCGCGAGGCCAAGCGGCGCAGCATGGAAAAGGTGCGGAAGACGACGCCTAAGGAAGTCCTCCACCGCATCACCCCCAAACGCCGCACTGCCTCCAGCAAGAACCTCGGACTGGCGCGGGAAGGGAAGCGCCGCAAGCGCGAGCAGGGCAAGAGCACCGGCATCCACCATGGGCTCAGTTGCGTCGACCTGCGCGGCAGTCTGGCCATGGCGGGAGCCACCCCGGAGGAGCTGGAAGCGTACCGCCAGGCCTTTCTCGACTGCCTGAAGCCTCGCGACAAGACGGAGAGCAAGCTGGCGCGGGGGATGGCCGACTGCCTGTGGCGGCGGGAGCAGGTGGTGCACGTGCAAGCGGTGGAGTATACCCTGGGTCTGAAGGCGCGGCTGATGGTGGCGGCGGAGCCGGGCCAGGCGTGGCTGGGAGAGGTGGCGGTGGCGAGGCTAGCCATCGACGTATTCAACAAAGCGCCGGACCTGAGCGAGCGCCTGACGAAGCTGAACGGGCGCTTCGGGCGGTTGGCCTGGTTGTTTCTGGCGCAGCGAAACGAAGAGGAAGGCTTCGCCCCCAAGCTGCGCTGGAACGAGTATAACTGCCACATGATCAACTGGAGCGCGGAGGCGCTGGGCAACCCGTTTGTGACGCCGGGGCAGGTAGCCCAGGCGCTGCTGGCGGAGCTGAAGGAGATGAAGCCGGCGAGCGAGTGGAACTGGCAGGGGGCGGAGGCGAGGAAGGAGGCGCGGGTGGAACGGATCAAGGAGCAGATGCTGCGGGAGTACCAGACGGACGTGCATCCGATCTTGCGGCATCAGGCGGAGCCGATCACGGACCTGTTGAAGCGAGGCGGGAGCACGGTGCTGGTGATGGACGGAGGGAAGACCGAGGTGAAGCTGGGGGAGGGGGAGCCGCAGCAGGTCCTTTACATGGCGGGCGGGACGGCGCAGGTGGCGGCGGGGATCGCGGGGTCGGCATGGCCGGAGTGGCGAGAGAAGGAAGTGGAGGCGGCGCTGCGGCAGGAGTACTTGCGGACCAGCGTGGCGCTACGGGGGAAGGGTACGGTGGGGGGCGTGTCGCGGGCGGACTTTTTGCAGGTGTTCGCGGACGCTTTCGCGCCGGCTGGGAGCGCGGACCCAGGCGATGACGTCACTGGTCCTTCGTCATTTGTCACTGGCTCCCCGCAGGCCGGCTCTTCGCAAGTGACAAATGACAAAGGACCAGTGACCTCATCGAATGGGCCCGCGCTCCCAGGCGAGGACGGAAAGCGCATCAAGGCGGCGGCCAACGCGGCGTGGGAAATGGTGAAAGGCTTCGAGGAGCAATCACGCCAAGAACACGAGAGCGTGAAGGCGATTCTGGCGGAGGCGGGGCTGAGCGCGCGGCAGCGGCTGGAGCGGATCCTGGGTGTGATCAGCGACATGGAGGAAAGCGTTCTTTCGGCGTGTGAGCGGTTGGCGAAACTACAGCAGAAGCTGTGTGATCTGCTCGGGGGGCGGCCGTGGGCGAGGGAATCGGAGGCGGTGCGCCCCCGGCAAGGGCTGGGAAGGGCGGGTTGGAGCTTGGGGCTGGCAGAGCTGACGCCGGATCGAGCGTGGATCGATCCCAAGCTGAGGAAGCAGTTCCGGGAGGATCTTCGACTCTCGGCGGAGCCGGTTCCCGACCGCCCGGGGGGTCCGCGAATCAGGTACCAAGGCGCTCCCGTCTATGAGTTCGTACTCGTGGAGGAAAAGCGAATCGTGAATAGTGAATAGTGAATGGTGAATTTATGGCTCGTGGGCCGCTGGGCCGGCTGTTTTCATTCACTATTCACAATTCACTATTCAGGATTCGGTCTGGTATGCTGTCCGTTGAATTCCTAATAGAGAAGTTTTCAGTTAGTTGTCAGTTTTCAGTTTTCAGTTATCAGTTGTCCGTGGTCCGTTGGTCGTCGTCAGTTGCAGTGGCGGACTCCGGATCAGCGGCCACTGAGAACTGAAAACTGAGAACTGAGAACTGAGAACTAACGAGGGTCTGATATGCTATCCGGTCAACGGACGCCTTTTGTGGGTCTTTCGTCATGATAGTTGCGAAATGCGGCGCCGAGTCAGAGATCATCCACCGGGCGAAGGGTTGGCGCCGGATCCTCTGGACCGGCATTTTTGTTGTGGTTCTAGTGGCGCCTGCGGCGGTCGCGGCAGGGCCTCTCTCCGTCGAGGGAGCGCCGTTCGACACGGGCTACAACGCCGGCACGCTGGCCACCATCCACGCCACGGTGAGCGGCGGCGACGTGAGCCGCTACGTCGTTTTTGCCGAGATTCAGTACGTGGGCACCACGGCTGCCGTGAACGTCCAGATGGACCGGGGGGGAAGAAGCGGAGGGGCGGGCGTGGCGCGTTTTGAAACCTCGTGGCCGATTCCGGCCGACGCTCCCACCGGCGTCTACAGCGTCGCCCTCCAGGTGGAGGACGGATCAACGCACGAAGTGGTGATGAAGAAAAAGGTGCGCGGCTTCGCGGTCTACAAGAAGCTGTTGCGCATCGCGCGGCTCGATCTCGACAGGACTTTTTACATCGCCGGCGATCCGATCCAGTGCGAGATCGCGATCGAGAACCTGACGGACGCGGACATGAAGGGACTGCGCGTCGAATTCTCAAACTCGAACGACGACTGGATTTCGCTCCTCTCAGGCGAGAAAGCCCTTTCCGGCCGGCAAGCCGCGAATCCCGCGCTGGCCTTCAAGGTCTTGCGCGACGACCTCACCTTGCCGGCGCGGAGCGAAGTCACTCTGCCGATGATGCCCGCCGGCACGGCAACGTTCCTCCAGGGTCAGCAGGTGGCCGTGATGGGCGCCGGCGGCCCGGCGCGCCACGAGGAGATTCCCTCGCCGGAAACCGATCAGTACACGGTGGCGGTGTGGAACCACGATCGTACCGTGCTGTACGATAGGGCTTGCACGCGGCCCGCGTTCATCCGCACCGCGACGCGCGATCTGCCGAAACCTTACAGCAGCAACTACACGCATCCCTACAACTCCGGCATCGATTTCACCAAGTATCGCGAGTTCTACGCGCCCGGAGCAACCTCGCCCGCCATCACTTTGGACCGCTCGCACACGCTCTACCGCCCGGGCGATACGGTGAAACTGAATGGGGTGCTGAAGGACTTTGGCGCGAGCCCGGTGCTGCACACCTTTAGTTGGCAGGCGCAGATGAAGGAAAGCGCGCCGGGCACCGAGGAAAGTGTCAACCACTCCACCTTCGGCCAATCCTACCCGATCAAAGATTATGCCGCCTGGACGATTCCTGCTTCCCAGGCGCCTGGGGTCTACTCGATTACGGTCACAACGGGCGGGAACGATCCGGGGTCGCACGCGCAGGCCACCCTGGAAGTGGCCGTCAACCATCTGCCCGGCTCGCTGCTGGTGTTCTGCCCGCACGAAGACGACGAGCATTCCTACGCGGGGCTGATTCGCGCCGCAGTGGAAGCCGGCATTCCCGTGCGCGTGGTGATCTTCACCGGCGGCGAGGCAGGGGGCTGCGAGCGCTACACCTCCAAGGCCTGCGGCCCAAACGAAGCGCGCGAGTTCGGCATGGTCCGCATGGAGGAATCGGCGGCGGCGCTCGAGCACATCGGCCTTAGGCGCGACAACCTTAGCTTCATGGGCCTGCCTGACGGCGGCTCAGGCGAGATCTGGTTCCACCACATTAAAGTTTCCGATCCCTTCCTCTCGACTGATCTCGCCACCGACCACGCGCCCTACGAAAACATTTTGAAGCCCAACTTGCCTTACGCGCGCGACGCGGTGATCAGCCTCACCAAGCAGATCATCATGGATTTCCATCCCGCCATGATCGCCCTGTCGCATCCTGACGAGCGCCAGGTGGACCACCGCACCGCCAACTGGTTCGTCATCAAGGCCTGCCAGGAGCTGCTGGCGGAAAAACAGATCGATCCTGCGACCATTATCCTGGCTGACCAGGCTTACGGCGCGGGCGGCTACAAGCCGGCGCCTTACCAGTACGAACCGGCCCCGGTGTTCCTGAGCGGCGAGGCTTCAGCCCTCAAGCAGGAGATGAGCTGGATCTATCAGTCACAGGACGGCAACCTCGCCGAGGGCATGAGGCGACCTTTCGCCGAGCTGCCGCGGCAAGAGGTCCATGTCCGGATCGTCGATTGGCAGGAGCACGCAGGCTGGAATGAGTAGCTTATGTCAGTGTGTCAGTATTTCAGTATGTCAGTACGTCAGTGCGTCAGTGCATCGGTAGGTCAACAGCTTGAGATACTGACATACTGAAATACTGAAGGACCCATAGGAGGCTAGAATCCATGACTCAATCATCGAATGACATCAAGACCGTCGGCGTCGTTGGAGCCGGCACCATGGGCCACGGCATTGCCCAGGTGCTGCTGCGTAGCGGTTACGCAGTGCTGCTGCAGGACGTCTCGGACAAGATTCTGCAGAAGGGCGCGGAGAGGGTTCTCCGCGGGCTCGGGCGGGACGTCGAGAAATCACGCCTGACCGAAGAACAGAGGCTCGAAGCAGTCAGCCGGCTGAAGACCACCACGGATCTCTACGCTCTTGCCGCGGCGCAGTTCATCATCGAAGCGGTCACGGAAGACTTCAAGGTGAAGGCCGACGTGCTTCGCTCCCTCGACGAAGGCTGCGGCCCGGAGGTGATCTTTGCCAGCAACACGTCATCCATCTCCATCACCAAGCTCGCCGCCGTCACCCATCGGCCGGCGCGCTTCGTGGGACTCCATTTCTTCAATCCCGTGCCGGTGATGAAGCTGGTGGAGGTCGTCCCCGGCCTGCAGACCTCCGCGCATACGCTTTCGCTGGCCAAGGAATTGGCGACCTCGCTCGGCAAGACGCCGGTACGCGTCAACGATTTCCCAGGCTTCATTTCCAACCGCGTGCTGATGCCGATGATCAACGAGGCCATCTATGCGCTGATGGAAGGCGTGGCCGAGCCGCAGGCGATCGACGACGTCATGAAGCTGGGCATGAACCACCCGATGGGGCCGCTGGAGCTCGCCGACTTCATCGGCCTCGACGTCTGCCTGGACATTATGAAGGTGCTGCACGACGGCTTCCACGATTCCAAGTATCGGCCCTGTCCGCTGCTGGAGAAGATGGTCAGCGCCGGCTGGCTGGGACGCAAGACGGGGAAGGGATTCTACGAGCACGGCCAAGGCAAGTCCTGATCGGCCCTCGCTGTCTCAACGTCGGTGAGCCCCAGACGGTCATGAGCCCTTATCCATGGACCCATCGCACTTGGAGTCGTGGGGGCGCTCGCGGGCGATTTCGATCAGTGCGATTTCAGGAGGGCAGCCGACGCCAGCGCTTCTGTAGCCCAGCATGGCGTCGTGCTGCCGCCGGCCGTGGGTGTAAGGCCTCGGGCAAGCGGCGGTGATCGGCGTGGACGATCCGAATTTGGTGGACCTGGGGAGGTTCGAACTCCCGACCCCCTGGTTGCAAACCAGGTGCTCTCCCAACTGAGCTACAGGCCCTTTCAAAGGAGGGATGTGGAGTTACAACGGGGACTAGCAGACTCCCTGCCTACTTGCGGCCGCCGGCGAATTCTCCCTTGCCGTTCGTTCGCCAACGGAGAGAGCCGCCAAGCCTGCTTCCTACGGCCTTACCTTTACAATCCCATACTGACGCGTAAGCCTTGGTCTCGTCAAGTGGCGCGTGCTTTGCCGCGCTTCATCGCTGAATCCAATCAAGCAGCCAGATCAGTTCAGGGGCAGGTAAATGAAGCGGCTGCGGTCCTGGATACGAAGCCGGCAGGAGCAAGCGTTTGAGCCGCAGATCAGGGGAATGGCGCCAAAGTACTGCGGGGGCGTAATCAGGCTGAGCTGGCCGCAGCGGGGGCAAGCTAGCACCGCCAGAAAGTTGGTCTCAACCTGCGTCCGTAACGAGGGTGCCGCGTCGAGCATGAGGAGGTCACCGGGTTGCATGGCTGAGAGCGCGTCTTCGTCCACTTGATGCAGTGTCTCGGGCGGCGAACCAATTTCGGGTTCGCTTGGCTGCTCGCCAGGCTCTGGGGCCCGGGCTGGGGACTTCAGGTCGGCGCGACGTCGACTCACAAGGGGTCCTTTCTTCCGCAAAGGGTATCGGCAGAATACGCCGCCAGCATGACCTTCCTTGTATAGACGACCCCAAGAAGCGTTGCCTCGAGTTCCACATCCCAGTTCCAAGATGGGTCTGGTTTCCCAAAACGGAACTGTTCTAGCCAAAAGAGCCAGGCTATCCATTACCTCAGTACCAGGTACCGGAGCGGTGGATACCGTACCTTCCTGAATTCGCTGCCAGCCGCAGAACCCGCCACCGCCCGGTGAGGAGTGGAGGGGGTGGAGCCACAACACGCCTCGCTGCCTAGCCTGTCCGGCTTGGTCCCTCCCTGAGTTCAACGGCCCGCGCGCACTCCTCCGGCGGCGAACATCCCTCTCAAAATCTGCGGCGCGCCCGGCAAGTACGGGTCGAGAGTGAGGGCTAAGAGTCCAACTTCGGCCCCGCAGCGCATCGGGTCATGAGTACTTAAGTACCGGCGCGGCTAGGTTTGGTACCTTCCTTGCTCAATAAGTAGCCGAGCAGCGCACCACGGCTCAAGCAGCGTACGGAAGCTGCGTGGAACCAGGACCTCCACGCCGCCGCGGACGTGTGCTTGGTGGGCGCAAACAGGAGGCTTGGCAATGGCGACTCAGGCGATGGTACCCGGCAGGCAGATCAAGAGAGAGGCGCGGCAAAGTGGCAAAACCGGTCTCCGGCGGCGGATCGAGCGAACCCGGCTTTCCTCCCACTCGGCGCGTTCGCGGGTAGCCCACGTGGCTTCGCCCGCCGGCCCGCTCCCCGATCGCGATCAACTGGTGGTGAAACTTCTCCCCCTCGTCAAGAAAGTAGCCTACCGCATGCGGGCGCACCTGCCCGCCCACGTGGAGATGGACGACCTGGTGGGAACCGGGCTGCTCGGCCTGCTGGACGCGGTTCGCCGCTTCGACGCCGCCAAGCACGTGCAGATCGAGACGTACGCGCGCCACCGCATCCGCGGCGCCATCATCGACGGCCTGCGCAATCTCGACACGGCTTCGCGCGACATGCGAAAGAAGAACAACAAAGCCCAGCAGATCTACCATGCCCTGTCGGTCAAGCTGGGACGTCCGGTGGCCGACGATGAGCTTGCCACCGCCATGGGCGTCAGCCTGCAGAAGTGGTACGAGATCGTCGAGCAGCTTCAGCCCACGGGCATCGAGTGGCTGCGGCCCATGGAGCCGGAGGAGGCCGGCCTACCGGACCTCGAGAACCTGGCCGGCACCGGCCGCCCCGATCCCTTTGAGCTCTGCGCTCGCAACGAGCAGAGTGAACTCCTGAACCGCGCCCTGCTGTGCCTCTCGGAGCGCGACCGCCAGGTGATCGCGCTCTACTACCAGGACGAGCTCACCATGAGAGAAATCGGCGACAGGATGGGCGTCGATGAGTCGCGCATTTCGCAGGTCCATTCCGCTGCCCTGGCTCGCCTTCGCAACCGCGTCAAGGCACTGCTGCGGCCGTGCCCACAGGTCCCAAAGCCCGAGCTTCTCCCAGCCTACGGCGTTACCGGCCTCGCGTCTGCGCCCCGCGGCGGGCATGTGGGACAGCCGATAATCCAAACTGGACAAGCTGCGCAGCGGTCAAACGGATTTCACTCCATTAGCAGTTCTGAAGCAGATCAAAGGATCGTTCGCGGCGGTAGTGGTACGTACCACTACCTTCGCGGCTCATGTCTGCCGTGCGCAGGAGATTCTTGATGATGAACACCGGGACCTCCCTGCACGTTGGGATGACGAGGGGACGTTTGACTCCAGGTTTAGTGTAGTGAGATGGTCGCCCATGTTGCCGGTTGAACATGAAGCCGTCTTGCTCGAACACCTTGGCCAGTGTCCGGCTATCAAGCGGCCGTAGCGACGCCATCTACTTCACGCTCATGGTCTGCCGGTCAAGCGGCACGAACTCCGGTGCCCGCCAGGAGTCGCCCACCCGCTCATACCCAGCCTCTTCGAGAATTTCCGCGAGCGTGCCCGTTTCCTTACTGGTTTCCAGGAACCCCTGAACAGCATCCCGGATGTTTTTCCGCCCCTCCTCCTCCACCGCTCCGCAGCTCGATAGATCGAGTTCCACGTAGGCTATATATGTCTTACCCTCCTTGAATAAGTGGACCGTGAAAGAAATATCGCGCACTTCCCCTCCCGCCTTGCATCGTAGGGGCGAGCGGCGCTCGCCCTCTGGGCCGAACGCCGTTCGGCCCTACCGTTCCACTGCCAGTGCCACCGCATTTCCCCCGCCCAGACACAGGGCGGCGATGCCCTTCTGCACGTTGCGGCGTTCCATCTCGTAAAGCAGCGTAACCAGGATGCGCGCCCCCGAGGCTCCGATGGGGTGACCCAGCGCCACGCCCCCGCCGTTGACGTTGGTCTTCTCGGGGTCGAGGCCCAGTTCCTGGATTACGGCGACCGCCTGCACGGCGAAAGCCTCGTTCAGCTCGAAGAGGTCCACGTCTTCCAGCTTCCAGCCCACCTTCTCTGCCAGCGATTCGACCGCGCTCACCGGCGCCATCATCACCCACTTGGGCTCGACGCCGCTCACAGCCTGGCCGACGATATGCGCCAGAGGCTTCTTGCCCAGTTGCTTCGCCTTCTCGGCCGAGGTCACCACCAGCGCCGCGGCGCCGTCGTTGGTGCCGGGGGCGTTGCCGGCGGTGACGGTGCCATCCGCCTTGAACGCCGCCCTGAGTCTGGCCAGTGCCTCGAGCGACGTATCCTCGCGCGGCGACTCGTCCACCGCAAACACAATCGGCGCGCCCTTTTTCTGGGGGATCTCAATCGGAACAATCTGGGACTTGAAGTAGCCGCTCTTGGTGGCGTTCACGGCGCGGCGGTGGCTTTCAACCGCGTAGGCGTCCTGCCGCTGGCGGGAAATCTTGTATTTCTCCGCCACCAACTCCGCCGTCATCCCCATGTGGAAGTCTTCGTAAGCGTCCCAGAGGCCATCGGTGATCATGGCGTCGAGGACCTTGCCGTGACCGAGGCGGAGCCCGGCGCGAAGCTGCGGGAGAAGGTAAGGAACGTTGGTCATGGACTCCATGCCGCCGGCGACGACAATCTCCGCGTTGTCAGTCTGGATCGCCTGCGACGCCAGCGCCACCGCCTTAAGGCCCGAGCCGCAGACCTTGTTGATGGTCATGGCCGCCACGCGGTTATCGAGGCCCCCCTTCAAGCCGGCTTGGCGCGCCGGATTCTGCCCCAGCCCCGCCGAGACCACGTTGCCCATGATGATCTCGTCCACTTGCGCGGGCTCAATCCCGGCGCGACGGACCACTTCGCGGACCGTGATCGCGCCCAGATCCACGGCCGAGAAGGGCGAAAGCGCGCCCTGGAACTTCCCCGTCGCGGTGCGAACTCCTGCAATGATTACCGTTTCCTTCATGGTTTCACCTCCTGCCAGGATTATAGGCGCGGAAAGCGAAGAAAAGCAAAAAGGCAATCGCATTGTTCCCAACCAATTTGACGCGGCCGGGCCGGGAGTGTATACTTGGAAAGGTACACTTCGCCGGCGAGCACGATTCCATGACGGTAACAGCCAAGCAGCTTCGCCTCAAGACCTCGGAAGTTCTGAAGAGAGTGCGATCCGGGGGCAGAGTTACAGTGACCTTGCGGGGAAAGCCGGTGGCCAAAGTCGTATCCCTTTCCGATGAGAAGAAGAAGCTGACGGACTATGCCGCCTTCGGGATGTGGGCGGACCGCGAAGACATGAAAGACGTTCACGCCTGGCTCAAGAAAATCCGTACGCCTCGGTACTTGCGGTGATCTTCGACAGAGACTATCAGGCGCAGAAAGGTGGGGGGCGATCGTCAGAATCAGGGCTGCGCCATTACAAGAGAGAGCGTATACTTACCAAGAGAGCAATCTATGGTGGTTACTGCAAAGCAGCTCCGCCTGAGGACCTCGGAGGTTCTGAAGAGGGTGCAGCGTGCAGGCAGCGTCACGGTGACCCTCCGGGGCAAGCCTGTTGCGAGGATTGTTGCACTCCAGCCAGAGAGCCCGGGCCGGTTAGCTGACGATCCGGCAGTGGGTATGTGGGCCGATCGGGAAGATATGATGGACGTTCACGCCTGGCTGCGAGAGATTCGAACCCCACGGTACCTTCGTTGATCTTCGACACGGACATTGTCGTTTGGGTCCTCAGAGGACACACCGGGGCAATTGCCTTGGTGGAGAGTGTGCCTCTCCCAGGTCGCAAAGTGTCCGCCGTGTCTTATCTGGAGGTGCTTTATGGGTGCCTCGATAAAACGCAGCTTCAGCGGTTCATTGAGCACATTTCGACCAAGTACAGCGAGGTCCTTCCACTTTCGGAGAAGACCACAGCGGCGGCCGTACACATCATGAAAACGTTCGCGCTCTCTCGCCGCCCGGACGTGGCCGACGTTCTTATCGCTGCTACCGCGCTGGACTGCGGCGAGGTCGTGGCCACCGCCAACGTCAAGCATTTCGATTTCATCCCGGGCTTGGTCGTCAAGCCCTTTCGGCCTTGATTTTGGAAAGGAACGGGCTTCATGGGTGACCAGGAACTGCTCCCGCCGACGAGGAACATCCCCGTCAACATCGAGGACGAGATGCGTACCTCGTACCTCGATTACGCCATGAGCGTGATCATCGGGCGGGCGCTTCCCGACGTGCGTGACGGGTTGAAGCCGGTGCATCGCCGCATTCTCTACGCGATGTATAAGGAAGGCAACACCTCGGACAAGCGCTACATCAAGTGCGCCGGCGTGGTGGGCGAAGTGATCAAGAAATATCACCCCCACGGGGACGCAGCCGTCTACGACACGCTGGTGCGCATGGCGCAGGACTTCAACATGCGCTACTTGCTGATCGACGGCCAGGGCAACTTCGGGTCCGTCGATGGCGACCCGCCTGCCGCCTACCGGTACACGGAATGTCGTCTGACGCGCATCGCCGAAGAGTTGCTGGCGGACATCGACAAGGAGACCGTCGATTTTATTCCCAACTTCGACGAGTCCACGGAGGAGCCTACTGTCCTGCCCACGCGCGTCCCGAGCCTGCTGATCAACGGCTCGGACGGCATCGCGGTTGGGATGGCGACGAAGATCCCGCCGCACAACCTGACCGAAATCCTGGACGCGACGATCCTGCTCATCACCAAGCCCAACGCCAAGATTGATGAAGTCCTGTCGCTCGTGCCCGGGCCGGATTTCCCCACCGGCGCCTACATCTACGGCAAGAGCGGCATCAAGAAGGCCTACGAGGAAGGCCGCGGCCAGTTCACCATGCGCGCCAAGGCAGCCATTGAGCGCCCCACCAAGGATAAGCAGCAGATCGTGGTGACCGAGATTCCTTACCAGGTGAACAAGGCCAAGGTGATCGAGCGCATCGCCGAGCTGGTCCAGGACAAGAAAATCGAGGGCATCTCGGACGTGCGCGACGAGAGCGACCGCGACGGCATGCGCATCGTGATCGAGATCAAGCGCGGCGAGCAGCCGGAAGTGATCCTGAACAACCTGTACAAGCACACGCAGCTTCAGGAGACCTTCGGCATGATCATGCTGGCCATCGTCAACGGCCAGCCCCGCACCCTGCCGCTGGTGGAAGCCATCCAGCTCTTCATCGACCACCGCGTCACGGTGGTTCGCCGGCGAACGGTGTACCTGCTGCGCAAGGCGGAAGAGCGCGCCCACATTCTGGAGGGATTCCTCAAGGCGCTCTCGCACCTCGACGCGGTCATCAAGCTGATCCGGGGATCGAAGACGCCCAAGGAGGCGCGCGACGGCCTGGTGGCACGCTTCGACTTCACCGAGCGGCAAGCGCAAGCCATCCTCGAGCTGCAATTGCAGCGCCTCACCGCCCTGGAGCGCGACAAGATCCAGGAAGAGTACGGCGAGCTGCAGAAGAAGATCGCCGGATACCGCGAGATCCTGGCCAGCGACAAGGTGCTGAAGAAAGTCATCGCCGACGAGCTCAAGCAGGTGCAGAAGGACTACGGCGACGTGCGCCGCACGGAGATCATCGAGGAGCAGGCGGAGATCAAGCTGGAGGACCTGATCGCCGACGAAGACGTTGTCATCACCGTCTCCCACTCCGGCTTCCTCAAGCGCACCCCTCTCACCACCTACCGCCAGCAGGGCCGGGGCGGCAAGGGACGCATGGGCATGAAGACGCGCGAGGAGGACTTCCTCGAACATCTTTTCATCGCCTCCACGCACAGCTACATCCTCGTCTTTACCAACACGGGCAAGCTGTACTGGCTGAAAGTGTATGAGATTCCGGACGTGGGCGCGGCCGGCAAGGGCAAACACGTCACCAATCTCGTCAACCTCGCTTCGGGTGAGAAAGTGGCGGCGGTGCTGGCTGTAAAGGAATTGCCCGATGAGCCCAAGGATGTGACGATCGAGGGTGCGACGTACGCGGCCGAAGGCTACGTCACCATGACCACGCGGAACGCCGTGATCAAGAAGACGCGGCTGGCCGAATTCTCCAACCCCCGCTCCGCCGGCATCGGGGCCATGAAGATCGAGGAAGGCGACGAGCTGATCGGCGCCCAGCTCACTTCCGGCCGCGAAAACATCTTCCTCGCCACCCACGAAGGCATGGCCATCCGCTTCCCCGAAAGCGACGTGCGCGACATGGGCCGCGCGGCCTACGGCGTGAACGGAATGAACCTGGACGAGGGCGACTACCTGATCGGCATGGAGATCGTGGGCGAAAAGGAACTGATGCTGAGCGTCACCGAAAAGGGTTACGGCAAGCGCACCGCCATCACCGAGTACCGGTTGCAGTCGCGCGCCGGCAAAGGCGTGATCAACGTCAAAACCACGGAGCGCAACGGCAAGGTGGTGAGCGTGCTGAGCGTCACCGAGGATTCGGAGGTCATGCTCATCAGCCAGCAGGGCAAAATCACCCGCCTCGATTCCAGCACTATCCGCGAGAGCGGCCGCTCCGCGCAGGGCGTCCGGCTGATCAATCTGGAAGAAGGCGACCAGGTGGCAGCCGCCTGCCTGGTGACCAGCGAAGAGAACGGCGGGCCGGTGCAGGGGACGCTGCTGCAGTAACATGGCACCGAAGGCACAGGCTGAGATGAAGACGCAAGAGCCGAGGCTGGCGCGGATGCCGCCCGGTGGGTGGCGGCGCCTCACGGTTCGGGCAAGTTGACGCGAATGTATTTGGAGATGTCGAGTTGCTGGCTTCCCACCTGAAGGTACAGGAACGCCCTGAGTTTGCGGTGTCTTCCGGCGACGGCGGCGGTCGGGAGGAGGAGCTTGACTTCGGTGGACATTTGGGGAGCGCCCGGCAGCATCGCGTTCAGTTCCAGCGTGCCGTCCGGCGAGCGGTATTCCGGCAACGCTGACTGGACCCGCGTGTTACCGTCCTGGAATGTCGCCGCCACCCGCACTTCCAGTCCGTTGGCATTGCGCAGGCGCAAGGGGAAGTGAAGTGTCACACTGTGGTCCTTTGTGTCCGGCGTAGCGGTGATGGGTCCAAAGTTGCCAATCGGCGGCGGGTTGCCTCCCGGCGACTTCGAGGGGTCGGGCCAACGGGCCTGGAAGATCGCCAGGGCCACGTCATAGGCTTTCATCAACTGCTTTTCGCGACGCTCCCAACTGTTCTCGTGTAGCAGCCGGCCCATGCGGCGGTGAACGGCGATGGCGAAATCCGGGTGATAGCCGGCCTCGGCCATGATCAGCAGGCCGACGCGGTCCGCCTCATATTCTGTTTCGTCCGAAAGCCCGAAGTGAGCATGGCCACGACCCACCGGGGCCGAAAGGACCGCCTCGCCGGCGGTGCTGTCTTGCTGGGCGGCGGGACTTTGAAGATACGCTTTTCGGACTTCCGCTCGAAAGGCCGGCAGGTAGGCCCGGTAGTCTTTGCGGATAACGAGGTGTCCGATCTCGTGACTGAGGACCGCGGCCCAAGCGCCGGGTTCGTCTGCCAGAACCGGCAGCATGGCGCTGGTCACTTGCAACTGACCTGCGGGGTTTGAATAAGCGTTGACGGCGGCGCCACGGACCATCGTGGCCTGATAGGGCGCCGGAGGTGCGTCCTTGCCGAGGGGGGTCGAGAGCAAAGTGCGGAGGACCTGCCCGGCCATCGTCGCATCGGCAGGCGGGCCCGCGGTCTTCTGGCCTTCGGCCGAGAGGGGTAGGCACAAGCAAAGAACGGCTGCTGCCGTGCACCAGAGAGGTTGCCAGCGGGAGAACACCCAGAGCCTCCGGCAATGCGGATGAATGCTAGGAGCGTAGGCGGTCTCGACGAACAGGTTCCGCTTTCGGCGCCTCAGTCGCCTGGCATTGTCGTGCCTGTTCGGCGAAAGCACTCCTCCACCTTCCGCAGGTCCTCTTCGGTATCAACACCGATGGTGTCGATTGAGGTTTCAAGTACGGTGATGGCAATGCCATTCTCGACGAAGCGCAACTGCTCGAGCTTCTCCCTCTGCTCAAGCGGCGACGGCGGCAGTTCATGGAATCTGGTGAGCGCTTCTGCGGCGTAGGCGTAGAGCCCGAGATGCTTGTAGTAAGGCGCACGAGCGCCCGCTTCCTGCCCGGCGTCGCGGTCATAAGGAACGAGGGCTCGGGAAAAGTAGAGCGCCCGGCCGCCAGCGCCGGTGACTACTTTCACGTTGTTTGGGTCGCGCGCCTCTTCGAGCGACATCGCCACCCGGAGCGTGGAAACTTGCGTCTCGGCGTCTTCCTGGAAGGGCTTCACCAGTAACTCGATATGCTGGGGTGTGATCATGGGCTCATCGCCCTGGATGTTCACGTAGACGGCGGCCGCCCCGTGGGGCCTGGCGGCTTGCTGCGTCATGACTTCGAAGATGCGATCGGTGCCCGAGCGGTGCGCGGCGGAGGTCATGGTCACGGGAATGCTGTTTGCACGGCAATTAGCGAGGATCTCCTCGGAATCCGTGGCGACGAGCAGGTCGTCCAAGCAGCGGGCCTGGCGGGCGCGCCGATAAACCCAGGTGAGCATCGTATGACCGAGAATCGTCCGTAGCGGCTTGCGAGGCAGGCGCGTGGATTCGAGGTGCGCCGGAATCACGCCGATTACTCGATTCGCCATTCCCAAAGCTCTCCCCAAGAGAACCTATGAATCCTTGCCTTCCTGGCAAAAGCTCGCGGCCTTGGGCTGCCGTCCCATGCGGCAGACACGTGCTGAGCGCCGCGCTTTTGCAGATTACCCTCGCTGATGCCGCTTTGACAAGTTGTCAAGCCAAAATCGGGTCGGTCGGGCAGCGATCTTGACAGGTTTAAGAGGGTCCTGTATGCTCAATGTTTGCAGGTACAAGGGAAAGTGCGGCGGGCCAACTGGCAGGCTTCCGTGCGGGGTTTCACGTCGTCAGGGAGTTAATTATGAAGGAATTTTCACAAACCGTCCGCTTGCTGCTTGCATGGTCTGCCCTCATCTTTCTTCTCGCGGGGGGCGCTCACGCTCAAGACGAACCTAGCGATGAACCTACCCCGGCCCAGACTACAAGTCCGACGGCGGACAACCCCGCTGATTCGCTCGACACCTCGCCCACGATTGGCGGGAGGCTGGGCCCCGATTACATTCTCGGGTCGGAGGACGTCTTGGAGATTTCGGTGCTCGACGTCCCGGAACTCAAGGAGACTGCGCGAGTCGATAACGACGGCGTTATCGTGGTCAAGTTGTTAGGGCGGGTGAAAGCCGCAGGCCTCACCACCAGGCAGCTTCAGGCGGAGCTCGAGAAGGAGTGGGGCAAGAATTACCTCCAGGACCCGGTAGTCACCGTCTTCATCAAGGAATTCCATGCGTGCCCCGTCTCGGTGATCGGGGCGGTCGAGAAGCCGGGAGTTTACGAGGTCCCGGCGAGGCGAACCCTGATTGAGGTCCTTTCCATGGCTGGGGGGTTAGCTAAGCGAAGCAGCGGTGCTGCCGGCCGCTATGTGGTCGTTACGCGCAAGGCGGGTTTCCAGGACCTGCCGGACGTGCGAGGCCTGCGAGAGTTGGCTCCCGGCCAGGTGCAAATCGATCTGCGACAACTCATGTTGTCCCATGATGACGCACTCAATATCGAGATCAAGCCCTTTGACGTCGTCGCCGTCGGCAGAGCCGGCGTGGTGTACGTCGTTGGGGAGGTCAGAAAGCCCGGAGGATTTATTTTGGAGGATCGGGACAGCGTGACGGTGCTGCAAGCGCTCGCGATGGCCGAAGGCTTCGGCCTAAACCCGAACAAGAAAGCAGGGCGCATAGTCAGGCGGGGCGAAAACGGGTCCATTTCCGACATTCCGGTGGATCTGGGCAAGGTCATGCAGGGGAAGGCGGATGACATCGTTTTGGCCGCCAACGACATCCTGATCGTGCCGGACAGCACCGGCAAATACATCGGAAAGCGTGGCGTCGAAACGGCAATAACGACCATCACTGGAATTGCGATCTGGCGTGGCTTCTAGTGCAGTGGGTGACGTGAAATCAGGTTGCCAGTCAGGAGCCTAATGCGGGAAATGGAAAAGCAGTTGGGGCTGCCTCTTGATCGGGTGGGGAACGGATACCCCACCCTTCTCGAAGAGCCGATTCTGGATGTGACGCCTGACGACA
>Ga0326728_10008009_pt1 | contig 26605 bp, 13 predicted proteins | sample MB3enrmetagenome_FD_207602 | JGI IMG/M metagenome (GOLD analysis project Ga0326728, IMG submission 207602) | Lab enriched peat soil microbial communities from McLean, Ithaca, NY, United States - MB31MN | ecosystem: Environmental > Terrestrial > Soil > Wetlands > Peat | place: USA: New York...
GCTGCACAGCCGCAATCAAAAGCTTCAGACACGGATGGATACAGCTGTGTCTGAAGATTCTACCCCTGTGACGATATGCGAATGTTTACACCCCTGGGCATTCCTTCGGGCGGCGCCTGGCTGATGATGCCGTCATGCTTCAGGGTATCTCTGACCGCCCCGTCCAGCTTGGGGTCGCCCGAAGACGACACGATCCTGAACCTGACGATTCTTCCCTGGGAGTCCACATCGATCTGAACCATGAGCTTGAGGTTTCCCTTGGGGATTCCCCCGTTTGCCTCCAGCCGTTTTTTCACCTTGCGGTTGAGGTCATCTTCGAGGAGCCGGCCGTATCTACCGAAGGGCGATCCGCCCCCCCCGCCTTCGCCGCCGCCTATCAGCCCTGCGCCCCCTTTGTTTCCGACCAGGCCGAATGCATCGCCTCCCGCGGACCCTTCGGCGTCCAGGCCAAGCTGTTTGCCTGCGGGCTTTTCATCGGGCTTGCTGGTGTCAACCGGACGTGAGTTGTCAGGCGCCACGTCAATGAGCTGCTCTTTGGTCTGCTTCTTCGGCTGTTCAATCTCGGGAGGCTTCTCCTTGACCACCGGAGGTGGAGGTGGAACCAGGGTGACGGTAGAGATTTGAATTTTTTTGGTCGGCCCTATGTCAGACATTACCAGTTTCGCCACGAATATACCGCCTCCCAGAAACAGAAGCGCAATGCATCCGCTGACGATCCAGATGGCTTTAGGAGAGGATTTCCTGCTCGATTGCTTCATTTTCCCAAGCCTCTTTTTTGGACAGGATTAATATGATTTATCGTCTTTAATCCTGTAAATCCTGTTGGCTAATCCTGTCTAAGGTTTTTCATTATTTCACGAGCTTTTGCGTGACAAGGCCCAACTGGGTAATCTCGAGCCTCTGCAGGAGATCGAGGACATCGATGACGCTTTTGTACGAGATCTTCTCGTCCCCTTTGATCACCACGGGCAGGTTCGGGTCCACCGCTTTGTACTGCCTCAGCCTTGTTTCCAGGTCGGCCATCGTCACCTCGAAGGTGTCGAGGTAGATTTTTCCTTCACCTGTTATGGTGATCGCTTTCGTCGTGGGTTTCACCGAACTCGAGGCAGCGCTCGCCTTGGGCAGATTGACGTTGATGCCCTGAACGGAAGCAGTGACCACTATCATGAACACAAGCAGAAGGTTCCATGCAAGATCGAGCAGAGGGACAACGTTAATTTCGTCGATGACTTCAAATTCGCCGAAAGGGTTCTTTTTCATTCCGTTTTCCTTCTAAGAAATCCACCGCAGCATTTCATGTCCCTGAGGGACACCCCAAACCATGAAAAGGTTTATTTTCATAGCAGAGGCGCAGAGAATGCCCGGATTCATTCCTTTAAGCCCAGGACGATCCTTCTGACACCGTCCTTTAGAGCCGAAACGTTGAAATTGATGAGGTTTCACCGGTAAGGTCGTCTATTTGCATTTTCCTCTGCGTCCGCGTTTCCGCGTGAGACTTCAATTTCGAGCTTGCGCTCATTCTCATGTCCCTGCACGTTTGCCAAGGCGTTTTTGTTCACGCGGAGACGCGGAGGCGCGGACAGGGAGGGGTCATAGTTATTGACCACTCTTTTCAGTCTTTCCGTCATCGTGGCGGCGCCGAAGTTGATGAGCTGTCCGACCGGAAGATTAAGGAGCCGGAGATAGATCAGTAGCTGCTTAAAGTGAACTGGGAGCAGCGCCTCGACTGACTTGAGTTCGACAACCACGCGTCCCTCGACCAACGGGTCTATACGAAAAGCATCGTCGAAACGCAAACCGTCAAATCCGAAAGAAATCGGCTTTTGCCTTTCAACCATCAAGCCTCGTCGTTCCAGCTCCCGTGCGAGAACCACCTGATAGACCGATTCCAGCAAACCCGGCCCGAGTCGCATATTCAGCTTGACTGCTGCGTCCACAATTTGACCTGTGATCTCATCAATTTCCCGGCCGGCGCTCATATTCCTATCTTTTCTCTGCGTTTTCCGCGTTTCCGCGTGAGACTCTCTGTTTGCGCCAGGCGAGGACAGGACGGGATCCTATCCTTTCTCCGCATTTGCCGCCTCTGCTACGGTGGATTTTTCTATTCCTCTCCCTCCAGCTTGAGGACGAAGTCACTTTCGAACTGGTACATATCGGCATTGAGGTCCTTGATGCGGTGCGTAAGGAACGAATACGCAAAGAGCGCCGGGATGGCCACCAGCAGGCCGCAGAGAGTACAGGCAAGCGCCGAGGCGACGCCTGGTGCTATAGCCGAAAGGTTCGCCTCACCTGCTTCGGCCATGCCTGCAAACGTGTTCATGACGCCCCAGACCGTGCCCAGAAGACCAAGAAACGGTCCGCCGGAGATTCCGAAGGTCAGGACCATCAGCCCACCGCCCAACTGCCTGCTTTCATGCATCATGGCCTTATCTAGCGCCGATTCGACGGATTTTAGAGTTGATTTGGACAGGCCGTTGTTGCCTTTGTCCGTTTTCGACTGTCTTAAGTTCAGCTCTTCGAAACCTGCGTTGTAGATCCGGTACAGGCAAGAGTTGGAGAATCCGTTCTCCTCACCGTTGTAAAGGCTGTAGAACGCCGGAGCTTCACTCAATTGCTTCGAAAATGAGGCGTTGGCGCGGCTGATCTGGCGGAGGCTCAGGGCCTTTGTCAAAAAAATGATCCAGCAGAACGCCCCAAGGATTGCAAGGACGCCTATAACCAGCCAGCCGTCGAGGGTGATCGTTCTGGCGACGACTTTTATCAGGTGGATTGTAAGGCTCTCGGTGCTTGCTGCAACACCTTCCTCTTCCATGACGGAGGCAAGAACGTTATCCGGTCCCTGGCCTTTGAATGCAGAGCGCAGCCACTCGGCAGACCTCGACATTTTTGACAACTGGATTTCGTCGAGATTTCCGGAAAAAAAGCCGCTCCCTTTTAGGGATGCGCCGATGCAGATATCGGATGCGGGCTCCGGTAAAGCGCCCGGAAAACTCACCGAGGCCGCTTCTGCGCCGTCAAGGTAGATCGCCATGCGCTTCGACGGTTCGACCGTTACGGCCAGAAGGTGCCAGGATTCAAGGGGCAGGTCGGAGGCCATTTTGGTTTCAGTGGACTGTCCCCCTGCCGTCGCTTTCGCAAATACTTTCGTTTGATCGATCCCTATGACGAGCGACTGGTTCTGGTCCTCCCAGGAGAGAAGGTTGGCGTTGTTCTGAGGGCCATAGATCCTGATCCAGGTTGAAAAGGTGAAACCGGTTGAAAAGTTCAGCGAAGAGGACCTCGGAATGACGATCCTGTCGCTCGAGCCGTTCAGGGACAGGCCGGCCCCGATGACGGCCGGCGCGCCCATTCCCGCTGAAAAATCCGAAGGCTGGTTGCCGTACGCCGTTTCGTCTTTGGGTTTGCCTTGTTCTTCGTCCAGGTGATAGACGGCCACCTGGTTGACATCGTAGACGCCTCCCCGGTCTTGGGCATCGGGGGCGGATTTGTTCCCGTAGTAGATCCAGACGAAGTCCTGCTTCGAACTTGCCATAATTCGCGGGACTTTGACCCAGAAAAGGGCGATCTCATTGGCCGGGTCGAAAGCTTCTCTCTGAAACTTTAACGGCAGCTTGTCGTCGCCGCTCATGAACCGGATATCCGATCCGTCCTCCCTGGCGCCGGCAAAGTTGAAATTGCCTGTGTGAAGCCTGATGAGAACGGCGGCATCGTTCAGGTTTTCCTTGATGTCCGCCCCGGCTGGTGAAGTATCGAAAACGATTTTTCTTCTGAACTGCCATTTCTCGTCCCACCAGGCATGGGCCTGGATAGCGCCGGCGAGAATTGACACGAGAATTATCGACGCGGCAACTGCAGCAAATCTGGAAAATAACAACTTACGCACTACTTCCCCCCTCTGGTTTAGAATTCCACCCCATTGTCACAAAGGACGCAAACAATCTAACAGCTTTCGTAAATCTACCGCAGCATTTCATGTCCCTGAGGGACACCCCAAACCATGAAAAGGTTTATTTTCATAGCAGAGACTGGTCGTGGACAGGGCATGGACAGTACGCTGAGAGTTTCTCTGCGCTCTCTGCGCCTCTGCGGTGAATAAGTTTTGTACTTACCTGTTCACCCTTCAGTTGTCCGTCTTTTCCCACGAACTCTCGCTCGAGTCTACATCGAAGACGCTCAACACCTTGACTTCGAGCGATGCGGTGAATGCATCGGAGGTCGCCGAAATGTTTTGTGCGAGCTTGTTGCCCGCAGCGCTCGAAATCGCAGATTCCTGCGTTTGCATTGCCTGGGTGACCGATCCCACTCCCGACAGGGCCGTCAGGCCGGCAGTGCTTTGTGAACCCGTGGGCACCCCCACCGATCCCGACAAAGAGACGATATTTTGAGCATTCAAAACCTGCAGTGCCCCCAATATTACCTTGTTACCCGCTATTCCAGCCTCGCTGGCGTCGATAACACCCTGAGGCGCAAACAGATAGACATTCCCGATTTGCGTGTCGGGATCGTACGAGGTCGCGCGGATACCGCTTCCTATCTCTGGAGGAACGAATTCCGATACGATAACTCCGTTTACGTTCACCTGTTGGGGAGGCAATAAATTTACGGCAGTCGGCGATCCCTTGCCGGCGTTGATGTTTCCGTGATTGCTCCATGTGGTTATACTGCCGCCATCGAACGTCATAACCCTCGACTGGTTGACATTGACGTCCCCCTCAGCATAGATGTTTATGTCCCCCCCGGCGGAGGTGTAAATCCCTGTACTACTCTGAGCGCTGTTGGTGCCAAATGAACTCTTGCCGACGTTGAGGGTGCCGCTGCACAGTACGTACACTGCTCCCCCGGCGGCGGTGCTGATCTGTGAATTGGTCATATCAATATAGCTCGCACTGTTCTGCGTTGAACTGCCTAGAAATGGATCGATGATTCCTGTCTCGGCATCTTGGGCAGTCTTCTTGGCATCGCTTGTATCCCCCGCCGCCATTTCGTTGGAGTACGTGTTACCAGCGGCTCCCAGTTCCCCGAAAAATGTCGAAGTCTTGTCGAGCGTAAAGTCCTTGGAATATCCCGATGCCACTAGAATCGTGCTGCCGCTGGAGCTGACATTCTGGAGGGCAGGATTGAAGATGTCCCCGATCGATTGGATCCCGTCAGAAGTTCCAAGGTCGATCGAGCCTCCGGACTCCACGACGAGCAAACCCGGGCCGGCAATTTTGATGCCGCTGTCAAAAACGGTGGTATTGGCCGAGGTAGAGTTGAAGAGGATGTTGCCGCCGGCCTCGACTGTAGTGACATCACCCGTCGAGAGATTTTGCCCCAGCAGAAAAATATTGCTGATATTGCCGCCTGCAGTGATGTCTGCCTTCTTGGGCAGGTAAAGCTGGATATTTTCTATGTTCGAGCCGGCATTTATCACTATGGGGTTTGGATCGCCGGCATGGAGGAGCGTGGTTGAATGTGCGGTTTGCGAAAAAAGGATGGTTGGGGCAAGCTTGACTCCATATACCTGGCTTGGGTTCAGGTCCGAGACATATATGTTTGAGTTGGACTGGCTTCCATTTGCTGTGTACTCCCCGTCTATATTTGCTCCCGCGACAAGTATCAAATTTCCATAGGGCGCGGGCGCCAGGGCGAAATCGCTTTCAATCGATATATTCCTGCCGGCGTAGACCTCGAAATCGGGTGGAAGGATGCAGGCGAGGGAAGCCTCGCCGGCCAGTGCGAACGGGTCGGCGCCGGAGAGCGTTACGTCTCCCGTAACGGCCGTGAGCGTAACCGAAGAACTCTCGGAATACCCGATTATCGAAAGGCCCTCGGCAACAGTGGGATTGGCTACTGTCGCAAGCTCCACAGTACCTTGAGCAGTCAGGTTGATATTTGCGCTAAAGGCTTCAATGACCGTGGAAAGTGAGCCGAAATTTCCCATTGCGGTGAGTTCGGCGGTTCCATTCCTGATCAGGAACAGCCCGTCAATATTACCGCCCGAATAGATGGTAAGGTTGCCGCTCCCAATCCCAAACGTGCCGGCTTGACATAAGAATTCGCCGCCGGCATGAACGGTGAGGTTTCCCCCGCCCATCGTAACAAGCCCGGCCGTGGTGTAATAACCTGACCCGGAGCTGTCAACATAGAGCGCGCCCCAGTTTGTACCAAGCTGTCTCGAACTATATATATAATCCCAGGCGTTGGACTGCACATTTCCTTCGACTGCGCCGACCACTGTCAGATCGATATTTCCGCCGCCAGACGAATTCCAGTAGGCTTGGAAGGCCCTGCCGCGTATCGTTTCGATTGGCGTCAAACCCAAAGTGCGGATGGACCCCAGGGTAGTAATTTGCCCCGTCGAACTGCCGAAGATGGACCCCGATTCAAGGAGCAGGTTTCCACCGACGATGATGTCGATATCGCCGGTCGCCGTCTGGATTGCGCCGGCCTTAATGATAAGGTCTCCGCCTACTTGTCCCTGGACCGTACCGCTAAAGGACCCCAGGTTGTACCTGATCACATTATTGGTCATGTAACCGATCGGGGCGCCCGATCCGATCAGCGTGTCGTTTCCCGAGGCAAAGCGGATGGGTGCGTCCTCCGTGTAGACCATCATCCCGTCTGCTATCGTGAGGTTGCCGCTGCCGACGCCCAGGCCCTTTACGGTCGCCATGAGGTTCGAACTGTTAAGGTCGGCCCCGGCGATCAGGTTCAGGCCCCACGAAGACTGTGGCGTCTGAGTGGTTATCACGCCGCTCGGGGCGTCCGTGAGATTGTTGCTGATGTTCAGGTTGCCGCCGGCCCTCAGGGTTACGAAACCAGGCCCGGTCCCGATGTTGTCCCAGGATCCGTAACTCGAACCGCCGTTGGTGAAATCCCAGGCGCTTGCGAGTGTGAGATCGCCGGAGGACCGTACCTCGAGGCCCGGCACAAATTCGGCGGCGGAGTTGCAGTTTTTAAGCGTGAGTCCGGTAAATAGTGTGCTCTGGATTGTCTGGCCCTGGCCGTTCATGAAACTTTGGATCCCGTTATACCAATTCCCGATATTCGCGTCGTAGATATAGCCGTTGTTTGCGGTATAAGTAACCTGCTGCGCGGAAACACCCGTATTGCCCCCAAAAAGCACACCCTCAGCCAGCACCTGGTTTGCCCCTGTGATGGTGCCGGTGAGACTCATGTTGGCCTGCACGTTGCTGAGGTTTTGTGAAGGGGACAGGTCCGAAAGGGACCCGAGGAAATGGACGACCCCGCCAAGCTGACCGGACCCGCCGGTAACATCGATCGATCCGGCGAAACTCAGGTACCCGGTTTGACCTGAAGCGGAGTCCGCTGAGTTCAGAAACACCGTCGCGCCGGGACTTATAATCTTGCTTGCGGCCTCCAGCGTCAGGTTCCCGCCGCTGTTGAACTGGATGGTCCCGCCTCCGCCCAGGAAACTCGAGTCGATGGTCCCGTAGAAATCTATCGACCCATTGTCGGCTGTCAGGTTGACATTGTTGGCGTATATGGCGTCGGTGGCTTTGATGACCAAATTGACCGGGTTGGATTGCCCACGCACCCTGATATCTATATCCTGAGTAAAGCCCGTCGGCGTTACGCCGGCTGAGACAGGCGCCTGTGTCAGCGTGGCCAGCAGCGCGGAAAAGTCAAACGTGCCGTCTTGCTTGTTGACAATATTGTCCGCGTCCAGAATGAAAGAACCGCCCGTTCCGGAAGACCCATCAACGGTCCTTGTCCCTGCCTGCCCTTTCAGTGTCCCCAGAAGGGTGGCCGTTCCCGATGAATAAATGGAAATAAGGCCTGCGTTCACCCCAGGGTCGTTCGGGTCGGTGGAAGCGTCGCTTTTCACACCGGAGACGTCGACGACGGCGTTGCTTCCGATGAACACCGGGCCGCTTGCGGCATTCAAATAGACACTTCCGCCCGGGCTGCACGAGTAGGTTGTCTGGCCGTTGACGGTTATCGCCTGGATGCTTCCTCCATCCAGGATCTGCGCGGTCCCCGACAGGGTAACCCCGCTGGCTCCGCTGAGCGTGAGGGTCCCGGAGGCCATTTGCATCACACCGGTCACGTTGATGCTGTTTGCATCTATTTCGAGGGATCCGCCGGGGGTGACGGTGTTTCCCGGAGCCGCTGTCCCGCCGGTCGGCGGGCTGATGTCGACGACGGCATTCGGCGCTCTGATGGTGAAGTTTGCTGCCGTGTAAGCGGTGTTTGCATCCGTATAATAAGAAGTGGTGATGAAGCCGGATGCGAAATTCAGGCTGCCGGCCCCGGTGGTAAGCGATCCAGCGCCCAGGAAAGCGATCGCCTTTGAGGCGTTGAAATTGACCGAGGCAAACCCGTCAAGCAACAATGCCCCCTCGCCCACTGAAATTTCGCTCGCGTTGAGAGTCAACGATCCCGTGTTCTGCAAAACGGGGCTGCCCGGGGTCATACCCGTAGTATTCAGAAGACTGATGCTCGGAGCGTATATAACCACGCCGCCGCCTGACGAACCGGTCTCTTGTATGGATGCGGCGTTAATGGTGAAGGATTGGGTTGCCGAATTCTGAGGCGCCAGAGTCATGTCTCCGAGGAATTGGACCAGGCCGGGTGAGTTGCTTTGAGCCACACCCGAAGCAGTGAGGTTCACATTTTTGATGGAGGCGAAATTGCTCCAGAAGGCGCTGGTGAGATAGAGGCCGTACGGGTCCTGCTGCGTTGGCAGCGAACTGCCCTGCGGCACGAAGTAGACGTCCTGCCCCGTCAGGTTCAGCGTGCCGTTATCGATCTTCAGGCTGCCCTGGAAGCTCAGTTGCCCGATTGTCATCGTCACCGTATCCGATGCGTGGACAAGCGAATTCGGCCCCATCGTGAGCAAACCCGTTGGCGTGATCAGGCTCGTAGAACCGTTTCCGGTCGAATCGACCGTGATTATCTGCGCCTCTGAATCGAGCGTGATTGAATTCTGAGCTGAGAGAACCACCTGCGACGCCTGTAGGACGCTGCCCTGTTCCATTTCGATCGACTGGGTCACCACGCCATTAAAGGGGTTGAGATTTCCGATGTTTATCTCATTGAACCCCGACAGTGAACTGGCTAAAACATGGAGCGTTCCGCTGAAACTCGGATCGACAGGCGTATCGAAATTGAAATCCGTGGGCAGCAGCTGACTGGTTGAATTCTCGATAAAGGCATTAGCCCCGCTGAGAGAGATGCTACCGCCCTGATATCCTTTCAAGGCGTTCGCCAGGATCGTCCCCTCTACCACCGTCGTGTTGCCTGTAAGGGTTACGCTGCCGGCATCCCCGGCGCTGAAACTGCTTGTATTGAAATAGCCTTGTTGGAACACGACGGCTGCCGGCCTGATTTCATATTCGCTCATTGGTGGTGACTGAACGTTTGTGCCCATGAAGGTGGAGTAGCCGGCCATGATCGGATAGCCGTCGCTTGTGGACAAATGCTGCCCGGCGGCTATAGTGCCGCCGAGGGGAGTCACCACCATCGCGCCCGGCAACCATGCGTATTGTTCGGACAGAATCGAATAGACGCCTGCCGGCACACCGTTGCCGCCCTCCAGGTAGACCGCCGCGCCCGGCAGCGAGCAATTGCCTTTAGGGATAATGACGAAGGACCCGTTAGCGATCAAGGGGTCCACCGTCCCTTGCAGACTTGACTGAAATTGATAGGAAAAAATCCCGCCCCCGCCTGAAACGTCGATTTTGGATCCGGGCATCGCGATGATCTCGGCCCCCGTTATTTTCACCGAGGCAGCGGGCGCCCCGTTCACCTGAACAGTAGTGTTGGTGAGCAAGTCCTGGGTGGTCCATGATACGTTATTCAGAGATCCATATACTATAGGGACCGTCCCGGCGGTAGTGACCACACTGCCACTCGAAAAATAGACGCGGTCTGTAGCGTTCAGATCGATCTGTCCCATGGGCGCCGCCAAATAGCCCTTTTCTATATCTATATTTTGGGCATCGATTGTGAGACTACCTCCGGCGGAATAGACCAATCCGCTGCCTGAGGTGTCGTTGCCCAGAACTGTGACAGTTCCACCGGAGGAAATAGTGAAATTTGCCTGGGTAACGGGGTAGACCTGAGCGGCCTTGAGGGTCACATCGCCAAGGGTCTCCAGTTGACCTTGGGTAAGCAAGCCGTAAGAATAATAGGAAAGCCGTATGTCATTCTGCGCTGTAAGGTTTAATTGCTGAAAACCGCTGAAAAGGATGCTTCCGGTTATGTCGATCCAACCGCCTGAGAGGCTTAACTCGGCCAATCCGCCGGCGGCAGTGCTTTGGGGTGTTGAGAAGGTGTTTTGCAATTGTATCCAGGGCGCGCTTATGTTTATCTGCTCCCCGGCGGAGCCTGTGATCACCGGGGCATCAAGGGTGAGGCCTCTGCCGATCTGATAGGTTGTGGCGGCGGAGAAGCCCGAGAATTCCAGCGCGACCTGGCTTTGGAAAGTAAGGTCGTCGAAGCCCGCGCCCAGGTACTTTCCAATGTCCGCGCTCGTCAAGGTATACCCTGAACTGGTATTCATGCTTGAAATCGAAAGCGTCCCGCCTTGCAGTCCGGAGAGGAATGCCTGGCCTTTCAGGTTGCCCAGCAGGGAGGAGTTATTTCCTGTAAAAGAAATTGTAACGCTTCCGGGTGCTCCGGCCACTGTCACGGGAGTAGGGACCCCTGAATTTAATATATAGGTAGTCACCGGCGCGGAACCTGAAACATCAACCACCGAGCCTGCGTCTACGATCACATTGCCCGACGTAGCGGACCCGTTTGTGTTAGTAGCCTCTAAGATTACGTTCCCCCCTCCCATCGCTGTGTAGCTATCGGGCACGCTGGGCGCAACAGATTTCAGATTCGGCATATTATAGCCGGGCGCCAATATCTGCGCCCCATTGAGGACCAGGTTATCCTGGTTCGCGATCACGGTGATATTTCCTGCGGGCGCTGACACCACCCCTGAAACCGTGACCTGCGGCGCGCCCAGGGCGACCGTCCCGCCAGGCGCGACCTGGATCGCCGCCGTCGAAGATATTGTAAGCGGCGCGTTGGGCACCGTTGTGACGGCAAAATCCGGTATTCCGGTAAATTCCACGCCTGCTTGAGCAGCGATTGACGATGAGGTTATAAGATCGGGCGAGACGCTGATAGGGACGACTTCTCCGGATGCTGTTTCGCCAGCTGGGAAATAGTATTTGGTAAAAGAGGGTGAGAGAGTCCCGCTATCGAAGGTCAGCTTGTCAGCGGCCTTGAGAGTGATTTGCGTGAAGCCCGTGCTGTCCAGTTGGCTTGAACCGAGGATCAGGTAGTTCGGTGCTTCCGCATTATAATCCTGAGGTAGTGATTGTGGAGAGGAAGTCACCCAGACGTTCTCGGCAGTCAACGAAATACTGCCCCCTTTATTTCCCACCAGCGACATGCCCGACAGGCTGCCATCGAGAATGATGCCATAACCCTGCATCGTAAGGGTCCCGGCGTTACCCCCTGTAACGGTCCCACTGGGGCTGATGCTGTAACCCCCGCTGACATCGATACTGGCGCCCTCTTGCATGACGATGCCTTGACCGGAAATGGTTTCATCCATCACGGAAATCTTACCGCCCCCGATGTGGAGGACGTCATTCCAGCCGGCCTGAGTTGAGCCGTTAATTGTTTGTCCCGACACGTCGAGGCTGCTTCCGGCATCCAGGTGGATAAAGGAATCCATAGGAATGTAGCCCGAACCGACAAAAGAGGTAAAGTTATCCTTAAGCGTAAGGCTTATTGTTCCTCCGGGTATGCTGATCGCCCCCTGATCTACAATTTGCCTCGCGATGGCCGTGAAGCTGCCACCCGGGTTCAATGTCACTTGAGCGCCGGCATCGATTGTAAGGGTGGTATTTGTGTAGATCTGGAGATTGCTCAACCCTGCGGCGTTTAGACTACTGGTGGACAGGACCGTCGTTTCAGGGCCTGTATAAGGTTGGTCGTTAGGTCCGAAGTTGGATGGAAGCGGGGTCACGCTTTTCTCAAGAATGATCGAGTCCAATCCGTAATCAGCAACCAGCGCGTTCGCGGCAATCAATCCGCCCGCGTTTCCAATAATCAGCGTCCCGCCAGTTGGTTCTACAAGGCCATCGGTCTTTACGTCGGCCACGGAATCGGTCAGTTCCGACGCCAGTGTTTGATAGGTGCCACGCGTAACCGACCCGTTGAGTTGACCGTCGAGAACGACATACCTCCCGTTCAAGCTCAACTTCCCGGCATTGGCCCCCTGGACAAAGCCGCTGACGTAATTGGTGATGCTCGTTATGCCGGTGTACTGAAGCGTTTCAGGAGCGTTGCTGATGGCGTAGGTCTTATTTCCCGAGATCAGTCCCGATGTTGTCACATTCCCGGAGGCGTAATTAGTCCCGCCCCCGGCAAAATTCAACACGGCTCCTTCCTTGGCTATTATGTCGCCGGAGGAATTGATCGCGATCGATCCACCCGTCTGGCTGAACTGCTGGGCAGTTTTTTCTTGCGCCAAAATCGCCTGAGATATGTCTCCGATAGATGAGCCGGTAAGGAGGTCAACCGTAATATACTGCCCTTTAATTATGCCGGTTTTCTGGGTCGGCGCATCGCGCAGATTGTAACTGTTCATCTGAACTTTGATGACATCGGCGGAAGCCGGCTCATCGATCCACAGGCCGCTGACGTCGATGCTGCTGCCGTTTTCCAGAAAAACTCTCTGCTGTGCGCTTAGCGTGATGGTGCCGGAAGGCGACACTAAAGCTCCGTCATTTACGATTGTCTCAAGCAGTGCGCCTGAATATGGCCCTCCTATGGTGATCGTTCCCGGCTGAAATTGGAATCTTGAGTCCGCTGCCTCCGTTGAGTAGGATATCGGCGTGCTTGTGATGCTGCCGGGACCTGTGGTCACGGAGTTGGATGCCAACAGCTCGATCTGCCCGTTTCGTCTGAGTTCCGTTACCGCGCTGATCACACCATCCTGGGTGACGTCCTGGCCGTACATACCAATGAGCCCGGTCTCCGCTGTCATTTGGCCGTTTTCCGTATTTATTGCGGTTCCCGTGGTATTCACGACGTCCACGATCAGTGCAGTCCGCGTCGTACCGGGAGTAGTGTCCGCAAAAAGGCTGATATTGGTTCCTGCTGCAAGGCCGATCTGGCCCGCAGTCGTCGAGATAGTCCCGGCGTTTGTAACGTTCGGCGCCAGCAGGAAAACCGAACCCAGATTGCCGGTAGTGATGGTCCCCTGGTTTATAACGGAAGCATTGAGATAATTAGTATTGCCGGTTTCCTGGTAGTCCTGGGCACTAAAGTTGAACTGGCCGTTCATGAAATCGGGGTCGGAGATATTGAGCGATGAAGCTATCATCGTGTAAACATTGACCTGCGATCCCTGCCCGAACAGGATGCCGTTCTGGTTGATCAGGTACACTTTGCCGAGGGCGCTGATCGTTCCGAATATCTGGCTGGGGTTCTGGTCCCAGATGCGGTTCAGGATAACCCAGCTGGAGCTCTTCTGCTCGAAATTCACCGTCCATTTGGCGCCGACATTGAAGGAGGACCAATTCTGAATCGCCTGCGCTGCGCTCTGCAGGACATCCACAGTGCCGCCACCATTGGAATTGGTTTCGTAGGTTATCTTTGATATGTTTTGGTTCTGATACCCGCTCGGGGGGTTGCTCATAGCTTGTGGGCAGTCCTCGGCGGAACATGGAGTTGTAGATGAATCGGAAACCGAATGGGCTGAAGAGGTCTCAGCCTGCCTTTTCTTCGGGGCCACTGTCAGGTCGAGTTTCGGCTCGGTTGCCGTTGCGTTCGGCAGCTTCGGCTTGGGAAGCGGAGGCAGCAAAGACTTATAGAAGCCAAGGGGCTTGACGCCTGCACCCCCGGCCCCGGCATTTGCGATTGCCGGCAAGAAGGCAATGCTCAAGCACAAAAGAACTGCCAGTCCCTTTTTCATTTTTCCCCCCCAAAGAAATTGCACCGCAGAGATCTGAAGTGGTCAGGTATCAACCGCAGGAAATCCGACATCCGTTCGATGCCCGACTTTTCGTCTGAATCGCTTTCCTCAGCGTCCTGTCCAGGCCCTGTCCACGACCAGTCTCCGCGGTGAATCTTTATTTTCCCTCAGTACAGATACTTAACCCTGAAATGCACCCTGTTTTCGCCGGCCCTGACGTAACCAGGGCTGGTTTGGGCAGTCGACATTGCGTGCCCCCAGCAGGTTTCATACTCAACGCATTTGTTGTAAAGTCCCTTTACGCCGATGCCGGTCCCTTCGAGGTCGAACATGTCCTTTTGACCGGGCAGCGGATCGAGCACATAAAGGTGCGCCTCGTCGTAGAAGACGTAAGGCGTACACTGCAGTTTTCCATCTCCCAGGCCGTGAGATGCGGCCACGTCCGGGCCAACCAACTGAATAGTGCAATGCTCGGCGCAGTCGCCAAGGGCTTCGGTTTCATGGTATCCCCTTACATTATCGATTCCTCCGCCCGAATACTCTTCATTGTTTATGAGCGGAGAATCCGAAACCTGGCCGTCCGCTTTGACTAACAATTTAAGGCCCGCAAACAGGTCCTGCGTCCGTTGCAAAGAACCCGTCGCATACAGGTAGTTGCCTCTGGCATCGGACCGGTTCTCGGTAAAATCCTTCTCGTCGGAAATCAATCCGCGAAAGGCCATGTTCAATCCGGTGCTAAACTGTGTTACGCCGTGCGGGTCGCTGAGATATGAGCTGTAGGCAAAAGAAAGCGGGAAATATGTAACGGGCGGGTTTTCGCCGCTGCTCTTGCTGCTTGACGACTTCGTCAACTGCAGGGGGAGATTCCGGAAATCCTTGTAGTCGACTCCCAGGATAATGTTTTGCGAGTAGTTCGTCACAGCGGGCAGAGGCAGGACATAGCGCATGCCGAACTGGTGCCCGTTGCCCACTGTCAGAAATCCCTCGCCGGTTGCCGTGTTGCTGTCGCTCCAAATTCCCGTGAACAGTATTAGATGGTCCTGGTTCCACGGCGCCGGCAGAGAATATGCGGCTGCGCCGACCTCGACCTGGGTCGGGTCTTCAGGGGAAACCTGGTATTGCAGCGAAAGGGAATGGTTCATCTGCCAGAGGTTATCATAATGGATAACCGCGTTGAGCCTCAGATCGGTGGTGTTGGGGCTCGCACGGTTGCTCAGCTCGAGGCTTGGGTGCAGGGGCAACGTATCTTCAACATTAATAGCCACGTCAACGGTTCCCTGTTCGCTCCCCTGGGTGATTGAAGGGGTCACTTTGAGGTCCGGGTTTTCATTTGCCTTGCCGAACTCCTTTTGAACCTCGGGGACATACGGAATCTCACCCGGCTTCATCGATGGGAGGTTTTTCAGGATCTTTTCAGCCGTCGCGTACCGATTTCCGGACGTAGTCACCTTTGCGATCTTGCTTTCGGAGACAGCGAGCCGGATGATCCCTTCCTGAACGCTCTGCTCGGGAATGCTTACCACAACCGTCGGATATCCCTTGGAATGATAGAGCTTCTCGAGAGCCTCCCTCGCCGTCTCGACGTCGCTTGCTTTTTTGTCCGGACCGATGATGCCTTCCAGCTCGTTCTGAATGACTGCAGGCGGTAGGAGCGTGTTTCCTTCGACCAGAAAGCCCTGGATCGTAAAAGCCGGCTCCTGGAGAGCCTGCTGCTGGGCGTAGCACCGGGGGGCAAAGACAGTCAGTGCACAGATGATCACGGCAGCTGTATACATACGGAATTGTCTAACTTTATTGAAAGCGCCCATTATCCCCGCCAGCCGTAACAAAATATTTTTTGATTCTATCGAGGCCGCAAAATCAAAACCGAACATTCAAACTTGTTGGGATTGTGTTCAGATTGAATGCGGCAAAAATCTACAGACAAACGTTGGAAAATTTTACCTTTATATTGTTAAATCAGCTAATTAAGCGCGGCCGCTCGTTAACTGAAAACCAAGACTTAGAGACCGGAAACTCTCACATCGTTTTTGACGTTTTGACCAACTCATCATGGAAGGCGGCCGCATCCCGAAAACCATCCATGCGATCCGTCGGCTGTCCTTCGGGGTTCATGACGACAATTAACGGGAACCCCTTTTGCGCGTACATTTCGCTATACTTTTTGTTCGCATCCGAGTTGACTTTAATCCAGACGAACCGGTCGTTCAGGACTCTTACTCGCGGATCGGATACGGTTTCTCCGAAAAACTTCCTACAGAAACCGCACCAGTCTGCATAAAGCACCAGGACAGCGGGTTTTTTCTGCTCTTTGGCCAATGCGATTCCTTTGTCGTAATCCTCGACCCATTGGATTTGAAGGGAGCTCAATTTTGCGGCATCGGTCACGGAAACTATCTCGAGGTCGACAGTTAAAGGAATGCCTGCAAGAGGATTGTTTGCATCTACCGTAAAGTTTGTGCCGTCGGTTGCGACTATTTTCCCCTGTTTTCCGGCTTCCATAGGGAAGTTGGCCCCAAGTTTCGGGGTGAGGATCATTGAGATGTTCTGCGCATCGACTTTTACTTCAATCGAACCGAAGTTCTCTTCAAAACGCTGGCCATCAACGGCGTTGCAATCGAGAACTGTGAACTGTTCCGAAACTTCGATAACAGCCGCCTTGAAGTAAGGGGTCACGGAAACCTCTTTTCCAACGACCGGAAATGAATGGAAATCCTCCACGTATTCCTTTGGGGCCATTTGAATCTTCTTCGGCATGTGCCTCACACAGGGCATTTGTTTTCTTTTTGCAGGGTCTATCGGCCCATAAGCTTTTTCAGGCTGTATAACGACCGTCTTCTTCTCGCCCGCAGCCATTCCGATCACGGCTTCGCTCAATCCCGGTATCGACCCGCCAGGTTGTCCGGCGACAATGTCCTCAGGTGCGAAGAGGGCGCCTGCTTCGAAGTTGGACGATTTGCGAACGCCCGGATCTTTGGCTGCCTTTTCATCGGTCGCCCGCACAAGTTCGCCGTCTTTGGTTTTGGCCGTGAAATTAACAGCGGCTAGATCGCCTTCCTTGATTTTGGCGGAACCGGATTGGTTCGAGCAGGCAATGGCAAGACTGCATGACAATGACAACACCGCAATCAGCCAACGAATGATTTTACATGACATATGCTATTTCTCTTCCTTGGACAGTTTGGCTTCTGAAACCTTTTCAGTCTTTACTTCACATGTAAGTGGCTCCCCTGCGAAGGGATGGCCGTAATCTATGGTGAACATCTTCTCCTGCACGTCCGAAATCCGGCCGACAATCGGCCCGGTCAGAACCGGCGTTCCCTTAACAGCATCGATAACGATCTCAAGCTGATTCCCGTTCTCCCGAATAGTTCCCTTTCCGAAAGGCGTTTCAACCACCGATCCCGGCTGCGCCGAGAATCGGATCAGCACTTCGTTTTCCGAAACCGAAGCCACTTTGCCCGGTATAGCCGGGTCCAGCACATATTCCGCACCAACTTCGGGGTCTTTTCTCGTGCGTGATTTGTATTCGTCCCTGGTCATCCTGATCTCTTTAGGCCTCTGCCTTATGCGGGCCATTTGAAGAAACCGCTCCTTTTCAGGGACATCAGCGGGCAGCTCGGAACGAATTTCAATGGTGCGTGTTTCTCCAAGCTTCATTCCAGGGATGGACATGGATATGCGCGAGGCTATTTCATCGAGAAAAGGGACCGGGAAGGCCTTGGCGCCAACACTCTGGCCCGCCGTCACCTCAAGGGGATCGTCTTTGGACCTGGGCATAAATACGCGCGATTTGCGCAAGGATGAATCCGCGGCCACTGCCGTCGATGTACTGGCGGCAATTTCTCCACTCGGGAAACGGCAGGTAAACTGAATCCCAACTTTGTCTCCGGGTTTTATGGCGTCTTTTTCCGCTGCCGGTGAGTCTGTATAACGGGCAAAGAAAGAAAGGGTTAAAAAAAATAGCATTACTAAAGCAAATTTGATGCGATGAATCATTGGAAATTTCCTTTAACTTTTTCCTAAATTGGATTTTTCAGGCGGATGCCCGGCAAGCGGTCCCTTCAGGGTTTTAGAAGCGCCATCGCTCAGGCAATGCGACATGCTATAGACAGTGTGTTACGTATTCGTGACGATTTCATGAAGTTTCGAAGTGCAAAGAGTAAACTTTCCTATCCGCTGCTTTTTAAATATGGGGTTAAAAAATTTATTTTAATCAATACCATGTCCGTATTTATACTTCACTATCAATTAGTAAATTTTCGCTATTGAGTTTTAAGCTATTTGATTTCCTCCTTGCTTTTTGCTTCCTGCCTAAAAAGAAAGAAAACCCCTTAGGCTAACAATGACAAGAACCGAAACGAAACCAATGGCAACGTTTCGGTAATCACCCCTGAGTTCTCCCATGAGGACCTCGTAGCCAAAGAAAAACACAATGACCTTTGCCGCAATCAGGCTCATGTGAGGTATCCTGACAGGGCCGCCCGGCAGGTTCGGAACTATGAGAGCGATAAACAGAACGATAAAATCCATTGGGGTCGTTTTGAACCCTTTTCTTCGCCGCGTGAGCTTGAGGGTCAGGATGGTGAACAGGACGAGCACCACAAACGACAAGTTATAGACAATGGCCAGTCTGGCGCCCAGTTGTGAAGCCGCGTCCATTTCGCTCAAGTAGACCGCATACGGAATGAAAAAGTAAAAACCAAGCCTTAATGCTCCCCCGGTCCATTTCCTCTTCGTAAACCAAGTTAAAACAATGAGTGCCGACAATCCCGCCGATAGGGCGGAGACATAAACCGGCACTTCAATCGGCAGGAGGGCCGTAACCGCGAGCAGCAGGGTAAGCCCCATTTCGAAGATTCTGAACGACGTTTTGATGATTATATAACGGTTTTTGAGGCTTCGCATGAAACTGTCAAGAAAAGCATGCCGTTTGTAGAACCACCCGGTCCTTTTGGCCTCGGCCAATCCAATTAGAACGGTTGCCCCGAAACACAGGCTTGAAGCCAAAACGAGCCATTCGGTCCCGGAACGCATCAAGTAGGCTGAAGTAATCACGCACGCCTGAAGAGTGTATACCAGAAAGACCGTTTCGGAATGTGAAAGCCCAAGCTTCATGAACCTGTGGTGTAGGTGATTTTTATCGGGCATAAACGGAGATTTTCCGCTTGCGATTCTTCCAAGCATCACGGAGAGGGTATCCAGTATGGGGATTCCCAGCAGCATCAAGGGCAACAGCCTGTTGAATCCATGATCCGCCTGGGTGATTTTCAACGAAAGACTCACAGCCCAGAATCCCAAAAGCTGGCTTCCAGCATCGCCCATGAACAGAGTGGCCGGATAGGTATTGAATCGCAGGAATCCGAATATGGCCCCAATCATCGCGATTGACAGAAGAGCCACCATGAGGTCGTCTCCCAGCCACGCGAGGTAAGCGATACAGATGAAGCTCATTATGGAAATTCCTCCCGCGAGCCCGTCCAACCCGTCGGAAAGATTTATTGCATTGGTTGCGCCCACTATCACCACGACTGTCAAGGGAATCCCGATCAAACCGGGAAGATGAACCCCTTGGGGCAAAAGAGCTCCCAAATCGCGGATCCAGACCCCTCCATAGCAGGTCACGACCAGGGCCGCCGCTGTTTGTGCAGCAAATTTCCAGATGTAAGACAGGCCCCTGGAATCGTCTATAAATCCAAAGAAAACCACAATTGCGGCCCCTGCGAGGATGGCTTTCAAAGAGCCATCAAAGGGGAGCCAGAGAACGATAGGTATGAGGGCGCCCAAAGCCATGGCAAGCCCACCGCTCCTGGGAATGGGCCGCGAATGGATCTTTCTCTCATCCGGAATATCCACCATGTGCAGATGGACCGCAAGGCTGCTCAAAACCGGAATGAGCGCAATGGTCGTGAAAACCGAAATGAGGAGTGTGGATATGAAAATCATTTTTTGAGGAATGAGTGAAGGTGAGTGAAAGGGAACGCACCCAAAATTAAAAAACGAGAAAGAAATAGAAGGACGAAGGCAAAAACAAGTTATGACAAGGACTCAAAACTGGAAACTATTGTTTAGTTTCCGGTCCCGGGATGAACCGATCAAGTATCGGCATGACTTTGCTTAGAAATTCATTAAGGCGAGCGCCGGCCTCATCGACCGATTCGGTTTTGTACATGGGCGTGATAACTCGCACCAGAGCGCCGTCAGTCCGATGTTGGGTCAGCGCATCCCAGAAGTTGTAGAGCTTGATCTGATAAATGTTGGTGAGGTCGCGGCCCCTCTGCTGAAACCAGAAATAGGCAAGATTCTTACTGTCAAGTTGCTCTGCTACCGTGCGGTTTACGTTTAGATACCCTCGGCCGTACTTCACCGGGATCGCCAGACTGACGGACTCCTTCAAGTCCCACCCGTGACCCGGAAGGCATGTTTCGGGTGAGTGTATGGAGCCTCCTTTGACTTGCGATTCGAAATAGGCGACATAGAAGTTGATCGCCTGGCCAGCCTTATTCCGAAAGTCGATCACGATGTAATCGCTAAACTTTAGTGTTTTGAGTTCGCCAGGATCGAGGTGTCCATGGGTGCCGCGCCAATCTGCGATATCGATGGGGAATTTGTTGAGTGGTTCCCTGATGGGTATTCTTTGTCGAAAATCGGTGCTCCCGAAAAAAAACAGGGTTGTTCCAAGCAAAACAAGAATCGTAATGGCACGCGGAAGATACGAAAAGAACGATGAGTGAATAATTGGCGGGCGGTGAAACTTGGGAAAAACTTCATTTTCTTCAGTCTGTTGGCGAAGATCTGAGTCCTCGGGTGCGGATGGGCCAGGAGCATCCTCTTTTCGGCTAAGGCTGATGGTCGGAGTGAGCAGATTGTCCGGATCCTTTCCCACCGGAAGGGAGGGATTACTACGTGTCCACGGTTTTCCAATTTTGCTCAGGATCCACATTTCTCCAAAAAGCACCACCAAAGATATCAGGAATATCACAAAACCCGAGAAGTCATGGAGAAAGCCTTCAGCGGCGGTCGGTCCCCATTTTATCCACAGAACACCAGTGAGCGCTATTCGCATACTGTTCCAGAAGATAGTGAGGGGTATGGTCGATAAAACCAGGCAGACCCGTTTCCAAATGGAGGCGCGAAAGAAATACGCGACGATTAGCCCCAGTACAAGCAGAGGAAAGACATAACGCAGGCCGCTGCACGCCTCCACAACCTGGAGCTGGGTTAATCCGATGTCGATGACATTGCCTTCCCGGTGGGCAACAATACCCATTGTTTGAAGAAGGGCCGTTCCGATCATTGACGAAATGAGCTGGAGCTGAAAAGATATTCTGAAGTAGAGAAAAGCCGGGAGTGGAAAGGTCGTCAGCACGAGAAAGACTGGAAACGCCAGAACCTTGATCTTTCGCCAGCCCAGGAACAGCCAGAGGATTCCAACAACCATCGACCAAGCGGATAAGTATAGAGTGTAGTACTCTCCGCCTAACTCGCCCAACCCAAAAAACGCGATCCCGATGGACAAGGGAGCAATCCCCCACCACGGGATTACTACCGGCTCAGCGCTCAGCCTGTCGCGTTTTTCCCATACCAGAAAAAGAATCACAAATGGGATCAGCCATGCGTAGGAATAATCGCCATCACCCCAGTTCGAGAGCAGATGGTCGAGAGGGGATCTGAAAAGTCCCCAGAGCAAGAATCCGCAAGTAAATGCGAAGACGGCACATGCGATTGAAAGCTTTGGAAAGGTGAGAGTAGCTCTTGAATTGTTCACAGATCCCCCGTATTAACACCAAGTGTGCAGCCTGGAGCAGGAACTAGGAGAATAGAAACGAGAAGCGGGAGTGGTTTTTCCCCTGCCTGTTACCCCGTCCTTCGACCCCGGCTACGGCGTCACATTGCGCCCCAGTTCGCGTTTTTTGATCTGCGGCAGCTGTAATCAATTCCAAATATCTTTTCGCCAGTGTGTCCCGATCGAAGTGCTCTCTTACGAAGCGTCCGCCGTTTAAGCCCATTTGTATTCCAGCGTCAGGATTCTTAGAGAGCCGCATCACCGATTCGGCGAGGTCGTGTTCGTTTTCCGGTTCGATACAAACGCCGCAGTTTCCCTGCTCGATAATCCCCTTACTCTCACCTTCAACTCCGAGAATGATCGGGCGCTCCATTGCCATGGCCTCAAACATTTTAGAAGGGATGACGGTTTTAAACAGGTCCACTTTCTTAAGCAGGACCATACACGCATCCGAAGCCGCAAGAAAATGAGGCATTTGCTCCTTTGGCTGCTGAGGCAGCATAAGGACATTTTTAAGCCCCAATTCGTCCCGCCTGGCAAGGAGACGATTGCGTTCAGCTCCGCCTCCGACAAGAAGGAAGACTATATTGTTTTGTCCTCTAAGCAGATCGGCCGCTCTCAGCACCGTATCCAGACCGTGAGCCATCCCATGGGTGCCTAAGTAAGACGCAATGAATTTTCCTTCCAGGTTCAGCCTGGTCCGGATCCCGTTTTCCTTTCGTAACGGATGGTACTGTGACAAATCGACACCGTTGGTAAGTACGCTGATTCGCTCGGGATCGACTCCTCTGGCTGCAATGTGACGCTTAAAAGACCGGGTAACTGAGACGATGTGGTCTGCCCGGCGGTAAAGGAACGTCTCAAGCGATTCCAAGGCTTTTATGACGCGCCGGTTGCGTATTGCCCCTACGGCGCTGATGCTTTCAGGCCAGAGGTCCCTGATTTCCAATATCCACGGACGTCTCTTTAATCCTGCTACCCAGAGCCCGGCCATACCGCAAAAGAATTGCGGCGAGGTCGATATGACCACATCGACTCTCCTGACCAGAAAGCTTAGCAGTGTTGAAGAAATCATATATGAGAAGTAGTTGAGGGTGCGCCTCAAAAAGGCTTCATTTGCGCTCACGTATGTCAAAACTCTTAGCACGCGTATGCCATCAGTTTCCTCCCATTGCCGGATGCGGTTCCGGTAGCCGGGATAGAGAACCCCGTCCGGATGGTTCGGTGGGCCGGCAATGACAGTGACTTTGTGGCCGGCCCTTACCCATCTCTGGGCATGCTCGAAAGTGCGGGATGCCGGAGCGTTTACTTCCGGAGGAAAATAATGTGTCAAAAAGACAATATGCATAGATAGAGGCTCGTGAATGATAAATGACGAATCGTGAATCCAACTCGTAACCTGTAACCAGGCCTCACTGTCCCTTCCGCCCAGCGGTGAGCGGAATGACCAGACTATTCATTAATCTCAGTGTCCAGCATGAGCTGTAGGGTAGTTTTGCGTGACTCTCAAAAACTCTCAGCACTGTGCATCTTTTCTGGATGCCGAATTCCGGGCAGTACCAACCTTGGGTTGATTCGATCTTGCCGCTCCCGCAAAGAAAAATCTCGATCAAATTCTTATCCCCATCGCTTATCAGCACAGCGTTCTTTTTGGGCAGAACAGTAAGATCGGGGTTAATATGGATGCGAGATTCGATGCTGTGGGTTCCCATACCGTCGACACTGTCCCGGATTTGAATCTCATCGCCGGTCCAGCGTATGGACCGTTGATGGACAGGACTGCCAAGGAGCCTTCTATAACCATCGTGCGCTCCCTCGAATACTATCGTGCCGTCGTCCAGTTCTTTCAGCCGGGCATAAAGTGGCCTTGCTCGGCGTGCGCAACGATGAGCACCCCACACCTCCGACTGATTGTGACCGTCAACGGAAATGGTGTTGTGCCCAGCGCTGCCACGGTTATACCTGCGAATCTCTCCTTCTTCGTAGCGGGCGCACCCTGAATCCACAATTACTCTTCGCCCTTGAACAGAGAGTTCGAAACTCAGGAGGTCGCAATGGGCATGGCCGGGCTGATAATCCGGTCCGATTTCGCCACAGTCTGCGATGAGGCGGTTTCCAGGGCGAGGCGCCAAGATGAAATAGCCGGATTCTGGAAATGTCCGCAGTTTGCGATCGGCATTTTCCGTTTTTCTGCCTGTTACCGCTTCGTAGTATGAAAGAATACTGTCGGGTTCATTTTCGATACCCAGAGCAGCATCATTAAAGAGCGGTATTCTTCTATCCGGATGAACCATGCCTTCGATGAACGCCGCCATTTTAGTGGCTATATTTTCCAAGTGAAAAGCGATGTCATTGAGTTCGGGCCTCTGGCGCCGACCCTCCAGTTCACCGGCAGGCGGGGTGAGGCTGGAACTGCCCGTGACGCCAAAGAAAACGTTGAGCAGATCGAGGCAGTCTTCGAGGATCATCGAATGATACATCGGGCTTCGCTCGAAGTGCCCACCGTCGGAAAGTACCTGTTCATTCATCTCATTTTTAAGAATCTTAAGGCCATTTGCAAGCCATTTATCGGCGTTTCTACCGCAAAAGAAGAGTCCTGCGAATATAAGCGCTTTAGCGTTTTTGAACAAATGGTTTCCCAGCAGATGGTATTCAATGCAATTTTCCAACCATAATGCCTGCCTGCAGGCAGAAAGCGCCGCATGGTCGGCCCAGGCCGGAACTGAGGGCGTTGTGCTGAGATATTTAATCCAATTGACAAGGCGAAGAGATGTGGGAAAAGGGTCCCAAGCATCTCGAGTCCCCGGAGGGTTTTCTGTGATCCAGTTCTCGATTAAATGCCGGGCCGCCTGTTCGGGAAATCCCCCTTCGGCCATAAGATAGGAGAAATAATGGAGATTATAGCGCCACAGGCGGGTTTTGCCCTTCGCAGCCCAATCCGGGTTTTTTCCGAAATCGGCGGCATCGTTTAGAAAACGAAAACGACCATTGAGAATATCCGAAGCATGGAAACCGAAGCTGGAAAGGAAAGGGACTACGGGTTTAAGGGGTTTCCAGCTTTGAGTCTTGTTGCGATCTTCTACCCGCCAAGAACCTGTCTGGTTTTTTGACAGCCGGGCGCTTAAAAACGGCGCCAGCCGGCGGAAGCCGTACCAGATCCAGTAGAACAGCTGTTCTTTTTTGAAATAGGAAGCCGTCCTCAAATAAGTGAGCAGTGAAGAGCGAGCGACAATCCGGTCATTCATTTTACCGCCTTCAGACAGAGAAAACGGTGAACGGTCAAAAATCGAGTTACAGCTCCATAATTTCCGTTCGGGAACCCGGCAAGTTTTCCGAACAGGTTAGTTGAACATAAGCAACTGTTTTGACTCTGTATATAAGAAATATTTTTAGTTTAATCCAAACATAATCCAAACAATTGAAAATGCCATCGAACTGTTCAGAATGGTTTGGCGTTACGAATTACGATTCAGCTCTCAACATGCGCCATGCAACAAGATGGTCCTCGCCGTGTTGAGCGCTTCATGGATCGCAAACGTAACGCGGGTCGTCTCAATTATCTCATCGAATGGAATGGGAGAGGCACCGTCTTCGGCAACGGATTTGACAAAAGCATCGACCTCTGCAATAAAACCCTTGTCCTGCCTGCTTTTTAGCACCTGTTTATCGCGTCCGAAAATTTCCAGCCTGCAGTAGTCGTTCAGGACGGCTACTGCGCCGCCGGACGCTATTTCGAGATGTTCCTTGGGATACGCACCGTTCCCACACACATAATAGAGAATCGTCCCCAGAGACCCGTCGGCATAAGTCAACGTGACGGCCACGGAATCGCGGTTGGCATTAAGAGCGTCCTCACTTTGAATGCATGCGGCCTGAACGCTTCGAACGGGTGCGCCGACAAGATATCTAAGCGTGTCAACAAAATGGCAGACCTCACCGATGATGCGGCCCCCGCCTTCAGCCGGGTCTTGGAGCCATGAGTCTTTTGGGACGAATCCGGCATTTATTCGATAAGAGGCTACCAGGGGCGTGGACCTGGCGGCAAAAACCGATTTCAGTTTTCGTATGAACGGCGAGAACCTGCGGTTGAAACCCACCATGACAATCGTCCCCTCTCCGTTTCGGGAAGCGGTTTGGCATTGGTCCAGGATCTCTTCCATTTCTTCGGCGTAGAGACACAGCGGTTTTTCGACAAAGACGTGTTTTCCGGCGCGCAGGGCTTTAAGGGCAAAAGGGCCGTGGAGGTCGTGGCGCGTTGCGATCACGACCGTGTTGACAGAGGGATCTTCGATAATTTCATCAACTGTTTCCGCGCAATAGGAAAAGCCGAACTGTTCAGCAACCGCTTTGGCCGTCACTCCCCTGGCCGTCGCGACCCCCCGGAAAGAAACCTTCGGGTTTTTCCTGAAAGCCGGAAGAAGAACGCCCCTGGCGAAGTTGCCGGCCCCGATGAGGCTAACCCTCACCCCGGCCCTCTCCCCCTGGGAGAGGGGGACAGCAGTACGTGGTGACCGATACTTATCGCCGGCAAGATCAGGGTCGCGGGTCGCGGGTCGTGGGTCGCGGGTCAAATCAGAGGTCTGCGGCGGGTACTCGAGGACCACGCCGAGATAAGGCTCCTGCCCTTTGAGGATCAAATCATAGGCATCGAGGACTTTTTCGAATGGAAACCGGTGGGTGATCAAAGAGCGGACGTCGATGCGCCCCCCTGCGACAAGGTCGAGAAACGCCTGCATATTCCTCTGTTCCGTCCACCTCACGTACGCGATGGGATAGTCGTGGCCGCGTTCTTCGAACTCAGGGTCGTACCTGCCGGGTCCGCAGGAGAGAGAAAGGCGGAGATCGAGTTCTTTTTTATAGTAAATGTCCCGTGGGACTTCCATCCCGAC
>Ga0326728_10008010_pt1 | contig 26603 bp, 26 predicted proteins | sample MB3enrmetagenome_FD_207602 | JGI IMG/M metagenome (GOLD analysis project Ga0326728, IMG submission 207602) | Lab enriched peat soil microbial communities from McLean, Ithaca, NY, United States - MB31MN | ecosystem: Environmental > Terrestrial > Soil > Wetlands > Peat | place: USA: New York...
TCTACATTCCAGGGAGTTTCGATCCCCAGAATCCGACCATACAGTTCGCAGTCTCTCATCCCTGCATTGTCGCATGCACAAGGCTCACTTCCTTCCCACTAAAAACCCTGAATTCCCACATTTTCTTTGCAACTTGACGACAACTTTTCCCCGCGGCCGCGCATCCATAAGAACAATTCAACACTATGACTACCTCGGGAAGTGGGTAGCGTTCGAGGGCAACCAAGTTACCCACTTCCTTCCTCCGAAAAAACAGTGATTAGTGGCGAGTGGCGAGCGAAAAGACCAGATCCGGCTTAGCGCCACTTGACCGCAGCGAACAAGTCAGCAGCGAAACTCGCAGTCGCCAATCCAATGGGGGCCGCTACGGATTTCTTCCCAGCGATTTCGCGGGGCGTTCGTTCTTCGCTCGCCACTGCTCTTTCGTCACTGCTCTTCCAGCCGCAGTTTCACCGCCGCCCCGCGTCCGAACTTTCGCGTCAGCCAGTCCTCCAGGTCGGGTTGAAGGGCTTCCAGATCAACTCCAAAGCCGGCCTCCATCATTCCGTCAGCGACGGGCAACGCCTCGTCGAAGGCGGAGCGCCCCGTAAAGCTTCGCATGAAGTAACTGTCAAGCCACGCGATCGGGCAGGGTCGCGGTCCATCAGGCTCCAGAACTTCCACTCGGATCTTGCGTGCAAACATCTTAAGAACAGTGGCGAGTGACGAGTGGCGCAAAGAAGTGGAGAGTGGCAAGTGACAAGTGGCGAGCAAAGGCAATCCCCCGCGCCGTGTTTCTCGCCACTCTCCACTTGTCACTCGCCACTTCTTTGCGCCACTCTCCACTCGCCGCTCGTCACTGCTTCGTCACCGGCCTTCCTCTCCGGCGAGTGAAGAAAGACAGCCAACTCCGCTTGCGCTCCGTCTGAAGCGGTTGGACGGGTTCCGGGCCGGGGGGCAGCGGCAGGTCATTGATCACCGCCTCCGGATTCTTGATCAGGAGCCGGTCTGCAGTTTCTCTTCCGTGCTTCGCTTGAACCCTTTCGTAGCAGGGAGAGAGCAACGGCGGTCGATGCTTGGTGTCATGTGCGTCAGTAGCCAGAAAGTGCACTAAGTTATGCTCCAGCCACAACTCGGCCAGAGACTGCGGCTTTGATCCGAAGCCGCCGGTATACGACTGGGCAGTAATCTGGATAAGACACCCTCGGGTCACCCACGGGTAGAGGATCTCGGGCCGCCTGTGGAAAACACGGTTACGTTCCGGATGGGTCACGATGGGTATGAGGCCAGCCACCTGCATTTCATAGAAGACGCGGTCGAATTGCTGGGGAACGAAGTGGTCGGCGAATTCCACCAGGACGTAGCTGCTTCCGTTGATGGAAAACTGGGTGCGGTTGTCGATAAGATTGCGGAGGTTCTCATACGAGAGGTGGAAGTCGCAGCCGAGCAACAGCTTGGGCACGTCACCCACGGCGGCCTGAAGCTGAGCGGCCTTCTGCCGGTTCATCTCCGGCTCAAAGGCGTACCGGTAGTTACAATGGGGTGTAGCCACCGTGTGGGTAATGCCATCCGCCGCCGCCATCCTCATCATGGCCACCGACATCTCCAGCGAATCGGAGCCGTCGTCCACGTCAGGCAACGCGTGACAATGAATATCGATCAAGGCGAACCTCAGTCCTATTTAATCGCGTGAGCGACGCGCGCGTCAAGCTGTGAAATCGGCGCGATCCAGGACTTAGTGCTACGCGTCACAGATACTGTGACGACGCAAGCGGAATTTGGGACTCGGGGTTTCGGGGTTCGCAGAACAAGCCCCCGGAACCCAATCTTCCTCTGCGAATCCCGAACCCCGAACCCGCTTGGCCTGCGTCCATCGTCAATCCATTCTTGACAAGCGCGCACGGACTTGACAAAGTTCTTGAAAAAGGCGCCTGAAGAACCCGTTTTTTCTGCCACATTTTGGCAGCTTTTGTAATCAAAAGGACGGAACCGGACGCACGGAAAGCTCCAAAACAAGCCCAAATCTAAGCCCCAAATGACTCCAAATTCTCTTCTCTGTATTCGCTCCTGGGCCGATCGCCCTAGGATTCTAAAGGACTTAACAGTTCAAGTGTCTCTGGCCTCAGTCCAGTTAACCCGCTATTTTCAATAGCTTAGCGATATCCCCAATCGATCTTCATTATTAACTTATAAATTCCAAAGGACATATCCGGTTGGAAGGTAAAATTCGCTAATCAGCCGAAAAACGGTAATTAATTCCCCTAAATTATTTTTCCAGGTATAACACCTTGAGTAACAACCTCGCGAGGTAGTTCGCAATTCCGCAATCGGGAGGCATCCATTCAAAATTCGCCGAAATCGGCCTCGAAATCGCCGCAAACAATTGATAACAAACGCGATGCTCGCCATGGGTTCGTTGCTGGTGAGGATGGCCTATCTGCCTGAAAATAAATTGTTTATCCTTATGGGTTCGTTCGCGGAACCCCCACGCCATCTCCCTCCTTGCCGGCCTTCGGCTTGTGATCTGCGTTTTAGTCAATTCGGCTATCGTATGGCCACCTCCTGGTTCTGCTTAACTGGCTTCCCCTCCTGCCGCCTACCGTGCGCAACCCCGGTCTTCTAATCGAAAATCGGCAATCGACAATCGTCAATGAAAAACGTTCCCACCAGCGTCCATCATTTCATATCCTACATAGCGCGTCAACACTTTTCCAATGAGCTAGGCCCTAGCCCAGCCGAACGGTAGCTGACAGCGGGTCAGTGGGTCTGCCCGTTGCCCACGAAAACCTCGGAGAACTTCGCATAATCATGGTATAGTATCTTAGGGTGATTTCCAGGAGGACTTGTGACCAACGCAGCGCGACATCCAGTCTGGAGGTCAGAGATGGGCCGGCGAGTGGCACGTAGGGCGCTGGCGCTAGCCGTTGTGCTCGTCCCAGCGGTGGTGCCGACGCGACCGGCGCAAGCTCAGACCTTCACCGTACTTTACGCTTTCACCGGCGGGACAGACGGAGCGACCCCCACGGATCTGATCCTGGACGCCAAGGGCGACCTGTACGGCACCACCGTGGATGGGGGCTCTAGCAGCTTCCCCAATGGCTACGGAGTCGTCTTCGAGGTGGACAAGAGCAACAAGGAGACGGCGCTTTACACCTTCACTGGGACGCCCGACGGGGCGAGTCCGAACCGGGGGCCGTTGGTCCGGGATGCGCCGGGTAACCTTTATGGGACCACGGAGAGCGGCGGCGCTTCCGGCTACGGAACAGTCTTCAAGCTGGATACGACCGGCAAGGAAACCGTACTCTACAGTTTCACCGGGGGGACGGACGGCGGAGATCCCTTCGCAGGTTTGGTCCGGGACGGGGAGGGGAGCCTTTACGGAACCACTACCTACGGTGGCGATCTCACCTGCGATGCCCCTTATGGGTGCGGCGTCGTCTTCAAGCTGGATACGACCGGCACGGAGACCGTGCTGCACACTTTTTCCGGGAGCGGGGGGGATGGCGGAAACCCGGTCGCCGGTCTGGTTCGGGATGCGGCGGGCAACCTGTACGGCACTACCCGAGAGGGCGGCTCCGGCGGCTACCCCGGCTACGGAACGGTGTTCAAGCTGGACAAGGCCGGCGACGAGACGATTCTGCATAGCTTCACCGGAGGGGACGGGGAATGGCCCTACGCAGGGGTGATCCGGGACGCGGCGGGCAACCTGTACGGCACCACGGAAAACGGAGGCTCCGTTTACGGAACGATCTTCAAGCTGGATAGGCGCGGCAAGGAGAGCGTTCTGCACAGTTTTGCCGGGCCACCAGCGGATGGGGCCCAGCCCTTCGCAGGTCTGGTGCGGGACGCAAAGGTCAACCGCTACGGCACCACCGCTGAAGGAGGCCCTTTGAACTGGGGAACAGTGTTCAAGCTGGATAAGAGCGGGAAAGAGACTGTGCTGCACAGCTTCACGGGCGCGGCGGATGGGGGACAGCCTTGGGCAGGCTTGGTCCGAGACGCCAAGGGCGACCTTTACGGAACTACCTCCTCAGGCGGCTCCACGGGGTGTGAAGGCTACGGGTGCGGAGTCGTCTTCAAGCTGGCGCGTTGACTGAACGGACTTGCTGGGCGGCTAGTCATCGGCCCGCTGGTACTTCTGTGTTGAGCGGGTCGGGGCGCCGAGTGCGGACACGGAGGATGCCCTCCATTTGCAGGCCCGGAGGGCCGATCGAAAGTAGCCCAGGGCGGGACGGAGCACGTCCAAATGTCGGCGGTGAACAGGAGGGTTTTTATGACGCACACGGCACAGCATCGGGGCTGGACTTCAGAGATGGGCCGGCGAGCGGCAGGTGGCGCGCTGGCGCTGGCGATCATCCTTGTGGCGACGGCCATCGCCAGCCGACCACTGCAAGCGCAGACTTTCACCGTGCTCTACGCCTTTAAGGGAGGCGTGGACGGGTACGAGCCCTTGGGAAATTTGGCGCGGGACGCCGCCGGCAATCTATATGGCACCACCGTTTACGGCGGCATGTCCGGGTATGGAGTGGTCTTCAAGCTGGCCGCGACCGGCAAGGAGACCACCCTGCACAGCTTCACCGGGACGGACGGGGCGCTTCCTCAAGCCGGCTTAGTCCGGGATGCGGCCGGCAACTTTTACGGCACCACCATGGATGGCGGCGCTTTGGGCTGGGGAACGGTTTTCAAGCTTGATAAGACCGGCAAGGAGACTGTGCTCCTCGACTTTGACGGGGAGGACGGGGCAGGGCCGACGGCAGACTTGGTGCGGGACGCGGCGGGCGACCTGTACGGGCCTACCCAGTACGGCGGAACCGGCGGATGCAATAGTCCCGGGTGCGGGGTGGTTTTCAAGCTGGCCAAGACTGGCGAGGAAACGCTGCTCCACAGCTTCACTGGGACGGGAGGCGACGGGAATAATCCTTACGCTGCTTTGGTGCGGGACGCAGCCGGCAACCTGTATGGCACCGACGCCGGTGGCGCTTACGGCTACGGAACGGTGTTCAAGCTCGACAAGACGGGCAAGGAGACCGTGCTTTACAGCTTCACGGGGTACCCGGACGACGGGTGCGGTCCCGTTGGGGGTGTGATCCGGGACGCGGCGGGCAACTTTTATGGTACCACTCTGTTCGGCGGCACGTCCGACTGGGGAACGGTGTTCGAGTTGGATAAGACGGGGAAGGAGGCCGTGCTCTATAGCTTCACGGGAGGCTCGGACGGGAGGAATCCCTGGGCAGGTGTGGTTCTGGACGCGAAGGGGAATCTTTACGGCACCACTGAGGCGGGGGGCGATCACAACAACGGAACGGTGTTCATGGTGGACGAGACCGGCACGGAGACCGTGCTCCACGCGTTCATCGGGGGGAACGACGGGGCAGCCCCGGTGGCCGCTTTGATTTGGGACAGGGCCGGCAACCTTTACGGGACGGCGATGTCCGGCGGCACTCACGGCGTCGGAACGGTCTTCAAGCTGACCCCTTGAAGGCGGCGGGTGGTGGGTCGTAAGCAACAGATAGGACAAGGGCAAGCAGCGCTACCTATCCAGAAGGAGGACCAAATGAAAAGGACACTACGAATCTCGGCCAGGCACCTGCGCGGAGTAACAATCGCGATGGGGCTGGCGCTTGTTCTTGTGGCGACGGTCGTCGGAACTGAGCCGGCCGAAGCGCAGACCTTCACTCTACTCTACACGTTTACGGGCGGCACAGATGGGGGAGAACCCCACGCCGGCTTGATCCAGGACACGGCGGGCAACCTTTACGGCACTACCCCCTACGGCGGCGCTTCCGGCGCCGGAGTTGTGTTCAAGCTGACGCCTTGAAGCCAGCAGGCTAGATAGGAGGATTTTATGACCAACACAGTGCAACATCGAGTCTGCACTTCACAGACGGGCCGGCGAGCGGCGCTTAGCGCGCTGGCGCTAGCGATGATACTTGTGGCGACGGTGGTTGCCAGCCGGCCACTGCAAGGGCAGACTTTTACCGTACTCTACGCCTTTACCGGGGGAGTGGACGGGGGATTGCCCCTGGCAGGTTTGGTGCGGGACGGGGCAGGCAACCTGTACGGCACTACCTTTCAGGGCGGCGCTTCTGGCTACGGAACGGTCTTCAAGCTGGACAAGACCGGCGAGGAGACCGTGCTGCACAGCTTCACGGCGGGGTGGGACGGGGCGTACCCTCAGGCCGGTTTGGTGCGGGACGGAGCGGGCAACCTTTACGGCACTACGGTCGGCGGGCGCCGAGGTTCCGTGGTATTCAGGCTAAATGCGAATGGCAAGGAGACCGTGCTCCACACCTTTGATGGGGCGGACGGGTCGGATCCGATGGCAGGTTTAGTGCGGGACGCGGCGGGCAACCTATACGGAACCACTGCCCACGGCGGACAAGGGGGATGCGACCACGGCTGCGGGGTGGTCTTCAAGCTGGATAGGACTGGCAAGGAAACTGTACTTCACAGCTTCACTGGCACGGGAGGTGACGGGGCGTACCCCTACGCCGGCTTGATCCGGGACGCCGCTGGCAACCTTTACGGCACCACGGTCCAGGGCGGCTCTTCCGACTACGGGACAGTGTTCAAGCTGGATAAGACCGGCAAAGAGACCGTCCTCTACAGTTTCACCGGGACTGGAGGGGACGGGGGAGCTCCCGATGCTGGTTTGGTCCCGGACGCGGCACGCAACCTTTACGGTACCACGTTCGGGGGCGGCTTCGCCGACTATGGAACGGTGTTCAAGCTGGATAACACCGGCAAGGAAACCGTCCTGTACAGCTTCACTGGGGGAGCGGACGGCGAATGGCCCGACGCTGGCTTGGTTCTGGACGCGAAGGGCAACCTGTACGGCACCACGTTCAGCGGGGGTATCCACCAGATCAGCGGAACGGTGTTCAAGCTGGATCAGACCGGAAACTTCACCCTGCTCCACGAGTTCACGGGCGGGGACGACGGGTCAGGCCCCCAGGCGGGTTTGATCTGGGACAAGGCGGGCAACCTTTACGGAACTACGTGCTGCGGCGGGGCTTATACCTGGGGAGTGGTGTTCAAGCTGACACCTTGACAAAATTCGAAACTCGAAACTGGAAATTCGAAACTCGAAAAGAAGCAAGCAACCGCGGATCTGCCCCAATCCGATCAGCGATGCCGGGCTTGCTTGGGAATCGACGAAAGAAGGGTCGACACTCTTGCAGGAATCTGGATTTTCCGTATTCCAAATATAATTCCCAATAGCCGGTTTTGCGGCTTGACCGGCTACGAACCTGATTGGCCATGATCGGCAGCTCGCTGATACGCAATAACTTAACTGCGAGTTTCACGAAATCATCTGCAAACGCGATTTGGTAGCCCGCGTGCATAGCAGAGCTCCGAGCTAACACTTGGCCCGGTCGCAAGGCAGGGTATCTGGTGCGAAGCTCGGAGTCTAGACCCAACACCCGACGCTGGAGGGGGAGGATACTTCCCCTCCTTTTTTTGCCCTCAGTTCTCAGCCATCAGCCGTCAGCAATCAGCCAAAACAGGGAACAGGGAACAGGGAACAGGGAACAGGGAACAGAGGAACACTCGCCACTCGTCACTAGCCACTTCTTGTGGGCTGCTGCTGAGTCAGACAGTGCAGCGTCCCGAGCCCCCACGCCAGATCCACGGCGTGGATACCAATCACCGGACGGTCGGTGATCAGCTCCGCCAAGGCGCCGAGGGCGACGCGGTCGTTGGGATCGTTGAAGGTGGGCACCAAGAGGGCGGCGTTGCTGATGTAAAAGTTGGCGTAGCTGGCGGGAAGGCGCTGCCCTTGGAAATGAAGAGGCGCGGGCATGGGAAGGGCTACCACTTCGATCTTCGACCCGTCCTCGAGCCGCATCCCTTCCAGGCGCTCGCGGTTTTCTTCCAGCGCTTTGTAGTTCGGATCGCGGGGATTTCTCTCGCGGCAAAGCACCACCGTACGCGGGTCGACGAACCGGCACACATCATCCACGTGTCCATGCGTATCGTCGCCGGCGATGCCGCGTCCCAGCCACAACACGTTTGCCACGCCCAGATTATCGCGCAGCGCCGCCTCGATCTCCTCCCGGCTCAAGCCGGGATTACGCACCTGCGTTTTTGGATCAAGAAGGCATTCTTCCGTGGTCACGAGCGTGCCGCGGCCGTTGGACTCGATGCTGCCGCCCTCGAGAACAAAGTCGCGGTCCCCGGCTCGGGCTGGAAGCAAGGGGTAGCCAAGGGCCGCGGCGACACGCTCCGGCACGCGATCATCCAGCCGCCAATTCGGGTATTTCGCCCAGCCGTTGAAGCGAAACCGCACGATGGCGATTTCGCGGGGTTCGGGATTCGGGGCTCGGGATTCGCAGAGGAAGACTGGGCTTCGGCGATTTGTTCTGCGAACCCCGAACCCCGAATCCCGAACTCCGCTTGCATCGTCATCGTATTTGTGAAATGCAGCACTAAGGCGCCGCCCTCCTGCCATTCCGGAAGCGGTCGCCGCAGTGTTTGCCGGGCCGGCATCGCGAGCCACGAAAACAGGCCCGAAGTCGCGCGTCCAGCCGCGATTCGTCGGGAAGCGAAAGAACTCCACCCGGGCCGGATCAACTCCGATTCGCGCGAGCAGGCGTTGCGCCTGCGCCTTATGCTGCGCAGAGTTTACGAGGACACGGAGCTTTTCACCGGGCGCGATTTTGCGAACGATTTCGCCATAGACCCAGGGGATTGTCGCGAACTTCCCCGGCCAGTCCGTGACGTTATGAGGCCAGCCGATCCACGTCGCCTCATGCGGCTCCCATTCGGCAGGCATGCGGAAACCCAATGCGGCGGGGAGAATTGCCGATTTACGATTGCCGATTGCTGCTTGAAGAGCTGGATGGCCTTCCTTCTGGGTCAATATGGCCTTCTTTCTGGGAAGCAAGTGACGAGTGGCGAGTGGCGAGCAACGCGAAGAATGTAAGCTTCGGATCCCACGGCGAACTAAAGAAGAAGAGCTCAACACAGAGTTCACGGAGGTCTCACAGAGGTCACGGAGAAGACGAAGAGCAAAGCGAGCCATTGTTGGCTTTCTTCTCTGTGGCCTCTGTGAAGCCTCCGTGAACTCTGTGTTGGGATCTTTGGCTGCGGCCGCAAGGCCAGCGCTGTGGACTCTGTACTACAAACTCCGAACTTCTTCGCAGCGCGCGAAGATTTTTCTTGCGCGTCACTCGCCACTCGTCACTTGCCGCTCGTCACTCGTCACTCGCGTCACTCGCCACTCGTCACTTGCTTCCATTTCTTTTCGTCGAGCAGTCGCTCTTCGATTCCGCCATAAGCGTCGATGCGGCGGTCGCGCAGGAAGGGCCAATTGCGTCGAACCACCTCAAGGCGCCTCAAATCGATAGTTCCCAGCAGGATTTCCTCCTTGTCGCTCGAGGCTTCTGCCATCACGATTCCGAAGGGGTCAGCGAGGAACGACGAGCCCCAGAACTCGATCCCCGGCCCGCCATCCGGCGGCCGTTCGTGCCCGACGCGATTAACGGCCCCCACGTATACGCCGTTGGCAATGGCGTGACCCCTCTGGACGGTGCGCCAGGCGTCGCGCTGCGCCGCGCCGTGGCGCTGTTTCTCGTCGGAATGCCAGCCGATGGCGGTGGGGTAAAGGAGGATGTTCGCGCCCTGGAGCGCCGTGAGCCGCGCACCCTCGGGATACCACTGGTCCCAACAGATCAGCGTGCCGATTCGCCCCACGGCGGTATCAAAGGCGCGGAAGCCGAGGTCGCCGGGCGCGAAGTAGAATTTCTCGTAATAGGCCGGATCGTCCGGAATGTGCATCTTGCGATAGAGGCCGCGCACTTCGCCGTCCGCGTCGATAACCGCCGCGCTGTTGTGGTAGACTCCGGCCGCGCGCCTCTCAAAGAGCGGGGCGATCACAACCACCTGCCGCGCGCGCGCCACCTTCCCCAGCGCCTGCGTCGTGGGACCGGGCACCGCCTCGGCAAGATCGAACATGGCCGCGTCCTCGCGCTGGCAGAAGTACTGTGAGCGGAAGAGCTCCGGCAGGCAGATCAACTGCGCACCGCGGTCGGCTGCTTCCTCCACGCTGGCGATGCCGCGCGTGAGGTTCTCCCGCGGATCGAGCGTCATGGCCATTTGAATGAGGGCAACCGTGAATTTCTCCGTCATACTCCATGAGCCTACACAAGCCCGGCCGTTTTGTGAATAGTGAATTGTGAATGGTGAATTGTGGAAAGAGGATGGCCTTCATTGGCTCAATGCACGATGAGTGACCGGACAAAAAAGAACTGAGTCGTTGAGCCATTAGGACATTGAGCCGTCGAAGGGAGATTGCCTCCTTCTCCCATAATTCACCATTCAGCATTCACGATTCACAATTCACCATTCACAATTCACTATTCACAATTCCGATCCAATTCCGGACGCAGCTTGACTTCATGCGCCGCCACTGGTTACAGTGCCTTGTTGCGCTCTCTTCGTCCCTACTCTCGAGAGCGCCAGGATCAATCGCTTGTTCCAAGGCTTTGTAAAGAGCTGCTTGCTGACCTTGCAGGAGTTCACCTACCTCCTGGTTGCCGCTTTCCGCGACGCATTCAGCCCTCCCCGCTACTATGTCGATCTCCTGACGCAAATGGATACCATCGGCGTGGGATCCCTGCCGATTGTGCTGCTGACGGGTTTCTTCACAGGTGCGATTCTGGCCGCCCAAACTTACCGGGAGATGCAAAGTTTCGGCGAGGTCAGCTTGATGGGAGAAGCGGTGGCGCTGGCGGCGGTGCGGGAACTGGGGCCGGTCCTGACCGCCCTGATGGTCGCCGGCCGCAGCAGTTCCGGCATCGCCTCGGAACTTGGCTCCATGCTGGTAAGCGAGCAGGTGGACGCCATGCGCGCCTTGGGAACCGATCCGGTGCGAAAACTGGTGACCCCGCGGCTTTACGCCACCCTGCTGACCCTGCCCCTCCTTACCATCCTAGCCGACTTCACGGCTCTCATCGGGGGTTGGGCCGTGAGCGCCCTCATCGCCCATCTGCCTGGCACTCAATACTGGAGCCGGGCCTATCAGTCGCTTGATTACAAGGATGTGACACAGGGCCTGATCAAGCCCGTCTTCTTTGCCGTGGTGGTCTCGTTGGTCGGGTGCTATTCAGGCCTCCGCACGACTGGCGGCACCGAGGGCGTGGGCAGGGCGACCACGCGCGCCGTGGTGATGGCGTCCGTCTGGGTTTTGTTGCTGGATCTTCTGATTACTCAGTTTCTGATTGGAATACACTTTTCCTAAGAATGATGAATCAGGAGCGAGGAGTTCAGGAGTGGAATAGTGAATTGTGAATGGTGAATAGTGAATAGTGAAAGGTAGGTGGACGCGTCGTCGCTGTCTTGATTCACTACTCACTATTCACAATTCACTATTCCGCTCCTAAAACTCCTCGCTCCTGATTCATCATTCATACTTCGCGACCTATGTCCGTGCTCCCCGGCCAACCCGCCGACTCCGGGCGCGCGACGGCCCCGCTCCCGGCCATCGAGCTCCGTCACGTCTCTTTGGCGTTCGACCAGAAGAAAGTGCTGGTCGACCTCTCCTTCGCCATCGCTCCGGGGGAGACTTTGTTTCTGCTCGGCGTGACGGGCACCGGCAAATCCGTTCTCCTCAAGATCGTGTTGGGTCTGATGAAGCCGGACGCCGGGCAGGTCCTGGTCAATGGCCGGGACATCGTTCCTCTCTCCGAGACCGAGCTTCCTCCGTTGCGCCGGCAGATGGGGATTGTGTTCCAGGAAGGAGCGCTGTTCGACTCCCTCGACGTTTATGAGAACGTGTGCTACCGGCTGCGCGAGGAAAGGGTAAAAGACGAGGCTGAAATCGAGCGGCGAGTGCGCGAGGTGCTCGGCTTTGTGGAGATGGAAGAAGCCATCGACAAGATGCCTTCCGAACTCTCGGGCGGGATGCGGCGGCGCGTGTCCATCGCCCGGGCCATTATCAGCCAGCCCTCGATCATGCTCTACGACTCGCCCACTGCGGGCCTCGATCCGATAACCGCCGACACCATCAGTCTGCTCATCGCCAAGCTGCGCGACGCCGAGCATGTGACCTCCGTGGTGGTCACCCACCGTCTTCAGGACGCCTTTTTTCTGGCTAATTTCGCCTATTCGGTTGAGCAAGGCGGTTTCGTAGCGGCTGCCAGCGCTGCGCAACAAGCTGCGATCCACGAAGTCCGTTTCCTCCTTCTCCGCGACAGCCGGCTCTATTTCGAAGGCGGTCGGGACGACCTGGTCAGAAGTCAGGATCCCTACCTGCGGAAGTTCCTCACCTGATCACGCCTCGGGAGACTACAATGAATCTCGCCAGAGAATTTTGGATTTTGGATTTTGGATTTTGGATTGAAGACTCCTCCAGGCCGATGAGCGCGATTCGAAGCCAGTCTTCTAATCCAAAATCCAAAATCCAAAATCCAAAATTCACCTATGATGCGTAACAAATAGCAGGAGGCGGACCATGCCGCAACGCCAAGAACTCACCTGGAAGCAGCTACGCGTTGGAGCCCTGGTAGCCGTAAGCCTGATCGTGCTGGCGGTGGGAATCTTTTTCATCAGCGGTCAGGTCGGATTCTTCACCAGAAAGATGACGCTGCGATGCTATCTCTCGAGCGCCAACGGCGTGAAGGAGGGCTCGGACGTCGATGTGGCCGGCATCACCGCCGGCACTGTCAGCAAGCTCCGTATCTCGAATGACCAGGACCCCGCACGCGCCGTCGAAGTGGTGATGAGGGTGTCGCGGCGCTTCGCCAGCGATATCCGAACGGACTCGATGGCTTCCCCTACCACTGCCGGCCTGCTGGGCGATAGTTACGTCGACATCTCCCGTGGCAGTCTGAGCAAGCCCCGGGTGCCGGACGGCGGCGAGGTCGCAACCCACCAGGAAGCCAGCGTTCAAAATGTCGTGCAGAACGCCAACGACGTGGTCACTAACCTGCGCGACCTGAGCAAAGCAGTCCAGGACATCACCACCCAGATCAACTCCGGTAAGGGATCGCTGGGCAAGCTGATCTATGACCCCACGCTCTACAATAAGATCAGCCACTCGGCCGACGTGGTCGACCAGATGGCCGACCAGCTTCTGAGCGGCAAGGGCACTCTGGGCAAGCTGGCAAACAGCGACGAGGCTTACGACAAGCTGATGGCGACGGCGGACCGCCTCAACCATCTGATCGACGAGGCTGACCACGGCAACGGTACGGTCGGCAAGCTCATGACCGACCCCAGCGTCTACAACCGCCTCAGCGACGTGGCCACGAAGGCTGATAATCTGATCACCGACATTAACAGCGGCAAAGGCGCCCTCGGCAAGCTCGTCAAGGACGAGCAGCTCTACGATCGCCTCAATCAGACGGCCGACCACCTCAACGCGATCAGCGCGCGCATGGCCAACGGTCAGGGGTCACTCGGTCTGCTCTCCACAGACAACAAGCTCTATAACAACCTCACCGAGAGCAGCGAGTCGCTGAAAGAGTTCCTCGCGGAATTCCGCAAGAACCCGAAGAAATACCTGTCCATAAAGCTGCACATTTTTTGAGCTGTGAGTTTTTCAGTTTGTCAGTACTTCAGTTCATCAGCCCTGGCTCCAAACTGAAAGGCTCCCCGGCTGACGCACTGGTTGACGCGTCCCCAACCCCGTCTTACCCGCGCCCTCACTTCAGTAAGGCAAACAGATTGCTGTAATCGTCGGTCCACATCCGTATCGGTCGGTCGTTGTCCAAGGGAACTGCAACGTCTTGTATGGGCGGTGCGGTGAAGAAGGCTTCCCGGTCGCTGACCAGGATCCAGGTGGCGGCGTAGGTGCTCGTCGCTTCGTCCTTTGGGTTCTCCACTTTCATCGCCTGTTTGCCCAACGATTCCGCCAGCGGTTCGAAGACCGGCTCCAAATTGACATACCGGTTGGAAATGTTGACCGCGAGCACGCCACCCGGCTTGAGGTGGCGAAAGTAGAGGACGAAGGCTTCTCGCGTGAGCAGGTGGATTGGGATGGAGTCGCCTGAAAATGCGTCGACCACCAGCACGTCAAAGCCCTGTGGCGTCTCCTGTTCGAGCGAGAGCCGAGCGTCACCCGCCACCACGCTGACCCGGGCCGGCGAATCAGCCAGGAAAGTGAACTCCGAGTTGGCGAGTTGGATGACGAGGGGATTGATCTCGTAGAACGTGTAGTCGTCGCCGGCGCGGCCGAAGGCGGCGAGCGTGCCGACGCCAAGGCCAATCACTCCGGCCCGCACGCGGCCGTGGCGCCCTGCTTCAAGCAGCGCTAATCCCGCTCCCGAATGGGGTCCGTAGTAGGTGGTGGGCTGGCGGCGCTCGACCGGCAAGAGCAACTGCAAGCCGTGATCGATGGTGCCGTTCATCAGCTTGCGCCGGGGTCGGTCCTCCGGCTTGATCGACGAAGGGTGGTCGCCGGCCGGGAATCGCCCCAGGTCAAAGACGCGCAGCACGCCGTAGAAATTCCGGACCATCACGCGGGGCTGGCGCGATTGCTCTTCGACCACCGTGGCCAGGCTCACCACCAGGGCGCCAACAAGCGCGATCATAAGAAGCCACCCCGGCTGCCAGCGTGCTTTGTAGAACGGGCTTGCAGGATCGTCGCGTAGCACCACCAGCACCAGGAGAGCGCAGGCGGCAAGACCCAAGGGTAGCTCCCAATAGCCGTTGAACACGCGGGGAGCCACCAGGCCCACAAACACCCCTCCCAGCGCGCCGCCCAGCGAGACCATCAGGTAGAAAGACGTGAGGTGAGCGGCATCAGGCTTGAGGCGGGCCAACTCTCCGTGGCACACCATGCAACACAGGAACAGGCCGGCGCTGAAAAGCGGAATCAGCACCGAGATCGCGACATTATGAAGATCGTAGTGAAGGGCGTAGACCATGCCGCCGAGGACCACTGCCAGCAGCCGGAGAAACAGGCCGCGACGATACCAGGTGGCGCGCTCAAAACACAGGATGAAACTCAACAGATAGAGACTGAGGGGTAGGACCCAGAGGAAAGGAATGGCCGCTACATTCTGCGAGAGGTAGTTGGTGATGGCGAGCAGCAGCGTTGAGGCGCAGGCCGCCAGCGCTACCCAAAGCAGTTTCAGTTTCAGTTCTGGCGCAGGTGGGGCGGTCTGCGGGGCAGGGGTCTCGAGATCAGCAGCCGAGTCTTGCGGAGAACCCGCGCGACGGAGGGCGATAAAAACTATAGGAAGCGTGGCCACCGCAAAGGCCAGAGACCATCCGTGCAGTTGGTGACGCAGGGAAATGAAAGGCTCCACCGCCAGGGGGTAGCCAAGCAGCGCCAGCATCGAGCCGGTGTTGGAGAGGGCGAACAGGCGATAAGGGGGTCTGGAGGGCGCTCCGGAAGGGCCCTCACGGGTGTACCAAGCCTGTAACAGCGGGCTTGTGGTGGCGAGGACGAAGTAGGGCAGGCCCACGGTGGCGGCAAGCATCGCCAGGATGCGAAGCGCCGGGTCCGCGTGTGGCAGGGGCGTCCATGGCGTACCCGGCAGGATCAGCCGATGGAGGGGAAGCAGGGCGAGGATGCTGCCCAACAGCATCGTCAGGTGAATCCATCCCTGAATCTTCGGCCGAACCCGACCGACAAGTCCATGCGCGTACAAGTAAGCGAGCAGCAGCATGGTTTGAAAAAACAGCAGGCATGTGGTCCACACCGAGGCCGAGCCCCCAAACCACGGCAAAATCACCTTGGCAATCATCGGCTGGATGAGAAACAAGAGGAAGGCGCTCGTGAAGATGGCAAGAAGGTAAGCCAGCATGGAAAATCGAAGTATAGCTCACACGGGGGGAATCGGAGGTGGCGTTATCAGGACGAAGATGGGCGGCCGCGATGCACTCTTGGACCCCGGTGATGTTCTCGGCGATTAGGCCTAGGCTTGCTCTCCCCTGTAATCACGATGACCCGCGACAACATACTGGTCCCCCCGGTGTTTCCGTCGGGCAGGCGCTCAAGTGCTTTTCAAGCCGTCATCCTGCGCGTGACGCCGGTGATGGATGCCGAACCGTGGTAAAAGGCTGAGTAACAAGCTACAATGAATAAGGAAGGTGAGAACATGGCGACTCTCGATTGGTCACAATGCCCCGCCGTGGAGAGCGTGCCGGGGAAGGTAAGCGGCGCGTGGGTTCTGAGGGGTACGCGCATGCCGGTGACGGCGATTTTCGAGAACATCAAGGCGGGAGCCAACATCGACGACATCATGGAATGGTTCGACGGCCTTGACCGCGAGCAGGTAAAAGCCGTGATTGAGTTTGCCGCCCGCAGTCTGGACAAGCCTCCCGAGTACGCTCCTTAATGCGAGTTTTATTCGACCAGCCAACGCCAGTACCACTCCGTGCGTTTCTGAAAGGTCACGCCGTCACCACTGCTGCGCACCAACAGTGGGGCCGGCTCAAAAACGGCGAATTGCTTAGCGCCGCTGAAGCCGCCGGTTTTGAAGTGCTAGTAACGACCGACAAAAACATGCGCTATCAGCAGAATCTCACCGGCCGAAAGATCGCCATCATTGTGCTCGGCAAGCAGCAGTGGCCGGAACTTCGGGCGCACGCTGGCACACCATCCTTTATCCGCCCTATCCGCTGACGATCTCGCGAGCGATGACGGCGGTGAAGGTCAGCTCGATGGTCGGCATTAACCATCGCCGCGGCGAAGAGGGAGAGCTCTGGCAAGGCCGGTTCTTCGACCGGGCGCTGCGGACGGTGAAGGAGTATCATGAGACGGTGGAACACATCCACTGGAACCCCGTGCGGCGTGGTTTGGTGAGGCGGCCGGAGGAATGGAAGTGGTCGAGCGTGCATGAGTATGCGGGCGTGGACGCCGCCGAACAGGAAAGACGGTGTGGGCTGAAGATCGATCGAGTGCGGTCGCCGGCAGATGGGAATGCACCCCTCTGACAGTGTGCCGAGATTGACGGTCATCCGGAGAGAAGAAAGGGCCGCAGACCTTGAGAAGCAGGTCTGCGCTACGCTTGCTGCAAAGAATCCCGGGAATAGAAAACCTTCGGGCGTCAGATTTCCCGACGGCTGACCCAGAAGTAGCGGTGCGAAATATCCTCCTGCGGCCAGCGTCCGTCGGCCTTCCATCCGAGCTTCTTGAGCTGGTCGTCCCGTTGGGGGATTCGATCCGACAATTGCCCCATGTACTTATAGAAGAGAGTCTGGGACAATTCCTCAAGCGGGCGGCTGGGCCGTTCCAACGGCTCCACATTCTTCTGGCGGTTGCCGTAATGCAGATCAAGCCACAGGTAGGGAATTGTCGCCAGGGTCAGGGCCACTTTTTCCGGAAAAACGTCTCTGGCCTCTGTCACGGGCGTGGGGCATGATGCTTTCACTTCATTCCACCACCAGTATGGCACAATGATCCCGAGGTTGTAGCCGTCCCCGCTAGTTGCGACAAAGAAATCCGCCTTTGTGATCGGCTCCATCGTCCCCCGGAAAACGGGTTTGCTCTTAAACACGTGAAGACCATTCCAGTAGATTAGGCCGGGCTCCTGGAAATCCTCAGATTGCTGAAGGACCGTGAAGAAGATGCCGTCGCGGAGCACGCGGTACTCGTTCGCGGGCAACGCCTCCAGGAATTTCGGCGGGCAGGTTCGAGCTATTCTGTCATGGACGCCCCATTCCTCCGGATTGTCGATCAGGTGGAAGTCCGTCAGGAGTTGGTACCAGTCCGGGCTCACCGACACGCGGTACGGTCTGAACCTTGCGGCAGGCTTGGGGGTGGGGCTTGCGATCTTTCGCGCCAACGGGGCGAGCACGAGGGCAAGCACGATGCTCTGCCGCATCGGAAGGTCGGCAAGGTAGGCGAGGATCAGATACAGGGCCCCCGAAATAAGGACATAATGGGTAGCGGATTTGAGCCATGCCATAGTTGTGGATGATAGCGCATTCGGACTACTTGGCGAGCTTTTTCGGCACGGACGGCAAACGAGGGTCGATGTATGATGAGAGCTTTAATCGAGCGGTGGCTCCGCGGAGCTGACACCGCCGAAAAATTAAAGAATTCGATGGCGATTCTGGGCCTTGCTTTCTGGATTGGCGCCATGGTGGTGCGGACAAAGGCCGATACGTTCTTCTTGGGCGGCTTGATTTTCTTGGCGGCTCATTGGGTCATGGTGCACGCCGAGTATTTGCAGGGAAATAGGGGGAAAGGTAGCTCAACATAGTACCTGCCGCCCCCGCAGGCCGCGCAGAATGCCCCCCGGTGCGCTTTGCTGCCACGCAGACGCACGCGAACGTGTTACGATTTTGGTCGGCCGCCTAGCTCGACGGGGCGAAAGCCGGGGACCCTGCCCGGTTGGCGCTGTTCCAATCAGGGATTCGTAAACCGTAGGTCGGGGGTTCGATTTCCTTCGCTGGCTCCGCACTAGCCGAACTTTTCAAGGTGGGCCGCGTCACTCCCTATCGGGCGCTTGCCGGTTGACGTTTCGAAGGTGTGGTGAGATTAGCATTCCACGGTTCTTCGGGGGGATTATTCCCTCGCATTTTTGAACCCGTTGGTCAACTTTCAGCAACTCGGTTTCAAGGTCGATGCGGACGTGCAGGTGTAGGGCGTTCCAAATCGAAATCCAGTACAGCACTACTTGGGGGTCTTCGGTGGTGAACACTCGCCTGATTTTGCATCCGGGGCCGAAATCGAGAATCGTGCTGGCTGACGCGAAAGGTTCCGGGAGAAGGGCAGATTCGTTGACGAATGTGCGGATGCCATAAGGAGGCGTTACGAGCCTCTGTCGATTTTTGTACTTGTATTCGCAACCGCGCGCGATTTTTGCAGCGATGATCGAAAGCCCTGCCCACGGGATCGGGATCGCCCATTGAACCGATACGCCGTCAGGCGGCCCGAGTCCGGGTATCCTTCCCGGTAGTTTGGCCGCTTCGGCACAGGGCATGAGTTCGGAACTGATCTTGACCCTGAGCTTGTCTCTGATCGTCTTTTCTTTTTCAGGCAGACGGTTGGCGACATCGAGCCCGAGTGACCGGAACACCCTGGTCGCGAGACCGGCTGCAGCTTCTGATTTGGGGTCCGTGCATAGCACCAATCGGATCAGCAAATCTTTTTCGAGTTGGCCTAGTTTGCGGTTGCAGTCTGGACAGCTCGGGGCAGTCCAGCGCTGAATGGTCGTTGGTGTAGAGTCTGGATACCAAGAATCAGGAAAAACGTGGTCTGCTTCCGGGGATTCAGTCGGATTGAGGCAATGAATGCAACGCCCCTGCTCTTTTGTGGGCAACGAAGGCTCCATCCTAATTTTCCTGCCGTCTCCACGACGGTAATTCGTGGCCTAGATAGCACCGGTCCGGGACGGGTCTAATGGTTCACGCAGAGGGCGGGGAATTTGGTGCAATCGACCGTTCGCACTTGAATTTGCATCGGAGGCGCGGGGAAGGCCCTTTGAAGCAAAGACCGGAAGGCCATGGCTCTCATGGCCTGACGCTCGTCGACGGCTGGCTGAGGTTGCGCCGGAGGGGCGGAATTGATCTGCGCCAGTCGGTTGTAGCGCGCCGCGAGCGCGTCATAATCCTCCGACAATTCCTTGATCTTCCTCTGCAAGTCCTTTTCCTCATCCGCGACGGCGTTGGTTATGGCCAAAAGATCAGCAGCCGTAAACGGACGATACCCCGTTTTGTAGGCCTGGCCAATGTCATGCATTGGGATGGTTCCTAATTTCCCGGCCGGGGATACCACAAAGGCCACACTTTCATTTCCCTTGACCAGCGGAAGGAATGACACAGCGTACCACTCAGGGTGAGGGAGATCGGCAACCGGCGCCAGCTCTAGGGGCACAGTCTGGACCTGCGCCGTTGGGGGCGTCTGCGGAGGCGAGTTGACTTGCTCCGTGGACGCCGGGGGCGTCTGCTGCCCCCACGCCACACCGAAGGAAAGCATGAAGGCCAGAACCGTGAGTTTTTTCATGTTTGACCTCGCGAGGATTGGTTTCCGCAGTTGGAGCTTATAGCCGCGTCCTTAGCAAGCCCCAATTGTACACCTCTCACCGTGCGGTTCTGAAAAAATAAAAGGTGCTGGCTCGGAAGCCCACTTCGGCCAGAGATGGCCCGGCGTCGCACACAGCAAGTGTAGCGCGGACGCCTTCTTTGGGTCGGCGGTTCTTTCTACGCCTGCACGCAAAGCCGCAGACCCACAATACCGGGTTTGCGCTACGACGTCTTCAAGCGCCGCACCGAAGTTGATGGGCAACTGGTATACTGTGCTGGAGCGGGGCTTTCATGGGTCTCACGTCCATCGACCTCGACATCGCCAACCCGGCCAAGCCGAAGCAGAGGGCGCGAGTCGAGTTCTTGATTGATACCGGCGCGTATTACTCCGTGGTGCCCGCCAGCGTCCTGCGGAAACTGGGAATAAAGCCGCACTCGAAGCGCACCTTCACCCTGGCGGATGGCTCGAAGATCACCCGCCGAATCGGTGATGTGCAATTCCGCTTTGATGGTCGTCAAGGCGCAAGCCCCGTGATTTTCGGCGAGAAGGACGACAGCATTCTGCTGGGCAGTGTTTCTTTGGAAGCGCTGGGGCTGATGATTGATCCGTTGAAGCGCCAATTGCGGCCTCTGCCGATGGTCCTGGCCCGGCTCGACACCGGCTCGAATGTTCCCCTCGCCCGGACCAGGAAGGTACCGCAGACCTTGGAAAGCAGGTCTGCGCTACCGAATTCCGACGGTGCTTGCATTTTGTGCCTGCATCGCCTACAATAGTTGCATGCAATACACCATTCGAAAAGTTTCAAACACCCTCGATACGGTTCTGCGCCGCTGGGCACGGGAGCAGGGCAAGAGCCTCAACGAAGTGGCGATCGAAGCCATGGCTCGCGGCGCCGGCCTCACCGGACGCACGGTACGACAGCGCGACCTTCACGACATCGCAGGAACCTGGCGGGAAGACCGCGCCTTTGATCGCGCCCGCGCTGCGCATGAAGCGATCGAGGCGGAGTTGTGGCGGTGACGCTCGCGCTCGACACCAATCGCTACGCCGACCTGTGTCGGGGGAACCCTCGGGCGGTGGAGATTGTTGAGGCGGCCGACGCGATCTGGCTGCCGTTCGTAGTCGTGGGCGAGTTGCGGGCGGGATTTGCCGCCGGGAGCCAGGGACCGCGGAACGAAGCGGTGCTGCGACGGTTTCTCTTGAAACCGGGAGTCGGAATCCTTTACGCCGACGAGCAGACAACCCACCATTACGCCTCGGTTTACCGGCAACTGCGCAAGCAGGGAACCCCCATCCCTACAAACGACATGTGGATCGCAGCGCTCGTTCTTCAACATTCGCTCTCCTTGTACGACCGCGACCGCTACTTTGACGCCCTGCCACAACTCCTGCGAGTGGATGTGACGACTGGCACTTCTTAGCCTCAAGGCGCGTTGAAAGAACGTATTGTCCGGGAAGCCGGCTATAGACTGTCGCTCGAGGGAGCATCAGCGGGTAACCGACCTGCCCGAAAAATAGTTCTTGACAAGTTACGTGCTTTTCCTATAAACTGAGAGTTGGATGGGTTCGTGCGTGGTGCGATCCGGCAGACCGGCCGGTTTGGAACCGGACCCCTTGAGGGGCCAAAGAGGCTGGCTGGTTACGAGCAACTCCATCGGGAGCTGACGGAGGGCGGGCGCCCGGATGACGCGATGCAGGGAGATCTCGGCGAAGACCATCGCCGACAAGAGTTGGAGAGGGCGCAGTTGCGAGCCGCGTGGATGGAGACCGGAGCTTTACGACGAATGCGACAGCTTAGCGGGGGAGGGAACAGGGGACAGGGAACAGGGAAGAGCCCAGGCAACCGGACCCTCCGACGTAACGCCGGCCTTGAGGGCGGCATCTTCGCCCTCCTCGGGCCAGTCCTCCGGCCCGGCTTCCGGTCCGAGCGTGGAAGTCGCAACGAATGGTCCGAAAGGAGGCGAAACGGTGGTGGGCTGGGCGGCAATCGGGGAAAAATTCGATTGGGAGGCAAACAAAGCCAATCAAGTCTTTTAGAAACAATAACTTGACCCTTAGAACAAAGCCAAATCAAAGCCAAAACAAAGCCAAGAAGTCCTTTAGATTCGAAGTGCGCCTGAGGAACAAAGCCAAATCAAAGCCAAAACAAAGCCAACTCAGTTGGCGATTGCCCATTTTCGACTTGGCGGCGATTGGGTGCAAGTGACAAGTGGCGAGTGGGACTGTAGACTATCTCGATGGAATTCAAACTCGTTTCCGACTACGCGCCCCGCGGCGACCAAGTGACCGCCATCGAGCAACTCCTCCGCGGAGTCCGCGACGGCGAGAAGCACCAGGTGTTGCTCGGGGTGACGGGCTCCGGCAAGACGTTCACCATGGCCAAAGTGGTGGCGGAGGTGAACCGTCCCACGCTGGTGCTGGCTCACAACAAGACCCTGGCCGCGCAGCTCTACAACGAGTATCGCAGCTTCTTCCCACAAAACGCCGTCGAGTACTTCGTCAGCTACTACGACTATTACCAGCCGGAAGCCTACATCCCGGCGGGCGATGTCTACATTGAGAAAGAAGCGACGATTAACGACGAGCTGGACAGGCTGCGCATGAGCGCCACGCGGTCGCTCTTCGAGCGGCGCGATGTCCTGATCGTGGCCAGCGTCAGTTGCATCTACGGCCTGGGGTCCCCCGAGGCCTACTACGGGATGCTGCTGCTGCTCGAGAAGGGGCAGAAAATCTCGCGGCAGGACATTCTGCGCCGTCTGGTCGAGATCCAGTACGAGCGCAACGACGTCGACTTCCGTCGCGGCACCTTCCGCGTGCGCGGGGATGTGATCGAGATCCTGCCCACCTATGAAGATAACGCCTATCGCATCGAGATGTGGGGCGACGAGGTGGAATCGATCTCCCAGATCGACCCGCTCTTCGGCCAGGTGAAGCAGACCTTGACGCGCCTGCCCATCTACCCGCGAACCCACTACGTGATGCCCGCTGAACAGCGCGGGCTGGCCATCGAGCGCATCCTCGACGAGCTGAAGTGGTGGGAGCCCGAACTCGAGAAGCAGGGCAAGACGCTGGAGGCGCAGCGCATCCACCAGCGGACGATGTTTGACGTCGAGATCATGAAAGAGATGGGCTACTGCCACGGCATCGAAAACTACTCCCGGCACCTCTCGGGGCGCCTGCCAGGCGAGCCGCCGCCCACCCTGCTCGACTATCTGCCCGAAGACGCGATCATGTTCATCGACGAAAGCCACCAGACCATCCCGCAGCTTCACGGCATGTTCCACGGTGACCGCTCGCGCAAGCAGACCCTGGTGGACTACGGCTTCCGATTGCCTTCGGCGCTCGACAACCGCCCGCTGACGTTCGAGGAGTTCGAGCACCGAACGGGTCAAATGATTTACGTTTCGGCGACGCCCGGCCCTTACGAGCTGACCAAGGCGGGAGGCACGGTGGTGGAGCAGATCATCCGGCCCACCGGTCTTATCGACCCCGAGGTCGAAGTGAGGCCGACGCGCAGCCAGATCGACGACCTGCTGGGCCAGATCCGCGCCCGCGCCGCCTCCGGCCAGCGCGTGCTGGTGACGACGCTGACCAAGCGCATGGCCGAAGACCTGGCCGAATACTATGCCGAGGTCGGGGTGCGCTGCCGCTATCTCCATTCTGAAATCGAGACCCTGGAGCGGATCAAGATCCTGCGCGACCTGCGGCGCGGCGAGTTCGACGTCTTGATCGGCATCAACCTGCTGCGCGAGGGCCTGGACCTGCCGGAAGTGTCGCTGGTCGCCATTCTCGACGCGGACAAGGAGGGGTTCCTGCGGTCGGCGGGCTCGCTCATCCAGACCATGGGCCGCGCCGCGCGCCACATCCAGGGCAAAGCCATCCTTTACGCCGACGTTATGACCGATTCCATGCGGCAGGCGATCGGCGAAACCAATCGTCGCCGGGCCAAGCAGACGGAATATAATACGGCAAATGGAATTACTCCTGAGAGTATTATTAGACCAGTGGATATGGTCCTGGCGTCGATCTCGGAGGCCGATTACGTGACCGTGCCACTCGATGAGGGCGCTGGCGAACCTGAGTCGCCGGACCAGCTTGAAGAACTGATCGGCAACCTTGAGAAGCAGATGCGCGAGGCTGCCAAGCAGTTCGAATTCGAGAAAGCCGCCCAGTTGCGGGATCGCATCAAGGCGCTGCGGGAGAAGGAGGTCGGCGTGGCGCCCGCACCCCTCCCGGAGAAAAGTGGTTAGTGGCTAGTGGCTAGAGGCAGGAATGCGCGATGCGGCAAAGGCGACGGTGGACGAGTCTTGCTTTTCAGCTAGCAGCTAGCCACTAGCCACCAGTCACTCGTCATCGGTTTTCAGGGAATGCATTTGACCACGCCAGGCGTGACCATCATCGGGCCGGGACGGCTTGGGCAGTCGCTGGGAAAGCTGCTAGCCCAGGCCGGCGTGCCCGTCTTGTTCGTTGCCGCTCGACGATGCCAGGCGGCGCGCCGGGCGGTGGAGTTCATCGGCATGGGGCGGCCGATTCGCTTGACGGATCCTCGCACGCTTGAAGCGCCCATTGTTCTCCTTACCACCGCTGACTCTGCGCTCGCGTCGCTGGCCAAGGATCTTGCCACTCGACGTCCCACGCCCGCCGGCCGGGGTGGCGGGCAGTTCGCTGTAGCGGCGCTCTCTGAGCGCCGACTCGAAGGTTGCATTACCCAGCATATTCGGCGCTCAGAGAGCGCCGCTATAGCAAACCGGCATCGCGACGATCGTCATTGGGCGGGCAAGGTTGTCCTGCACACCTGCGGGTCACTGGCTGCTGATGTGCTCGCACCGCTGAAGCGCCAGGGGGCAGCGGTTGGTTCGCTGCACCCGTTCCAAACAGTGCCCGGTCCCGAGGCAGGAGTGCGAAACCTTAGGGATTGCTACTGGGGCGTCGAGGGTGACGCGGCCGCGGTCCGCGTCGCGCGCGATTGGGTGAAGCGGCTCGGCGGGAAGGCGTTCCCGGTTCGCGCCGCCCGCAAGATCCTCTACCACGCTGCGGCTTTTCTCGTGTGCCCTACCATCGTGACCTTGATGGATGAATCGACCCGTTTGCTGGAGAAGTCGGGCGTCCCGGAGCGGATCTCTCGACCGATGCTCGCCGCGTTTGTGGCCGAGACAGCCAGGAACTTCTCGGAACTGGGACCGCGTCGCGCTTTGACGGGTCCGGTCGCGCGGGGCGATTGGACGACCGTCAAGCGGCACCTGGCGGCTTTGCGGCGCTTCGCTCCGGATGTGGTTCCTGTTTACGCCGCCCTCGTCGAGGACATGCTGCGGCTGGCCGGCCGTCGTGCGCCGCCGGGTAATCTGCACGGACGGCGCTCCCGCCGGCAAGACGCTTCGGGACGGCGTGGCATCGATGAGATGAGCGTTAACACTCGCGTAACATGACCTGCCTACAATGCGGTGGTGAGAGTGGCCTCTTGAGGAGCTCTGACAAGCCTGGCTGGCAGGCCGCTTGCCGCCTCTTGACCTTCGGCGTGTTAACCGGTATAAAGGTGATTTGTTAACTGGGGTTAACCAGCCTCTGTACGGTGGCAAAGGCGTTGAACGAGTCGCCTCGAAGGAACAACTCTGGGGCGCGGGGCTGGGGAGTGATTGAGAATGGTGCTGGGGAGTCCAACGTTGAGTCTGGGCAAAGCGCGTGGAATCGCCTGCTGGCTGGCCTGCCTTCTGGCCAGCGTGCCGCTATCGGGCCAGTCAGGGCCGGTCGCGCCACCGGAGGACCACCCTCTTGTCGCGACCGCGCAGTCAAACAGCCCGGCCGTCGAGCCTGACTCGGCGGAGCCACCCGATGATCAGCGTTGGAACCTGCACTTCCAGTCTACGGCTGTTGCTCAAGGCCACCCTTCTTTCCCTGCCGAATATACCGACCCGAACAGCCTTACGCCTGGCGCCCAAGTCAGAGACACCGTGTCCGTGGACGTGACGGGCGGCATACGCCTGTGGCGGGGAGGAGAGTTCTTCGCGGACGTCCTCATCTGGCAAGGATACGGCCTGAGCAAGACGCTCGGCCTGGCGGGGTTTCCGAATGGCGAGGCGTATCGACTCGGCAAGACTTATCCGGATGCCTACCTCTGCCGCGCTTTTATTCGCGAGACGATCGGCTTCGGCGGGGAAAAGGAACCCGCCGATGACGCGCCTTCGGAATTGCGCGGTACGCAGGACGTTCGGAGACTGACGTTTACAGTAGGCCACCTCAGCGCCACAGACATTTTTGACAACAACGCCTACGCCAAGGACTCCCGATCCCAGTTCATGAATTGGACCTTGATCACCAATGGCGCCTGGGATTATCCGGCGGACTCGCTGGGGTTTACGAATGGCGCGACGGCGGAATTGAATAGCCGCACATGGGCCGGGCGGCTGGGCATATTCCAGGTGTCGAAAGTCGCGAACGCAATCCGAATGGACTGGAACCTGGCCAAGGCCTGGTCCGCAGTGGCGGAGGTCGAAAGGCGATATTCGCTTAAGGGACATGCGGGGGCCATACGCCTGCTTGCCTATGACACGCGGGCGCACATGGGCAGCTATCAGGAGACCCTCAATAATCCCAGCTTCGGCGAGGATATCGTGCTCACCGCGGCATACCGATACAAGTACGGCTTTGGCATCAATCTGGAGCAGGAAATCCGCAAGAATCTCGGGTACTTCGCGCGCCTGGG
>Ga0326728_10008011_pt1 | contig 26601 bp, 18 predicted proteins | sample MB3enrmetagenome_FD_207602 | JGI IMG/M metagenome (GOLD analysis project Ga0326728, IMG submission 207602) | Lab enriched peat soil microbial communities from McLean, Ithaca, NY, United States - MB31MN | ecosystem: Environmental > Terrestrial > Soil > Wetlands > Peat | place: USA: New York...
CTCGGCCTCGGTCACTTGCAAATCCTGATCGAGGTCGGCGTGCTTTACCGCCTCCCACAACAGGCTGGCCATCACGGGCAGCTTTCCTAGGTCCTGCCGGGCGGCCTCGTTGTAGTCGGCGATGGCTCGCTCGACGCCAGTCAGGTCCTCATACAGATCAGCGTTGGTGTAAGCAGGCGTGAGATGGTCAATGATGCAGCAATAGGACCGGCGCTTCGCCTGAGTCCCCTCGCTCGGGTCATTGATGATGTAAGGATAGATGTTTGGCAGGTCCATGATGGCAAGGTCGGGGTAGCACTCTTCACTCAACCCCAGAGCCTTGCCGGGCAGCCATTCCAGGCTGCCGTGCTTGCCGACGTGGATCACCGCATCGGCCTTGAATACGTCACGAAGCCAGCGGTACTGCGCGAGATAGTGGTGCGGGGGCGAGAGGTACAGATCGTGATAGATGGCGTCGACCTTTTCCAGATAGCCGCGTGGCGGCTGAATCGTGAGAAAGACGTTGCCGTTGCGCAGCCCGGCGAAATAGAGCACGTCTTTGTGGGTGAAGAGATCGCCCGGCATAGCGCCCCAATCGCCCTCCATCTTCTGGCGCACGGCTGCAGGCAGGGCGTTGTGCCAAGGCAGATAGACGGCGCGATCCGCCGATGCCTCCGCCTTGGCCGCAAGTTGATCCGGAGCCAACCAGCGCCGGTCGCATGTCATGCGGCTCAGGAGTTCATTGGCCAGTTCGTCACCGGTCTGGTACTGCTTGTCTACCTGGTAGCCGGCATCTTCCATACGTTCCAGTAACAGCTTGACACTGGCGAAGCTGTCGAGTCCCGCGGCGCATCCAATGCGGTCATTGCGGGGCGGATAATGATGGAACACGATCGCAACCCGCTTATCCGCGTTGGATGTATGACGGAGCTTGGCCCACTTCAGTGCACTGGAAACAACGGCCGTTACGCGATCCGGCACGGGAACCAGCCGTGACAGCAATGCGCCGGTGATTGGGTCCACGCGATCCTCTTCGCGCGTAGCCACCAGCGTGGTTATCAGATTGCCATCGAATTCGGGTTGTGCGGCATGGTAAACAACCTCCATTACCGAGACGCCTTGCTGGCTCTCTTTCCAGGCGGCGTAGGGCAGCCCAGACGTCAAGGCCTGCAACACCGGAACATTCAGGGATGGGAAAATAGTCCGGTATTCCGGGTTCGTGAGCGTCATCGACATGGGCATCAGATTGATCAGCACGTCAATGCGGGATTGAAAGTAATCCGCGACGACCTGGTTGAAATCCCGGTTGCCAAGTGAGGCATCCTTAAGCCGCACACTGAAAACCGGCATTACGTTCGCACCACGGCGCTCGATCTCACGGATCAGCGCATCGACGTGCGCCAGGTTTCCATTGGCCCAATAACCCTGATAGAACGAAAGGCCAACGGTTGGCTTTTTCGGCGAAACGCGTCTGCGGACGTAGTCTTCCACATCGCCCACGAGCCCAAGGTCCGGGTGGTAGATGCCTTCGAGCGGGACAGCGGCGGGCGGCGGAACGGGCGCGTCCGAACGGCCGAGCAGCGCACCCAGGGAGAGCAATGCACAGCGATAGTTTTCTGCGCTTCCCTGATTGAGATAGACAAACAGGTTTTGCCAGGAGCCCTGCTCGATTCCATCGGAGTATTCCTGCGCGACCCGCAGCGCTTCATCGTCGCCTGCAGGCTGGATGTGCAGGTAGGGAACTGGCTCGCCGCTTTGGCGGAGCGAGGCAAGACGTTTGATTAACGCATCGAACGCCGGGCAGGACGCCTTGCCGCCATGCAACGTGAGAATAATGGCATCGGCGCGGCATGCCCTCTCGACGAAATCGGCAACGCGAGCCTGATCAAAGATTTGTGTTTGCGTGCGTGCTGCCACATCAATTTCTCCGCCCGCATCGCGAAACAGCGCAATCCCCTGGCTCAATGATGGCAATTCCAATGCCGTCGCGGTGAAATAGCAAAGTCTGAAGGGCTTCATGAAATCTCCTTGGCGAGATAATCCGCAATGCCACGGTAAAGCGCACACATTGCCGGGATGGTGTCGTCCCGGTTGAAGCGGAGTCGTGACGGGCAGTCTCCGGGGCAGCAGTTTGCCAACTGGCAGTGCGGATCGTGACACCGCATCCGGACCCCGTCGAATCCAACCGAAAGCTTGCTCCAATCAACTGCATCCAGCGTCCCTGCTGCCAACTCCGGTTCACTGACCGCCTGAGAACATGGATAAACCGCACCACTGGGATGGACCGCCATGCTCTCTCCACAAGAGGCATGGCAGTAATGCGAAGGCCCGCTCCGGGTATTGAGTGCGGAGAGCACGGCATCGAGTTCACGCCAATGCAAGGCCGGATTCCGGCGTTGGTTGATTAGAGCCACTGTCGAGCAAAGATCTCCAGCTGCCTCTTGAATGGCTGCGCCATCCGGCGCAAGGTTCCGGTGACTGAGCGCGGCGCCCTTCAACACGAGCGGATCCAACCCGAATCCACGTATGTTGGAAAACGATGCCAAGCTCATCGCCAGCTGTGTTAAGTGTCCGACGTTCTCCGAACAAAGCACCGAGGTTATCCGTACAGGCACGGCGGCGCCTTCCAACCGGGACAAGCCCTGGTAGGTTTCCCACGCCTGTCCGCGCACGCGCTGGTGCACATCGGGCGGACCGTCCAGGCTGACGCCGACCTCGATCTGGTATCGCTGGCAGGTCCCGATGACCGCAGCACTCAGCAAAGTTCCGTTTGTCTGAAGGGCAATCGTTGCCGGCCATCCGGCTTGCCGAATCAGTGACGCGACATACTCAATGAGGCCAGTTTCGAGGGTGGGTTCCCCACCCGCCAATTGCACGTGAAAGAAATTGCCGGAAGCCGCTGCCAGTTCAAGCGAAGTCCGCGCTATCTCTCGGGACATCGTGCTCGGAGCCTCGCTGGGCCGGTAGCAGTACCTGCATCGCAGGTTACAGCGCGTCGTCAGCCAGAGCACGAGATAGCGAATGGGCCGGGGTTTCATCAACGCAATAACACGGGCATATCCACCCGGTCCTCGAAGTACTTGGTGCGAGTCGCGGTCGTATCAATCTGCCGGTGGCACTCCCCGGCGCCATCCAACACCTGTTCCTCCCACCGGCCGTGCCCGACGGGAGGGATACAGATTGTGGCGCCGTTAGCGCCGATGGTCACCACGGCGAAACGGTCGACGCTCTTCACACCTAGTACAAGCCGGTCGTCGTGGCTGAGAGTGCCGTCCGTTGGTGCCACCACCAAGTCGCAGCCCTGTTTCGAAAGGGCTATGCTCATCTCCGGATGGCGGAGTGCTTCGGCTCGCGCCAATGCGATTCGCGCAGGCCCGAAGTCCACCATCGTCGCGGGGCTATCCGAAGAAAGCGTTGCAAGCTTGTCCCTAGCGTACAGACCAAATACGGGACTCCCAGACTGCTCGCTTCGGACACTGGCCACCACGGCGGTCTGTCCGGATTCGCAGAGGGCCGAAACCTGAGTGTGGTCCAACGCAGGTCCGGATGGCGGCAGGACGAGCAGGCGCGCTGCGACGTCCGTGGACGTGGTCAGCATCTGGAATTCAGAGGAAACGACACACTGGACTTCAAGCTGCCCTGGTTCTGGGAGACCCCACAGCCCGGAAAAACTGATGAGGCCATTGACGTTGAGCGACAGCGGCCCATATGCGTCCGGGCTGCGCCGGGCGAGAATCGCCTCGCGTGCCGCGCCCGCCAGTATTCCGTCTTGCAACGGGTAATGAACGTGGCAGATAGAGGACTCCGGTGCTGCCAAGTCTGCCACGGTGGTGCCGCTGCCAGTCACGGCATAGGAATGCGCGGAGCTGAAATCCAGAACAGGTTCGAATCCGGTGCGGTTGCACGCCACCACGCCAAATCCATTTTCGAGAGCCCGCGCTCGCCACAGTTCGCGAGGATCAAGTCCGCAGTCGGGCCAGTTGGCGAGAACCAGCAACAGATTAACGCCGTGCAGAGCCTGACTTCGCGGCAGCAGACCGAAGTAAGTATCGGCGCAGATGAGCACACCGATGCGCCCCCACGGCGTGTCGAAGCGGCTCTCGCCGGTAACGGCTCCGGGAGATGCCCAACGCCGCTCGCTTCCCACCTTCCGATGATGCGCAACGATGGCGCCGGTTGGTCCGAGAACAGCCGCACTGTTGTAGTAGATGCCGGTTTGCGGGTCCCGCTCGGCGAACCCTACGCAGAGATACACGCCGCGGCGCCGTGCCACCTCTGACAGCAATGAAGCCGTGGGACCGTGCAGTTCTTCCACAAACGGTTTGACCTTCGCCCGGCATTCAGTCAAGTAGCCCGGAACGGCCAGCTCCGGCGCGACGATGAGGCGTGCTCCTTCATCGGCCGCCTGCTCCGCCAAGCAAACCAGGTTGTGGCGATTCTGTTCGAGCGCACCCGGCTGAATCTTGAGGTGCAACAGCGCAATATTCAGCGTAGTAGGCGCATTCATTCCCTGCCTCCGAATTCCTGGCTGACGCTTTCCAATACCGCATCAAGCGAAGCACACGGCGTGCTAGTCTTCCCGCCTACCCACCAGCAGATGTCGGCTCCGTCCATGGCCACTTCCACCCATGGTTCTGCCTCGCCGGCACCCACCACTTGATATCCCGCTCGTTCGAGGGCTCTGGATGTCCACATACCTGCGACCCCATCTCCCTGCAATGCCACCGCGCCGCGCTGCTGCGTCGCCGCCCGAAACGCACCGGTCTGCTGGTCGAACTGCACAAGCTTTGAAGCAAAGGTGGAAGAGAAAGCTCCCTGCAGGACCAGATCCTCGGGAGTTCCTTCCACAAAAGGTGCCCCAGGAGCTAGCAACCACAAGCGATCCGCGCAACGCAGCGCCAGGTCGAGTTCATGCGTAGACATCAGCACAGCACAAGCGCAATCGTGCGCCAGACGCCCGAGCAGATGCAGCAGTTCGACGCGGTGCGGCAAATCGAGGAAAGCGGTGGGCTCATCCAGAATCATCACCCGCGGCTCCTGCGCGAGCGCACGGGCAATCATGACCTTTTGCTGCTCGCCATCGCTGAGTTCGCAAAACGGCCGGCCTGCGAGCGGCCCAATCCCTGTGGCCTCGATCGCCCGTTGCACGGCCTCCGTGTCTTTCTTACTCAGCCGGCCGGCCCAGTCGGTAAACGGGTACCGGCCCAGTGCCACCAGTTTCTCGACAGGCATCATTCCAGCCGCTACCCGCTGGGTGAGAACTACACTCAGGCGCTTGGCCAGTTCCCGCGGAGGAAAGGTTCCGATCGAAACTCCATCGAAAAGAACCGAGCCGCTGAGTGGGGCACGGATCCCGGTCAGTGTTTGAAGGAGCGTCGACTTGCCTGCGCCATTCGGACCCAACAAGCAAACAAACTCACCCTCGCACAAGGTTGCCGTAAGCTGTTCAGCAACAACGTGCGCGGCATGGCTTCGTCTGCTATAACCGATCGAGAGTGAGAGCATTTCGAGCACGGCTGTTTTCATGCACCTGCCTCCATGACGTGGCGGCGTTTGAGGATGACGGCCACGACGACCGGTGCACCAATGAGCGACGTGACAGCGTTCAGCGGAAGCGCGATCTGGCTTCCCGGCACCATCGCGACCCGGTCGGCAAACAGCGCCAACGTCGCACCCATCAGCACCACGGCTGGTACAAGAGTCCGATGATCGGACGTCTTCAACAACAGGCGGCAGAGATGCGGCACCGCGATTCCGAGAAACGCGATGGGACCGCAATACGCCGTAACGGTGCCGGCCAGAAGAGCGGAGCTGGCGATGATCCAGAAACGCACCCGCCGCACATTGACGCCCATGCTGCGCGCATAGCCGTCTCCCAGTAGAAACGCGTTGAGAGGCTTGGCAAGAATCCAGGCCAGCAGTATTCCAACGGCAAGAGTAGGGGCGAAGATCTCCATCTGTTGCCATGTCACGCTGCCAAAGGACCCGAATGTCCAGGTGATGAAACGCTGCATCTGGTGCTCAACCGAGAACTGCATCATGATGCTGACCAAAGAGCTGGCAATGTAGCCGAACATCAGGCCGACGATGAGCAGGGTGATGTTACTTTCCACCTTCCTGGCGAAGCTCAACACCACGCTGAGCACGGCCAACGAACCCAGTGTTGCCGCCACCACAAGCGCCGTCGATCCCATGATGCCGGCGCGCTCCAGTAATAGGTTCCAGCCCAGTCCGTCCGTGACCATCACGACCAGCGCAACTCCGAGGCTGGCTCCGGAACTGACGCCGAGAATGTAGGGTTCTACGAGCGGATTACGAAACAGAGTCTGCATCTCCAATCCTGCGACGCCCAAAGCGGCTCCCGCCAGAATCGCCGTGACCGCCCGCGGGAGGCGGAACAACAGGATGATCTGCCGCCACGACTCGCCGCTATCCTGGCCACCCGCCAGAATCGAGATCACGGTTTTGAGCGGGATCATCACCGAACCAAGTGACAACTCGAGGACGAAGACCACAGCCAACGTGAGCGCCAGTGTCGAAAACTTAAGCGACTGGGACATCACTGCACTCCCCGTTCCGGCAACTGGCGATACCAGACGCGTGAGTATCCGGGTTTCAGCTCCGGATGAAAAATGCTGATCAGATCCGCAAGCACCCGGTCCGGGTTTGCTATACCCGTTTCCCAGTAATCGTTTCCGCCCCCAGGACTCATTCGCGCATCGTTGTTGTAAACTCGCCCTGTCTGGAATGCTCGCACCAGTCGGTAGCGTTCGTCGAAGCCGGCCAATTGCACCAGCGACCCGCACGAGCCAACATCTACCCAAAAGTCCGCCTGCCGGGCGCGGAGCATGACGGCTTCCATGGTGAGCGGCATGCTTCCCTGGCTGTGATCGTCGTCCCATAGATAGCGGGCGCCGGCATCGGCGTAGAACTTCGCAACGTAACTGCCGCCTCCGGGCATGAACCAGACACCGCGATAGTCCATCCCCCGGAAGACGGTTGGGCGCGTCGATGCCGACTTGGCCTTGGCCGCTTCCTCTTCGTAACGCGCCGCGATGCCAGCGAATATTTGTTCGGCTTCGGCATCCTTGTCAAAGAAGGCGGCGATGAACTTCATCCATTCTGTTCCGCCTAGCGGCGTGGACTCCATGTACTCCGCGTTGATGGCAAATGGCAGGCCGGCCGCGTGCAGTTGTTCGTGAAAATCGTAGGTTGGATTTCCGGTGCCGTAGAGCATGATCAGGTCCGGCTGAAGGCTGAGCAGGCGTTCCATGTTATAGTTCGTGGCCATTCCGCCCGACCCGTCGCTGATTTCCGCGATCTTTCCTTCGGCGAAACGCTTGGCGATGGACGGCGTGGTGATCATGCGGCCTTTGGCGACACCCACCAAAGTGTCTTCCAATCCCAACATGGCGATGTAGGGAACGTAGATTGTGCTGGTCACGACGAAACGGCGGACGGGCGTGCGAATGATCACTTCGTTGCCGCTCAGCTTGGGAACAGCTCCACCGCGAGGCACCAAAACATAGGTGAATCCTTCCTTCGCGCCGCGCCATGGCGTAAGGACGCGCAGGACCTTGTAACCGTCGTGGTATTCCAGCACGAACCCCTTCGCGTAACGTACCGTGGCGCGCCCGTGGCTACTAGCATTAGCCGGGGTGGACGATGTACTTGCGGCCGCAGCCTGCGGCTTTGGCGCGCACGACAACGACGCGCCAACCAGCACGGCCAGCATCAGCGCCAAACAGGACGAGGCTCTTCCACTCACTTGCACAGTCGTTCTCCTATGGCTCTGGAAGTCCATTGATCACCTGCTCAACCAGGTAGGCTGCACCGCGAGGTCCCAGCATCGCCTTGGGCAAAATGTCCAGATAAGTATCCGAGGGAAGCATCATCTCCACGCATGCGGGAACAAGGCCGGACGAGAGTGCAATGGCCACCTGGGAGCCGTCGGCGAACAGTAGGTCGGATTGCACTTGTTGCCACGAACGCTGCCAGGCCTCGCTGCAACCGATCTCCGACAAGAACTCACGCAGCCGCTTTGCCAGCAACGAGTGTTGATATTCGGGGATCTCCACCGCAGCGGGGATCATGCCCAGGTATTGGTGAAGCCATTGCGCCAGAGGAAACGCGACGGAAGGATCGGACCGAATGCTAAATCGCGCTCCCCGCACAACATCCTGAAACGTGTTGATAAGGTACATTTTGCGTGCCACCGCGCGGCGCCATTCGCCTATGTCGGCGAGGGCCGGTGCCGAATCGGCTCCCACGGCAGCAGCCACCGCGCGGAGCCATTCTTCCGTGGCGGAGAATCCGATTGGTGCTCCGGTGTCCAGGCCCAGAACCGGAGTTGGGAACCGGTCGGACAACCACCGCGCTACACGGTCGCCATATTCGGCATGGAGAACGGCAAAGCACGCCGCACGTGGTATCCTGCGCCATTCCTCAACTGGACTCCCGCCGCCTGCCACACAAATTACTTCGATGCCGCACAACTCGAGTAACCGGCGCAGTTCCGCTACACTGCCCGCCCAGTGCTGGTGGGCGATCGATATGCCAAGGAGCACAACCGTCTTGGGCTTCACCGGCTGCTCGGCGAGCTGCATCGCCTGAAGCGTGGCAATCATAGCCTGTTGGTGACCGTCGGCCATGGGCTGCGAAATGCTTGGGAGGTCGATGACGAGCCACGGAACTCGCGGTGCCACTGCAGTGAGGCAGCGCCTCAGATCATCTCCGATGAGAGCGGTGCCCGGCGCATTCACAACCGCTAGAAGGGATGGATTGCGTGCGAGCACGGATGCAATGGCTTGTTTGAGTTTTTCGCCGGCGCCGAAAACGAAGTCATCGCCATCAAGATACGTGGTCGGTATGCGTGGCTGGCCAAAGTAGAATCGCTCGGCGTAGTTGAGTGGTTCGTGCCGCGCATCGCGAGGAAACCACTGTTCTGATAGAGCCGCATGATAGCCTCTGCACCCGGTCGGACCGTGGAGAATCACAGCCGCATCGCGGATTCCCTCAATCGCCAACAAAGTGCCGGCGAACCCATCTGGCAAGGTCGCCGGGCCCGCGCACAGCCGCTCGTTACAAGTCATGGCGCCAGCCTTCCTTCGCAGGTGCTCGCAGAATGTCACGCCAGCGCTCCGCGAGCGCCACGCCACCGTAGAAACCAACGTCAAAGCTGAAGGGAATGGTGCTGATACGGGCGTCGTCCGGCGCGCCATTCCAGCGAAAATCGGTCAAAGTGAGATCGGGTCTCAGTTCCCGTAAGTCTTCTGTTCGTTGTTCCCTCGTGTAAGGCGCGACGAACGGAATACGGCCCGCATATTGCGTCTGCATCTCGTCGTCCCAGGCCGAATCGAGGACGCCCACACGAACGATCTCCATTCCCAGGTCCAGTGCCACATCGAGGACCCAATCGATGTGTCGGTTCTGCGTGACGATGAACACCCGCTTTGACGCGAGGGACGGTGTGAGAGCCTCGATCTGGCGCTCGTACCGCTCACGATGGGCGGCAATAATCTGCTTTGCTCGGTCGCTCTTATCAAATTCAGCGGCAATCTCCAGCAACCACTTTTCTGTCTGCCGGAACCCGATTGGGAACGGAGCAGAAGCGAAAGGTACCCGGTAGCGCGCAGTCAGAAAGTCGCGTACAGTCCGTCCGAAGAGGTCGTCATATGCAAGAAGATTCAGACTCGCCTTTTGAAAGCCGATGAGTTGCGAGGCGGTGCAATGGCGGATGAAACGGCAGTTCACGGCGACGCCGATTTCCTGTAGCAGTCGCCGGACAGCGTCGAAGTTCACGTCCGTCTGGTGAACCATATTCTTCTCGGCGACGAGGTTGACCGCAGTTCCTTCCGGGGCCAGGTCAGGATCGATGAAACGCTCTGCAATTGCGGTAGTGGCATCGAGCACGCCCTGGCTGTAATCCCCTGTCAAGTCTCCATCGGCGGGCAACGTGACCACACGAATGCCATTCAGCGTGTCGCGCACGCGAGAGAGCGAGACGCGGATATCGTCTCCGATGATTCCAGCCGAGCAGGTTGTGACCACAAAGATAATGGAAGGTGCGTGTCGAGCGGCGCGGCGCAGAGTATCCTCAAGGCAATCGCTTCCACCGAAGATCACAACGCGCTCATCCATGTCCGAGCTCATAAGCTCGGACAGCGGCGGGAGCGGCGAGTTTGTACCGTAGCGACGCCAGGTTCGCCGCAAGAACGATACCGTACCGAGCGAGGACAGGAAAGCACAACTCCTCGGCCCGTGCGCCACTACCACCGCGTCGGAAAGCTGCAGAGCCGTATGTGCCGCCCCGTTGAACGCACACCCGAACAGAGTGGCATGATCGCGCACGCCCTTTGAGCAGTAGCGCCGTGGACGCACAGGCAGCGTGGATGCGACGATGGGTTTCTCGGCAGATTCGAGCCGGGGAGGGTTGGTCAGTTCTGCTGCCGGCAAGATCCTTTCGGTTGACCGCACACCCAGCACAACAGCCTCCAACTCATCGGGCGCTAACGGATTGGCCGCGTAGCGTGTAGGGCCACTGAGTATGTTGCACGCCAGCGAGGCGAAAACGTCCGCCAGATCGCTTTCCGGAAAAGCCGCAATGATGGGTTGGATTGCCCGCTCTGCATCGGCGAAAAGCTCACTGCGCGGGAAGCTGGCGACAATGGGAAGTCGAACCGCTTCGGCGAAACGCTGGACCCGTGCGTCTTCGTCCTCAAGGTTGCGCCGGTTCAGAATGATCCCGCCCACACGCGGTCCATTCGCCTCGAAATTACGAACTCCCCGCAAGATGTTGTTGGCGGCATACAACGCCATGAATTCGCCGGAGGTGACGATGTACACAATCTCCGCATAATCGTCGCGGAGCGGCACCGCAAAGCCGCCGCAGACTACGTCGCCCAGCACGTCATAGAGCGTGACGTCAAAGCCACGTGCGGCGATGTCTAACTTCTCCAAAAGGTCAAACGCGCTGAGAATGCCTCGTCCCGCACACCCCACGCCGGGCTCCGGCCCGCCAGCTTCCACGCAAGCGACACCGCCGTACCCAGTTTCGACTACATCTTCCAGCCTTCTGTGAAGCGGCTGGGTAGTCTTCAGGTATTCGAGTACCGTCGTGATGCGGCGGCCTGCAAGAAGAATGCGCGTGGAATCCTGCTTGGGATCGCATCCAATCTGGAGAACGCGCGCGCCAGCGTGTGACATTGACGCAGCTAGATTGGCGGCGATGGTGGACTTTCCAATGCCACCTTTCCCGTAGATTGCGATGTGTGCAGCTTTGTCTGACAATCAGGCGTCCTCGCACCAATGAGTTAACCGGTGCGGAGACTGGGAGGGAGAGGCGGGCTACCAAACGAAGGGAAGACTCAGGCAAGCAGTCTTACTTCACCATCCACTTTCACTCGAAGCGGAACGCACCTAATCTCAAGGCAGGTCTCCTGACTCGCAGTTCATCGCGTCCCGGCTGCCTTCCCATTCCCGAAGGAATAGTGGTTGGTAAAGCCGGTAGCTCCCTGCTCACAGTGGCGGGACCGTGCGGGATTTTCACCCGCTTCCCTTTTCACTCGCTTTTGATAGCGAGCACCTTAAGCGGATTGAGAATAGCACGCGCTTTGCGACGCTGACAACAGCAAATACATGTACCGCTGCCCCCGATTTCACCATCTCTTGCATGAGACCATCCTGGTCGTCTATAGTGCAGACTCCTTTGGTACCCGCAAGGGTGTAACAGGGAAGTCCGGTACAATTCCGGCGCGGTCCCGCCACTGTAAACGAGCTATTGCTTCTAGCGCCACTCGGGCAATAGGCCGGGGAAGGAGAAGCAAGGCAGTCAAACTGCCGCCTCGGAGCCAGGAGACCTACCAAGGGTGAAACGCGCGGCAGGCTTTCTGCGGATTACAGGAAGATGCGGATACCTCACACCACTCCTGGACAATCTTCATTCCCAGCGAAGTCATCCGCCTCTGAACGAGGAGGGCAGACAAATGTCAAGCATTGCTACCAAGCGCGGCGACCACGGTGAGACGGGTCTTGTCGGGGGAGTCCGGGTTTCCAAATCGTCGCTTCGTGTCGAAACGTACGGTACCGTGGATGAGTTGATCTCGGCGATCGGTTTTGCCCGTTCGATTTGCGAGGATAGGGCAATCCGCGAGATCGCTGTGCGGATTCAGCGTGAGTTATTCACCGTGGGATCCATGCTGGCGACTCCTGCCGGCAGTCGAAAGGGTCCAATGCCGCTCGATCCAGCAAGTGTAGATGTACTGACCGACGAAGTTCATAGCCTGGAAGAATCGAAAGAGATTCTGCTTGACTGGTCCGTACCCGGAGGGCATCCGGCTGGCGCAGCCTTTGACGTAGCTCGCACCATCTGCCGGCGAGCGGAACGCAGCGTGGTGCGATTGAGCGAATCGGGGGAAAAGGTTGTTCCTGTTATTCTTGCCTACCTGAACAGGCTCTCCGATCTTTTATGGCTATTTGGCCGGAAGTTGGAAGGCGTTGAGGGACAACAATCTTCGTTGCGTAGCCTAAACGGCAAGGAAGGTAACCGCTGGTCACGTGCCTGGTAGTCCTCAGGATTGAGCCAGATGCAATAAAGCGGTTGCAGTCGCCCATTCGATGCGAAGGCATACTCAGAACGAGAAGATTGCCTGGAGATCAATGCGGCGGTTGGCCGTTCCGGTGGAGTGCGGTCCACTGGCAAGACTATTCGACTTGCCGAACATCGTAGAGGCGAGATTGCCAATCGGCGTTCCCGGATTCCAGGTGTTCAACAGATTGCGCGCCATCGCCGTGATAGTCAGGTTGTAGCGGCGCGTGGTGTTTGAGGGGCCGAACATTCCGCCCATCCCGCGTGGAACGCCAAAGCTGCTTCCGGAGGAAGTGCCGCCCTGATCCTGCGCCTGAGTCCCCTTTCTCATATCCGGGCCAAGGCCAAAGGTCTTCGAAAGGCGCAGATTGAAGGTGAAGTTGGCCGGGCCATTGCCGTAATAGATAGGGATAGGGTGCGCGACTGCAGTCGCCTGCGTGACATCGAAGCCGTGCAGAATGACGTCGCTCGAACTGGTGGAGGAAGTAACAAACGCGGGACGCTCGTTGTAGAACGTATCGCCATTATCCTGCCCGGTGGTGATGTTGTAGGGAGCACCGGAGTTGGCGACTATATAAGGGCTTATGCGGATGTTATGTGCCAACGAAAGGGTTCCGCTAACGAACAGGCGATGTCGGATATCGAATGGGGCGCGGCCGTAATCCTGATGTAAATCGTATTGATTTGACGGGCTGCTGGAGGCGCCACTGGTGTTGCTGTTGGCGTAGCCGAAGGTGTAGAAGCCCGTCAGCGAGACCTTCTGCAAAACGCGCAGTTGCGCGTTGGTGATCAACTGGTTCTGCTTGAAGATGGCTTCCGAATTGTACTGGTAAATGTTGTCCGTTGTGTACCGCGTGTGAATCAACGGACGCGTGTCATCGCCTTGGCCTGGAAGCGGAGCGTTGACGTTCTCCATGATGAACTGATGGAGACCGCGTGAGTTGACATAGGTGAAGGAAATCGTTCCCACCGATTTCAATTGCCGCTCCAAGCTGACAGCGGTCTGCATGGTGTAGGACGCCTGCAAGTTGGGATTGATCTGGTAGAGGGTGGGCGAAGAACCACCCGAAAAAGTGCATTGGCTGGCGTTGATAGGCTGCGTCGGGTTGGTACCTGCCGGACATGTGATCGGGTTCGCCGTCGTCGCGCTGGAAATGGTCTGCGTTTCGATGATGCCGTTCACACGCTGGGCCTGCAGCACAAGGTCCTGGGGAAAGCGGTCATAAAAGATTCCGTAGCCAAGACGCAGCACGGTTTTAGGCGCGCTCTTGGCGCTGCCCAAGCCCCAGGAGAGGCCTAGGCGAGGCGCAAAGTCAGCCTTGTCGCTGATGCTACTCTGCGATTCAAAACGCAGGCCGTAGCTGAGCGTGAGGTTCGGGCGCAGCTTCCAGTCGTCCTCGGCGTAAAGTCCCACGTCGGCAAAGATGAGCTGGGCTCGCGGGCTTCCCGACACAATGGATAACTGCGAGGGAGTGCCGTTCGCGTAGCTGGCCAGAGAACCATAGGTAAGCGTGCCGTTGAAGTTCGTGCTTGAGTTGTTGCTGTCCTGCGAAATACGGAGGCGCCCGCCAAATTTCATAAAGTGTCTACCCACCGACGAGGAGGTGTGGTTCTGCAGCTCGTAACGGTTAATGCGGTCCGAGCTCTCCGCGACCGTGCTGCCTCCGCCGCTGAATTCTCCGAGCACATTGATCGCCGCGCCTTTCTGATTGGCGCTCTGAGTGTTGTCGTCACGGATGAACTGGAAGCGGGTTTCGTTAATCAGGCGGGAACTGAGCACCTGCGTATCGCTGAGCTGGACCTGCTGCTGCGTTTCAGCCGTGATGTAACCGCGTTCGGTGAGAACGATGCCACCGATTCCCTGATTTTGTTCGTCATCCTTAAGAAACTGGTAACGCACGGTCAACGTGTTGGAGGGAGCGAGTTGCCAATCCGCGCGGCCGCTTACGTTGGTGCGGGTCTGCGGAACCAGCGGGGCTTGGGTGATTGGTGTTGGGTCGTTCGCCATCCCGTTAGGGCCCAGCCCGGTGGCGTCAACTGCCGCAGTTTCATTGATGTCGCGGCACTCGGCGTTGAAGAAGACGGAACCCTTTTTGCGGAACGCGCCGCTCACGTTGCCGCTATAGCGCTCGGAGTGGTACGGCGGAATACTGGTCAGCACGTAGGGGTTGCGCGAATTGAAGATGGAATTGTTTTCGTTGAACATCACCTGACCGTGCCACTTGTCCGAGCCGGGCCTGGTGAAAACCTCGACACGCCCCGAGCCTGGGCGGTCATACTGGGCGGAAAACGGATTCTGATTGATACGAACTTCACGGATCGCCGACTTTGGCGGCAGCGTGCCATCGGAGAAGCTATCGATATAAATCTGGCCGCCATTGGGTCCGGCCGAGGGTCCAGCGAGTGCGAGAAGGTCCTGCTCCAATTCGTCCGGATCGTCGGAGAGCGCATCGAGGTCCTGGCCCCTGAGAACAGTCGAACTGGTATTGTTAGCCGGATTCACGTCCAAAGTTGTGGTTTTGCTCTCGACGGTGACCTGTTCCTGCTTGACGGCTATGCCGAGGCTGATGTCGAGCTCGTGCGCTTGTCCAGCAACAATGATGACGTCCATCATCTTATAGGGCGAGAAGCCTGTGGCGGCGGCGCTGACCTTAGCGGTGCCGGCCGGAAGACCACGAATGATGTAATTCCCTTGCTTGTCGCTGCTAATTTTGTGGGTCGAGCCGTCGCCTGCGGTCACCGTGATGGCAGCACCAATCACAACCGCACCCGAGGGGTCCGTGACCTGGCCGCGCAACGCGCCTGCATTCTCTGGAGCCTGTGCGAAGATTAGGCCCGTAAGACTAGCGAACAGAAATAGAACTGCGAAACGCTTAATGTCTAATTTCATATAATCTTACGGTTGAAAGGTGCACCCGCAAACAGAAACACCCTTACCTGCTGATCGCCGGCGGGAATCATTGCGCACGACCGCGGGTGAGGCATGATTCCACGCAACCCTATAAAGATGCGGTGAGAGTCGGCTCAACGCCTCCAAGTAGCGTGATCACGACCGGCAGTCGGGCGGCAGAGCCTCGGGCGCTGACAATCACCATTGCACGAAAAACGGCGTCGGCCCCAGAACGTTTAGTCGTAGAATGCACCACGATACAAGTCAACGATACAGCAGGATTCGCAGGAGTCCGGCGAATGCGTGGAACAACGGCGCGTCGGACGTGGGGACACCTCCTTTGCAGCGAAGTTTCCTGAATATCAGGTCGCGTCGACCGTTGTTCTGACTTCTGGCTTCAGGTCTACCGCCTCGCCTTCCCCAGCATCCAGCTGGGTGGCCATTGAGGTTTCGTAGCCAGTTACAGCAGCGCCACTGTTGCCGACTTCCACGGCATTCCCTGCGCCGACGCGAGCAAATCCTCGGATGGTTTATCCAATTGTTAGAACGAAAGGAACCGTAGCATTGATGGAATTATTGTGTCAATAGAATCTGTTTCTAAACGGGACAATTTCTGTTATGCTTCGTGCGGGTTCTCTCTTCTTGAGAGATTGAAAGGGAAGCGGGTGAAACTCCCGCACGGTCCCGCCGCTGTAATCGATGACGAAAGCCCAGAATGGCCACTGTTATTTCTGATGGGAAGGCCGGGCGACTAGGATGATTCGAGAGTCAGAAGACCTGCCCATGATGATGCCAGTGCGTTCCCTCGCGGAAAAAGGGTGATCGTTAGAAGCATGCATCATTAATTATCCGGATGAAATACGCCATCCCCACCCTCGTTTATTGGCGAGGTTTTTCATTTGGATACATTCGATGCTCTTACCGATATCTTTACGAATTGAAGGAAAGATTTGCGTTCTCGTTGGCGGCGGACCGATCGCTGCGCACAAGTGCGGCGTCCTACTGGAACATGGCGCTAAGGTACGTGTGGTTGCGGAGTCCTTCAACGACGAAGCTCTGTGGATGCAGGCCGGAGTCGAGAGAATTCAGGCTTCATACGAAACTGCACATCTCGCGGGAGCATCACTGGCCATCGCTGCAACAAGTGATCCCGAAACCAATTCGAAGATTGTGCAAGACTGCAGGGCGGCGAGGATATTCGTGCTCTGTGTAAACGCCCCGGAGGAGTGTGACTGGATGATGCCGGCCACGCTGCGCCGTGGAGCTTTCACAGTTTCATTTGGTACGGATGGGTTACTCCCGGCCCTAGCGGCGCGAGTCAAACGGGATTCACTGGCAATCTATGGCGAAGACCTCGCGTTGCGGTGCGAAGAAGCCCGTGAGTTCCGCCGTTCTGCGAAGCTTGAATCGGGTGATGCGGCGCGTGACCGAAGCCCTTTGGGAGAGCTTGCCGCTTCTCTCGATGAGTTCTGGTATCTGGAGGGTGCGCGGAAACACAGCGCAGAGGACGCGGAGGGAAAGGTTTACCTGGTCGGTGCTGGTCCAGGGGACGTCGGCTTGATCACGGTTAAGGGCACCGAATGTCTGCGCCGGGCAACCGTGGTGGTTCACGATGCGCTAGCCAACAGCAAATTGCTCGACATGTATTGCAACGGAGCGCTCCGAATCGATGTGAGCAAGCGCAAAGGGATGTGCCAGCACATGCAGCCAGAGATCAACCAGATGTTGATCGATTGGGCGCGCAAAGGGCACACGGTGGTTCGCCTCAAGGGTGGAGATCCCATGATCTTTGGACGTGGTGGCGAAGAGGCTCGTGCGCTAGCCGCCGCGGGTGTTGACTTTGAGATAGTGCCCGGCGTCAGCAGTTTGTCGGCCGTGCCGGCTTACGCGGGCATTCCGGTGACGGATCGTGAATATGGCGCCGCGTCGGTAGGAATCTACAGTTTACATCGGCGGAACGGCGGGGGGCTGAACGACGAACAGTGGCGAAAGATGGCTCAAGGGCCGGAGACGCTGGTTCTCTTCATGGGGATGACCTTGCTTTCCACCGTTGTCGAAAAACTCCGCAAGTTCGGGCTTAATGGAAAGGCATCGATTGCGTTGATTACGCAGGGAACGACTGCCGAGCAGCATGAGGTGGTGGGCACGCTCGATACTATTCTTGGGTGCTGCGCAGGGCAGGAGTTGCAGGGACCGGGATTAATTGTAGTCGGAGACGTGGTTCAGGCAAAAAGTCTAATGAGTTGGTTTGACCCTGCAAGCGCTGCAAAGAAGGCGTCACGCCGTCTCGATCTCAAGAGTCACCGCAAGCTGATGCTTGAAATTGTTCTTATTCGTCATACCGAGATCGATGAGAAGTACCGGGAATGCTACATCGGCAGCTCCGATGTCTCGCTCGGGGAAACCGGGCGTCGGCAGGCCGCCGCACTGGCTTCAGATTCAGCCCTATGCAAGCCTGGAAAAGTATTCGCCAGTCCAATGCTGCGCGTTCAGCAGACCGTGAATGCCGTGCTTTCAAGTCGAGAGTGTGCATGGACGGATGATCTTAGGGAGATTGACTTCGGCTTTTGGGAAAACCGAACGTTTGCTGAAGTTGCGAAGAGTGATCCTGTTCATGCCGCGAGCTGGGCAAGACTCGACGGGAGCTTTGCGTTTCCCGGAGGAGAATCACTGGAGTCTTTTCAGCGCCGCATCGCACACGCCGCGGACGCGATGCTTGAGCAAGCTTCTGCCGATGAATGTTGCGAAAGGATATTCATTTACTCGCACGGTTTGGTCATACGTTTCCTGATAGGCCATTGGTTAGGGCTTCCTCTACGGGCTTGCTGCTCGCTGGCAGTCTCATATGGGTCGATCAGCACGTTGAGTTTTTACGGCGATCGTTGCGTACTTACAAGACTGAATGACACAGCACAGATGGACCAAGTGGAACCCAATGCTTTAGCCGAGACGGTGAGCCAGTGATTGAAGCAAAACATGCTCTTATACACCGGCTGATGGCTGATCGGATGGATGGTTCGGCCATTGAGGCGAAGTCTCTGTTGCTGATCGACCAGGAGGCTCCGGCTCACCATTTTTCAGAGGATGAGTGGGAAGTTGTGCGACGCATGATTCACACGACTGCAGACTTCTCGATTATTAATCTGGTGCGTTTTTCGCCGGACGCCATCGATGCGGCGCGATCTGCGCTGAGAGCCGGTGCTCCAATTTTCGCTGATTCCAACATGATCCGTGCAGGTCTCTCACTGGCTCGGCTGCAGAGGAACAATCCTCAATACTTGCCTGCGTCTCTGCATTGCCATGTGGCTGATAGCGATGTGGCACAGCAGGCGGCAGAGCTTCACTTGCCTCGTTCTATCTTTGCCGTGCGCAAGGCCCGCGAGATACTACATGGCGGGATTGCGCTATTCGGCAATGCGCCGGTGGCACTGATGGAGCTGAACCGGATGATTCTGGAGGAAAGCATTCGGCCAGCTCTGGTGATCGCCATGCCAGTGGGCTTTGTACATGTAACTGAGAGCAAGGCGGAGCTTATGTCGCTAGACGTTCCCTGGATAGCCATGCCGGGCCGCCGGGGAGGGAGCACTCTTGCCGTCGCGGTACTGCATGCTCTCTGTATGCTCCCGCAGAGGGAGTGGCAATGAGCCGACCGGCAAAGCTTCCGGCAATCGTGCTGGCGGTGTTTGGTGCTTCCTCTGCCGCGGCGCGAGAAGTCTATTCAAGTGTAGAAGAACGCGTGCGAGCGCTTTATCCCGGCCACGAGGTTGCCCGGGCTTATCTCTCGCCTAGAATCGTGAGCAGGCAGCGCGAGCTGGGAGTTGTTTTGCCAACCCTGCCGGAAACATATACCTTGCTGAAGGAAGCTGGGCATAGCAGCGTAATCGTCCATCCGTTGCTGGTGGTTCCGGGAGAGGAATTCGCGGCGGTGAAAGCAGTAGAGTGTCTGGGGATGGCAATGGAAGTCGCCGATCCACTGCTGACTAATCAGAACGACATTGATGCAGCCATGGCAGCAATTGCACCGCGGCTGCGCGAGCATGTTCCTCACGTCCTTGTTTGCCATGGCAATGGAAAACATAGTGAGTACAACCAACCGCTCCTGCGCTTAAAGAAAACGGCAGAGAGCATGTTCGATAATCTTGTCGTGGCCAGCGTTGAAGGCGAGCCAGGAACCGAACCGTTGGAGCGGGCTAGAGAGATGGCAAAGCCTTATGACGAAGTTGTTTTCGTCCCGTTCATGATGGTCGCTGGAACCCACGTCATCAACGATGTTATGGGCGATCAAACTCAATCATGGCGAAACATTGTTGGCGCCGCAAAAACTAGCTGTCTCGAACCGCTTGGAAAGAACCCTGCAATCATCAGTATCTATCTCAACCATCTTAAGGTCGCCATGCAGAATCTGCAAAAGGAACATCCAAGTGACTGACTTTAGCAAGGCGCAGCCGGGGCATTTGTACATCGTTGGGGTCGGTCCGGGAGCTGAAGATCTGTTGACGGTTCGTGCCATCAACATCCTATCCACGGTGGACGTGATCATTGCGCCACGCTCTTCTAAGTCCTCGGAAAGTTTGGCGATAAGGGTTGTGCGACCTTACCTGCGTGGGCAGGAACTTGTGGAACACGTCTACCCCATGGAGCGCGACTCGCTACAGACGGCACGGTGCTGGGCACAGATGGCCGATCTTGCCGTCGAACGCCTTGCCCAAGGGCAGTCCGTAGCGCATATCACAATTGGAGATCCTTTAATCTACAGCACGTGCGCCTATTTGCTGGAGCAGATCTCTGGCCGACTCCCGGCAGATAAGATCCATGTCGTTTCCGGAATCTCCGCCCTGCAGGCAGCATCCGCAGTCCTTGGGGAGTCTTTGCTGACGCAAAACGACCGTCTCACGCTGCTCCCGGCAGATGACTTGGCCGCCGTGGAGTCGGCGCTCGGTTCCTGCGAGACGCTGGTGATCTACAAGATCGGGGAGCGCGCCGAAGCAGTGGTCGAGATGCTTCGCTTGCATGGATTGGCTCGGAATGCTCGCCTGGTTTGTTATGCGGAACAGGAGCGCGAACAAGTATTTTCGAATCTCGACGATCTGCATGGCACTCGGTTGGGATATATGTCCACCATGATCGTGCATGTCGGACGTAAATCATGGAGCAGCGCTCACGCATGATTCGGCTCAACGATGGATACACGACGGGGAGTTGTGCAGCCGGAGCGGCGAAGGCGGCTGCTTTGTTGCTGGAGAACGCACAAAGCAGCACTGTCGTGGAAATCCCAATGCCAGATGGAACACGTTTGGCATTGCCTTTGCTCTTTGTGCGGCACACTGAGCGGGGAGCGGAGGCGGCCATACGGAAAGACGGCGGCGATGACCCGGACGTTACCACCGGTCTGGCTGTCGTCGTCGAAGTGCAGTTCATAGACGAAGCTGCAATCGAGTTTCGCGCCGGCGATGGCGTGGGAAAAGTAACGCTTGCCGGACTTTCACTGCCTGTCGGAGAACCTGCGATTAATCCCGGCCCGCGAAAGATGATCGCCGCTGCTCTGCGCGAGGCTTCCTCAAGAGCTTGCCGGGTGACCGTCTCCATTCCCGGCGGACGCGACATCGCTGCCAAGACATTCAATCCACGCCTCGGCATTGTGGGTGGATTGTCGGTGTTAGGAACAACCGGCAGAGTGAGGGCCTTTAGTTTGGAGGCTGTGCGCGCCTCACTGCTTTGCGGCTTGGATGTGGCAGTCGCCAATGGCATAACCGCACCCGTTTTCGTGCCCGGCAACATCGGAGCAAAGGCTGCGCGCACGTACCTCAAGGTGACGCCCCTACAGGTCGTAGACGTGGGAAATGAATGGGGCGTAATGCTCGACCATGCCAGAGAGAAAGGCATTGCGACGCTTATGGCGATGGGGCATCCCGGCAAGCTAGCCAAGCTTTGGCTTGGCGATTGGGACACTCACTCCTCGCGGTCGCGCTCTGCCGTCGAGCCTGTGCGTGAACTCGCGATGCAAGTGGCGGTTACCAAGCTTGCGGTCTTTCCTACAGTGGAAGGTGTTTTGATGGCGCTGACTGGACCAGAGCGAGCCAAAGTTGCCGCCGCACTTTGCTCCCGGGTTCGTCGCGCAATTGAAGAACGTCTGTTGACGCCATGCATAGTATCTGCAGCCCTCGTGAATATGGCCGGGGAATGGCTGGGATCATCCGGAGACCTATCGGAGTGGCAATGAACAAGATTACGATCATCGGATGCGGCCCAGGGGCGCGCGAGTGCGTGACGCTGGAAGCTTTTGCGGAAATCGCTCGCGCGGAAACGGTGATTGGCACAGATCATCTCTTCGCGCTGTTTCCGGATACTAAAGCAGAACGGATTGTAGTGCGAGGATATCGCGAGGAAACAATAGAAGCGATCCAGCAGCGGTGGGGCCGTCGAGTTGCTCTGCTCGTAACTGGTGACCCAGGCTTAGCGAGTCTGGCGTCTGCCGTTATTCAGCATTTTGGTATCGACGCCTGTCGGGTCTTGCCGGGAATAAGTTCGGTTCAGGTTGCATTCGCAAGGCTCGGCCTCTCTTGGGAGGGGGCGCGCATTATCAGCGCCCATGCGGCCACGCCAGCATTTGATGTAGATAGCCTGCTTTGCGAGTCGAAGATCGCTGTATTGACTGGTGCGGCCGGGGCGATGCCATGGGTGACATCACTCGTGCGCAAGCTTGGCGAAAAATGGCGATTCGTCATTGCGCAAGATTTGACGCTCCAGACTGAGCGAATATCCGATGTCAAAGCGGAAGAGTTGGAGGCACTGCCACAGCCAATGCGGGCCGTCGTCGTCTGCTACAGAAAGAGCATTACATGAAAGTCTACATAGTTGGCGCGGGAGCAGGTAATCCCGAATGGTTGACGGTGCAGGCCGACCGTCTTATTCGTCAGGCGCGCCTCTGCGTCTACGCGGGGTCGCTCGTCAATCCCCAGATTATCGATATGTTGCCGGCCAGTTGCAATCGCTATGATTCGGCGCACATGTGTTTGGATGAAATTATTGCAATTTGCGCCGATGCGCACGCGCGAGACTGTGACGTCATTCGTCTGCATACTGGAGAGCCTTCCCTTTATGGCGCGATTGGCGAGCAAATGAATGCGCTGAAGGAACTCGGCATTGAGTTCAAGATGATACCCGGCATTAGCGCGTTCCAAGCTGCGGCTGCGGCGTTGCAGTGCGAGTTGACCGCACCGGAGATCGCACAGACCGTGATCCTTACGCGTACCGCCGGACGTACGCCATTGCCGCCGGAACAAGAGCTAAGCAAACTTGCAGAACACAAAGCGACGCTGTGCATTTATCTTTCGACGGAAAACGTTGCGCTGATATGTGGCCAATTGCGGCCATGCTATGGGGATGACTGTCCCGCGGCAGTGGTATATCACGCGTCGTGGCCAGACCAGCAGATCATCTGCGGGACATTGGTGACGTTGCCATACCTGGCAGAAGAATCAGGGATTAAGCGCACGGCTCTTATTCTCGTCGGGCATGCGCTAGGACGGCCCAAGAGCGTTTCCAGGCTCTATGACGCATCGTTCAGCCATGGCTATCGGGGATCGAACCGGTGATAAGTGCAGCGTTTGTGACTCTTTCCCGTGAGGGTGCCTTGCTGCTCCCGCGGTTGACTCACGAACTCGCTGATGTTGACTGTTACGTGCATGAGTCAGTTCCTCGCATGGAAGGCTGCACGAGCTTTGCGCATGTCGCTGAACTGACGCGCCGGATATTTTCAAAATATCGAGCATTGATCTATGCCGCGCCATGCGGGATTGTCGTGCGTTCATTGGACGGTTGCGTCATCAGCAAGCTAACAGACCCCGCAGTATTGGTCATGGATGTTAGAGCCCGCTGGGTGATAAGTCTGCTGAGCGGGCATGAGGGGGGAGCGAATACACTGGCTATGCGCCTGGCGAACATCTTTGATGCAGAGCCGATTGTTACAACTACCACCGAAGCGGAAAAGGATCTGATCGTTGGCATAGGGTGCCGTCGCGGAGTTGAGTGCGCCCGAATTATGGACGCAGTGCGTGAGTCACTGAAGCGTGTGGAGATGCCGGAGACCCGCATCCGCCTGCTGGCTTCGGCCAGTGTGAAAAGCGACGAGGCCGGTTTGCTTCGAGCCGCTGAAGAATTTGGAATTCCGATACGTTTTATATCCATGGAGCAAATTCGGCAATGCCCGTTCGCGGTCGTGCGTTCGGAGTTTGTGCACAAAAGCATCGGCGTGTCAGCGGTTGCCGAACCGTCCGCTCTGCTGGCTGGAAGGAGGACAAGATTAATACTGCCGAAAACAATTTACAGCAGCATAACGGTGGCAATAGCGCTGGAAAGCTCTTCGTTGTTGGCGTAGGACCTGGAAGTCCGCTGGATCGCACCCATCGGGCAGAAGCAGCAATCCTTTCTAGCGACGTGATTGTTGGCTATCGTTCCTATATCGAGATGATCTCTGACCTTACGAAAGGTAAAGAGGTGATCTCCAGTTCGATGTTGCAGGAGGTAGGGCGCTGCGAGCAGGCATTGCGAATCGCAGAGTCGGGCCAAGTTGTATCCCTCGTGTCATCGGGCGATCCTGGCATCTACGGCATGGCTGGACTTGCGATGGAGCAGGCCGCTGAGTTCGGCTGCAAAGTGACAATTGAGATTGTTCCTGGGATTACTGCTGCCGGTTGTGCTGCCGCACATCTGGGTGCTCCATTGATGCTCGACTACGCGACCATCAGCCTCAGCGATTTATTGGTCTCGTGGAAGCAGATTGCGCGCCGGTTAGCGGCTGTAGCGGAGGCGGACATGGTGGTCGCGCTGTACAACCCGCGCAGTCACCGCAGGGTCCGCCAACTGGAGGAGACCGCGCAAATGTTTCTGCAATGGCGCCTGCCCTCAACCCCCGTGGGAATTGCGACGGCGCTTGGGATGGAGAATCAGCAGATCGTCCTCAGTACTCTGGGAACCTTTCTGCAGGAAGAAATCGGCATGCGCAGCGTCGTGATCGTCGGCAACACAACGACGCGTGTGATTGACGGACGCATGGTAACACCGCGAGGATACAAGCTGTGATTCTGCTCATGGGAGGCACCAGCGAGTCGGCCACGATTGCCCAGGCAATCGCTGACGCAGGCCTCTCTGTTCTCGTTTCGATGGCGACCGACGTTCCTCTGACGCTTCCTTCCTGCCGGAATATCGAGACACGCCGTGGCCGTCTGAGTCTGGAGCAGTTAATTGATCTGATTGGAGAGCGCGGCATTACTGCCCTCGTCGACGCAGCGCATCCGTATGCCTTGGAGGCTCACAAAACCGCAAGGGCGGCAGCGCAACATGCGAGTATTCCTTACATCCATTGGCTACGCCCGGAGAGTGATCTCTCTTCCTTCGCCAATCTGCGCTTTGCTGCAAATCATGACGAAGCCGCACGGCTAGCGGTTGGTCTACGACGGCCAATTCTGTTGACGATTGGCTCGCGCAACCTTTCGCCATACGTCTGCGCAGCGCGCGCAGCGAACGTGGCAATGTACGCGCGAGTTCTTCCGTGCAGTGAGTCGGTGGAGGCTTGCCATGTTGCAGGACTCAGAGTGTCCGAGGTAGTCGCGGCCCGCGGACCTTTTACCGTTGAGGACACGCTTCTGCTACTTCGTTCTCTGCAGATCGGTACTTTGGTGACGAAAGAAAGCGGAGAAGCGGGCGGGGTGCCGGAGAAACTCGAAGCTGCAACTCGCGCGGAATGCAACGTAGTCGTTGTGCAGCGTGCATCGTTCGATGAACGCGATCTCTGCAGGACTCTTGACGAGATGATTTACAAGCTCCGTTCCTGTCACCGGTGACGAGGCGCATGCGTGAGCAGAAATGAAACTCGGCGGCGCACTGGCTAGCGGTTCTGTTTGCCTTCGAGTGCGGCGCGTATCAAATGCTGGGGAAGTTGGCGATTCGTGCGGAAGTGCAAATGCACGTAACTGGCGAGGACGTTCCCTACTGCGTATCCCTCCTGCTCAGATCTTCCCGCACGGATGTACTCCAGCGAGTAAGCTCTATCGATTGCGCCTACGGACTGTATCTTCGAGTAGTGAAAGCTGTGTCCGGTAGCCTTGGTTCCCGCAGGGCCAAGAATGGAGTCCCTGCCGAATCGGACTCTGACATACCCAAACTTGACCAGCCGAGGTGACATTTCTATGTGAAGAGGCAAAACGCCCGCCATCGGATGGGTCTTGCCATCGGCCACGATGTCCTTTGCCAGAAACATCATTCCCCCACACTCGGCATAGACTGGTCTGCCAGACTGGCAGAACTGCCGGATTGCCGCAATCATGGCAACGTTGTCGCTTAATGCCGCAGCGTGTAACTCAGGATATCCGCCGCCTATATAGAGTGCATCGATTGCGCCGGGAAGACAGTTGTCATGCAGTGGGCTGAATTCAATCAGTTCTGCGCCGTAGTCTTTGAGCAAATCGAAGTTATCCTCATAGTAAAAGCTGAAGGCCTCATCCCGGGCGACGGCGATCCTTACTGCTGGAATTGGCTGCCCATCTGCACCGTCCGTCGTGCCTGGCAAATCGCAGGGCGTTTCCGTCGCCGATGCCAGTGCGATGAACCTGTCAATATCCAGATGGTTTTCTGCGACGTCAGCTAGCAATGCCAGTTCGACTTCTGTCCAGGCCCTCTCATTGGCGTCATGCAGCCCGAGATGTCTTTCTGGAATCGCCCATGCCTTGTTCTTTGGTATCCAGCCGAGAATGGGGATGTCAACAGTGCCTTGGATCGCTTCGGCAAGCATTTGAAAGTGGCTCTCGCCCGATACGCGATTCAAGATGACGCCGCTGATTTTGACGCCCTTGTCGAAAACGGAGAACCCGAGAAGGGTGGCCGCAATGCTGCGCGAACATTTTGAGGCATCCATAACCAGCACAATTGGCAGGCGAAGCGTTCTTGCAATATCCGCGCTGCTCCCAAGGTCCGAGCCGCCGGAGAGCCCATCGAAAAGTCCCATCATTCCTTCCGCGACGGCGATCCCTGCACCCTGCGATGAGCGCAGGAGGGACGCGGCGTTTTCGTCGGCGGAGAGCATAATGGTGTCGAGATTTCTGCATTTTCTGCCGCAGATGGCCGTGTGGTGCGCGGTGTCCAGATAATC
>Ga0326728_10008012_pt1 | contig 26599 bp, 27 predicted proteins | sample MB3enrmetagenome_FD_207602 | JGI IMG/M metagenome (GOLD analysis project Ga0326728, IMG submission 207602) | Lab enriched peat soil microbial communities from McLean, Ithaca, NY, United States - MB31MN | ecosystem: Environmental > Terrestrial > Soil > Wetlands > Peat | place: USA: New York...
GGCGCGCCTTCGCTCGCTGCAAAAGTTGCCCTGGACCATTCGCATGTTCTTTCTTACACCAGACACCCAGTATGCGGTCGTCTAATTCGCCCTTCTTATGTATACTTACTTATGATCTGATTGATAGACCGAACTGAAGTGGACATGCGGCGTGGCCGCACAACTGAACATGAAAACGGGGCGGGGGGTGCGCTAGTGTGGATGAGCCACGGCTGGCGGAAGAAGGTCGCCGACACGAACACTGGTGCAGTAGAAGCCCGCACTGAGTTCGGCCTAGCGCGTTGAAACGTGCGCCACAACACCTGAGTCTATTCGTACCGCAGCGCTTCCATGGGATGGACGCGCGCGGCGCGCCACGCCGGAATGCAGATCGCTATCAGCACCGCACTCAATAGCACGAGCGGAACAATCGTGAAGATCGCGGCCGGGTGCACTCGCCACCCCTCGAACATCGAAGCAAATAGCCCCGGCAAGGCGGACGCTGCGGCCAGTCCGATCGCCGCGCTCACCATCGCCAGCAACATGCCTCGGCTGACTATCATCACGAGCACATTGCCCCGCCGCGCGCCCAGCGCCATGCGGATGCCGATTTCGTGCGTGCGCTGCGCCACGGAGTAAGCGATCACGCCGTAGATTCCTATGGCCGCAAGCACCATCGCCATGGCGCCGAAAAGAGCGAGCAGTCCTTCGGCGACGCGATCGCCACCTTCCATCCGATCCACGCGCGTCGCGATCGTGGCCACCTCTCCGATGGGCAGATCCGCATCCACCGACCACACCGCGCGCCGCAGCGCCGTCGCCATCGTACTCGGATCCCGCGCTGTCCGCACCACGCACGTGACACTGGCCGGTGGAGACTCGAGATACGGCTCGTAGATCTGCGGGTCTTCGTCTCGTCTTGCACCAAACGATGCGCGGATGTCGGGAACTATTCCTACAATCTCGTGCCACGCGGGCGGGCCATCCTGACCGCTGTCCACACTGATATACCGGCCGATCGGCTGCTGCCCCGCAAAGTAGCGCTGCGCAAACGCCCGGTTGATGATCGCCACCGGAGGAGCGCTGCCGGCATCGGACGTGCTGAAGCTGCGCCCCTGCATGAGAGCCACGCTGAAGACTTTGAAATAATCAGGCGTCACTCTGAAGTAGCGCGCCCTAGGCCGGTCCGCTGCCGGTAAGGTTGGCTGTCCCTGTATGCGGAACGTGGGCTTCCCTGCATTGAAAGGAACGCCGTCGGCCGCGGCGGCGGTTTCCACCCCGGGTACTGCCCGCAGTTTCTCCAGCACGCTGCCGACAAACGCGGCCCGGCGTGACGCTCCCTGATAGCTAGGACCACTTAACGAAACTTCCGCCACCGCCACCCGGCGAGGATCATAGCCGTAGTCCCCACCAATCTCTTCGGCTGTAGCTTTTGTCATCAAACTAGCGCCGATAGCAAGCACCATGGCGAGCGCGATCTGCACCCCCACCAGGACATTACGCCCCCACGCTCGCCGGAGGTTGCCCGTCCGCCCGCCCTGCCGCAGCGTTTTCTGTGGATCGGCCGCCGAAACTCGAATCGCCGGCGCCAGGCCAAACAGCAGCGCTGCCCCGATGGAGGCGAGGCACGTGAAGATCAACACGCGGTAGTCCACCGTCAAGTCCGCGGCCAAAGCGATCAGGTACGGGTTGGAGTTCAGCGTGCCACGTAGCACGTTCACACCCCAGAACGCTAGAAGCAAGCCGGCGCCACCGCCCAGCGCCGCAATCAGCAGGCTCTCCACTAGCAACTGCCGCGTGACACGCATGCGTCCCGCGCCCATTGCGATGCGAACCGCAATTTCCTGCTCGCGGGCGGCGCCTCGCGCCAGCAATAGGTTCGCAATGTTCGCGCACGCGATCAACAGCACCATCACTACCGCGGCCATGAGAATGGACAGGCCCCCCCGGAGGCTAGCGTCCTCGATCATGTACTCCTGAAGCGTCATCACGTTCGCGCTCCAGCCCTTTTCCGATGCGGGAAAGTTCCGTTCGGCCCTCGCCGCCAACGCCGCCATCTCCGCGCGCGCCCGCTCGATACCGATGCCAGGTTTCAACCGCCCATACACCAGGAGCGAACGCTCATCACGAGCCTTCGGCACGGTTTCCGTGGATTTCAATGCCAACGGCACCCAGGCCTGTGACAGAAATGCACTCGTGCCCAGTTCCATGGGCATCACACCAACGACCACATACTTCTCGCCATCGATCGTCACCGTTTTTCCGATGATGTTTCGATCAGCCGCGAAGCGTCGCTGCCAAAGACCATAGCTCAACACCACGACTCGGTCGCGCCCTGCCTGCTCCTCTCCCGGCAGAAAGCCCCGGCCTAACGTCAGCCGCACGCCCAGCACATCGAAATAGCTGGCGGACACGCGCATCCCCTCTGACCGCTCCGGTTCGCCATTGCCCGTCAACGTGAAATCCCAGTAAGGCTCCGCCGCCGCCAAATCCGTGAAGGCATGACTCCCCGCCCGCCATGCCTGGTAGTCCACCGCCGATACCCGTTCCCGGTCGAGCGCCCTCGCCGCGTGGGTCGAGACCACCATAACTACGCGATCGGGGTCCGGCAAGGGTGGCGGATTCAGCAGCCAGCCGCTGATCACGCTGAAGATCGTCGTGTTCACGGCAATCCCCAACGCCAGCGTCAGCACCGCCACCGTTGCGAACCCCGGGTTCTTGCGCAGCATGCGCGCGCCGTAGCGAATATCCTGCACCAGCGTTTCCAGCCACACCCAAGTCCAAAGATCGCGGCTCCGTTCGCGCAGCAGTAGCGTGTTCCCAAACTCCCGCTGTGCACGGTAGCGCGCCTCGTCCGGCGCAGCGCCCGTCTCCATCAGATTCGCCGTCTTCCGCTCCACGTGCTGCCGGATCTCTTCCGCGAGATCGCGGTCGAATCGCTCGCGCCGGAAAAAGAAACACAACTTACGCCAGAGCCTATTCATAGCGAAGCGCCTCCATAGGATCAATGCGCGTAGCGCGGCGGGCAGGAATATAGCTCGCCATTGCTGACACGGCTAGTCCGAAGATCGCCACCGCGGCATACGTTGCCGCGTCCGCCGGCGTGACGCCGAAAAGCAAATGCGAGATCAACCGAGTCAACGCCAGTGCGGCTGCTAATCCCACACCGATTCCCACCGCAGAGATCCACAGGCCACACATGACCACTGCTCGCAGAATATCGGAGCCGCGGGCGCCGAGCGCCATTCTCACGCCGATCTCCTGCGTCCGGAACGAAACGAGGTAGGAAAGCACGCCGTAGATCCCAAGCGAAGCCAGAGCCAGCGCTACGGCGGCGAAGGCTCCCAACAGCAACATCTGCAAGCGCCGCTGGCCGACTTCCCGATCCAGTACCTGTTCCATGCTGGCGACGTCGATGACCGGTTGGTCGCGGTCTACGGTCCAGATTTCGCGCCGCACAGCCGCGGCAATCGTCAGCGGATCGCCTACGGTGCGGATCAGCAACCCCGAGGCCAGATTGCCCTCTTGCTGGTAGGGACGGTACATCTCCGGTTGTGACGCCGTATCCAAACCCACCTGATGTATGTCGCCGACTACCCCCACCACCGTGATCCACGGGCCGTCCTGCTCATTTTTGAAGCGTTTCCCGATGGCTTCCTGGCCCGCCCAGAACCTGCGCGCCATGGTCTCATTGACCAGGGCCACCTGCGGCGCCGTGGCAGTGTCACGCTCATCAAGGTAGCGCCCGCGGCGCAGCGGCGCTCCGAGCGTCTGGAGGTACCGCGGCGTCACCAGGCGGAAACGGGTCTCGCCCCAATTTCCCGTGCCGCCCGCAGTTTCGGGAGCAATGCTGCTGATGTACCCCTTGAAGACCAGTGGAACGCCGGTTGTGTAGCCAGCCGAAATGACTCCCGGCAAAGCCTGGATACGCTCGATTACCTGCTCGTAAAAAGCGTTGCGCTTCGCTCGATCCCCATATTTCTGCCACGCTAGCGGCGTCGACAAAGTCAAGAGATTGCGAGTGCGAAAGCCAGGGTCGATGCCGCGCACGGCGGCAAAGGTTCGGATCATGAGCCCGGCGCCGATTAACAAAACGACGGCCAAGGCCACCTCGCTTGCCGCGAGAATGTCGCGCAACCGTGCGCGCTGCCCGCTCGATCCGCGCGTTCCAGCCTTCTTGAGCGCGTAATTCAGATCGGGACGAGCCGACTCCAGCGCGGGCGCCAGCCCGAAAAGGAAAGCGGTTGCCGACGCCGCCATGAGCGTAAAGGCGAGCACGCGCCAATCCAGTTGAATGGCAGCGATTCCCGAGGCCGATTCCGGAATGAGCTTCTTTAGAAAACCGAAGCTTTGGGTCGCCAGAAGCAGACCGAGTCCACCGCCGATGCCTGACAACTGCAGGTTTTCCACCAGCAACTGGCGGACGATATTCCCGCGACCGGCCCCGAGCGCCATTCGAACCGCGAACTCGCGGCTCCGGTTGGCCGCGCGTGACAACAGCAGGTTGGCGACATTCGCGCATGCAATCAAAAGAATGAATCCCGCGGTGCCGAATAAGATGTAGTAGACTTCGCGCACTTCGCTGACGAAGTGTTCCCGCATGGGAGCGACAAAGGCGCCGACCTTGACGCTGTCGTTCGGATACTCGCGCGCGAGTTGCGCCGCAATGGCTTTGATATCCTGGTTCGCCCGTTCAACACTGACTCCCGGCCTGAGCCGCGCCGCCACAAGAAAATCATGCCGGCCGCGGTTGGCATAATCGCGGGCGCTATAGGCAGCCCCAGCGTTGGTCCAAAGCGCCGTGAGCGCGTCGGGAAAGCGAAAGTTCGCGGGCATGACGCCGGCGATGGTGTAGCGCTCGTTGTCCAGAATCATGGTGCGGCCCACCACATCGCGATCGCCGCCGAAGCGCTGCTGCCACAACGAGTGGCTCAAGAGTACCGACTTTGCTGCTCCGGGTTGGTCATCCTGCCCGGTGAATGCGCGGCCCAACAACGGCTGCACGCCCAGCGCATGCAGGAAACCGGCCATGATGATCGCACCATTGACCTGCTCGGGGGTGCCGTCGCCGGTCAATTGATAGGACGAGTTGTCGAGCGTTCCCATGTCCTGAAACACGCGGTTCCGCGCGCGCCACTCCATGAAGTTGCCCATGGAAGCCGGACTGTCCCGCAGACCAAAAATAGACGTCTCTTCCCACACGAGCACCAGCCGCTCGGGGTCGGGAAACGGCAGGGGCGGCAGCAACACCCCATTCATCAGGCTGAAGATGGCCGTGTTGGCGCCGATGCCCAGCGCTAATGCCACGACGGCGACCGTTGTGAATCCCGGATTCTTTCGCAGTATGCGGAATCCGTATTTCACGTCCTGGATCAATGTTTCCATCCATCTCCATCCCCAGGTCTCACGGCTGATCTCACGCAGTAACAACGTGTTCCCGAATTGGCGCTGCGCCGCATAGCGCGCTTCCTCGGTCCCGCCGCCGGCCTGTGCTTTCAGGTCCAGGTGATGCTGCATCTCTTCCGCGAGTTCGCGGTCGAACCGGCGGCGCTGGAACAGAAACATTAGCTTTCGCCACAGCCGCATACGTTCCTCTTTACGCCGTTTGGATCACCCGCGAGATCGCGCGAATCACGCGCTGAAACTCGGAGAGCTCACGCTCTAGTTGCTTGCGTCCTGCCGCGGTCATCCGGTAGAATCGCGCCCGCCGGTTGTTCTCCGACTGGCCCCACTCCGCCGAAACCCAACCCTGAATCAGCAGGCGCTGCAACGCCGGATAGAGCGAGCCTTCTTCCACCTCCAGCACGTCCTCCGACATTTGATGAATGTGTTCAGCGATCCCGTAGCCATGCATCGGCCCTCGCGAAAGCGACTTCAGGATCAGCATGTCAAGTGTCCCGGGCGGGATCTCGGTCCGGCGAGAATCTCGTATTCCCATAGTTTATCTATGGAAGAAGTCTAGACCGATCCCACGCCGATGTCAATGGTTTCTGAATGGGGCAGGTGCCAAGTGTGGAGGGCTAGCGCAGGAAAACCTCGGTCCCGTGCTGCAAGGCGGCGGCGCCAGCGGCACCGGTGAGCGCGGGAACGAAAGCGGGAATGGCACCGCGCCGCTTCCATTCGCCGTGGACAGCGTGGAATCCAAGATAGACAAACGTGCCGCCGGCAATGCCGAGGGGATAGCCGATCCAGGCTTGGCCCAGGACCGGGGCGAGACCGAGCACGGCGGCGCCACCGAGGAGCGTGCAACCTTCGCACAACACGCACCAAAAGAAAGCCGGCCAGCGCGAAGCGACGGCGGCGCGCAGGATGGCGCCCAACGCGATGCCCTCCGGAATCTTGTGCAGCACCATCGCCAGGGGCAGAGCCAGGCGCACGCCCGCCGGAGCCGCGGCTTGCGCCGTCACGATACTCCAGCCATCGAGCGTGCTGTGGATGACGGCGGCGATCACCAGCGGCGCCGCGAAACCGTGCAAGGCGGTGCCGCAAGCGTTGTGGTCATGGTCATGCGCACAGGAAGGGCACACGGGAAATAGGTATCGGTTGATGACGCGCAAGATCAGATATCCGGCCGCGATGAGCAGCAGGCCGCGCGCCAGGCCAATCTCCTCAGTCAGCTCGGGCAGAAGACCGAAGAGCGCGATGCCCATCAGCAGGCCACCCGCGAACGGCACCATCAGGCGCGTTCCGTGGCCGGCACCCTTGAGGGAGATCCCGAGAAGGACACCCGCGATGGCAGCCGCCGTGGCCACGAGCGCGACACCCATCGACCCAAATGTAAAGAAAACCTGCAGGATTCCAATGTAGCGTTTTTGCAGCGGCGGCTACAACTGCGGGCCAGAAGCCGAGCCCCGCGAACACACGGGAATATAGTCAATCGATGCGGAGGGCCTTGTTGTTGCCCACGCGGATGATTTGGCCCTTAAACTTCAGTTTGCCGTTGACGATGCCGTCGAACGAACGGTGGAGGGGATGGTCGAATAGGAGCAAGACGCCGCCGCGGTAGTCGAGAAGCTGAAGCAATCGGGAGTGGACTACCGGCTCGGCGAGAACGGTTCGACGGTGCTGGTCTCCGCGGCCAAGGCGGCCGAGTCGCGCCTGGCCCTGGCGGCGGCCGGGCTGCCCAAGAGCGGGCGCATCGGCTTCGAGCTGTTTGACAAGAACAACCTGGGCGCCACCGAATTCAGCGAGCACATCAACTATCATCGCGCGCTCGAGGGTGAACTCGAACGCTCGGTAACGTGCCTCGGCGAGGTCGAACAGGCACGCGTGCACCTCACCTTTCCGAAAGATTCCATCTACACCGAGGAGCGGCAGCCGGCGAAGGCCAGCGTGCTGGTGCGGCTCAAGCCTTGATCACACCTGGCTGCGGCCAATGTGACCGCCATCAGCTACCTGGTGGCAAGCGCCGTCGAGGGCCTCGCACCCGAGGCCGTTTCGGTGGTGGATATGCGAGGCAATCTGCTCAACCGGCCGCGCAAAGCGCAGCCCGGAGACGGATCCGAGCCTTCCGAGGGTTTACTGGATTTCCGGCAAGGCGTAGAGCGCGACTTGCTGAACAAGGTCAATGCCACATTGGAGCCTCTCTTGGGAACCGACAAGTTCCGGGCGGGTGTGTCGGTGGAATGCGATTTTTCGAGCGTGGAGCAGAGCGAGGAAATCTTTGACCCTACCCGGTCGGTGATGGTCAGTTCGCAGAAAACCGAAGACGTCAGCGGAGGCACGGGCGCCTCCGGCGTTCCCGGCACCGCGTCCAACCTTCCCCGGACCACCTCACGGCCGGGCACGATGCTGGCCGGGGTTTCCAGGCGAACCGAGAATATCGCCTACCAGACGACGCGCACAGTGCGCCGCACGCGCGTGCCGCAGGGCATCGTGAAACGCATCTCTCTCGCCGTGCTCGTGGATCAGGCGGTGCGCTGGGAAGGTACGGGGAAGCAACGCAAGCGGGTGCTGGTCCCGCCCGCTCCCGAGACTTTGAAAGCCATTCGCGACCTCGTCGCGGGTGTCGCCGGCCTGACCCCCGACCGCGGCGATCAGCTCACCGTGGAAGCTCTGCCGTTTGAATCCACGCTGCACCCGGAAGGCGAGGAGGATACGGGGGAACCGTCCACCACGGCGCCGCCCGGGCGCCCCCGCCTCGCTGGCTGGAGCTGCTGCACGATCCGAAAATCGCCGCCGGAGCCATCGGGGGCGCGGCCCTGATCGTCTCCCTGGTAGTATTCTTGTGGCTGCGGGGCCGCAAGCGGAGGGCCCAGGCCACCACATCTCCCGCGCTGGCATCCGCCGATGTGGCCGCCATCGGTGCTTCGCTCGACGAGCAGATTCAAGCCCGCCTCACGGAGCAGGCCGAACTGGAACACAAAATGGAGCAGGAGGCACTCAGTTCCATAAAGCTGCCGAAAGTCACCACCAAGAAGACCGAGGTGCTCCTGAAACAGGCCAAGGAGCTTAGCAAGAAGGACGCCAGCATTGGGGCACATGTCTTGCGGAACTGGGTGGGAGAAATTCCGCGGAAGCTGGAGTACTGATCTGTGATGGAAGGAACACATGCCGGTACGCGCTTGGCCATGGCGCAACGTGAGATCGGACTGGCGGCGGGCGAGCCGCCCAGCCAGAAGGGCTACACACCTTCTGTGTTTCACCTGCTGCCCAAAGTCTTCGAGCGCGCGGGGAACTTTCCGCACGGCTCCATCATGGGGTTCTTCACGGTGCTGGTGGAAGGCGACGATTTCAATGAACCGATTTGTGATGCGGTTCGCGGCATCCTGGACGGGCACATCGTGCTGTCGCGCCGGCTCGGGGATGCGGGGCACTATCCGGCGATCGACATCCTGCAATCGGTCAGCCGGCTGACGTCGCGTGTGGCCAGCCGCGAGCAGCAGGAGTCGGCGCGCAAGGTTCGCGAGGCTCTGGCCACTTATCAGCAGGCCGAAGATCTGATCCAACTGGGCGCGTACGTGGCGGGAACCAATCCGCGCCTCGACGCCAGCATCCGGGTGCGCGACGACCTGGTGGATTTCTGCGGCAGGATGCTCACGTTCGCGTGCCCCGCGAGGACACCGTGGCCCATCTGAATGCACTGGCCGCGGCGCTGGCCTGACGCACGATTCAGACTTTTCGATTCCCACTGGAACGAGTCCTGAACTGGCGGCGCACGGCCTTCGCGGCCGAAGAGGCGCGCCTCGGGCCGCTCTTGGCAGAGCAGAAATGCCTGGACGCGGCGCGCGAGGAGAAGCACATCCCCGTGCTGATGATCAGCACCGAGGGGAGCCAGACCAAGGTCATGGAAGCAGTCCAACTGGGCGCGCAAGGCTTCGTACGCAAACCGTTCACCGCGGATCAGATCAAGGAAAAGCTGGCAGGCATCCTTTAATAGTGCCGGCACACGCATCAGGAGAGGCCATGCCACAAGAGCTGGATCAAGGAAAAGTCGTTGGGGCAATCCGGGAGGCCACCCAAGAAGTCTTTTCCACCATGCTGGGCCTCGAACTGGCGGCCCAGGAAGCCTACCGGCAACCTTGCAAGCCGGAACCGACCAACGGTGTCGTCGCTCTGATTGGTCTGACCGGAAAATGGATGGGCACCGGCAGCATCGCGTGCTCGGCGGAGTTCGCCTGCAAAATCTCCGAGAAACTGCTCATGGCGGAGTTTCGCGCGGTCGATCCGGAGGTTCTCGACGCTATGGGCGAGATCACCAATATGATCATCGGCAGCTTCAAGAATGCTCTTGAAGCGGAGGCCGGGCCCATGGGGATGAGCATACCGGTGGTCGTTTTTGGCCACAATTTCGTGGCAGGCAGCACGCACACGGTGGATTGGGTGGTCGTCCCCTTCACCGGTGACGGCGGGCGGATGGAAGTCAAAGCCTGTCTTTCGCCCCAGCCGGAGCAGCCTTGCCGCCGCCGGTCCGCAGGCAGTCCCTAGGAGCGGCCCGCCAGATACCGGGAGAAACCATGCCAGAAGAATTAGCGCAAGAGAAAATAGTTGCCGCCATTCGCGCCGCCGCCGAGGAGGTCTTTTCGATGATGCTGGGCCTCGATCTAGTCGCCCAGGAAGCCAACCGGCAGCCCAATAAGCCGGAGCCGGCCAACGGAATGGTCGCTCTGATCGGACTTACGGGAAAATGGATGGGGACGGGGTGTGTCCTGTGCTCGGCCGATTTCGCGCGTAAAATTTCCGGGCAATTGCTCTCGTCGAAATATGCCTCTGTCGACCCGGAAGTTCTGGATGCCGTTGGAGAGATTGCCAATATGATCATTGGCAGCTTCAAGATCGCCCTGGAGCCTGAGGTGGGTCCACTCGACATGAGCATCCCCGTCGTCGTCTTCGGCCACAACTTCACGGCATCCAGCATCCACCGAGCGGACTGGATCGTCGTCCCCTTCTTGTGCGGGGGGGAACGGCTGGTGGTGAAGGCCTGCCTGTCGCAGCAGCAGGAGCAGCACTACCGCCGCGCGAGCGACACCCAAACGCCGCTTTCGCAAGTGGTTCTCTGACCCCGATTGCAGAGCCGAACCTGGTTGTCGAACCTGGTTTGAGCATCTTCCTACCACTCTGGTATAATGCGCTCAGATGGTAGGTAATTCCGTCCGCAACTGCGGGCCGCTTCGCTCATCCCTCTTCGCCCTCCTAAAGCCATCGGTGTTGCGCGCAATTACGAAGCTGTTTTCCACGTGCGCGGCTATCCATGAATAATCGGAGGTATCCAGATACCCGCTAAATGAAAGTGAGCGTACCCATCGTCCGTGGAATAGAAAGCCTGTTCGGAACCCGTGACGAGAACATTCGCCTTTTTGAGTCTGGACTGCAAGTCAGTACACAGCTGATTGATAGCTCGCTAGAAATCGAAGGCGAGCCGGCCAACGTCTTGCGCGCCGAGAACATCCTGGAAGACTACGTCGCGTTGGTGCGCGAAGGGCATGTTTTCAACAACGGCGATCTGAACGGTTATCTTCGCGTCTGCACGGAAGATCCCGAAGTCAGCTTGCGCGCCCTGGTATCCAGCGGGCGACAGAGGAATTTCGGAAAAAAACTGCTGGCGCCCAAAACCGTGAATCAGCGGCGCTACATGGAAGCCATCGAGCGCAACGACCTGGTTTTCGGCGTGGGACCGGCGGGCACCGGGAAAACCTATTTGGCGGTCGCCATGGCCGTCTCGGCTCTCATGGCCAAGCGCGTCATGCGCATCATCCTGACGCGTCCAGCGGTTGAGGCGGGCGAAAGGCTGGGTTTTCTCCCCGGCACTTTGCAGGAAAAAGTCGACCCTTATCTGCGGCCTCTGTATGACGCCCTCTACGACATGCTGGAAGCCGACAAGGTGGAAAAGTTACTGGAGCGCTCGGTGATTGAAGTGGCACCGATTGCGTTCATGCGCGGCCGCACGTTGAACGATAGTTTTATTATTCTCGACGAAGCGCAAAACTCGACCGCCGAGCAGATGAAGATGGTGCTCACCCGCCAGGGATTCAACTCGAAGATGGTGGTGAACGGTGACGTCACGCAGATCGATCTGCCGGCCGGCAAACGCAGCGGGCTGCTGGATGCGCTCGATGTACTCAAAGGCGTGACCGGCATCAGCTTCGTCAGCTTTGACGAACGGGACGTGGTGCGGCACAGCCTGGTGCAGCGCATCGTAAAAGCTTACGAAAAATACAATGAGCTGGTGGGCGCGGGGCGGCAGTTGACGCTCCGCCTCTCGAGCGATGTGCCGGAGGCTCCCGTGGAACCGGTATCCGATACCGGGAGCGCTCCTGAGCCGCCCAGCGCCTGAGGGCGTTTCCATGCCTGATTCTGAACCTCTGGTTCTATTCCGTCGCGCTCCGTCGGGGTTGCGCCGCGGTGCCCTTGAGGAGTTCGCCGCAGGACTGCGCGATCGCGTCACTCGCGGCCGCGGATTCCTCTGCCTGCTCACGGACAATGCTGAACTGCGGCGCCTCAATCGCCAGTTTCTAGGAAAGAACTACGCGACCGATGTGCTTTCATTTCCGGCCGAAGCTGGCAGCAGCGACTTGGGCGAGCTGGCCATATCCGGCGAGCGGGCAGCAGCGCAAGCGCGTGAGTTCGGCCATTCCGCCGAGGACGAAATCCGCATCCTGATGCTGCACGGTGTGCTGCATCTGATGGGCATGGATCATGAGCGGGATCGCGGCGCGATGGCGCGCGCCGAGGCCGCCTGGCGAAAAAAACTCGGGTTGCCCGCCGGACTTATCGAACGGGTGAGCGTATGACCTTTGCGCTATTGGCGCTCACCGTGCTCACAGCCGCTCTGTTGGCAGCCGCGAGTTCGGTGCAGTTGCTCTATCTGGAAAGCTTGCGTTTGCGCACGCGCGACCTGCCCGCGCTGGCGTTCTTCAAAAACTCGGTGGAAGAACAGATAGGGCTCGAAACCGACCAGGGGGCACTTTCTTTTTCCCTGATAAAGCACGCGACACTGGCGGTGCTAGGAGTGTTCGTGCTGGCGGACTTCCTCACCGGAACCTTCCTCACCGGGTTGTCTCTTCTGGAAGCCTGCGGCCTGGCGCTCCTGCTCATGCTAGTAGCCGGCTATGCCATTCCTCAAATCCTCTATCGCCGCTCCAGCGGCAACTGGCTCGCGCCGCTGGTCCCGTTCTTCCGCCTGCTGGCTATGGCGGTGAAGCCCGCGGCAGCAACGTTTACCTTCTTTTATTCCTTGATCGAGGTGGCGGACGAAAATAGCGGAGCCGAGGAGCCAGCTACTCCGGCCGAGAATATCGAGGCTCTGATCGATGCCGGCGCCGAAGAGGGTCTCATTGAGGAAGAGGACCGCAAACTGATTCAGTCGGTGGTGGAATTCGGCGACAAGGTAGTGCGTGAGGTGATGACGCCGCGCCCCAACATCGTCGCCATCTCGGCGGAAGCCACGCTCGAACAGCTCCGCCAGCTCGTCATCAATGAACAGTATTCGCGTATCCCGATCTATGAAGGTTCGATTGACCAGATCATCGGGTTCATTCACGTCCGTGACATATTCGAACTGGAGGAAGACGAGCGCGCGCGCCGCAGCGTGCGCGAGCTGATTCGCCCCATCCGTTTCGTGCCTGAAAGCAAGCCGGTGCACGATCTGATGCGCGAAATGCAGCAGGATGGCGCGCACATGGTGATCGTCGTGGATGAGTACGGCAACACCGCCGGCCTCGCCACAATGGAGGATCTGGTCGAGGTGATCCTGGGAGAGATTCGCGACGAGCACGAACCGGATTCCGACGTAATCGAGGACGGCGAGGGCGGGTACATCGTCTCGGGCAACTTCGACCTGGCGCGCCTGGAGGACATGCTCGAGTTCCATCCGCAGGAGGAGATTGATTCCACGACCGTGGGAGGACTGGTGACCGAATGGCTGGGCCGCGTGCCGCGGGCCGGCGAATCAGTGGAACGCGACGGCATTCACATCGACGTTCTGGCGAGCGACGAACTGCGTGTAGAACAGGTTCGGGCACGCAGATCACACGCAGTGGCACACGAGGGCAGTGGCTCAACACATTGAACATGGCGCTCCTCCCGGGTTCCGCTCGGGGTTCGTCTCCATTCTCGGCCGGCCCAATGCCGGCAAATCAACGTTGCTGAACGCGCTCGTAGGGTCGAAAATTGCCATCGTCGCCGATAAGCCCCAGACCACCCGCACGGCCATACAGGGTGTCGTCACGACCGATCGTGCGCAGATCGTGTTCGCCGACACGCCGGGGATTCACCGGGCCGACTCCTCGATCAATAAGCGGATGATGGAGACAGTGCGCGCCGCGCTGAACGACCGCGACGTGCTGCTATTCGTAGCCGATGCCTCGCTCGGCGTCACCGCGAAAGACGCCGAGGCTGTGGACTTGCTGAAGAAGACGCAAGCTCCCTCCATCCTGGTGCTCAGCAAGATCGATCTGGTGAAAGACAAAGCCAGCCTGCTAGAGCGGATCGAGCGATACCGTGCGATGCACGATTTTGCCGAATACGTTCCGGTGTCGGCGGCTACGGGCGAAAATCTGGAAGAGCTGCGCAACGTGTTGGTGGCGCGGTTGCCTGAAGGTCCCATCTATTTCCCCGCCGATCACGTCACCGACCAGCCGGAGCGCTTTCTGGCGGCTGAACTGGTCCGGGAGCAGATCCTGGGCCAGACGCGCCAAGAAGTGCCGCACGCCGTCGCGGTGCTAGTCGATAAATGGGAAGAGACTCCCAGGCTCGTTCGTATCTTCGCGACCATCTATGTGGAGAAGGAAGGGCAGAAGGGGATCATCATCGGTGCAGGCGGCGCCAAGCTCAAGCAGATTGGAACGCTGGCGCGTGAGCAGATGGAGCGCTTCTTCGGGAAAAAAATCTTTCTCGACCTGCATGTGAAGGTGCATCCGGAGTGGCGCGAAAAGCCTGCCTTTCTCGATGCGCTCGACTGGCGTACAATGGCCGGTAAAGATGAAGTCTAACTACTTGCTCCATTCCGTTCTCCTGACGGCATTGCTCCCCATGGGGATGCCGGCGCAGGTTCATGCCAGCCCGCGCCAGGAGCTGGGATTCGCCGACAAGCAAATCTCCGACGATCTACTTTACGACAACGTGAAACGGCGCCTGGCGGAAAGCCCTGATGTCAAAGGCGGCGGCCTGGATATCGATGTGAAAGATGGCGTCGTCACATTGCGCGGAAAGCTCGAGACGCAACGGCAGATCGATAAGGCGACAAAGCTCGCGAAGAAAGTGACCGGCGTAAAGAAAGTCGTCAACGAGATCCACCTTCCCACCAAGCAGTAGATGCGGATCACGCGGCGGCAGTTCGGCGTGTCGGCGATGGGCTCGTTGAGCCAGTTCGCGCGGGCACAGGAGGAGCCGGTCCTGCAGGTCGAGCGCGTGGCCACCGGGTTTCGTTTCACCGAGGGTCCCGCGTGGTCGCGTGAGGGCTTTCTCTTGTTCAGCGACATACCCAGCAACCGGATCATGAAATATGTGCCTGGAGAGCAGCCCGTGGTGTTCCGTGAGAACGCGAACGGAGCAACCGGTAACGCTTTTGACGCTCAAGGCCGCTTCTGCACTTGTGAGAGCCACACTCGCCGCGTGGTGCGATCGGACAGAAAAGGCGAAATCCAGGTGCTGGCGGACAAGTGGGAGGGGAAGCGGCTTAACGCGCCGAATGACATAGTGGTGCGCAAGGACGGCCACGTGTATTTCACCGATCCAGCCTTCGGCAGCCAGGCCGACACGCGAGAATTGGACTTCTATGGCGTGTTTCATATCTCGCCGAAGGGCGAATTGCGTCTGATCGCGAAGCCTGCCGGGAGGCCTAACGGAATTGCTCTGTCTCCCAATGGCCGCGTGCTCTACGTGACTAATGCCGACGAGCACAATGTGCGTGCGTACGATGTGGACCACGATGGCGACGCAGCCAACGAGCGGGTCGTGATTTCGGGAATGGACGGAGTGCCTGGCGGCATCCGCGCAGATGACAAGGGGAACCTCTACGTCGCGACGGATCGCATCAGCGTTTACGATACACAAAACAAACTGATCGACAACCTCGGCACCCCTGAAAAACCATCGAACTGCGCGTTCGGAGACGCCGACTTGCAGACTTTGTACATCACCGCTCGAACTTCGCTCTACCGGGCGCGGCGCCGCGTGAAAGGGGCGTTGCAGTATTAGGCGGGCTACCCGAGGCCGGCGCCGGTATCCGCCGCGCCCGATTCTGGGTGTAGGCGCCGTGATCCTGCATCGCAATCGCGTGTTGCTGGTGGAGCGCGCAAAACCGCCACTGGAGGGCTACTGGTCGCTGCCCGGAGGCGTGCTCGAAACCGGTGAGCTTCTCGATCAAGGCGTGTGCCGGGAAGTTCGGGAAGAGACTGGACTCGTCGTGAAGCCTCTGCGCATCATCGAGATCTTTGAGCGCATCCTGCGCGATGCCGGCGGCAGGGTCGAGTACCACTACGTGCTGATCGATTACTTGTGCCGCGTCACAGGCGGACTGTTGAAAGCGGCTGACGACGTGAGCCGCGCGGAATGGGTATCGCGGCAGTCGCTCGGCCGGTACAAAATCACGGAAGGAACGCGGCCGGTGATCGAGAAGGCGTTTCGCAAATCATGAGTATGCGGGCCACCAGCGCGAGCGTACTGGAATTCGAATCACTGCGCGAGCTTGTGGGGCGTTATATATCGAGCCCGCTAGGCCGCGCCGAGTTGGAAAAGGTTCAGCCCCACACGGACCGCGAGCGGCTCGATGCCGAGCTGGCTGAGGCCGAGGAAGCCACCCAATACCTGCGGGCGGCATCGAAGCCGCAGCCGGCGGCGCGCGGCGCGGCCATCCGCCTCAACTTCAGTTCCATTCCCGATCTGACCGGTACCGTACACAAACTGCGTATCGAAGGCGCCACGCTGGAGCCGAAAGAGATCTCCGACGTGCTCGCATTTCTCGACCGCGCGGCGGATGCGCGCTCCATACTCCAGAGCGTCACCGAGCGGTTCCCGCGCCTCGGACGGCGCGCCGGGTCCATCGGCGAATTCCGCGCCCTACTCAATGATTTGTCTGGGAAGATTGAACCCGACGGCACCATCCCAGACCACGCCAGCGTGGCGCTCGGCCGTTTGCGACGCGATATCGAAAGGCAAAAGAAGTCCGTCCAGGATTCGCTCGAGCGCTTTCTCCGGGCTCACCACGAGGAAGGCGTCTTGCAGGAAGAGTTTGTGACTATTCGCAACGAGCGCTTCGTGGTTCCGGTGATCGCCGGACAACGGCGCAAGATCGACGGTGTGATCCACGGCGCCAGTTCGAGTGGCCACACCCTGTTCGTCGAGCCGCTCGAGACCATCGACTTGAACAACGAACTCGTGCGCCTCTCCGAGGAGGAACTGCGAGAGGTCCACCGCATCCTGCGTGAGCTCACCGAACGCTTGCGTGGATATGCCGACTCGATCCTGAGTACGCTCCAGACCATGGGCGAGCTGGAGTTAATTTTCGCCAAAGCACGTTTCGCAACCGAGTTCGACTGCGTGCGGCCCCGGTTCAGTCCGGATAGTGCGCGGCGGATGGTGTTGAAAGAGGCGCGGCACCCGTTGCTCGATGACGTTCTGCACCGGCAAGCGAAACGCGCGGTACCCATCAGTCTGCAACTCGACGCGGCATGCCGCACGCTGCTGATCAGCGGACCGAATACCGGCGGCAAGACCGTTGCGCTGAAGACCGCGGGTCTGTTGACGCTCATGGCGCAGGCCGGGCTGCCCGTGCCGTGCACAGAAGCCGAGTTTCCGATTTTCGAGCAGGTGCTCGCGGACATCGGCGATTACCAGTCCATCGAGCAGAGTCTCAGCACATTTTCCGCGCACATCTCGCACATCCGCGAGATGATTCTCGACGTTACCCCGGACTCGCTGGTCCTGCTGGATGAAATCGGCTCGGCCACCGACCCTGAGGAAGGCGGCGCACTGGGCATAGCAGTGGTGGAGCATTTCCGGGCGTCCGGCGCCTTTACGCTAGCATCGACGCATCTGGTAGCGCTCAAGATCTACGGGGCGAATACGGAAGGCGTGCTCAACGCCTCCATGGGTTTCAATGAAGACACATTGGAGCCGACCTACGAGCTGCGCGTAGGCTTGCCAGGGAAATCGGCGGGGCTGGATATTGCGGCGCGGCTGGGGATGCCCGAATCCGTGATGCGGCGCGCACGGGAATCCATGAGCGACCGCGAACGTGATATTGCGCGGTTCCTGGGCGAACTGCACCGGCGCGTGGAGGAGGCTACGGCCCGCGAGCGCCGCCTTGCCGAAATGCAAGCGGAGCTGGCGGCACGCAGCAAGGAACTGGCAAACGAATGGGAGAAACGCGAGTCGGCCAAACTGAAAGAGCTGGAGCGGCGGTGCGAAATCGTACTGGCGAGTTTCGAGTCGAAGGCACAGGAAACTATCGGCCGCCTTTCGCAAACGGCGGAGCGCAGGAAAGCCGCGGAACTAGCGCAACGCGGTGTCGCGAAGGCCAAGCGCGAACTGCGCGAGGAATTTCAAACCACTGTGCTCGCCACGCAGGATGACGCCCGCCAAGGTGAGTTGGGGCGGCGGCCAAAAATCGAAGAAGGGGCACGCGTGCGGCTACAGGGGATTCGTGAGCCGGCGCGCGTGCGGCGCGTCCTGGGACCGGAGCACATCGAAGTCGAAGCCGGCTTCATGAAAATGCAGGTGCACATCGACGAGGTGCTGGAAGTTCTGCCTCCGGCCGACGCTGGCTCCAAGCTACCGAAGAACGTCAGCTTCCGGCCTGCACCGCAGTTGAATCCGCTGGTGCAGGAGATCAACGTGATCGGAGAGCACGCCGAGGAGGCCTCCGAGCGAGTGGAGAAGTTTCTCGATAACGCCGTCATGGCCACGGCGAGCCGCGTGCGCATCGTGCACGGCCATGGCATGGGCGTGCTGCGCAAGGCTATCTGGAAGCTGCTGGCTGCGAGTCCGCACGTGGAAAAATACTACGAAGCGCCTCAGCACGAGGGCGGAACCGGCGCCACCATCGTCGAGCTAAAGGGCTGAGAGAACTTCGGTGGCGTGACCTTCGGGCTTCACGCCGGTGAAGATCTTCTCGATCTTGCCATCCTCACCGATCACAAACGTGGTGCGCGCAATGCCGATCACCTTCTTGCCGTACATGTTCTTCTCTTTGAGCACGCCGTAGGCGTCGGCGACTTTCTTTTCGACATCGCACAGCAGCGTGAACGGCAACTCGTGTTTCTGTTTGAAGCGAGCCTGTGCCCGCGGCGTATCCGGCGAAATGCCTAACACCACAGCTTCCTTCTTGTTGAACTTCTTGATGGCGTCGCGGAAGTCGCACGATTCGATCGTGCAGCCCGGCGTATCGGCGCGTGGAAAGAAATAGAGCACGACCTTCCGGCCCTTGAGTTTGGAAAGCTGAAAGGGCTCGTCCGTGTCGGTCTGGAGCTTGATTTCGGGGGCTTTGTCGCCTTCTTTGAGCATGGACGTAAATTCTATCTCAATTTCTTTCGCAGTAATTCATTCACCGTCGCGGGATTTGCCTGCCCCCGCGAGGCCTTCATGACCTGTCCGACAAAGAATCCCAGCACTGTTGTCTTTCCGCCTCGATACTGCTCAAGCTGCTTGGGATTCGCCGCGATCACCTCATCCACGATCTTTTCCAGCGCCCCGGCGTCACTGATCTGCTTGAGCCCTTCCCGTTCTATGATGGCCGAAGGCTCCTCACCAGTGGCCACCATCTTGGCGAAGATCTCTTTCGCCAGCTTGCCGCTGACCTCGCCCTTGCCCTTTAGCGCGAGCAACTCGCCGAGATTCGAAGCGCTCACCGGAGACTCGGTGATCTCTCTACCTTGAGCCTTCAACGCCCCAGCCAGATCACCCATCACCCAGTTCGCCGCTTCCTTCGGATCCCCAGAAACCTTGACCACGCCTTCAAAATATTCGCTCACCGCGCGTGAGGCCGTCAGCCAATTGGCGTCATACTCCGTCAGCTTGTATTCCGTTGTGAATCGCTCGCGCTTCTTGGCCGGCAGCTCTGGCATCGTCGAGCGCACACGTTCGCGCCACGCATCGCTGATGCGCAATGGAACCAGATCCGGCTCGGGAAAATACCGGTAATCATGCGCGGACTCCTTGCTGCGCATGCTGATCGTCTCGCCGGTCGCAACATCGTATAACCGCGTCTCCTGGATGATGCGTCCTCCCGCCTCGATCACCGCCACCTGACGGCCAATCTCGTAATCCAGCGCCATCTTCAAAAACCGGAATGAGTTCAGATTCTTGACCTCGGCCTTGGTCCCGAGTTTGTTCGCGCCCTTCAGCCGCACCGAAACGTTGGCGTCACAGCGAAGCTGCCCCTTCTCCATATCGCAAGCCGAGACTTCGACAAACTGCATCATCTGCTTCAACTCAGTGAGAAAAGCGTAGGCTTCGTCGGAGCTGCGCATGTCCGGCTCCGTCACAATCTCGACTAGCGGCGTCCCGCAGCGATTGAGATCGACGTAGGAGTAGCGGTCGGAGTCGCGAAACCCTTCGTGAATGCTCTTGCCCGCGTCGTCTTCCATGTGAACCCGCGTGATGCCGATGCGCTTGCTCGCGCTTTCGACAGAAATGTCCACCCAGCCGTGCTCGGCAACCGGTTCGTCGTACTGAGAGATCTGATAGCCTTTCGGGAGATCCGGGTAGAAATAATTCTTGCGCGCAAAACGGGACACCGGCCGGATGGTGCAGTTGAGTGCCAGGCCGGCGCGCACGGCCATCTCGACGGCTTCGCGGCTCAGCACCGGCAAAGCGCCGGGTAAACCCAAGCACACCGGACAGACATTCGTATTGGGTGGCGCTCCAAAACTCGTGGGGCAGCCGCAGAAAATTTTGCTGGCCGTGGCAAGCTGCACGTGCACTTCCAGACCGATCACCGCTTCGTATTTGGAAATCACTTCGGGCGAAGCGAGTTCCGCGACTGGAACAGACATTGCAACTATTATAGAAAAGCTGAACAGGCCGGTCGCGGAATTGTATACTGGATTTTCAAGCCTTGCATTGTGAAGTCTCACCGGGAGCGTTTGCTCAGGTGCCGCATCTCGCAAAATTGATATGAGCTCTATCGCAATCGATAGCCATCTACAGAAGGCGGTCCGTTTTTATCAAGCATCCATCGGCAAGAAAGCCGTCATGGCCATCACGGCCGTCGTGCTGTTCGGCTATGTGCTTGGGCACCTGGCCGGTAACCTGCAGGTGTATGTGGGCGCCGAGCAGATGGACCGCTACGCCGCATTTCTGCACTCCATGCCGGCGCTGCTCTGGGTCGTTCGGCTTTTTCTGCTGGTCTGCCTAGGCCTGCACATCACCGCGTCGATTCAGCTCACGCTCCTCAAACAGCAAGCCCGGCCGATTGGCTACGTGAAGAAAGAAGCGATCGGATCGAACCTGGCCTCCCGCTCGATGATCTGGAGCGGAGCCATGATCGCGGCATTTGTCATCTACCACCTGCTGGATCTCACAGCCGGAGTCGCGAGCACCGCACAGTACCAGGATTTGCACGCGTACGAGAATCTTGTCTACAGCTTCCGGCGCATTCCGGTTTCTATTTTCTACGTCATCGCCATGGTTCTGCTCGGCATGCATCTTTATCACGGAATTTGGAGCATGTTCCAGACCCTTGGTTTCAGCCACCCGCGCTACACACCGATATTGAAGCGCGCAGCCGCCTGGGTGGCAATTCTGATCACAGCCGGATTTATTTCCATTCCGGTCGCCGTGTTGACGGGCGTGGTGGGCTCAAATCTTTAATGGAACTCAACGCACAAGTCCCTTCGGGACCGATTGAACAAGCCTGGGACAAGGCCAAGTTCGACATGAAGCTGGTCAATCCGGCGAACAAGCGGAAGTACAACATCATCGTCGTGGGATCGGGTTTGGCCGGAGGGTCGGCGGCGGCCACTCTGGGCGAGTTGGGCTACAACGTCCAGTGCTTCTGCTTTCAGGACAGCCCGCGCCGCGCGCATTCCATCGCTGCCCAAGGCGGCATTAACGCCGCGAAGAACTACCAGAACGATGGCGACAGCATCTATCGCCTCTTCTACGACACCGTGAAGGGCGGTGATTTCCGCGCCCGCGAAGCCAACGTGTACCGTCTGGCGCAGATCAGCGTCAACATCATCGATCAGTGCGTGGCCCAGGGTGTTCCGTTTGCGCGGGAATACGGCGGCACGCTGGCCAACCGTTCCTTCGGCGGCGCGCAAGTGTCGCGCACCTTCTACGCGCGGGGGCAGACGGGCCAGCAGTTGCTGCTCGGCGCTTACCAGGCGCTCGAGCGGCAGGTCGCGGCTGGGAAAGTGAAGATGTTCTCTCGCACGGAGATGCTGAGCCTGGTGGTTGTAGATGGTAAGGCACGCGGCATCATCACACGCGATCTGATTTCGGGCGAAATCGAAGCGTATGCCGCGGACGCCGTGGTGCTCGCCACCGGCGGCTACGGCAACGTCTATTACCTTTCCACCAACGCGCGCGGATCGAACTGCACCGCCATTTGGCGCGCTTACAAACATGGTGCGGCGTTCGCTAATCCGTGCTTCACTCAGATCCATCCCACCTGCATTCCGGTTTCGGGCGACTACCAATCCAAGTTGACCCTCATGAGCGAATCCCTGCGCAACGACGGCCGCATCTGGGTGCCGCTCAAAGAAGGCGACAAGCGGCCGCCGGATCAAATTCCCGAAGCTGAGCGCGATTACTACCTGGAGCGCCGCTACCCGAGTTTCGGCAACCTGGTGCCGCGCGACGTAGCTTCGCGCAATGCCAAGGCTGTATGCGACGAAGGCCGCGGCGTGGGAGAAACAGGGCTGGGCGTCTATCTGGATTTTGCCGAGGCCATGACGCGGCTAGGCGTCGACGCCATTCGCGAACGCTACGGCAATCTGTTCGACATGTATGAGCGGATCACCGGCGAAGATCCGTACAAAGTTCCCATGCGCATCTACCCCGCGATCCACTACACCATGGGTGGGTTGTGGGTGGATTACCAACTGATGAGCACCATCCCCGGGCTGTTTGTGATCGGCGAAGCCAACTTCTCCGACCACGGAGCGAACCGCCTCGGCGCAAGCGCGCTCATGCAGGGCCTCGCGGACGGCTACTTCATTCTGCCGTATACAATCGGCAACTACCTGGCGAGCACGAAGCTCGAAAAGGTCCAGCCGGATTACGCCGAGTTCAAACAGGAACAGTCCGAGGTCTTCGCCATGACCAGCCGGCTTCTGGCGATCAAGGGCAAGCGTACCGTCAGCTCGTTCCATCGCGAACTCGGGAAGCTGATGTGGGAGCACTGCGGGATGTCGCGGGATGTTCGCGGCTTGGAGCTGGCTGCCGCCAAGATTCGCGAACTCGGTCAGGAATATTGGGGTAATGTCGATGTGCTCGGCAGCGCGCAGGAGTTCAATCAAGCTCTCGAATACGCGGGAAGGGTGGCGGATTTCTTCGAACTCGCGGAATTGATCTGCCTTGACGCGCAACATCGCAACGAGTCGTGCGGCGGGCATTTCCGGGAAGAATTCCAAACCCCCGATGGCGAGGCGCAGCGGGATGACGAACATTACTCCTACGCCGCGGCCTGGGAATTCCAGGGGCTCGGCCAGCCGCCGGCCTTGCACAAAGAGCCGCTGCAATTCGAGTACGTGCATCCCTCGCAACGGAGTTACAAATAGAAATGCGTCTCACGCTTCATGTTTGGCGCCAGAAGAACGCGAACGACAGCGGCCACATGGTCAAGTACGAAGCACAAAATGTGAATCCGGAAATGTCGTTTCTGGAAATGCTGGACGTGGTCAATGAAGAGTTGACGCTCAAGGGCGAAGATCCCATCGCCTTCGACAGCGATTGCCGCGAGGGCATTTGCGGCATGTGCGGTGTCATGATCAACGGCGTGGCCCACGGTCCTCGCCGCGGAACAACGGTGTGCCAGCTTCACATGCGCAAGTTCCACGACGGTGATGTGTTGTATCTCGAGCCATGGAGGTCGAGTGCGTTTCCTGTAATTAAAGATCTTGTCGTGGATCGCTCCGCTTTCGACCGCATCATCGCGGCCGGCGGTTACATTTCAGTTCCGGCCGGTAGCGCTCCCGATGGCAACGCCATCTTGGTGCCCAAACAGAACGCCGACATTTCCATGGACGCAGCCGCCTGCATCGGCTGCGGTGCGTGCGTAGCGGCGTGTCCCAACGCGTCTGCCTCGCTGTTTACCGCCGCAAAAATCACGCACCTCGGCGTACTCCCCCAGGGCCAGCCCGAGCGTCATGAGAGGGCTCTGCGCATGGTGGCCCAGGCCACCCTGGAAGGCTTCGGAAGTTGCACCAACATCGGCGAGTGCGAGGCGGTTTGCCCCAAAGAGATCAAGCTCGAGGTGATCGCGCGCATGAACCGCGATTTCCTCAAGGCGAGTTGCACCAGCCGCGGCGCTTCCGCCTCGAGCGGCGGCGGATAGGACGGCCATGGATTACCGCTACGAAGATATCGCCAAAATGATCGATCACTCGCTGCTGAATCCTACGCTCACAGCCAGTGATCTCGAACAGGGCATCCAGCTCGCCCTCGTCTACGATGTGGCGAGTGTTTGCATCCTTCCCTATTATTTGAAACGCTGCGCCGAGCGGCTGCGAGGCAGTACCGTGAAAGCCAGCACGACGATCGGTTTCCCACATGGCGGTCACACAACGGCGGTCAAGCTCGCAGAAGCTCGCCAGGCATTAGCCGACGGCGGCGAAGAGCTCGACATGGTGGTGAACATCAGCAAAGTGCTGAGCGGTGACTGGAGCTACGTGCGCGATGACATTCGCGCCGTCATCGACACCGCCCACGAGGTCGGCAAAAAGGTCAAAGTGATCTTCGAGAATTGCTATCTCGGTGACCCGCAGAAGATCCGCCTCTGCGAGATCTGCGGCGAATTGGATGCGGATTGGGTCAAGACCTCCACCGGCTACGGCACCGGCGGCGCCACCCTCGATGATCTCCAACTTATGCGCAAGCACGCCCCGCAGCGCGTGCAGGTGAAGGCCGCGGGTGGCGTTCGCGATCTCGACATGCTGTTGCGCGTGCGAGAGATCGGCGTCACGCGCGTGGGAGCCTCGCGCACCGCGCCCATGCTGGATGATTGCCGCCGCCGGCTGGGTCTCGACCCTATCCAGGCCGCAGCCAGCACCAGTCCCGCGGGATATTGACGCCGCGCTCTGTGGCATACTGATCCGGATGATGAAATTAGGTTTCGTCAGCGCCATTCTGCCGGATCTGACGCTCGCTCAAGTTGCCGAATTCGCCGCCGCGAATGGCTATCGCTGTGTCGAGGTCATGTGCTGGCCCAAAGGCAAAGCCGAACGCCGCTACGCCGGCGTCACCCACATTGATGTCACCGGGTTCACCAAAGACGATGCCGCTCGCGTCCGTGACCAGATGTCCTCGGCCGGCGTGGCCATCAGCGCCCTGGGCTACTATCCGAATCCGCTCGCACCCGACCCTGCCGAGGCCCGCGTTTACGTCGAACACATTCGCCATGTGATCCAGGCCGCGAAGCTGCTGGGCTTGAGCGTGGTCAACACCTTCGTCGGGCGCGACTGGACCAAGAGTGTCGACGACAATTGGCCGCGTTTCCTCGAAACCTGGCGGCCCTTGATCAAGTTCGCCGAAGACCATGGCGTCAACATCGGCATCGAGAACTGTCCCATGGCCTTCACGAAGGACGAGTGGCCCGGCGGCAAGAATCTCGCCACGTCGCCCAAGATCTGGCGGCGGATGTACGAGGATATTCCCAGTCCCAACTTCGGCTTGAATTTCGATCCCTCCCATTTCATCTGGCAGCGCATGAACTACCTGAAGCCTCTGCGCGAATTCCGCAGCCGGCTGTTTCACGTGCACGCCAAGGATGTGCGTCTCGATCCTGAACGTCTCAACGATGTCGGCATCATGGCCCATCCCAACGATTTCCACACGCCTAAAATCCCCGGCCTGGGCGACGTCAACTGGGGCCGTTTTTTCTCCGTCCTCACTGACACCGGCTACGATGGCGCCGTTTGCGTGGAAGTAGAGGACCGCGCGTTCGAAGGCTCGCTCGAAAAGCGCAAAGCCTCACTCATTCAGAGCGCACAGTATTTGAGACAGTACATCCCATGAGCCTGGCAAATTACCAAGAACTCGAACGGCGCCTCACGCAGCCACTGGGGCTCGCCCGCCGTCCCGTGGCCGTGGCGTTTCGTGAGAGCCCGCCTTCAGGCGTCGAAAAAATTTCTGGCACCGTGCCCTCCGGGTGCAGTTTCTGGCGCATCGCCGCCGAAGGCCGGACGTTCTACACCATTCCCAGCGATCACTACAACTGCCCCATCGGCAGTTACACCCACAGCATCGCTCTGCCGCCCGAACGCGCGCCCGAGCTCGACCAAGCCCTTGGCCTCATGGCCGGCGCCGGCTACATCAAAATGGAGGACATCCCCGGTGTCTTCCGCCTTCCCCAAACACCGTCCGTCATCATCTACGCACCGCTTGGTGACACACCCGTCGACCCTGATGTCGTCCTATTCTCCGGCCGGCCCGCTTCGGTAATGCTGCTCGAGGAGGCCGCCCTGCGCGCCGGCGTCGCCGCGCAGTTGCCCATGTTGAGCCGCCCCACCTGCATGGCCATCCCCGCCGCGCTCTCGCAAGGAACCGTGGCCAGCTCCGGCTGCATCGGCAATCGCATTTACACCGGCCTCGGTGACGACGAGATGTACGTCGCCGCGCCCGGACGTGATCTCGAGCGCATTGCCGCCGAGATCGCCACCATTGCCTCCGCCAACGCCCAGCTCGCCGAATATCACCGTGGCCGCCTTCAGACCCTAACTGCTTAGACCCTTAACTTGGACCACCGCGCCACCCCGCCGCGCCAGTGTTATACTCTTGCCACGACTTGTTAAGGTGACACCGGGTGCGCGTACTTTCTTACTTATCAAATCCATTCCCGCCCGGAGGTGGTGACTTGTGCTTGACCTCACAATTGTCCGTATTATCTTTATCTTCGTCATCAGTGCGTGCGCTTACTACTTCCAGCCTTTCCACTTGTCCCCGGTTGTTGCTGCGGCCGCCGGCTTTGTGGTGGGCGGAGCCATCATTCTGTTCGAACTCCGCGTCGAAAAGGTCAGCC
>Ga0326728_10008013_pt1 | contig 26597 bp, 25 predicted proteins | sample MB3enrmetagenome_FD_207602 | JGI IMG/M metagenome (GOLD analysis project Ga0326728, IMG submission 207602) | Lab enriched peat soil microbial communities from McLean, Ithaca, NY, United States - MB31MN | ecosystem: Environmental > Terrestrial > Soil > Wetlands > Peat | place: USA: New York...
ATTGCAGAAACAAGGCCGCCCTGATAGAGAGGGCCGATCATGCTCTTTGCGAGCTGATGGATAACCCCAAAAAAGTTGCCTCTGCGGCAACTCCTATCGTTACTTAATTATGCGGAGGGGTTTAGAACAGCGGCCGGCGCGAAAGACCGGGAAAGACAAGGCGCGGTGACGGGCATGGCCAGGTACGACTACGTCGATAGGAACCCTTTGGGCGGATGGATCATCGAGGTGCGCAGGGGGGCGTCCGTCAGGGGCAATATCAAGAAAAGCCGGGTGACGGGGAGGTATCAGTTCTACCGGGGGTCGCGCAACGCAATCCGGCCGCTGCTTGAGGAGTCCGATATAGAGACTCTCAAGGAGCAGATCGAGAAGCTCGACCTTTAGGGCGCACAGGCAGGCATCGGGGCGTGCCGCGACCTCGCGGCCTTTCTACTCTTCTTTTTCTTTCGACTGTCCTTTACGGTTCCGCATCTGCTCCGTCACGCGGGGGAAGGCGTTCTCGTTCGTGTGGGGGATGAAGAGGGCCGCAATGAACTCGTCCATAAAGCCGGGGTTGTTCGAGAGCTCTACGTTCGTCATCGTCCTTGCGATCCGCTCAGTTTGCTTCAGAAGGTCGCGGGAGAAAGAGAGGAGCCGCGCCCCCAGGAGGGAGCCGTTGCCGACGAAGAGGAACCTTTCGGGAGGCACGTCCGGCAGAAGGCCGATTGTCTGCGCCTTCTCAAGGTCCACCGAGCGGCCGAAGCCGCCCGCTATGATGACCGCCTCCACGTGGTCGAAGGAAAGGCCGACGCTGTCGAGGAGCGTCTTGCATCCCGCATAAATGGCGGCCTTCGCCCTTATAAAGTTGTCGAGATCGATTTCCGTGAGCACGATGTCCCTTCCGATGTGGCTCTCCGCCGCGTAGCTCAGCACGTACTCCCACCCGCTTTCGCCCTCCCGCACCCTCGGGGTGGGCAGGTCGCGGACGAACTTGCCGTTCTGGTCGATGGCGCCCGCCTCGAAAAGCTCGGCGACCGCGTCTATCAGGCCCGACCCGCAGATGCCCGCAGGTTGCGCCCTCCCCACGGTCAGGATCATCGGCTCGTACGTCGAGGGGTTGATCTTCACCTGCTCGATGGCCCCCTTGCCCGCCCTCATGCCGAACTTGATCCCGCCCCCTTCAAAGGCAGGCCCGGCCGAGCAGGAGGTGCAGGTCAGCCAATCCTTGTTGCCTACGACGATCTCGCCGTTCGTCCCTACGTCGATGAAAAGGGTGACCTCTTCGCGCTGGAAGATGCCGGAGCCGAGCACGCCGGCAACGATGTCCCCGCCGACGTACGAGGCAACGCAGGGGAATATATACGTGAATACGTGGTCCCTGACGTTCAGGCCGATGTTGATCGCCCTGACCGGAGGGATGAAATTGGCCGTCGGCGTGTAGGGGTCGAGCATGAGGTACTTGGGGTCGAGGCCGAGGACCAGGTGCGTCATGGTTGTATTGCCTGCGAAGACGAGATGCGACACCTGATCGACCGTCACGCCGCTCATCGCCAGCAGCTCCCCGATGACGCCGTTTATCGTGGAGACGACCACCTCCTGGAGCCTCTTCAGGCCGTTGCCCTTCTGGGAAAAGAGGATCCTGGAGATGACGTCCTCGCCGTAGCTTATCTGGGCGTTGTAGTCGGCCGTCTCCGCGAGGGTGCAGGCCTGGGTGCCCCCCTCCACCCCGCCCGGATGCCCGTAGGCCCGGCAGCGCTCAAGGTCGAGAAGCTGGCCGCAGACGGTCGTCGTCCCGATGTCGATCACTATGGAGTAATTTTGCGCCTCCGTGTTGCCCGGCTCCACGTTTATGAGCGTGTAGCCCTTCCGCGTCAGCACGATGGTGACCGTCACGCGCCACTCTGCGGACCTCAGGACGGAGGACAGCTTCTTGATCATCCTGAAATCGACGGAGACATCCTGCATCCGGTGGCTCTTGCGAAGCTCTCTGGTCAGCCTTGCGAGGTCGTTCAGATTGTCCGCGGTTGAAGGCGGGGGAAGCTCGACGTACTTCTTGAAGACCGACGGATCGACCGACCACCCCTTGACGAGGCGGTCCACGTCGATGGCCGAGAGGATGTGGGAAGGCCCGCCTTTTCGCTTGAGGGCCACCCTGTCCACCTGGGACTCGAAAGGGATCTCCACGACGATGTCCCCCTGCGGACGGGTCATGCAGGCGAGGCGCACCCCCTCGTCGTACTCCCATCTCGATATCTTCGGGTGGCTCTGGGAGTGGGCTTTCCCCTCCCGCAGCTTTATCCTGCACTTCCCACACGCCCCGTTGCCGCCGCAGCTCGCGTTGATGTGTATGCCGCCGCGCATGGCCACTTCGAGGACGGTCTCGCCCTCCCCGGCAGGGAAGGTCTTTTCCATCGGAAGGAATGTGATCTTGTACTCGCTCATAAGAAAAAAAGCCCGTGGAGGCGAAAAACGCGCTTCGAAGCCGGATGCGCCGGTGCGCCCCTGGGTGAAGGACGGCGCCGCCGGACTGACAGGGGGCCTGCGTTCACTATCCTAAACCGGGCTGGCAGATTATATCACTTTTCCGCCCCTTGTCAAGGCGTAGTCTGCTTCAAAATTCTATTGACAGCGGCCCGGCGAGGCGATATCATAACTACTTTCATTCATTATAGTGAATCATGTATAACGCACCCATACTGAAGAAAGCCGTCGAGGTAATAAAACTTATAGTCAAGGAGAACAAACCCCTTGGCGTCACGGACATCGCTCGGGCCCTCTCCATCAGCAAGAGCACGACGTTCGGCATACTGAAATCCCTGGAGGAGGAAAGCTTCCTCGTAAAGGACCCGTCGAGCAAGAAATACAGCACGGGGAGCACCCTCTTCGAGCTGTCGAAGAAGATCCTGCGGACAACGGACGTCGCCATGACGGCAAGGCCTTACCTGGAAAAGCTCCTGGAGGCGGTCGACGAGACGGTCTTTTTGGGGATCAGGGAGGACGATGCGGTCAGGGTCCTCGACGTGCTCGAGCCGCAGAAGGAGTTCAAGATATCGTCTTCGATCGGCAGCCACACGTCCCTCGTGGCAGGGGTTATCGGCAAGATCTTCCTCTCTGCCGTCAGCAACGGCGAGGTGACGGCCCTCCTTGCCCAGAAGGGGCTGCGCAAGTACACGGAGAACTCGATCACGGACACCGACCGGTTCCTCCGGGAGCTGGAAAAGACGCGGGAGCAGGGGTACGCCGTCGATCTTGAGGAATACATGAAGGGGGTGAGGGCCGTGGGCAGCCTCATCTACTCGGGCCACTTCCCGGTGGCAGGCGTCTGGGTCGTCGGATTTGCCAACTCGATGAGCGACGCGAAAATGCCCATCGTGATCGGCCAGGTGAAGGCAACGGCCGAGCAGATAAGCATCAGCCTGTCGCCCTTTCTTTCCAAGGGAAAAACTATTTAAGCAACGACCTGCCCAGGCGTTGCGCGGTGCCGCGCGCGCCGCCCTTATGGGCCGGCATTTCGGCGGGAAGCCAGTCTGTCGGGAAGGGCAAGGTAGTAGCGGGCCTCTTCCGCCTTCCCTCTTTTCGCGGCGCCCCGCGCAACGACAGCGCACTTCTTCCGAAGCTCTCCAATCGTGGCCTGCCGCAGACCCCCGGGCAGCGCGCCCGATTCAAGGAGCTTTGCGAGGCTCCTTATCCTGTAGGCGTCCATCACGTCGCGGCTCCGGGACAACTGGTCCGCGTGGCCGCCTCTCTTGACTATAAGCTGCCGGGGGATGAAAAGGACCGGGTAGCGGCACGCGATGCGCAGCCACATGTCGTAGTCCTCGCAGACGGGCAGGGACTCGTCGAAAAGGCCCACCTCGTCGAATACCTCCCTTTTGATGAGGGCCGAAGAGGGGCTGATGATGCACAGGGGAAGGCACCGCTCGTAGATGAAGCCAGAATACTTGGCGTGCCTCCTCTTCTGGTTGATCCTCCGGCCGTTCATGAGCCATATCTCGTCCGTGTAGCTCACCGCGTATCCCCCCTGCGCCATCGCCTCCATCTGCGCGCGCAATTTCCCTTTTTTCCACAGGTCGTCCGCATCGAGAAAGGCGATGTAGTCGCCCCGCGCGCGCCCCGTGCCCGCGTTACGGGCCGAGCTTACGCCGCCGTTCTCCTTCCAGACGTATGTGACGGGCAGCCCTTCCGCCTCCAGGTGCGAGCCGTCCGTCGAGCCATCGTCCACGACGATGATTTCCTTGTCTGCGTAGTCCTGGCCGAGGACCGACGCAAGCGCCTCGGCGAGTAGGCGGCGCCTGTTGTAGGTTGTTATGATGACCGAGACCATGGCTTTATCGCATATATTATAACCGAATGTCCCCGCGGCCAGACTCGCACCTCTTCGATATCATAGCGGCCTTCACGCCCTTTATCGGAAAAATGTGATGTTATCAGAAAAATGTGATTGACAAAGGCACATCGATTGCGATCATCTAATTGCATATGTGAACGAAGAAGGAGGGATAAAGATGAAAAAGGCAATTGCATGCGTAATGACCGTTGTCGCTTTCCTGGCTTTTACGGTATTGGCGATGGCGGATCAAAAGAGCCAGCCGCAGAAGGCGAGCAGTCCGCCTGCCCAGAGGAGTGTACAGCCCAGCCCTGCGCCCGCTCCGCAGAGGAGTGTACAGCCAACCCCTGCCCCCGCTCCGCAGAGGAGCAATCAGGGCGTACAACCGAGCACGGGGACCGCACGGGGCTTAGCTACACCGACCGGACAGGCGCTCAAGGACCTGTCGTCAGGCGCCAAGACGCCCGGACAGACGTTCGATGGCAGTCGTGGCCCCACCACAGCGCCTGCGGTAAACGCTTCAACGGGAACCGCTCGTACGCCGCAGCAGGCAATCGACCAATACAAGGCCTCAGGACCACAGAACCCAGGTCCTCAGACACTGAAGATCAAGGAACCGCCTCCCCCTGCACCGGCGAAATGAGGTTAAGGCTTCGTCTTTAGGCCTTTGAGGGGCGGGCCATAGGGCCTGCCCCTTTTGCATCGTTATGCGTCTATAGCGGTCTTTGACGATTCTCTTCGGTTCTCCGGGAGGAGTCCCCTTGGCCTGCATTTCTGCGGGGCACGCCCCGTTGTCCCCACTTGTATTTTAGTTTCACGCACTTGGCTTGTTCAAAAACTCTTTGAAAATACGGTAGTGCTCGGTGTCTTCGTACCGGATCGGTTCTATACGGCTGCCGTCGAAGCTGTAGATAGTCGCATCCGGACAGGCGAGCAGGAGGGGGGAGTGGGTGGCGAGGACGAATTGAGCATGGCCGTCGCTCGCCATTTCTGCGAGCAGACTGAGCATTTCGAGCTGGGTCTTCGGGGATAGGGCCGTCTCCGGCTCATCCAGGAAATACAAGCCCTTTCGGCGATAGCGCGACCTGCAGTAGGACATGATGGACTGGCCGTGAGACTGCGTGAGCAGTGATTGGCCGCCGAAGTAGTCGAGCATAGCGGGAGAGGCGGCCGCCCATTCGTCCAGGAACCGTGCAAAGTCCTGAAAAACGGAAGAGCCGAAGAACGAGCCCGGGACGGGGTCGCCGTTCCAACCAATGGAAATGTACTTGTCGAACTTGTCTTCATAGGGGTTGTTCTCGAAGCGGCGGCGCTCGGCCTCCCGCCATATGTGGATGCCGCACTTGCGAGCCAGGGCCTCGAGCAGTGTCGACTTGCCCGAGCCGTTTTCGCCAACGAAAATGGTGATGGGGGTGTCGAAGGCTATCGTGACCGGATGTCGGAATACGGCAAGGTTGAAGGGATAGGACGCGGCGCCGGGAGGATATTTCTCAGGATGGATAGCCATGGAGTTGAGATGCATCTTCCCTCTTTCCGTTGCCATCGGGTTGCAAGCTTCCGGGAAAAGGGGAGGCTCCGGAAGATCATGCCGCCTGTCCGCGTGACGCTTTCCGATTGTAACACCCACCACCGACAGTCGAGTGACGGAAAAATAGGGGGTCGGGAAAACCTAACCCCCTATAACCATTGATGTATTTTGGCGGGGACGACGAGACTTGAACTCGCGGCCTCCGGCGTGACAGGCCGGCGTTATAACCAACTTAACTACGTCCCCGCTTTTTCGCTCCTTTATGGTAGGCGGAACAGGGATTGAACCTGTGACCCCCGGCTTGTAAGGCCGATGCTCTCCCGCTGAGCTACCCGCCCTTCGTTTCGCGCAAGTCTATCAGTTCCTGCCCCTCTGAAAGACCGCCGTAATGAGTAGAGTATACTACGATTTCAACTGCATTTCTATCGTTTTCTTGCCGGTCGTCATCGGGCCGAATGGCATGATATGGAAAAAATTGTGTTGACAAAATAACAAAACAGTTTTACTTTCTTACTTATAGTAGGAGGGTCTCTTGCAATGACAGTAACCATATCAGCGAAAGGCCAGGTGGCCCTGCCCAAGAAGGTACGAGACAGGCTGGCCATCAGAACGGGGGACCAGTTCAGGGTGGAGGTGTCGGGCGCAAAGATCGTGCTCACACCCGTCGTGACCGTGCCGAAGGAACAGGCCTGGTTCTGGACCGACGCAATTCAAGCCAAGGTGCGGGCAAGCGAAGAGGACCGTCAGAAAGGCAACTACAAGGAGTATAAGGAGGTAGACCAACTGCTGAGAGATCTTAAGGAATGAGCGGAAACATCATCGAAGTGACGGCACTGTTCTTTGCCTATTACGATGAATTGCCAAAGGAAATAAAGAAAGAATTCAAGAAGCAGGCGGCCTATCTCATCAACAATCCGAAACACCGTTCTTTGCAGGTGCACCAGATAGAAGGCTCCGAGTACTGGGAGTTCTACGTCGATAAAGGCTATCGGTGCGTTTTCAGGCGGCAGGGCAACAGGTACGAGCTTCATTACGTCGGGACCCATGCCCTGATAGACAACTTCTAAAGAATCGACAACTGCCCCTGCGCGCCTTGTCAAAGCGCGTCAGGCGATTTCAGCCTCTTCCTCGTATATCAAAATGGGCTTCTCGTGGCTGGAGATGACCTCCTCGCTCACCACGCATTCCTTCACGTTGGTGATCGACGGCAGCTCATACATCACGTCGAGCATGACCTTCTCCATGATCGACCTCAGGCCCCGGGCGCCCGTCTTCTTCTTCATGGCCTCCCGCGCGATGGCGCGGATCGCCCCTTCCGTGAAGGTGAGCTTCACGTTCTCGAGCTCGAAGAGCTTCTTGTACTGTTTGACGATGGCGTTCCTGGGCTTCTTCAGTATCTCGACCAGGACGTCCTCCGCAAGCTCCTCCAGCGTCGCGGTGATGGGCAGCCTGCCGATGAACTCGGGGATCAGGCCGTATTTCAGCAGGTCTTCCGGCTGGACTTCCCTGATGAGCTCGCTGTACATCTTGTCCCTTCCGCCCTCCACGTCTACGCCGAAGCCGATGCTCTTCCTGCCGATCCGGTTCGCGATGATCGATTCGAGGCCGTGGAACGCGCCGCCGCAGATGAAAAGAATGTTCGTCGTATCGACCTTGATGTAGTCCTGCTGCGGGTGCTTCCTGCCGCCCTTGGGCGGCACGTTGGCGACCGTGCCCTCTATGATCTTGAGGAGGGCCTGCTGCACCCCCTCGCCCGACACGTCGCGCGTGATGGACGGGCTGTCCGTCTTCTTCGATATCTTGTCGATCTCGTCTATGTAGACGATGCCTTTTTCCGCCCTCTCTATGTTGTAGTCCGCGGACTGGAGGAGGTTGAGTATGATGTTTTCCACGTCCTCGCCCACGTACCCGGCTTCCGTCAGGGTCGTCGCGTCCGCGATGGTAAAGGGCACGTGGAGGATCTTAGCTAGCGTCTGGGCGAGCAATGTCTTGCCGGAGCCCGTCGGCCCGACAAGGAGGATGTTGCTCTTCTGGATCTCTACGTCGTCGAAGGTCGTCTTCGACTCGATCCTTTTATAGTGGTTGTAAACGGCCACGGAGAGCACCTTCTTCGCGAAGTCCTGGCCGATGACGTACTCGTCGAGTATCCTTCTGATCTCGTGGGGCTTCGGGATGGAGGTCTTTATGTACTCGAACCGCTCCCGCTTCGCCTCTTCCTGGATGATCTCGTTGCAAAGCTCTATACACTCGTCGCAGATATAGACCATAGGACCTGCGATCAGCTTCTTAACTTCGTCCTGGCTTTTCCCGCAGAAAGAGCAATGAAGCTTCATTGTCCTCCCGTTGCTTTTCTTCATTACCGTCATGCTCTTTTCTCCACAATTTGATCTATGATGCCGTACTTGAGCGCCTGTGCCGAGGTCATGTAGAAATCCCTCTCCGTGTCCTGCCGGATGCGCTCTATGTCCTGCTCCGTGTGCTTCGTGAAAATCGTGTTGATCTCTTCCCTCATCCGGAGGATCTCTCTCGCCTGAATGTCGATGTCCGTCGCCTGTCCCTGCACTCCCCCGAGGGGCTGGTGGATAAGCACCCGCGCGTGGGGGAGGGCGTACCGCTTACCCTTGGCGCCGCCTGCAAGAAGGACGGCCCCCATGCTGGCGGCCTGACCTATGCATATCGTAGCCACTTCCGGCTTCACATACTGCATTGTATCATAAATGGCCAGCCCGCTGGTAATCAAGCCGCCCGGTGAGTTGACGTACAGGAAGATGTCTTTCGCGGGATCGTCCGATTCGAGGAAGAGCAATTGGGCGATGATGAGGTTCGCCACTATGTCGTCTATCACCGTGCCGAGGAAGACGATCCGCTCTTTGAGGAGCCTCGAATAAATGTCGAAGGCCCGCTCTCCCCTCCCGTCTTTTTCGATGACCATTGGCACAAGGTTCATTCTTTCTCCTTTACCGTTGCCTTGTCTATGAGAAAACCGACCGTTTTCTCCTCGAGTATACTATTCCTGAGGCTGGACGTGAGGTCGTATTTTTCGTAGAAATCCCTTATGTAATCATAAGCCCTCTTGGTTTCTTCCGCAATTCTTCGCAGGCGCTCGTCCACCTCTGCGTCCTCGACCTTGATCCCCTCCCGGTCCGCGATCTTGCCGAAGATTATCCCGACCCTGATCCGCCTCTCCGCCTCCGGCTCGAACTCCTTGCGCAGGGCGGCGTTGATGTTCCTTTCCTCCTCCTCGGAGAGGCTGCCCGTCTTCATCCGCGACCGGGCCTCCTGCACGAGCTCCGCGGCGCGCTTCTCAAGGAGCCTTGCAGGGACCGGGATATCGGCGCCTGCCAGCAGGGACTTCACGATCTGGTCGGTGATCGCCTGCTTACGCATGGCCTCTTTCCCCTTCTCAAGCTCCTTCTTTGCCTCTGCCCGCAGCGCCTCCATGTCTGCGAAGCCCGCGTCCTTGGCAAACTCGTCGCCCAGCTCCGGCAGCTTCTTCTCCTTGATCTCCTTGACCCCCAGCTTGAAGAGCAGCTTCTTGCCGGCTATATCTTTATCGGGATAATCCTCCTTGAAGTTAACCTCTATCTCTTTCTCCTCGCCCGCCTTCATGCCGAGGACGCCGTTCTCGAACTCGGGCATCAGGTTTGAGTTTCCGAGGTCAAGTGGGTAAGACTCCGAAGCTACGCCCTTGACAGGCTTGCCTTCGTGGGTCGCCTCGTACTTTATGATGACGAAATCGCCCTTAGCGGCGGGCTCGTCCTTCGGCTTGTCCACCATCTCGGCATGGGTCTCCCGCATGGCCTCGATCCGCCGGGCGATCTCATCGTCCGTCACCTTGATGGGCGCCACCTCGACCTTTATGCCCTCGTAGGCGGGCAGATCGAACTCCGGGATGACCTCGCACTCCAGCTTGTACCCGAGCTTGTCGTCCTTTTCGAGGAACTCGACCCTCGGCTCGGTGACCGGCCTGACGTCCGTCTCGGAGAGGGCCTGCCCCATCGTCGCCTCTACCATCTTCCGTTTGAGCTCGTCGTCGATAAAGTCCTTATAATACGCCTGGATGACCGACTTCGGGACCTTCCCCGGCCTGAAGCCCTTTATCTTCGCCTGTTTTTTCAGGCTCTGGTATATCCCTTCGAGCAGCTCATCGACCTTCTCAGCGTCCAGGATTACCTCGACGTTCTTCCTCACCCTGTCGAGACTCTCAACTGCTACCTTCATGCATCCTCCGCGATCAACGGAAAAAGGGGGAAATATCTTCAGCGCGCGAACATGTAATTATACACGGAAGACGGCAAACTATCAAGCCCGGCAGCGGCTCGAAGCGGGGGCGGGAGGCAGGCTCCCTCTGCATCCAAAGAGGTGCTGTTCCGGGGGTCAGGATGCCCCTGACTTCGGAAAGGGTATCCCGATGGCGCTGACGGGGCACGCCGCAGCACAGAAGCCGCACTCCTCGCAGAACTCCTCCTCTATGCGGGCCTTCCCGTCCTCCAGGTGGATGGCGAGCGGCGGGCATACCTCGATGCATTTCCCGCAGCCTGTGCAGGCGTCCTCATCGATGCGCGGCATCATAGCTGTAACCCCAGACGGTAGCCGTCGTGGATGGCGTTATGGAGCCTCCTGGGACGCTTCGCGTCGCCGAGGAGATAGATTTCGGGGGCGCACCGGGCGTAAAGGGACTTCAGGTCTTCGGAGGTCTGCCTGACGGCGGTCACGATGTCGTCTACATCTATCGTCTGCTCGCCCTTGGGGGTGGTGACAGCGACGGCCCTGCGCGGCCCTGCCGAGACTTTCGCCCGCGTCAGCGTCACGACGCCCCGCTCCCTGAAGAGCTTCAGGTAGCGCCAGAGATAAAACGGGCTGACGTCCCGGCCGAGCCGCCCCGACGCTTCGACGATGGTTATTGCGTAATCGCCCGTGCGCAGCAGGTAGACGGCCGTGGCGAGACCTACCCCGTCGCCCCCCAGGACGAGCACCGACTTTCCGGGCTTTTTGCCTTTGCCGATTATCCCGACCGGGTCGAGACAGGGACCGGGCAGCGGCCGGCTGAAGCCGGCGCCCGACGCTATGACGAGGGTGTCCAGCCCGGCCGCGGCAAGCACCTCCGGCGAGCACTCCAGCCCCAGCTCGACGGCGACCCCTGCCCTGCGGCATTCCCCTTCGAGGTAGCGCACCGGGCGCAAAAGCTCCTCGTCCCCCTCGTCTATCCTGGCGGCGAGGAGGACGCTCCCCCCTAAAACGGTCCCTTTTTCCCACAGCGCGACATCGTGGCCCTTTTTCCCGGCAACGGCTGCGCATTGCAGGCCCGCAGGCCCGCCGCCGACGATGCCGACCCTCTTCTTTTTCCCGGCCGGGGCAAAGCCGTAGTAGCCCCAGGCCGCCTCCCCTTCATGGCCCAAAGACGGCCTTACCGTGCACATGATGGGCTGGTGGTAGTAGAGACGGGAGAAGCAGAGGTTGCAGGCAATGCACGGGACGATCTCGGCCTCCCTGCCCTCGGCCGCTTTTTGGGGCAGCTCCGGGTCGGCTATCATCGGCCTGCAGGCCTCCCAGAAATCGATCGACCCTGCGGCGATGGCCTTTTCCGGTATGTGGGGCAGGAAGAGCCTGAAGGCCATCATGACAGGCACGCTCACGGCCTTCTTCACGCGCTCGCCCACCCAGAGCCAGTGGCCCATCGGCACGTCGCGGGTAATGACCGATATCGACGACTCGTGCCACCCGACGGTGACGCTCACGAATGCGGCCCCCGCTTCTTCTGCTATAGCGAAGCTCTCGATGCTCTCTTCGAGGGTGTTGCCCCCCCTGTCTTCCAGGATCTCCGCCCCGCACAGGCGTATCCCGACGGGCACCCTGTCTCCCGCCTCGGCCCTGACTGCGCCGAGGACCTCCACCATCAGGCGGCACCGTTCCCTCAACGTCTCGCCGCCGTAGGTGTCCTCCCGCTTGTTCGTGTAGCGGCTGATGAAGGTCGAGATCAGGTAGCCGACGATGCCCGACAGCTCGATCATGTCGAAGCCCGCCTCGACTGCGCGGCGCGCCGCTGCGGCATGGTCCTTTACCGCCTGGCCGATCTCCGCCGCCGTCATCTCCCTCGGCGGCTTGAAATAGGAGAGGCGCTGGGGCACGACGGAGGGCATCAGGCAGTAGTCAAGGTCTACGCCGCCTTCCCTGCCGCAATGGAGTATCTGCAAGCAGGAGAGCGCCCCGTTCTCCTTTATTGCCGCGGCGAGCTTTGCGAGGCCGGGGATGAAGCTGTCATGGGCAATCGACATGGTGCCCCGGAACCCCTTCCCCTCACCCGGCAGGTCGGGGTAGGCCCCCTGGGTCGTCACGATCCCCGCGCCGCCTTTCGCCTGGGCCGCGAGGTAGGCGATCTCCTTGTCCGTGACGAAGCCGTCCTGGGTATTGAAGTTCGTCTCCGTCGCAGCGTACTTTATCCGGTTCTTGGCAGTCAGCGGCCCGATGCGGCCGGGGGAAAAGACGTGGGGGTAATCCATTTCTCCTGTGTAGCACGGCGGGGGCGGGGAAGTCAATAGCAGCGCGGCGTGGGCGCGGTACGGCGTTCTCTACGAGGCGGAAAAAAGCTAAACTACTACTCTCGGCGGCTGGACTCGCGCCTCTGGCAGAATCGCGATCTGTGGCGCCCTGCTCGACGTGTGGCCTCCGACTTACGACCCGCATGGACGGTGGTTCCTTTTCAGCCCTCTCGGAACGTGCGGGCACCCGCAAACCTACTTTGAACCGATAGGGATGGGTCTCCGGCCGACACGTCTCACAGTGCATCCACACCTCCCGATTCCTGGAGGCGCTCCCCCCGGGCTCGCCAACGCACACTTTCATAGTAAGATCGAGTCTTCATACCCGTATTCTAGCTCACTGTAAGCCGAGGCCCGCCCCAGGCCGCGACCGCCGCTAACGGAATAAAGAGCATAATGGAAAGCGGCGGTAAGAGCGGGCTGTGCGACACGCATAGTTGGGATATAAAAGGTCGATGCTATTAGGAGAGTTGTAATATATAGTAATCTATGGATTATCGCGCTATGGAAATAAGTTATGCGCCTTTGCTTACCGGCTCAGTAACTCCCTCAACCGGCTGAAATAATCTCAACTGTCCCTGTGCGCGTTCTTGAAGGGCAAGCTTCAGAGTCCTTCGTGATAGCTCGACGGACACAGGGGAGATGTCCACACCTATAAACCGACGATTCTCTCTGATGGCTGCACCGGCCGATGTGCCGCTCCCGACGAAACAGTCGAGCACGATATCTCCAGGATCGGTAAGCAACTGTATTACGCGCCGTGGAATTTCAAGGGGGAACTTGGCCTCATGGTCGTCATTGGCCCGTACTGAAGGAATGTACCAGACCCCGCGCGACCCCCACGCAGTCCATTCGTCATGCGTCAACCTTCCTTTGTCTATCTTTGTAGGGCCGGGTTTCCAGAAGATGTATACGTATTCGAATTCATCGACGGACCTATAGCTCATGGTGTGCCAACGGGAGTTTTCCCAAGCTGCATCCTTAACCCAAACGCGCCGGTCATAAAGATAGAGCTTACAATTGAGAGCGCATTCCTCGATTAATCCGCCCACCAGATTGACGCGGGTTTGAGCCTCGTATTTACCGCCGCGTATGTTATTGCCTTTTATCCTGCGGTCAACCGTTTGCTCGCTGCATCCGAGTATCGCGGCGATCTGCTTCCGGTTCCAATCGGGATGCGCAGACCATGCTTCAAGCACCTTTTCCCGCGTTATGTCGCCCCTTTTCCTTCGAGACACGTTCTCGCCCATTATCCGCGGCATATCGGGGTCTTTGAAGCACAGAATATCGGCTATATTGACGGCGAGAAACCCACCGGGCTTGAGAATAGGCACGTGAGCTTCGATTGTCCTCCTCAACAGGTTCTTCCAGTTAAAGAAAGACATATCGCGCTCGTATTCCTTACCCACATGATAAGGGGGAGACCACACGCTGAGGGCTATAGTGGAAGGCTCGATGTGCTCGGAAAGCTCTCTCGAATCGCCAAGATAGATGTTATCCGACTCATATTTTACAGAGAATTCAATCATCCCAGGCAGACTCCACAGTGTGTTTCCGTGAATCGTAGAGAAAGTGTTGGACGCGCCACCTTGCTTTGAGCTTAAGCCGCTGAAAGCTGAGTCTTACGCGGAAGTCTTCACCAAGGGAGGGAGCGTTGCGACCGGCGATCCATATCGTATCATGCGCGCTTGGGTTATAAATATGCTGTAGAATGCCATTAGGCACGGCCGCGAGCGTCAGTTGTCTCAGGCTGTACTTATCTTTCCTGTCTTCATAGTGATAGTGCGCAAGAACGGTGGTTGTAATAAAAGACAGGCCTCCATGCACTGAGACACACGGCAATTTGCCCGGTTCGTTCACTTCCTGTCCACCCCTCGCTTGGCGGACGCACAGTGCCAGTTGCGACATTTGCATAGTAGCGCTGTTGGCGGCCTTTTCAGCTTTGCTGTCAACAAAAAGCGCCTGTCGTACTGAGAAATCCGGCAAAATGATGTACCGTGCTTTCCGATAGTCAACGTTTCCGAGAACTCTCTGCTGAACCTGATACCCCCCGAGCCTGTCCAACATTTCCCTTGTTATGTCTTCGGCAATATCCTTGGGCGCATCGGAGCTTTGATAGAAAATCTCGTAAGCGTCAAACCCAAAATCAAAGGCGGCCGTGTACAACGATCTGAGGCTTTGTTTTTCAATCGCCTCTATTTCCTCCACTCGTAAATCATTCGGATCGCGTAGATGTCTCACCGAGACTAGCCTAACACTAATCGGTTCCGGTTGAAAAGCGTTATTTTCAAATAGGCCCCTATGCTGTGGCCACTACCAAAAGGCTTGATTATTTGCGAAAAGGTAATAGAATAATACTCTTATGGATTTTCAGGCCATGCGCACATTTCTGCCCGTCTTTTCCCGTTATCTGTCGCTGGAGAAGGGCGTCTCTCCGCACACGATGAGGGCATACATCGGCGATTTGCGGGATTTCCTGCGCTTCCTGGATGAAAAGGGATACGGAGAGGTGGACCACCAGGCGATCAGGGCATACATAGCCGATATCTACGGCGGCCTGAAGCGCTCGTCGTTGTCGAGGAAGGTATCGTCCATCAAGGTCTTCTTCAAATACCTGAAGAGGAAGGGGCACATAGGGGAGAACCCTGCCCTTCTCATAAAGGGTCCGAAGGCGGAGAAGCGCCTGCCGAAATTCTACTCCGTGGACGAGATGTTCCACTTCCTGGACACCCTGCCGGAAGAAAGCTGGATCGCCCTGCGGAACAGGGCGGTCTTCGAGCTGATCTACTCGACGGGGATGCGGGCGGCAGAGGCCCTGGGCCTCGGTATCACCGACGTCCACCTTGAAGGGTCGTGGGCCATCGTCAAGGGGAAAGGCGGGAAAGAGCGCGTCCTCCCCTTCGGCGAGAAGGCTGCGGCCGCCCTGTCGGCCTACATGAAAGAGGCTGAGGGGAGGCGCAGGGCCTCGGTCAAGGCCCTCTTCGTCAACAGGGACGGGACGAGGCTTTCCTACAGGGGCCTTTTGAAGGTGATGAAGAAGCACCAGTTGAGCGCGAGCCTCTTCAAGGACCTGGCGCTCCACGGCATCAGGCACTCCTTCGCCACCCATATGCTCGACGGGGGGGCGGACCTGAGGAGCATCCAGGAGCTTCTCGGCCACTCGAAGCTCTCCACCACGCAGAGGTACACCCACGTCTCCATGGACAAGCTCATGGAGATTTACGATAAGGCCCATCCGAGAAGATAAAATGAAGAGCACGACAGTCCTGTGCGTAAGGCAGAAAAATAGGGTCGTATTGGCCGGCGACGGCCAGGTCACGTTCCAGAACACCGTGCTGAAGCATACGGCCAAAAAGGTGCGGAAGCTCTACCAGGACAGGTGCCTGGCGGGCTTCGCCGGGGCGACGGCCGACGCCTTCACCCTTTTCGAGCGCTTCGAGAAGAAGCTGGAGCAGTACAACGGGAACATCACGCGCGCCTCCGTCGAGCTCGCCAAGGACTGGAGGACGGACCGCCTGCTGCGCCGGCTGGAGGCGCTGCTCCTCGTGGCGGACGCAGAGCACACCTTCATCCTTTCGGGGACGGGCGACGTGATCGAGCCGGACGGCGGGGTAGCGGCCATCGGCTCGGGCGGCCCTTACGCGGAGGCCGCGGCGAAGGCGCTGGTGAAGCATACGGACCTGTCCGCCCTGGAGATAGTCAAAGAGGCCATGGCCATCGCAGCCGAGATCTGCATCTACACGAACGACACGATCTCCATAGAGGAGCTATAGATGAAGACCATGATACCCCGTGCCATCCTGGTGGAGCTGGACAGGTACATCATCGGCCAGGAGAGGGCGAAGAGGGCCGTCGCCATCGCGCTCCGCAACAGGTGGCGCAGGCAGATGATACCGGAGTCGCTCCGGGACGAGATCGCCCCCAAGAACATCATCATGATAGGCCCTACGGGCGTAGGCAAGACGGAGATCGCAAGGCGCCTAGCCAAGCTCGCCAACGCGCCCTTCCTGAAGATAGAGGCGACGAAGTTCACCGAGGTCGGCTACGTGGGCAGAGACGTCGAGTCGATGATAAGGGACCTGACGGAGCTCTCCATCAACATGGTGAAAAAGGAAGAGCAGGAGCGCGTCCTTGAGAAGGCGAGGGACATGGCGGAAGAGCGCATCCTCGACCTCCTCGTCTCACCGAGGAAGCCGGCGGCTCGCCCCGGCGAGGACCAGTCCTATGAGGTGACGCGGGAGAAGATGAGGGGCTTCTTCAAGGAAGGGAAGCTGAACGAAAAGTTCGTCGAGATAGAGGTGCCGGAGCGCTCCCTGCCGATCATCGAGATCTTCTCGTCCCAGGGCATGGAAGAGATGGACATGCAGCTCCGCGACATGTTTGGCAATATCCTGCCGAAGAAGACGAAGAGGCGCAAGGTCAGGATAGGCGAGGCCTACGACTACCTGATCCAGGAAGAATCGAAGAAGCTCATCGACATGGACCGGGTGGTCAGCGAAGCGGTCAACAGGGTGGAGCAGGCGGGGATTATCTTCCTGGACGAGATCGACAAGATCGCGAGCCGCGACCAGACGCACGGCCCCGACGTGTCGAGGGAAGGGGTCCAGAGGGACATCCTGCCCATCGTCGAGGGGACGACAATCACCACGAAGTACGGGACGGTGAAGACGGACCATGTACTTTTCATCGCGGCCGGCGCCTTCCACATGTCGAAGCCCTCGGACCTCATACCGGAGCTCCAGGGGCGGTTCCCCATAAGGGTCGAGCTCACGCCCCTGACGAAGGACGATTTCTTCAGGATCCTGACGGAGCCCGAGAACGCCCTGATAAAACAGTACAAGGCGTTGCTCGCAACCGAGGGCATAGACCTGGAGTTCGAGCACGACGGCATCAGGGAGATCGCGGACACCGCCCAGCGGATCAACGAGATGACGGAGAACATCGGCGCGAGGAGGCTCTATACGGTCATGGAGAAGATCCTCGACGACGTCTCCTTCGACGCCCCGGAGATGGCGGAGAAGCGGGTCGTCATAACGCAAGGCTACGTGCGCGAAAGGCTTTCCGAGTTTCTTGAGAAGGAGGACCTTAGCAGGTATATACTCTGATGGAAAAGGTGCAGGTCTTACTAGAGGCGCTCCCCTACATCGAGAAATTCTCCGGGTGCACCTTCGTCGTCAAGTACGGCGGGGCTGCGATGGAAGAAGAGGAGCTGAAGAAGGAGTTCGCCAAGGACGTGGTGCTGTTGAAGTACGTCGGCATCAACCCCGTCATCGTCCACGGCGGCGGCCCCCGGATAGAGAGGATGCTCACGAAGCTCAGTATACCTACGCGGTTCGTCGACGGCCTGCGCGTCACCGACGCGGAGACCCTTGAGGTAGTCGAGATGGTGCTCTCAGGGTCGATCAACAAGGAGATCGTCCAGGCGATCCATAACGCGGGAGGCCAGGCCATCGGCCTGTCGGGAAAAGACGGCAGGCTCATTACAGCAGAGAAGGTGAAGGGTAAGGACATCGGCTTCGTCGGCGAGGTGACGGAAGTCAACGGGAAGATCATCAGGGACATGGCGGAGGACGGCTACATCCCGGTCATCGCGCCCGTTGCCGCGGGCGCCGACGGATGCACGTACAACGTGAACGCAGACACGGCCGCGGGCCACGTGGCGAAGGCTCTTCGCGCGGAGAAGCTTATCCTGCTTACGGATGTCCCCGGCGTCCTCGATGCCTCCCTCAAGCCCATCTCGACCCTCGACATGGAGCAGGCAAGGAAGCTCGCGGCGAGCGACGCAGTGAGGGGCGGCATGATACCGAAGATCAATTGCTGCCTCGACGCCCTGGAAGGCGGGGTCAGGAAGGCGCACATCATCGACGGCCGGGTTGCCCACGCCCTGCTCTTAGAGGTATTCACGGACCTCGGGATCGGCACGCAGATATCGGGAGAATAGCGATGCAACAGGAATGGATCGAAAAAGGCGATAAATACCTGGCGAATACGTACAAGCGTTTTCCCATAGGGATCGCGAGGGGGGAGGGCTGCTGGCTCTGGGACTTAAGCGGCAGGAGGTATCTCGACTTCCTCTCCGGCATCGCGGTCTGCAACCTGGGCCACGCGCCGGCCTCCGTAGTGGAAGCAGTCTGCACCCAGGCGCGGAAGCTCCTCCACATCTCGAACCTCTTTTACACGGAGCCTCAGATAAAGGCCGCAGAGCTGATAGTCAGCCATTCGTTCGGGGACAAGGTCTTCTTCTGCAACAGCGGCGCAGAGGCGAACGAGGCCGCGATAAAGCTGGCCAGGCGCTATTCGTGGAAGAGCCACGGCGAGGGCAGGAAAGAGATCGTCGCGATGGAGAACTCCTTCCACGGGCGGACCATCGCTACCCTGTCGGCCACGGGACAGAAGAAGTTCAGCGAGGGCTTCATCCCCCTTGTCGAGGGCTTCAGCTTCGTGCCGTTCAACGACATGAAGGCAGTCGAGAAGGCCGTCTCCGAGAAGACCTGCGCCGTGATCGTCGAATGCATCCAGTCGGAAGGAGGCGTTTACGTCGCCGATACGCGGTACATGAAGAAGCTCAGGGAATTTACCGCGGAGCGCGACATCCTTCTCATTATCGACGAGGTCCAGACAGGCATGGGCAGGACGGGCAAGCTCTTCGGGTACGAGCATTACGCCATAGAGCCCGACATCATGAGCCTGGCGAAGGCCCTCGGCAGCGGCTTCCCCGTGGGCGCAATCGTGGCCAAGGACAGGGTGATGGAGGCCTTCGACCAGGGCTCCCACGCATCGACGTTCGGCGGCAACCCTATGGCATGCGCTGCCGTAACGGCGACGATCGACACGATGATGGACGAGGGCATCGTTGCGCGGTGCAGCGCCATGGGGGCGTATCTCCTGCAGGGCCTTCTTAAGCTGAAGGAGGAATTACCCTTCATCGTCGATGTGAGGGGCCTCGGCCTGCTCCTCGGCATCGAGTTCACCTTCGACGTAGCGCCCATGGTGCAGGAGTTCCTCGCCGAAGGCGTGATTCTCTATGCGTCGAAAGGGAACGTCATAAGGCTTTTGCCTCCCCTCATCATCGGCCAGGAGGAGATCGACATATTCCTCGACCTCGCAAAGAAAGTCTTCGAAAGGCACAGCGGGCAATGAAAAGGGACTTCAGGAGGCTCCTCGACGTAACGGAAGGGGAGTGCCGCCATCTTCTGGACCGCGCCCGCTTTCTGAAAGATGCGCGCCGGGCGCGCAAGACGCACGCCCCTTTGCAGGGGATGACCCTGGCGATGATCTTCGAGAAGGCTTCCACGAGGACGCGGATCTCCTTCGAGGTCGGCATGGCGGAGCTGGGCGGCCTGGCCATGTTCCTTTCCCAGGCCAACACGCAGATGGGAAGGGGGGAGCCCCTCAAAGATACGGCGCGGGTGTTGTCGAGGTACGTCCATGCGGTCATGATACGGACCTTCGGACAGGAGACCGTCGAAGAGCTGGCCCACTGGTGCACGATCCCCGTCATCAACGGGCTTTCAGACCTCTACCACCCCTGCCAGATCATCTCCGACCTTTTCACCGTCCTCGAATACAAGGGCAGGCTGGACGACGTGAAGGTCGCATGGGTCGGCGACGGCAACAACGTGGCCAACTCCTGGATAGAGGCGTCGATCCTTCTCGGCTTCCCTTTGGCCGTGGCCGTGCCCCCCGCTTATGCCCCCTACGAGCCTCTGGTGAGACAGGCGATGGAAAAGGGCACGCTGACCGTATATACCGACCCTTACGAGGCCGTGCGGGGCGCGGACGTCGTCAACACGGACGTCTGGGCGAGCATGGGCATGGAGGCGGAAGTCGAGGAGCGGAAAAGGGCGTTCGCCTCTTTCTGCGTGAGCAGCGATCTGATGAAGGCGGCAAAGCCGGACGCCATCGTCCTGCACTGCCTGCCTGCCCACAGGGGCGAGGAGATAACGGACGAGGTCTTCGAGCGGTTTCAGGACGTGATCTTCACGCAGGCGGAGAACCGCCTCCACGCACAGAAGGCGTTACTGGAATGGTTAATGGCGTCAGGTTGATGCTTTTGTGAGGGTTGCCACCCGCGAACCAAAAGGTGAGAGCACGCGGGTACCCGGCTAAAGCAGGTAGTTCCGTGGAGAGGGCGCCGGCGGGGTACCCACGCAGTGGGTCGCGCGCGGCGGTACGCCGCGTGGGTCGCCGATAATTACGGAGGAGTGCATGGGTAACGTCAATAAAGTCGTGCTTGCTTACTCAGGCGGCCTCGACACGTCCGTGCTCGTGAAATGGCTGCGCGAGCAGTACGGGTGCGAGGTCATCGCCTATACGGCCGACGTGGGCCAGGAAGAGGAGCTGTCGGGCCTTGAGGCGAAGGCGATAAAGACGGGGGCCTCGAAGATCTACATCGAGGACCTGAAGGAAGAGTTCGCCAGGGATTTCGTCTTCTTCGCTATCAAGGCGAACGCCATCTACGAGGGCTCCTATATGCTGGGCACCTCCATCGCAAGGCCGCTGATCGCGAAAAGGCAGGTGGAGATCGCCAGGATGGAGAACGCGGACGCCGTCTGCCACGGGTCTACGGGCAAGGGGAACGACCAGGTCCGCTTCGAGCTTACTTACTACGCCCTCGCGCCCCACATCAAGGTGCTGGCGCCGTGGAGGGAGTGGTCGTTTTCTTCGCGGGAAGAGCTGATCGACTACGCCAGGAAGCACGCCATCGACGTGCCCGTGAGCAAGGCAAAGCCTTACAGCATGGACAGGAACCTGATGCACATTAGCTACGAAGGAGGGGTGCTCGAAGACCCCTGGAGCGAGCCTGACGAGTCGATGTTCCGCCTGACCGTCTCGCCGGAGAAGGCGCCCGACAAGGCGCGCTACATCGAGATCGGCTTTACGGATGGGGCGGCGACGAGCGTAGACGGCAAGGCGATGAAGGCCCATGAGGTCATCGGCCTGCTCAACCGCGTAGCAGGCGAGAACGGCATAGGCAGGGTCGATATCGTAGAGAACAGGTTCGTCGGCATGAAGTCTAGGGGCGTCTACGAGACGCCGGGCTGCACAGTACTCCACGCCGCCCACCGGGCGCTGGAGTCGATCACCATGGACCGCGAGGTGATGCACCTCCGGGACAGCCTTATCACGAAGGTCTCGGAGCTTATCTATTACGGCTTCTGGTATTCGCCGGAGATGGAGGCCGTCCGTGCCTTCATCGAGGAGACGCAGAAAGGCGTGACCGGCACGGTCCGCCTCAAGCTCTACAAGGGCAACACGATCGTCGCGGGCAGAAAGTCGGAGAAGTCCCTCTACAGCCAGGACTTCGCCACCTTCGACAAAGACGCGGTCTACAACCAGGGCGACGCGACTGGCTTCATCAGGCTGAACGCCCTGCGGCTGCGCATAAGGGCGATGCAGAGGGAAGGGCAAGGCTAGAGATGGCAAGGACCGAAAGCAGGGGCTACGACCCTAAGGCCGTAGAAGAGAAATGGCAGGCCGCCTGGGAAAAGGCGGACTTCTTCCGCGTCTCCGAGGAGAAGGAGAAGCAGAAATTCTACCTCCTTGAGATGTTCCCTTACCCTTCGGGCAAGATCCACATGGGCCACGTGAGGAACTATTCCATCGGCGACGTGATCGCCCGGTACAAGCGGATGCGGGGGCTGAACGTCCTCCACCCGATGGGATGGGACGCCTTCGGGATGCCTGCGGAAAACGCCGCCATCCAGCACGGCGTCCACCCGGCCGTCTGGACGAAAGAGAACATCGCCTACATGAAGAAGCAGCTGAAGCGCCTCGGCTTCGGCTACGACTGGGACAGGGAGCTCGCCACCTGCGACGTGGAGTACTACCGCTGGGAGCAGTGGATGTTCCTCAAGATGTATGAGAAGGGGCTCGTCTACCGGAAGAGCGCCCCGGTGAATTACTGCGAGCAGTGCCAGACCGTGCTCGCCAACGAGCAGGTGGAGGACGGCAGGTGCTGGCGGTGCGGCGGCGAGGTGGTCCAGAGCGAGCTTGCCCAGTGGTTCTTCGCCATTACAAAATATGCGGATGAGCTTTACGAATACACGTGGAAGCTCCCGGGCTGGCCCGAGCGCGTCCTCAACATGCAGAGGAACTGGATAGGGAAGAGCCACGGGGTAGAGGTACATTTCCCGCTGGAATCGGGAGGCGGGTTGACGATCTTCACGACGCGGCCCGATACGCTCTTCGGCGTCACCTTCATGGTCCTCGCCCCGGAGCATCCCTTTGCCGAGACCCTTGCGAAGGGGACCTCCCACGAGGCGGAAGTCGCAGCCTTCGTCGAAAAGGCGAAGTCCCAGGACAGGAGCTTCAGGGCGGAGCTTTCCCTGAAAAAGGAAGGGGTCTTCACGGGCGCATACGCCGTAAACCCCCTCACGAAGCAGAAGGTGCCCGTCTTCGTGAGCAACTTCGTCCTGGCGGAATACGGCACGGGCGCGATCATGGCCGTCCCCGCCCACGACCAGAGGGACTTCGAGTTCGCCCGCGAGTTCGACCTGCCCGTCATCGTCACGATCCAACCGGAGGGCGAGAAGCTCGACCCCGCCGCCATGGAGTGCGCCTGGGAGGGGGACGGCGCCCTCGTCAACTCAGGCCCCTTCAACGGCATGAACAACAGGCAGGCGGTCGAGGCCATCAACGATTTCCTGGAAAAGGAAGGCATCGGCAGGCGGACGGTCAATTACAGGCTAAAGGACTGGGGCATATCGCGGCAGCGTTACTGGGGCACGCCCATCCCGGTGATTTACTGCGATGAGTGCGGCACTGCGCCCGTGCCGTACGAGGACCTGCCGGTCGCGCTTCCCCTCGATGTCCAGGTCCGCATGGTCGGCCGGTCGCCTTTGGCCGACTACCCGGCATTTTACGAGACGACGTGCCCGCGATGCGGCGGGAAGGCCAGAAGGGAGACGGACACGATGGACACCTTCGTCGAGTCGTCCTGGTACTTTCTGCGGTACGCCTGCCCGCACTACGACAAGGGCGCCCTCGACCGCGCCAGGGTCGATTACTGGATGGCCGTGGACCAGTACATCGGCGGCGTCGAGCACGCGGTGCTCCATCTGCTCTATTCGCGGTTCTTCAACAGAGTGCTCTCCGAGCTGGGCCTGGTGAGCGTCCGCGAGCCCTTTGAGAACTTACTGACCCAGGGGATGGTCATAAAGGACGGCGCGAAGATGAGCAAGTCGAAGGGGAACGTCGTTGACCCCGACTACCTCGTCGAGCGCTTCGGGGCGGACACGGTGCGCCTCTTCTGCCTGTTCGCCTCCCCTCCGGAGAAAGACCTCGACTGGAGCGACAAGGGCGTGGAGGGGGCCTACCGCTTCCTCCAGAGGCTCTGGAGGCTCGTCATGGAGCGGCAGGAGGAGCTGAAAGGCGCGACGCCCGTCTACGCCTCCGCATCGGCGGACAAGGCCGCATCGGCCCTCCTCCACACGGTCCACAAGACGACGAAAAAGGTGACGGAAGACGTGGAGAGGTTCCACCTGAACACAAGCATTGCGGCGGCCATGGAGCTTGTGAACGCAGTCTACAAGTTCGTAGAGTCCGTGCCGATGGAAGGGGAGGCCCTGGGCGTAGTCAGGGCCGCGGTCGACCGCCTGATCGTGCTGGTCAGCCCTTTCTGTCCTCACCTCGCCCAGGAGCTGTGGGCAGAGCTCGGCCATACGGGCCTGCTCGCGGACTGCCCGTGGCCCTCCTACGACGAGGCGTACATCACGGAGGAGACGGTGACCGTCGCCGTGCAGGTGAACGGCAAGCTGAGGGACACGGTCGATGTCGAGCGCGACATGGACGGGGAGGCCCTCAAGGGTCTCATCCTCTCCCTTGAGAAAGTCCGGCGGCACCTTGCGGAGAGGCCTGTGATAAAGGTGATCGTGGTGCCGAACAAGCTGGTCAATATCGTTTCGTGAGGGGTCTATGAAAAGGTTCTTCCCGGTGTGGACGCTTCTCGTCTGTGCAGCTCTGATGAGCGGCTGCGGGTACGAGCTCGTAAAGGAAAAAGGCATATACGGCGGCGAAATCTCCTCGATATACCTTCCCGTCTTCAAGAACAACAGCTTCGAGCCGCTGGCCTCCGGGGTCTTCACCCAGGCGTTCTCGATGGAGATGGCAGGCAGCGGGTTGTTTCAGTTAAACAAGGCCGACGCGGACGCGACCCTCCAGGGGAACATCATGGCGGTGACCACTTCCCCCGGTCCTATCGGCGCGACCGGCCAGACCGTGCAGAAGGTCGTCAGCGCGAACATCAGCCTTACCCTCACGAAGCAGGGCAAGCGACTGAAGACGTGGTCTTTCAGCGATTCCGATGTGTACGACGCGAGCACCATCAACATCGAGGAGCCGGGCAGGAGGGCGGCCCTGCAGCGCATCGCCATGCGCATAGCGCGCAGGTTCCATATCCAGGTACTCTCCGTATACTAGGCCCGCTTGCATCGTCACGACGCACGCTGCCCCGGCCCGGTTTCCCGGGCCGTCGCTTCCTTTGCCCTTTTTTCCGAGGGCAGCATCAACATGAGAATAGTCATCGCGACGGGCAGGAAGGCCAATACCGTCAATGTCGCGCGGAGGCCGTGGCGGTCGGCTATCCAGCCGAAGGCGGGGGTCGTCAGCCCGCCGAAGGAGAAAGCGAGGCCCAGGGTAATGCCGGAGGCGAGCCCTATCCGGCCCGGGAGGTAGGACTGGCCGAGGACCACCATGGAGCTTAGGGGGACCGAGAGGGCGAGCCCGGCGGCTGCAAGGATGAGCGTTGCCGTGAGCGGCCTCGATGCTGCGAGCAGGAAGGGGAGAATGACCGCAAGGAGCACGCAGCCCCAGATAGCCACTGCCCGGTATCCCAGGCGGTCTGCGCTCCAGCCGCCGGCGAAGTTGCCCGCTATGCAGGCAACGAGAAAGACCGCCAGGGCCGAGCCGGGGGTCGCCTTCGAGGCGTGCAGGACGTTGACGTAGAAGAGAGGCAGAAACGTGTTCAGCCCGTAAAAGAGCATAGAGCGGACGAGGAGGCCGCTGGAGAGGCAGACAAACGACGGCCAGCGGTCAGGCCCCTCCGCCCCCGTTGTGCCCCCCTCCGCCTTTCCTTTCACTCCATAGCCCCTGGTCAGGCCCGGCAGCATGAAGACGAGGGGCACGGCCACGAGCAGCGGGGGCACGATGAGACATGCCGTCCCCTTAAGCCCCCAGGTGAGAAGCGCAGCGGTTCCGATAATAGGGCCTACGGCAAAACCTGCCTGGCCGCCCATGCCGAAAAGGCTCATCGCCGTGGCCTTCCTGTCGTGCGCCAGGTGAAGCATCAGCCTGGCGCCTTCCGGATGGAACATGGCGCTGCCCAGCCCGCTGATCATCACTGCCGCAACGCCGAGCCGGTATGAGGGGAGCAGCCCGGTGCTGGAGACGCCGACGCCCAGAAGGAGCATCGACAGGGGAATCAGCCAGGGCATGGGACGGCGGTCGCTGATCCAGCCGAAGACGGGCTGGAAGGCGGACGAAACGAGGCTCACCGCAAAGACGATGGCCGCTGCGGCCGTATAACTCAGATGGTGGGCAGCGATAAAGAAGGGGAGGAGGACGGGTATGGCCCCCTGGTTGACGTCTGCCGAGGCATGGGCAATCGATAGAATGCCTAGGGAGCGTACCCTCACGGCCCTTGCACCTCCGTATGCACTTGCGGGACGCAAGCGCTACCCAAGATAGGCCGCGCGGATATGGCGGTCCGCAAGGAGCGCTTCCCCGGGGCCCGAGAGGACGACGCTCCCCGTCTCGAGCACGTGGCCGAAAGACGAGGCCTTGAGCGATATGTGGGCGTTCTGCTCGACGAGAAGGATCGTCGCCCCCGCCCTGTTTATCTCCTTGAGCACCTCGAATATGTCCCTAACGAGCACGGGGGCAAGGCCCATGGACGGCTCGTCGAGGAGCATCAGGCGCCCGTGGCCCATGAGCGCCCGCGCCACAGCGAGCATCTGCTGCTCGCCGCCTGAGAGGGTCTGTCCCGACTGCCCTTTCCGCTCGTAAAGCACAGGGAAGAGGTCGAATACGCGCCTGTAGTCTTTATCGACCTCGCGCCTGTCCTTTCTGTGCCACGTGGCAAGCTTCAGGTTCTCCTGTACCGTAAGGTTGCCGAAGATGCCCCGCCCTTCCGGCACGTGGGCGATGCCCAGGGAGACGATGCGATGGGGCGGCACGCCCCGAAGCTCGCGCCCCGCGTAGAGGACGCTGCCCTTATAGGGCACCA
>Ga0326728_10008015_pt1 | contig 26593 bp, 19 predicted proteins | sample MB3enrmetagenome_FD_207602 | JGI IMG/M metagenome (GOLD analysis project Ga0326728, IMG submission 207602) | Lab enriched peat soil microbial communities from McLean, Ithaca, NY, United States - MB31MN | ecosystem: Environmental > Terrestrial > Soil > Wetlands > Peat | place: USA: New York...
CCCTGGCTCTTGAACCAGGAATAGAGCCGGCTGGTATCCACTACGATCTGCCCATCGGCGCTCAACTCCACGTGGGCGCGATCCATGGGCCGCGGCGCCGGCCCTTCAAAGTTCACTCCCTCGGGTGTGTAGCCGCTACCGTGACAGGGGCATTTAAACTTGTCCTCGGCAGGCTTCCAATCCGGGGTGCAACCCAGGTGCGTACACTTGGCATAAATGCAAAACAGGCGGGGAGGTTCTTTCACCACCCAGATTCGGTAGGCCTGCTTGTATTTCTCATTAACACCGATCTGGAAGTCCGAAGGATAACCGATCGCATGCACCGTCTCCGGTTCGAACAGCGCGCGCGGGAAAAAGAAGCGCAGAAACATCAGGAAATTGGCGGCGACGAATCCCCACACGCAACTCCAGATGATGCGCCGTCGCATCTTCCCTGAGTCAGGGATGCCTTCGGCAGGAGTGCTTGCAGGTTTGGGTGGAGCAGTTGGCTTTGCCGCCGGCTTGGGTGGAGTTGTAACGGCACTAGCCGCTGGAGCTTTCGCTGAAGTCGTGGAAGGTGAACCGTCCGCATTCGCCATGCCCGACGCTCCTCTGATCACGGAGTGAAGCCGATATTTGTTTTCGAAACAGGCCCCAAAAATTAAATATAGGTGAAAGCTCGAAGAGGTGTCAATATTTCGTAATAAGAAATCGCCAAAAAATCAGCAGTTGACGCAAGTCAAGAGAAGCGCGCCCGACATATCGCGTGGCGGTTATTTTCTTGGAGGAGAACTGCGCTGCCGGCTCAGACCCATCCGCATTTGATTTGGCATTTCCGTCCATCTCCATCGCGGGCGTAGCTGGGGCAGACCTCGTTGCGGAATCCCGGCGACACGATCCCGCGGGCGCGAGACCAACGGGTGCAGGGGGGACGGCGGGGAGCGACTCGGACTTCTTGTCTCTTGACAAACGGAAAAATATAGGCTACAATGCTAAGCTGATGCTGGTAGGTCGTTGCACCCGGCGGGGAACATTATGCGGCAACACTATCGCTCGCCTCAACTAACACCCGAGAATACCCCCAGGGTTACGAAGATCCCGCAAATCGGCTCGCCCTCAAACAGACACACAGTCTGCTCTCTGACGGGAAAGCCAAAAAAGATGTTAAAATCGACGGAACGAACTCAGCAAGTTCTTTAGAATCAATAAAAGTGTCAAAAAAACGAACTCAAAACGAAGTCTAAATGAACCGGAAAACGTGCTTAAAACTTGCAAAAAAGCCAAAACGAACCGAGAGAATCATCGTTTGTAGGGGCACGCCACGGCGTGCCCCTACGCCCAGCCACCGCTTTCGATAGGGTAATGGAAACGACGGACAGAAAGTCCGAAATCTTGGCGGAAGCGATGGAGAATTCTTCAAGATTTACCGAACGAAGCGGGAATGTCTATGAAAACAAAGGGTCGGTGTGGAAACTTAGGAACGAGGCTTGAATGTCTATGAAAACACAGGTGCTTATCTGCTCATTGGTCGAATGTTGTTGACAACACAGGTAGTTATTGGCTGGAAGGTGGTAGCCGATAGGCGCCTGGGCTACTGGGTCCAGTCCATGATCACTTTTCCGGCTTGGCCGGAGAGCATAACGTCGAACGCCTCCTGAAATTGCGTGTAGCGGAAACGGTGGGTGATGACCGGTTTGATATCGAGGCCGGACTGGAGCATCACTGTCATCATGTACCACGTCTCGTACATTTCACGGCCATAAATACCCTTTAAGGTAATCATATTAAAGATAACCGTATTCCAGTCAATGACGATCTCCTCGGAAGGAATGCCCAGCAAGGCGATGCGGCCGCCATGCGCCATGTTCGCCAGCATGTCTCGGAAGGCCGAACCGTTGCCCGACATCTCGAGGCCCACATCGAACCCTTCCTTCATGCCCAGTTTCTTCTGCGCCTCTTTCAGCTCGGTTTGTCGCGTATCCACCGCCATCGTGACGCCCATTTTACGCGCCAGTTCCAGCCGCCACGGGTTGACATCCGTTTGCACCACAAAGCGCGCGCCGGCGTGCTTCACGACTGCTGCCGCCATCAGCCCGATGGGCCCCGCGCCGGTGATCAGCACATCTTCGCCCAGGACGGGGAAGGCGAGCGCGGTGTGCACGGCATTGCCGAAAGGATCGAAGATGCAGGCGACTTCAGGGTCAATATCGGGGTGATGCACCCAGACGTTGCTCATGGGCACCGCGATGTACTCCGCATAACAACCCGGGCGGTGCACGCCCACCCCCTTGCTGTGCGCGCACAGGTGGCGCCTGCCCGCCAGGCAATTACGGCAACGCCCGCACACCACGTGCCCCTCTGCGCCCACGAGTTGACCGGGGAAGAAATCGGCCACGTTCGACCCCACCGCCGCCACCTCGCCCACAAATTCGTGCCCGACCACCATCGGCACGGGAATGGTTTTGCTGGCCCACGCGTCCCATTTCAGGATGTGCAGGTCGGTGCCGCAGATGGATGCCCGCTGCACCCGAATCAGCACGTCATTGATGCCGATCTCCGGCGTCGGCACTTCCTCCAGCCACAGCCCCGGCTCTCGCCGGCTCTTCACCAGGGCCTCCATTTTGTTGGGAATGTTTTCACTCACTCGTATCCTCCGAAACGGTGGACTGAGTCTCGCACCGCTCAGCGCGTGGAACTTTGGTATGCCTTGATGAGCTGACGGGTGGCGGCGTCCACCAAGGCTTCGCCGCCGCCAGGAGCGCAGAGCGAGTTGACAACCTCGTAGGCTCCTTCTGCGAACGCCTTCCGATCGGGGACATAGTCGATGACATCGCCCGACAGCTCGTTCACAATTGTATACCGAAAAGGCGAAGCGGCCTTGATGGCCATGCCCAACTCCACAAATACCTCACCGGGCAATCCAACCCAGGCCACGTCGTTGCCCAAGGTAATCACCTGCACTTCCGCATCGATGGGCTTGCCTTGGAATTCAGCCACCCAAAGAACTTTGAAAGCGCGCACCAAGTCAAGAAAGGCGAACTTCTCAGGGCCTTCTCGGACCAAGCGGGTGGCAAGCTCCTGCGACTTTTCCACTTCCCCAGGTTGTAATTCCTGGAGCGGCAACTTGATAACCTCGCGGCGCACCAGCAAAGGCCCATTGACCGGCGTGAGGCGGGGATAGGTCTTTAATACATCCCCTGCCAGGATTGTGCCGATGCGGGCCGCCTCCTGGAGGCTGGACTGGGGCTCGGCGCTCTTGACATCTATATGATTGATGTTTCCCGCTGTCCCGATCGCGAACACGGTCAGCATCTTCGAGTCTTTCGCTTCCCCCAGCAACTTGGCAAGCGTATAGGGATAATCGGCGGAAAATTGCGTGCCGCCGGTGGTGTCCAAATGCATCGCATAATTCACGAAAGTTGCCTGGGGTTTGGACGGCGCCGCCTTGAAATAGACCACCGAGACATCCGGATCAACGGGCCCCGCTGGCCGCACAATATTGGGGTTCAACTTGCCCGGGTTCCATCCGACTGTGCCATCCTTCATCAGGTAGCGGCGATTGAAGCAGAGCGAGCTCTCCCGACCCATGCCCGCCCAAGCCTCTGAGGGCGCCAGATCCGCCTCTGCCTCGCGAACCGCCTCAGCGATTTTGCCGGGCAGCGCAGCGCGGTAATCCCTGGCAATCTGCGCGGTCGTCCCCTCGAGTCGATCCAGGAAGAAGTGGCTCATCTCGGGACCCGTGTGGGTGTGCGTGGCGCTGATCATCACGTTGTCCGGGGGCACATGGGTTGTCTTTTGGATGATAAGACGCGCCGCATCGACGAAGCTGCGCGGGATGCTCTCCAGATCACAGGCTACAATCGCAGCCTCCACGCCGCCTTCTTCCAGAACAATCGCCTTGGCGTAAAGCGGGTCATGGGTTCCCGTGTTCAGGCGGACGCTGTAATACCCGCCCATCGGCATTCCAAGCGGCGGGGTAATGTTGACGGCTGCCCTGCCCATGCGCAAATCTCCAGCCAGGGCGGGAGTAAGAATACAAAGCATTACCAGCACGCTTCGGGTGATGAGTTTCATGTGGATTATCCTCCTGCTTTGCGAGTGACGAAATTCATTCGAGATATGGCGGGATAAACCCGCCGCCACGCTCACCAGCACAGGCCCTCGATGCGAGCTCGCGCCGCCAGCCCCGGGTCCGGCAGGCCGACGAGATCGATTGCCGTCTGGCCCCGCTTCAGCTTCCGCGCTACGCTTGCGAACTCCAGGTGACGGCCCGCGACGATAGTGGCTTGGCTCGAGGCCAGCGCCTTTTCGAGCTCAGGCCGAATTATGGGGCGAGAGCAGTCGCGTAGGCTTCCAGCAGCGACCGCTTCTCGCTTTCCCAGTTGAGGCTTTCCTCGATGCGCTTTCGCCCGCACGCGCCCAGCTCGCGGCGCAAGCTTTCCGAGTCCAGAATCTTCAGGATCTGGCGCGCAAAGTCTTCCGGGTCGCCGGGGCGCGCGTAAAGCGCTGCGTCCGCTGCCGAGCGGCGGCCTTCGGTGAGGTCATAGAGCACGACCGGAAGACCGAAGGTCATGTATTCCAGAATTTTGTTCATGGTGGATTTGTCATTCATGGGCGTGGCCGGGTCCGGCGCGACCCCAAGGTCCGCGGTTGAGAAATAGGCCGCGACTTCCTCATCCGGGAGGCGGCCCTTGAACCTCACCAGTGGCTCGAGGCCCTTCTCGCGAGCCAAGGCTTTGAGCTGCGAAAGTTCAGTCCCCGCGCCAATCAAGACAAACAGAATGTCCTGGCGCTTCGAACCATGGGCGATCGAGGCAATAGACTCGAGCAACAGATCAAGCCCGTCCTGAGGCCCCATGACGCCGAGGTAGACGACGAGATAGCGCCGGCCCTCTTTGAGTTCGGGCTGCGCAGGCCCTTTGCGCACTCTCTCGAGGTCAGGGCAGCTTCGCACCACGAAAACGCGCTCGCTGTGCATCTTTCCGCGAAGGCTCGCCACTTCGCGGTAGGACTCATTGGTGGCGATCGAGACGTCGGCGGTACGGAAGGTCAGGCGTTCAGCCCAGCAAACCAATTTGTATCCGAAGTCTCGCCGTCCGAATTTGGCTTCGTAGAGCTCGGGATTAAGATCGTGATGGTCGAAGATGAAGCGCACGCCAAAGAGCTTGAAGAAGAGCGCAACCAGAAAGATTGTGTCCGGCGGATTACACGCCTGGAGGACTCGGAAGCGCGTGCGCGCATAGACAAGCAGGGCCAGGCGGAACTGGGCGGCGAGCGCCAGGGCGTACTCGAGCAAATACCCGAGCGGACCTGAAGCTTCCCAGACGCAGTACCGGTATATCTCGATGCCCTCCAGCGTCTCGCGGCTTCGCACGAAGCCTCGCGCTTTCGGGCAGATGACTGAGACTCGGTACCCGGCGTCGCGTAGCGCGCAAGATTCCTGCCACACCCGCCGATCCATAGGAACCGGCAAGTTTTCGATAATGATGCAGACGGCGGGCTTCTTATTTTGCATGCCGGCACCACAGCTCAAAATTCACCAAGGCCCAAAGTTGCTTCTGCCGGTCGCGGATGCCGTCGAAGTGCTCCCGGAGGAACGTCTCCATGCTCGAGGGGTTGAAATAACCGCGCGTGCGGGCCTCCGAGGACAGCACCAAATCCGAGACGAAAGACTTCAACGGTTTTCGGAACCACTCGCCGACGGGCACCGCAAAACCCACTTTACGCCGGTAGAGAACCTCCGGGGGCAAGAAGCGCTCGAAGGCGCGCTTCAGCAAAACCTTGGCGCGAAAGCCGTGCGTCAAAAGCTTGGTCGGGAGACGCGCGGCAAATTCCACCAGCTTATGGTCCAGGAACGGCACGCGCTCCTCGATCGAGGCCGCCATCGTCATCAGATCTCCGCGCAGCAGAAGGTTGTCCGGCAGCCAAACCTTGAGGTCGGCATAGAGCATGCGCTTCAGCGGCGTGCGTTCGCGATGTCTTTCCAAATAGCCTCGAAAGACCTCCGCCGGATGAGCGGGGTCGACCTGCGCCAGGAATTCCGGCGCAAACAAGTTCTCCCGCTCTTCGCGCGAGAAGGAAGCGAACCAGGTGGCGGAGCGCTCCGCTTCGTCGCGGATGGAGAGCGCTTCGAGGGCGGTCCTGACACGCCGCTGGCTGTAGGGCAGACGGCGAACCAGGGCACGCGTGACTCCTTGCGGGAGCGCCGAAACCAGCGCCGCTAGCGGGTCGGCGGCGTACTTGGGATAACCGGCGAACAGTTCGTCTCCGCCTTCGCCCGCCAGCACCACCTTCACGCTCGCCGCCGCCAGGCGGGAGAGCAAATACAATGCCACGTCAGTGGGCTCGGCGACCGGTTCATCGCGGAAGGCCACCAGACGGGGCAACTCGGAGCACATCTGCTCGGGCCGCACGATGAGCTCGTGATGCTGGGTGGCAAAGCGCTGCGCCACGGCGCGCGCGTAAGGCAATTCGCTGTACTCAGGTTCCTCGAAGCCCACCGAAAAAGTGCGCAGCGGACGCGCTTCGAGCTCCGTCATGAGCGCCACCAACGCGCTCGAATCCGTCCCGCCACTCAGGAAGACGCCCAGGGGGACATCCGCAATCAGCCGCAAGCGGACCGATTCGCGAAGCTGCGCGATGACTTCCTCGGCGGCTTCCTTGGCCGAGCGGGGTTCTTCTTCTCCGGCGGGGATGTCCCAATAGGCGCGAGCTTGCGCGCCGCTCGAGTCGACAAGTAGGAAGTGGCCGGGGAGCAGCTTCTCGACACCTCGATAGAAGGTCCGCGGGGCGGGGATGTAACGGAACCCGAAGAAGTCATAGACGGATTGCGGGTCAATCTCGAACGGTTGCTCGCTCAATTCGCGCAGGGCGCGCGGCTCGGAAGCAAAGACCAGGCGGCCCGGCTCGAGGCGATAAAAGACCGGCTTGATTCCCAGGCGGTCGCGCGCCAGCAGCAGGCGCCGCTTTCGGGCGTCCCACAGGGCAAACGCGAACATGCCGCGCAGTTGATCGAGGCAGGCGATGTCATACTGCTCGTAGAGATGGACGATCGCCTCCGTATCGCTCGAGGTGCGGAATTGGTGGCCGCGCTCGAGGAGGTCGGCGCGCAGTTCGCGATAGTTGTATATCTCGCCGTTGAAGGTGATCCAGAGGGTCTCGTCTTCATTCGAAATCGGCTGGTGCCCGCCCGGCAGGTCAATGATGCTGAGGCGGCGGTTGCCCAGGCCCAGCGGGCCCTCAAGGCAAAAGCCTTCGTCGTCCGGCCCACGGTGCGCCATCGCATCGGTGGCGCGCTTGAGCGCGGCCGCGTCAGCGGGCTCGCCCGTTCGGAAATTGAAAACTCCGCATATACCGCACATTGGAACTGTCCGCGAACGATCCGAAGTAGTAAGAAGAGGCCGCCGGACGCCCGCCTCCCGACCGATCAGGGTTTTTCAAACGCGTTCCCACAAACGGGGTAGAGCAGGTGGAACAGTATCATCGCCAGGGAGCGGGGGTAGGAGCGATGATCGGACAGGAGGCCGTAGTCACGGTACGAGAAATCGAAGCCGCCATCGGGTCTCTGGTGTGCGAGAACCCGATTATAGCAGGCGGCGATCAATTCGGGCCGAACGCCCAGCCGGAGTCGCAACGCTTCGTGGAGAGCTGCTCCCATCGCCGCCGTGTAGTAATCGACCTCGGGTCCCCCGCTCCGGGCGTGACGACAATCTTTGCCGCAGGCTCCCGTGGGCTGCACGCCGGTCTCCAAGAAGCGGGCGAGCCTTGGAAGTAGCGGTTCTGCCCAAGGGCCGGGCTTCAAGGAGTTGGACCACGCGAGCTGGAGAAACTGAAACGCATTATATTGATAGCAAAGGTAGTGCGGCCGGTCATTCTCATATTGGTTCCCGATGATATAAGGGAGTTCCCCGGTGGGAAGCTGCGCCGCAGCAACGAAATCCAACAGCGCGCTCACGTGCTGGAGATAGTGTTCATCCCGGGTGGCCTCCCACAAGCGAAGAAAATACCAAGCCGCAGCAACGGAGTTGTTCGTCACCTTACCGCGCGGCTTATCAAAGTAGTTAATGACCTTGCCAACCGTGTGGTCTTGAAATCCGATGCGATTCACTATGAAGTCGTAAGCACGCACCGCGCCGTTGATGAGATCCTTCCGAGGCTCACGGTAATACGTCGCGAGCAGGGCACTGCCGCCCCAAATCCCTTCCAGCATGGCAACCAAGTGCCTGCGTTCGGGTAGGGGGTATTTCCAATAGCCCTCGTCTGTTTCCAAGGCCAGGGTCGCGTCCGAGCCCCGTATAGCAATGTCGCGATAGCGTGGGTCGCCTGTAGCGTCGTAAAGCAGCCAGTTTCCGAGCACCCAGTATCCCTGGGTCTGCGTGAAGACGTAATCATCTCCCCAAGGAACGAAATCCAGGGCACTCTTCAGAAACCGCCAGGCGCGGAGGTTGAACCGAACTCCAGTGTCAGGTCCGTGAAGTATTCCACCCTTAAAGTGAGTTCGATAAAGGTAGAAGTGTAAGCGTTCAGCGGATTTGATAAGGTCTTCGCGTGTGGGCATTCGAGGCAACTGAGTGTAATCGAAAATCGATGCCATCTGAAGAAGATTTCTGCGGGAAAGGCATCAAGAGCGCGTCACTCGAGAGTAAACCTCCAGAATTCTTTTCGCCGTGGCTGGCATGGAATAGGGAATTAGCCGTGCGCGGCCACGGCTGCGTTCTCCGCGGCGGCAGAGATCCACAATTTTTGCCGCCAGGGCGTCTACATCGCGAGGAACGATATAATTCCCATCGCTCTCATAGATCATGTCCGCCACATCTCCAACGTTCACAGAAATGACGGGCAGGTTTGTAGCCAAAGCCTCTTTGACCGCATTGGGTGAACCTTCACTCATGGAGGCCATGACGAAGACGTCGGCAGCGTTCATATAAAGCGGCATTTCGGAATGAGGCCTTCTGCGCACTGAAAGGATTTCGAGCTTGGGAAGTTGCTCCCTAGCTTTGCCGACAGCGGCTTCAATGAGATCGAAACGCTTGCCCTGCTCTTCGGGATTGTATGCAAACAAGACGTACTTCTTCTCGGGGTCCAGGCCGACAAGCCGACGGGCCTCGCCGTAGTCCATGGGCTGAAAGAGCTCCAAATCGATCCCACAAGGGATGATCTCGGCCGAATCCAATCTCAATACTCTCCGCATTTTCCGGTTTTGTACGATGACTGCGGAGGCGAGCGGCGCCAGCAGGTAACTCGCAACCTGGAAGAATCGGCCCATGGGCGTGATATGGCCGTCTTTCCGAGATTGGCCGAGAACGTCGTCTCCGTGGAAGGTAATCACCAGAGGCAGGCGAAGCTGAAAACGCGCCACCCAACCGGACAAACCGAAATGAGCGTGAATCAAGTCGTAATTCTTGGCCCGTAACCGGCGCCGCAGCTCCCCGATGCGTCATAATCCACTCCCAGAGGGCGAAGGGATTCGAGTTGGTCGTGGACGAAACTTCCGAAGCTGGGGTCCGCTTCGGTGGGCCACATGTTCGTCACAACCAGAACGCGATGCTTCTCAACCATAGCCATATCCAGGTGGCAGCCCGATTATAGCATTCGTCTCGCTGGTCGCCGAACCTTGTACCGGCGCGGCTGATGGCAAGGTCAAGCGGACTAAGGCAAGAGCCTCCACGTCCTCCGTGCATCTCAGGCCTTAACACGGAGAGTCTCAGTGAACTCTGTGTTGAGGCTCTTCGCGGCACTGAGAACGCGGAGGCACTGCTGAAACGACATGTCCCTTCCACGTGCCGCAGGCGAATCCCGTGTACAATGGTCGCTGAGCAGTGGTATCCCTTGCGCTTTGGTATTTCTCTATGTGCGGAATCGCAGGGTTCGTGGGTTCGGGGCCGGAGCAGGAACTGCGGGCACAAGCAGGCCGAATGGCTGACCAGCTCGTTCACCGGGGGCCGGACGATTCTGGCCTCTGGGTTGATGCAGCCGCCGGCATCGCATTGGGATTCCGACGACTCTCGATTGTGGACCTTTCTCCAGCTGGCCACCAACCCATGACCTCTGCGAGTGGCCGATATGTCATCGTCTTCAACGGCGAAGTTTACAACTTCGGGGAATTGCGAAAAGACTTGGAAGCATTGGGACACAGCTTTCGCGGCCACTCCGATACGGAAGTCATACTGGAGGCGATGAGCGAGTGGGGCGTGGAGGCGGCGGTCAAGAAATTCGTCGGCATGTTCGCCTTCGCTCTTTGGGACAAGCGGGAGCGAGTGCTGCACCTGGTGCGGGATCGGCTGGGCATAAAGCCGCTCTACTGCGGCTGGCAGGATAAAACATTCCTCTTCGGCTCGGAGTTGAAGGCGCTCCGCGCGCACCCAGCTTTCAGCCCGGAAATCAACCGCGGCGCTCTGGCCTTGTATTTGCGTTTCGGCTACATACCCTATCCCTACTCCATTTATCAGGGAATCTGGAAGCTGCCTCCCGGCCACATTCTCAGCCTGCCTGCCGGAGCACACCCCTCTTCAGAGTTGTCGCCGACGGCCTCCTATTGGTCTGCGAAAGAGGTTTACGAGACGGGCGCGGCGGACCCTTTCCGAGGCTCCACGCCGGAAGCGATTGAGGAATTGGATCGACTCCTTCGGCAATCGATCCGGCTGCGGATGATCGCAGACGTCCCCCTGGGCGCATTTCTCTCCGGCGGCATCGACTCCTCGACGGTGGTGGCATTGATGCAGGCGCAGAGCCATCGCCCCGTGAAGACGTTCACGATCGGCTTTCACGAGCAGAAATTCAATGAAGCGGCCCATGCCAAGGCCGTGGCGGCGCACCTCGGGACCGACCATACCGAACTGTACGTAACCCCGAAACAAGCCATGGATGTCATCCCCAAGTTGCCAACTCTCTATGACGAGCCCTTCGGAGATTCCTCCCAAATTCCAACTTACCTGCTTTCCGCCCTCACGCGCCAGTACGTAACGGTGAGCCTTTCCGGTGATGGCGGCGATGAGCTGTTTGGCGGGTACCCGCGTTATGTCCAGACGCGCAAGTTTTGGGACATTTTCCGGTGCTTTCCCCACTCTTCCAGAAATGCGCTCGCTGGATTGATCCGCGCCTGCAAGCCCGCGACGGATAGCCGCCTATGGGGTGGGCTCAGTCCGTTACTGCCCCGGTTGGCGCACCCACCCGCAGTAGGCGATCGAGCCCACAGGCTCGCGGAAATAATGGCGGCAAGGAATCCCGAGGAGATTTACCATAACTTGATGTCTTATTGGAGGCGCCCCGCCGAGGTTGTGCTCGGAGCAAAGGAATCGCCCACGATCCTTACCCAATCTTCACTTTGGGCCCACCTGCCTCACGTCTGCCCAAAGTTAATGTTTCTCGACCTCGTGACTTACCTTCCGGAAGATATTCTTGCCAAAGTTGATCGGGCCAGCATGGGGGTGAGCCTCGAAGCGCGGGTTCCGATCCTGGATCACAAGGTCGTGGAGTTTGCCGCCCGTATTTCTACCTCCCTGAAGATCCGCTCCGGGCAAGCGAAATGGTTGCTGCGGCAAGTCCTGTACAGGTACGTGCCAACAAGACTGATCGAACGCCCCAAAATGGGTTTTGGAATCCCTCTTGAAGACTGGCTGCGTGGGCCTCTGAGAGATTGGGCGGAAGGGCTGTTAAACCCGCGCCGGCTGCGGAGCGAGGGGTTCTTCCGTCCAGAACCCATCAGGGAGTGTTGGGCAGAGCATCTTTCGGGGCAGCGGAATCGGCAGGGGCACGTGTGGAACGTTCTTATGTTTCAGGCTTGGCGGGAGAAGTGGGCCTGAATGATCCGCAGATTACTCAGATTTCTCAGATTAGGCAAGCTGACCACAAAAGAGGAACCAAGCGCAGCAGAACAAGGTAAACTCGCCTTCACGAATCCAAGAGTTCCTCATAATCGCGCACCCGAGCCTTTACTTCGAATCGGCTGAGATAAGCCTCAAGTCCTTCGTGGGGGCGCAATTCTCCATGGGTTGAGTTGAGGGCCGAGACGATTGTTTCTGCCAGGGCCTGGGGATCCGAAGGCGGAACAAGCCTGGCTATTGGGCAGTCGCGAAGTATCTCCCGCACCGCCCCGGGACAGTTTGAGGCCACCACGGGCGTCCCCACAGCCAAAGCCTCAATGACCGCGTTAGGCATGCCTTCAAAGCGGGAGGGAAGCACAAATAAATTGGCGTAACGGAAGTAAGGATAGGGATTGCGCTGGAATCCTTCAGGCCCAGCCGTTCCCGTTGCGCCAGGAGTTCCGATCGGAGTTCTCCTTCCCCAAGGATGGTGAGGCCGCAATTGGGGAGGGAATTACGAACTAACGCCATGGCTTCAAGAAGAATGTCGAAGCCTTTCTGGTTTGCCAGCCGGCCTGCCGCAACCAGGTGGGGGCCATCGCCCTGGTAAGGATTGCCGGTCGCGTTCGCTAATTTCCTCCCCAACTCGATATCGACAGGGTTATAAATACGCACCAGCTTGCGTCGAGGGACGTGGAAGTTATCCGCCAACTCGTCGGCGACGAAGTCGCCGACGCAGATAATCTTGTCAGCCCACGGATACACCCACCGATAAAGCCGTTTCCAGACCATCGGGTGCTTCTTCGCGTGGACACTCTCGGCGCCAGGGGAAATGCCTTCCCGAATCAGCACACGAATTCCCGGAGGCAAAAACGGCCTTAATAAGACCGTGGCCATATTCATCTCGCACAAGGTCGAGTGTATCGCTTGCGGTCTGAGCTTCCAAGCTAATCGAATTATCCCCGGGAAGGCATGGCGCACCCGTCCGGCCTTCAGATCGTGAAGCGGGACGTCAGCCGGTACTTCCTTGAGGTAGGGGCCGGCCGCCTCGACCAGGGCCAAATGGGGCTCGAAGCGCGAGCGGTCCAGGTGCCGAAGGAGTGTCACAATCACTCGCTCCGCTCCTCCGCCACCGAGGTTCGGCATGACAAACAAAACTCGTCTGCGCGCTGCTTTCATCGCTTTCCACAGCTTTCGACGTAATTCCCCTTCTGGGTTAAGGAGGGGTTGTTGGCTCGCGCGCTGGCTCTCGTACCCACCAACCCCTAAACCCCTGCTCAGCCGAGGAGGGGAGCTATTACCCGCCCAACCTTTTTGCCACGTAGGTGGTGTTCGCGTACGTTTTCCGCAGGATTTGAATCCACGTAAGAACTGGCAAGAGAGCCCGGTCCAGAACAGTCAAGGGTTGGGCGACGGCATATTTCAACGTGGCGAGGATGCCGGGCTTAAGATTGTAATGCTTGAAGAACTCAGGCCGCGCCATAGGAATGTCAGCGTAAGTGAAAGGCTGCCTCCGGAGCCATGTTTTAACGTAGTAATGCAGCCAGTTGTATGACGGCAGCACAAAGATGTCCCTTCCAAAGTATGCTCTTTCTAACACGAATCCCGTTTCTTCCAAATACCTTCGGACTGTCTTTTCCGAGAAGAAATAGAGATGCCGCGGGATGTCCTCAAGAAAAAGGTGCCGTGAGGCAAGACTGTTAAAATTCGGCACCTGAAAAACAAAAATCCCCCCGGCCTTGGTCACTTCGGAAGCCTTTTGGAAATAGGCTAAGGGGTCGTGCACGTGTTCGAGGACTGCCCAGGCGGTTACGGCGTCATAGACTGGCTGATTGACCGGAATATCAGGAAGTTGCTGAGGATAAACCTGAAAGTCGGTAATGCGTTGAGAGGAAGTTGAAACTTCCACACCCTCGACATGCCAACCACGCGCCTTCATGAATACTGGGAAGTCACCATTCGCGCAACCCACGTCGAGCAAGCTCTTGGGCCCCGGCTTTCTCTCGATTTTTCTCAAGTAACGCGCTTCGCGCGCATAACGTCTGAGGTGATAGGCGCGATTCTGCGCGAACCCCTCTTCATAATATTCCTTTGGATAATATTTCCACATATCTTCGAATGGGGGGCGGGGATTCACAAAACCCAGGCCGCATTGGTTGCATTCCACGACGGTGAAGATTCCAGCCTGGGAGCCCTGCCGGTCAGGCATCTGGTAGAGGGCGGTGTGACTCCTTGAGCCGCAGAGGTTACAAGCTACTGTTTCCATGGCCCTCCTCGAGCCTGCCTAGCCGCCGCAACGACAGGGCAATGGAAGCGTAAATCAACGCGCACGAGACCAGGTATACGAACGATGTGGAAAGGGCGATACCGGCCACCCCTGCATACCTCATCAGGATGAGATTGAAAATTACATTGGAAACAAGGTTTACGCCGGCAATAACCATGATCGCCAAGTTTTTCTTCAAGGCGCTGATGAACCGCACACCGAGCTGGCCAAGAATGTAGAAAGGGATCTGGAGCGAAAGGAGGGCCTGAACTCGGCTCACGACTCCCGTGTCCGCGGCGGTGAAGGCCCCACGTTGGAAGACAATCCTTATCAAAGGATGAGAAAAGGCCGCTAAACCGAGTGTTATGGGGACCGTCACCAGGATAATCGACCGGGAATAGACTTTCAGAATGTGGCGGCAGCCGCTCCAATCCCGGTTCGCCGCCATCTGCGAAAAATAAGGCAGCGCCGCCGTGCCCAAAGGCGTGGCGCCGACCACGATGAAGACGGTGACAATCTTTCGCGCATAGTTCAAGGCCGCCACGCTGCCGGGTTCGAGCATGGCGGCCATGGATTGATTGACCAGTTCGGTGCTGCCCATCAATAGCGCTCCGGCCAGCATGGGCGTGTACTGGCCAATGACCTTGCGTAAGCTGGGATTCCAACCAACCCAGCGGGGCTCGAGCCGAACGCCTCGCACTTTCAGCAACCAGCCCAATAGGATGGCCTGCAAGGCCACTCCCGCCACCGTCCCGACGGCCAGAGTATAGATACCCCACGCCCTGCCCAGCAGTAAGAGGAAAGCAATGATGGAAAGCGGAGTCAGTATGGCTGATAAGGCAGGCAGGCCGAAATACTCGCCGGCGTTCAGGATAGCGGTCCACGCCACCGCCAGTCCGCTTAAGGCAATAAATGGTAAAAGGGCATAAGTAAGCCGCCGAGTGAGCAGCAACTTCGCCGGACTGAAACCTGAACCCAGAAGAGGGAGGAAATAGGGAGCGAGTACGCCGACCAGGACGGAAACTCCTACCAGCAGGCCCAGAGTGACGACCATAACGCCAGAAAAGAGTCTTTGAGCCGCTTCTTTGCCCTCCCCCTCGCGGACCTGAATGAAGGTGGGGATCATGGCGGCGTTGAAAGACCCCGCCACCAGATTCACGAGGAAGGAGGGGAGGAGATAGGCGATCAGGAAGGCGTCCAGCGCGTCGCCCCGGCCAAACCAGCGCGCCACGGCCAACTCTTTTGCCGTAGATGTGAAGCCTACAAGGGTAGAGAACGCGGCCACGCTGGCAGCGGCGTTAAAGATCTTGCGACCTGGTGTCAGCGACGAAGACGTCTGAGCCTGTATGGAGGTCAGTTTCATTCTATTCGGTACGCCGGGCGTCTTCTGAATTGTGAATTCTAAACTGCATTGCCGTCTGTGGTCTGTTCCCTATTCCCTATCCCCGTTCCCTACCGCGACGGGGAAGACGCGCAACACCGCCAGCGCCGCAAGGTAAGCAACGCTTCCCGCTCCACAGAGTTCGCAGAGATACATGAAATTCTGGAAGCCGGAGTGAGGGGGCGCAACCCAGAGGCGCAGGGCCCACACCGCCAATCCCGTCAAAATGGCTCCCAAGAGATTCTTGGAGGCACGATGAACGTCAGACCAGCCGAGGGCTTGACGAAGGTCGCCAAGATTCCTGCGGATTGACAGGGCGGACACGAGAGCCGACGCCACCAATAATCCCAGGGGTATCCCCTTTGCGCCCCACCTGAGAACCCCGACGTAAAACAGATCGAATCCCAAGTTAAGACTGTAAAGCAGGATCGAGAGGCGCAGAAAGGCCTCGCTCTCGCCGCGCGCAAAAAGGTAGAAAGTGAGCAGCCGGATGAAAGAGAGGGGAAAGAGGCTGAGACAGTAGTAGAAGAAAACTCTCGACATCAGGTCGGTGGCGGCGGGCGTGAAGTGGCCTCGCTCAAAAACCAGTCGGATAATATTGTGGGCGAGCAGGAGGCAAAAGACCACCGCCGGGGAGGTCAGGAAAAGACCGATATGCGAGATATCCTTGAGCGTTCTTCGTTCTTCCTCGTGCGCTTTGTTCATCGCGGCCCGCGCGAGCTGCGGCAGGGCGGCAGTGCCCACGCTGCCACCCAGTAATTCCACCATGGTGTACAGAATTTTCGAACCATAGTTCACGGCCGTGAGGGTTCCGGCAGGTAGAAAGGAGGCAATCATCCTCTCCGCTAGGACCACCACCTGCCACGCTAATGCGCCACCAAGCTGGGCGGTTCCGGCGCCGCGCAGTCTGCGGAAGGCCTCGCCGCTTCCCGTAAGTGTCAGGGAGTAATGGACAGGAAAGGAAATGACAATTTGCACGCCCAGCACCAGCATCTGGAGAAGATAACCCGCCAGGTAGCCCAGCACGATGCTGAAAGGGCCATAGCGGTCGAAGCGCCACAGGATGACCAAGATGACCACGACGTTGCGGATAAAGCCCGCCGCCGAGGAGAGGACGAAGCTGTGACGGCTCAGGAGGAAAGAGCGGAAGGCTTCGGCGATGCCCGCTGGCACAATGACCAGGAAGAGCCATCGGCTAAGCTGGGTGGCAAGCTCGATTTGGGAGCGTGTGAAGCCAGGGGCGATTCCGCGCATGAGCCAGGGCGCCCCCAGCGCCCCCACGGCCGCAAACAAACTCAGCCCAAGGAACACCAAGTTGACCACATAGCTCACGCCCCGACCGAGGCCTTCCAGGGAATCCCGCGAATCCAGCGTGGAAAAGAAAGGCACCAAAGAGAACTGGCTGGTCGCTGAAAGCAAATTGGTGATGATATAGGGAATTGTAAAAGCGACGTAGAAGCTGTCAGAGTTCCTGGAGAGCCCCAACTGGGCCGCGATGCTGGTCTCTACAAGAATACCCGAGAGGGCGCTGAGGAGGCTGAAAAAGCCCACCACCGCGGAACCCCAGAGTAATTGACGCTTAAAAACCATGTTAAATACAGTGGCAAGTGACGAGTGATGAGTGACGAGTCTCGATCCTCAAATCTAACCTCGCTGTAGAGCGCCAGTTTGCAACCTCGTCGCGCGACGCAAAGGTTTTTCTCCGTGTCCTCGGTGCCGAAGAAGTTTAAGCAGAGGTCACTGAGATCCTCCGTGCTCTCAGCGTTAAAGATTGAGAGGTACGGAGGACCTAGAGTCTCGTCTTCACTGTGCCAATCGAAAATCGGCAATCAGCAATCGGAAACGGTTGCGGCTCCGCCGGGCTGTTCAACCAGCGCTGGCGCGTTCGCTTCCTGCTCACGGCTCTCGAGCTGTCCTGCAACAAATGGCGTGGACATTACGAATAGAAAAACCATCAGGACGGGTGAAGTCCCAAAATTGAACTCGAAAAAGCCCTCGGCAAGGAATGCCAGCCAAGCCGCGAAGGCGGCATCCGCCACCCACCGCTGGCTGGAGACCCTGCGACGAATTCTCAGGATCTGCCCGCCAAATGCCAGCATGAACCATACCCAGGCTATCATGCAAGGCAGCCCTCGCTCGGCGGCCATTTGCAGGAAGTTATCGTGAAGATGGTCGTGGTATCCGACCATGGGCGTCGTGCCGGGCGGCAGGTACTGGGCGTAAACCAGCGGGATATTTCCGGGACCAACTCCCACCCAGGGATGTTCCCGGACCATCCTTAGACCGGTGCTCCACATCTCCAGGCGGATAGCCAGCGCCGGATCCTCCCGCGGGTGGAAGGCCAGTGACACCCGGCGGCGAATCAAGGAAGGCCCAGCCACATAAGCGACAACCAAAAGAAAAGGGATTGCCCAAAGCGTGCGCGGTTTCCACCTCGCTACGATGTAAAGGGTTGCCAGAATGCAGCCCAGCCATACACCCCGAGTGAAATTCAAGACTAAAGAGGTGGCGACGACGGCCATGACCAGCCAATAGAGCCCCTTGGCCTTCCCCTCTTGTCCTGCCGGGAAGCCTTTAGCCACACTCGCCGACAATAGCAGGAAGGCCAGCAACGCGGAGAAGAGCAGCATTTGCTGGCCGCCAAAATTCATCCAGTGTCCCATAAACCCGTGGATGCGGGTTAATGTCATATAGTCGTAAACACGGTCGGGGTGAAGGTGTCGAACACTGTGATACTGAATAACAAACTGCGCAGTTGCCAGCAGCCCAGCCAAAGCTGCGACCAAGAAAAGCCCTCGAAAAAGCGCTCCCAGGTGCCTGGTGCTGGATACCAGGTTTGCACTCAGCAGCAAGATCAGGAAAAGAACGAGCTTGCGGACCGCGGCCCACCCAACGGCCGGATGTTCAGCCCACAGGACGGAATTGACAGTGGCTAGGCAGTATAGAAACAATGGGAGCTTGACGGGTGGAAAACTAACCCTGGGGCGGATGCGGAGCAAATGGATCAGGTAGGCCAGGGTGGCAGCGGCAAGAAAAGCCTGCGTCGCAGCCACGGAAAGCAGGAGCGACAGAACATGCAAACTGAAAAAGAACCACGCCCACCGCGCTGCCACCGCGCCGGGAAGTTCTAACCGCCAAGATTCGATGTAGCGCCACAACTACTTCATGACCTCGAACGTGAATTCCATCTGCTTGCCGCGAAGGAGAAAACACAAATACATTTCCCAGAAGCGCCGGAACCAAACGAACCGGTTCACCAGGAACTCGATCCCCAGCCATTTCCAAAGCCTCGCCAGTTCGACATGCAAGGAGACCTGGCGGAGTTCCAGGCGGGTATACCAGTGACGTTCGCCGTGATGCCGGCCGAAAAAGTAGAAAGAGAACGAATTCAAATGCCAATGATGGGTGGGATCGCACCACGAACTGTAATCGGAATAGTGGGGTGTTACGAGATAGATGGACCCACCAGGGCGGGCAACGCGATGCATTTCTGCAACCGCATTCATTACGCTATCCAGGTGCTCGATGACCTGCACAGCACGGACGTGCTCAAAGGTGTTGTCGGCGAAAGGCAGGGAGCGGTTCAGGTCGCAGATTACGTCCGCGGCGGTGGCGTCCAAATTAATGTCCACTCCGATGGCTCCGGGCGTCTTTTTGCGCCCGCAACCCAACTCCAATACTCGCTGGCGAATGGCTGAATCTGGCACCACCGCGATTCTAGCACAGAGGAGCAAGAAACGAGAAAGAGCTATCAGCCGTCAGCAATCAGCCCCCAGCATGCTCTCACTCAAAGCTGAGGGCTTAATCTTTCCTTGCCGCCTTCCTTAAGAGGCTGAACACGTCCTTGGCCGCAAGCATCACGAGCAGGGGCGCGGTGAGCAGCACGTTTCGGTTGTAGGCCAAAGCATCGCCCAACCGCCCGTGAAAGAAAGCCGTCAGGGCGCGCACGCTTCCGCAGGCCGGACAGGCAGCAAGGTGCAAAAGGTGGCGCCACAAGCACAGGTTGGGGCCTCGCGATACGGCCTCCGGCGAGAGCGCGCAGAACCCTGTCAGTACAACACCCAGGGCCAGCCGCCGCAGCACCCCAGGCGAAAACAGCGCCATCCGTCACCCCTGTCGCAGCGGATTGCCCTGCGCATCCGGGAGCTTGTTCATGGCGATAAGGATGACATCGATCAGCCACCAGATGCCGCAGCCCCCCAGGGTTACAAGTTTGAGAATCCCCAGCCCAACGTAACCCAGATAAAAGCGGTCCACGCCGAACGTGCCGAGCAGGGCGGAGAGAATCAGTGCGACCGTCCACTCCTTTCCGCCGCCACGACCCAGCCTCACCCCGCACTTCACGCAGATCTCCGCGCCCGGCACCGTCTCTTGCCCACAGGATTGGCAATAGCGGCCTCCCAGCAGCGGCCGCTGGCCGCAGTTAATGCAATACTCCGCGTTGTCTGCCAACTGCCTTGCACAATTTCGACAATACATAAAGAGGCCTCACACGAGGGGATGCAACCTTCGCAAGCGTGCTATTTATAATACTGCAAATGGGAAAAGTAAACAGATTTGGGAAAAAATGAAACTGGAAACTTGAAAATCGAAAATGGTAAACGGAAAATGCGGATTGAGAGTCGGAAACTAAAATACCCAGGAAGGTGCTTCCCCCTTTCGATTTTCCAGTTTCCAGTTTCGCTTTTCGAGTTTCTGTGTTCTAGATTCGAGTTTCTATTTTCTATCTTCCGCTCTTGCTTCAGTTGGGCGTGCCGACGGCCACCGGGGTCAAGGCCACCTCATGGGTCGGCTTGCCCACCTCGACGCGTACAGGTTCTTTCTCGAGCGCGAGGTCAACGGCCTCGCGGATTGACTTTACGTAGTGGAGCGACAACTCCCCGAGCATTTCCTCGTCGAGGTCCTCGTGGACATTGGGCTCGTTGTCGGCGGGCAGGATGATTTCGAGCACCCCGGCGCGCTTGGCGGCAAGAACCTTTTCCTTGATTCCGCCCACCGGCAGAACTTGTCCGCTCAAGGTAATTTCACCCGTCATGGCCACGCGCGGTTTGGCTGGGCGGCAAGTCAAGGCTGACACAAGCGCGGTCACCATGGTGACGCCGGCGGAAGGGCCGTCCTTGGGGATGGCGCCGGAGGGAACATGGAAGTGGATATCCTTCGATTGAAAGAAATCCGGGTCAATGTCGTAGTCCGCAGCGTGCGAACGCACCCAGGCAAGCGCGGCCTGCATGGATTCCTGCATAACCTGGCCCACGTGGCCGGTCATGGTGAACCCCTTCCCGCCCTTCATGGCATTGGCTTCTACAAAGAGCACATCGCCGCCCGTCGGAGTCCAGGCCAGCCCAACCATCACTCCCGGCTGGCGAGTGCGCTCCACCACTTCGGTATCCAGGCGGAAGCGCGGAATGCCAAGGAAATCGCGGAGATTGTCAGGGGTCACCAGGAGCTTTTCCGGGTGGCCCTCGGCGATCTTGCGCGCCTGCTTGCGGCAAAGGGTGGCGATTTCGCGCTCCAGATTCCGCACCCCGGCCTCCCGCGTGTAATGGCGGATGATGTGGGCCAGGGCCTCCCGCGTGAATTCAATCTGGTCGGGGGTCTTGATGCCGTGTTCGTCGGTCTGCTTGGTAATCAGGTGCCGAGTGGCGATCTGAATCTTCTCCTCCTCGCTGTAACCCTGGAGCTCGAGGACTTCCATGCGGTCGAGCAGCGGAGGAGGAACGGTATCCAGCACATTCGCCGTGCAGATGAATAACACCTTGGAGAGGTCGAACTGCACGTCGAGGTAGTTGTCCCGGAAATGAGAGTTCTGCTCGGGATCGAGGACTTCCAGCAACGCCGAAGACGGGTCACCCCGGAAGTCGCGGCCGATCTTGTCCACTTCGTCGAGCATGAAAACGGGGTCGCGCGTTTCCGCCCGGCGGATCCCCTGAATGATTTGGCCCGGCAGTGCCCCGATGTAGGTGCGCCGATGGCCGCGGATTTCCGCCTCGTCGTGGATGCCGCCCAGCGACATGCGGAAGAACTTGCGATCCAAGGCGCGCGCGATGGATTTGCCCAGGGAAGTCTTGCCAACCCCCGGCGGCCCCACAAAACAGAGTATGGGACCCTTGAGCTGGGGTTTGAGCTGGAGCACCGCCAAATAATCCAGGATGCGCTCTTTCACTTTCTCCAGGTCCCAGTGGTCTTCATCGAGTACTGTCTTGGCCTTCTGGATGTCAACCTTGATTTCACTGACTTTGGTCCAAGGCAGGGCCACCAGCCATTCCAGGTAGGTACGGGTGACGTGATAGTCGGCCGCAGCCGGAGACATCTTGGCGAGTCGGCCCAACTCACGCAACCCTTCTTTCTTCGCCTCTTCCGTCATGCCCGCGGCTTCAATCTTTTTGCGCAGTTCTTCAATTTCCGACTGCTCGTCGGCTTCCCCCAACTCCTTCTGGATGGCTTTCATCTGCTCACGCAGGTAATACTCTCGCTGGCTTTGCGTAACCTGGTCTTGAACATCGGACTGAATCTTGGAGCGCAGTTGCAGAACTTCAACTTCCCTCATCAACTGCCGGTTCAGCCGCTCCAGACGGCCCTTCAGGTCAAGACTCTCGAGCAGTTCCTGCTTCTCGGTGCTGGAAAGCGAAGGGAGGTTGGCAGCGATGAAATCCGTTAGCCGCCCGGGATCGTCAATGTTCATGACCACCGTCTGGAGGTCGTCCGAGAGGGTTGGCGAAAGCTGTACCACCTGCTGGAAAAGCGTCGTGACGTTGCGCACCAGGGCATCAAAATCAGCTTGCTTTTCCTTCGGCATGAGGTCCTGAAGCGGCTTCGCGCGCCCGATCATGTAGGGCTCGACTTGCGTCACTTCTTCCACCGCAATCCGCTGTAAGCCCTCCACAAAGATAAAGAGGCTTTGACTGGGCAGCTTGATGATTTTATGAACAAAAGCCACCGTCCCGATCTGGAAAAGGTCAACCGGTTGAGGATTGTCCACGCGCGGGTCGCGCTGCGTAATCACCCCGATGAACTTCTCTTCATCTTTGAGATCGCCGACCAGCTTCAGAGAACTATCGCGCCCAATGGTGAGCGGCAAAATAGCGTTTGGAAACAGCACCGTGTCACGCACGGGCAGGATGGGAAGATTTTCAAAGTCAATATTGGTTTTGTGTTTAGTGGGCATGCCCATCAACCTCGCCTTCAACAATTGGATCTTGCACGCACCCGAACCTCGCACTTGAGGCGGCGTCATTCTACCACGTCAGAGACTCCGGTTCGCTTGGCAAGATACACTCGCTTTGCTATTTGTCAATCCTAAATGTCGCGTCCTCGAGTTGCTCCATGGTTCTTAGATGCCGATCTTGGACAATTCGACGCCACAACCGCTGTCGGCCACCTTCCAAGCATCAGGGCGGTGTTGCTATTCAGGTGTAGCGCGGGCGTCTCGCTCGCGCTACCCGGATGCGATTTGCGGAAAGCGGTTAAAGCAAGTTATCTTGGAGGTCATTGTCCTCGCACCAGGAGATCCTATGGTTAAAGATTTGGCCCGAGTGCTACACCTCAGCCCCGCGGTCTTCTACATGCTTTTCTTTGCCACGCTCGTGATGGGCTCTTTAGCCCTGGGATTTGTTTTGAATCGGATCATCCATTACTGGACCAAGAAACTGGCGAACACCTGGGGAGAGCTGCTTTTCTCCTTGTTGGAATCGCTCCCGGTTCCCCTGCTGTTGTTGGGTTCGATTTACGCTGGCCTGGAACTCCTCACGCTCCCGCGTCAGTTTGAGAGGGTCACGTCGAAGCTGATCTTCGCCTTGACCATCGTGGTTGTCTTCTATTTCCCCGCCAAAGTGTTGGTCCTTTTCTTGCGCCGCGTGGGGCAGCGGAACCCCGGCATGGAGCAGGTAACCAAGCCGGCCATTCTGGTGGTGCGCGGGTTGTTCGCCATCTTGGCCATCATCATCGTGCTTGAAAACCTGGGCATTTCTCTCACCGCTATCTGGACCACCTTGGGTGTGGGCAGCGTGGCAGTTGCCTTGGCCTTGCAGGAAACCCTCAGCAATCTCTTTGCCGGACTCTATTTGCTGGCGGACCGGCCCGTTAACCCGGGGGATTACATCAAGCTGGATTCCGGCCAGGAAGGGTACGTTATCCACATCGGTTGGCGCTCCACCACAATGCGCACGCAGTCAAATAACATCGTATTTGTGCCGAATTCTGCCATGGCCAAGGCGGTTATCATCAACTATTCTCTGCCCGAGATGCGGGTGTCGGTCAGTATTCCTGTACGAGTATCGTATGGATCTGACCCCAGCCAGGTGGAAAAGGCCCTTCTGGACATTACGCGGGAAGCCGCCCAGGAGGGACTTGAGGGGTTGCTCGTGAACCCGCCTCCCAGCGTCGCCCTAAGTCCGGGGTTCGGGGATTTCTCCCTGGATTTTTCGCTCTACTTGAACGTTCGGCGGTTCGAGGACCAGGTCCCCGTGCAAAGCCAGTTGCGCAAGCGCATCCTGGCGCGCTTCGCAAGAGAAGGCATCCATATGCCCTTTCCCACGCGGACCATCGAACTGGATCCGGCAACGCGCGAGTCGCTTCAGAATTCCGCGCCTAGGCAGGGAAGGTAGAAAAGGTGTCGGGTGTCGGGTGTCAGGTGTCAGGCAGCGGGCGCCAGGTGTCAGGCGGCGGGCGTTAGGTGTCAGGTATCAGGGCCAGTCAGAACTCAGGAGACTTTGAAAGGGCTTGCTGGACTCGAGCGTAACCGGCTAGAGCCGCAAGCAGCTTGCGGACATCGAATTGCACATCGCGAAAGAGCCTTAGCAGGTCGCGTTCCCGTTCCAAAGGGCTTAGAGGCAGGAATTTTTCCGCCGGAATGTAGAAGGGGTTGTCGCGCACCAGGGCGCCTTCCACTAACAAGTGTCGATGAACGGCGATCGCGGTGAGCAGGTCGTTGATTGCAATCTGTTCGAGGTCGTACTGGCAGAGCGCCACGCTGGGGTAATGCTTCACCTGGTAATTAAGGAGCGCATGAAACTCGAAGAAGTACGCCAGGGGAAAACCAACCGGGGTCGTCCACAGCCCTTCCTCGAGCCATCGGACCGACGGGGCGGCGCGCTCCGCATCAGCGAAGATCGTCTGGGTCCACTCCTGGAGCGACTGAAAGTTGTCGAAACCGTGATGTAACCGAAAGCTTCCGTCACTCGTGTTACGATCGACATCCACTGGCAGCGAGCGAAGGCGATCGAGCATTTGCGCCTGGTAGTCATCGGGAGCCAGGTAAACGCACAGGTCATTGCCCTTGAGCCCTTCCGCAAGAAAGGACGCCGCGCTGAACGCTTCCGCGCGGCCTCGGTACAGTACGGCGACATGCTCATGTCGTCGAAGCGGAATTCGACCCTGGAAGTAGGTAAACAGAGGCGTAGCCACACTCGGCTCCTGCAACAAGACTTTGATCTATGGGGAGGCGGAAGTCAATTCATATTCATAATCTGTAGCGCGGGCGTCTCGCCCGCTGTCGGGCGGGCATCCTGCCCGCGCTAGAGCATTGCTCCCACCACCGGTTGGCGGTAACATTAAGTTACCGCGCGCCTGCGAAGGCCTCGCAAGCGCAAGCGGGGTCCGAGGACCGGTGGTGTCCCATTTTGGGTGTAGCGCCGATCCTGGGGCTGCGGGGTCGACAAGTGCCCCGACGAGTCGGGGGGCTTTGAGCGAAATTAGGACAGCACCGGAGGGTCGGCAAGCAGATGGCCCGGAAAACAAAGTGGTGGTTGGTTTTTCTTTGCCTTCTGTGGGGTTGGTGCGGAGCCTCGCGTGCCGACGAATTCAGCCAAGTGTCTCGTTTCTCGGTGCGCATGTTTTCTTATGGCCTGCTCACCATTGATTCCCGCATAGGTGACATCCACATCGAAGGGTGGGACGAACCGCGCCTGGAAATTGAGGCCGAGAAGGTGGTGCGCGCCAATTCGAAAGAAGCGGCGAAGCCGCTCTATGAGTTGCTCAACGTAGTCCTCGAGGGTCAGGACAAGCGCGTCGTGCTTCGCACCCTCTACCCCCCGCGTCGCATGTGGCGGCCGTTTCGGGGCGAGGCGCGTCTTAGCGTCAATTACCGCATCAAGATGCCGTTCGACGCCAACCTTGCCCTGAGGTGTGTGGATGGAGATGTTTGGATTCGTGGTCTCGAGGGAAAGCAGCAAATTCTGGTCAACTACGGCGACGTCGAGATTGATATTCCCTCGCTCGATCACCTGCGTTCGCTTCGCGCCCACACTTGGTTAGGATACGTGCAGAGTGACCTCAGCGGCGAGGACAGGGCCGGCCTTGGCCCTGGAGTTTCCTATTGGAATCCCTCCGGCGAGCAGGACATCTACGTTAAGGTCCGAATGGGCGGGGTCTTTGTCTATCGCGATGAATAGACCCGGCTTGGAAACCAGCCGCTGGCACGAGCCACTGCTAACCCTTAGCGTTCTAATCCGTCCAATCTCCCGACAGCTTAGCGGAACTTTCTAGGCCCCGTGAACGTTATCCCATACAAGGAGTATTGTCTCTGGAGGAAAAGATGAGAAAGCTCAGTATCCTGCTGCTTGCAGCGCTTATAACGCCGGCTCTTGCCACTCTTGCCGATGCCAGTTCCCGCATTGAAAAGAACCTGAAGCTCGAACCTAAAGGCCGCTTTGTGCTCGAATCCGATGTGGGGAGCGTGACCCTGAACGGTACATCTTCTTCCGGGGCGCGGGTGATTATAACGTCCGACCGTGATGACCTGGAAGCGCGCTACGACATCAACTTCGAGGAGAATCCGGGGAGTGCGAGCGTGAGGGTGCGCCGGAAGGACCGTTTCGGGTGGAACGAGCATGGTTCCGTCCGTTTCGAAGTCGAAGTCCCCTCCCAGACGCAAACCGAAATACGCACCGGTGGTGGAAGCGTCAGCGTGTCTAGTCTTCGCGGCGAATCTGAGCTGAGGACCTCCGGCGGATCGATAGAGGTTTCCGGCCTGTCCGGAAGGCTCGATGCCAAGACTTCCGGCGGTTCGATCCACTTGCGGGAGGTCGACGGGGATGCGCGCCTGGATACTTCAGGAGGGAAGATTGATGTGGCCTCGCTCGACGGCTCGCTCACCGCTCACACCAGCGGAGGACCCATTCGCGTCGATCGCGTGACGGGATACGTCGAGGCCAAGACTTCCGGCGGGCC
>Ga0326728_10008016_pt1 | contig 26592 bp, 31 predicted proteins | sample MB3enrmetagenome_FD_207602 | JGI IMG/M metagenome (GOLD analysis project Ga0326728, IMG submission 207602) | Lab enriched peat soil microbial communities from McLean, Ithaca, NY, United States - MB31MN | ecosystem: Environmental > Terrestrial > Soil > Wetlands > Peat | place: USA: New York...
ACCCAGGGCCATCCGGGCGCGGTGCGAGGCTATTTTCGAGAGCGCCATGTTCAATACGCGGCTTTTTGAGATGTCGCCTATTTAGTGCTCGGAGTAATAAGTTAAAAACGAGGCAAAGCGAAGAGAGCCGGAAGGCCCGAAAAGTCCGTTTTCGCGAAAACCCGGATTTTGTGCTACACCATCTCCGAGAACACAATGGGCGTACCGATCATGCTCTTGAAATGTGCAATTTTCAGGACGGCAAGACTCTTTAGATTCAATTGAATGGGATACTTTAGACTTGACAAGGTTGCTCGGTGAATTTGCCACCCGAAAAAACTGCCCTAACACGGCATGAAGATAAACGTCGACAGCAGCGCGACAGCACGCTATTTTGACCGACAGCATGATGCTGTCATAGTCAAGAAACGAGGCTAACACGAAATTTTTGCGCTTCCGAGCTTGACCTCGACGGCGACGACACTGGTATCAACTTTGGCCTTTCCGCTCTTCCACTTGCACGGCCTTCACTTTCTCAAGCCTGCCGCGATATCACTGTGATAGCATGAAGGCTGTTTCGACCGGTGTTAAGAGGCTGGAATGAACAAAATGCCAAACGAAGCCAGAGCTAAACTCTCACCGGAAGTCTTACGAGCCGCTGCCGAGATTCGACGATTCCTCACGCCAGTCTTCCGGGAACAACTGCGCGAGCATGGGATCACCCAGGCGCAGTACGCACAAGCCATCGCTGAACTCGACCTGGATCGTCAGCGGCGCTCGGAGCGGATCAGGGAGTTGTTTCGCCAACGGGACATCGCGGTAATCAGGAGCCTGCGGGAGGCTGGCCAGCGAAAGGTGCCCGAGGTTCCAGCGGTGCCGCCGAAAAGCTAGGACAGCACCGAAGCTCCATTTTTTCTTTTTTTTCTTGCTTGCCGCTTTCGCCGGGAGCGAAGAGAAAAGCCAAGGCAGTTACCGGGCGCGTCCGCCAGCCACCCTGGGGCCGTGGTCCCGGCCCGCGCCTGCCTGCCCACCCCCGTCAGTCCCGTCTTCCAGGTGCAGCCTATGCACTAACTCGCGAAAGCTGTCCCGCCTGCCAAGGCTTCCGAGGTCTTTCGCTAGAATGCCCGCTCGCAGGCCACGCTTGCCCCAGGATGCGCCAACCGGCCCGAGCGTCAAGGATTCATCCTGTGCGAGCACCTTCGGAACTGTGCGGGATTCTTTCCCGGAATCGTGATAATGTAGCCAGCGGGAGAGCGTGAGGGCGAGCGTCAGACCGAGGTCAAGAAACTGTGCCCAATTTTGTGCCCCATCTCCGTCAAAAGTGGGCACAATCGGTAGTCAACGCGAAGAACTGGAATAGCCGCTAATCGTTTGAACATGCGACTCCATAGCAGTCGGTGGCGGTCGGTAGCAAAAGTCGGTCGGGCAACTGTTAACCGAAGGGTTCCAGGTTCGAGTCCTGGCCGAGGAGCCAAATCCCTTCCAGCAGTTCCGACCTGCCCATTTCGCCACATGCTGCTGAGTCTTCCCGGATTCTGGCGTTGGGATCAGACGCCGAGCCCATCGTCTACCGGGGTCCATGAATCGCGGCTTAGCTGAGGAATTCCGTGCTGACGCGCAAACATGCGATGTTCATGGTCAATGCTCTCCTGGGCTTGGCCTCCGTCGTCACCCTGCCGGCTTGCTCACAAAAACCTTCTGAAACCAGCAAATCGCGGCCCGCGGCCACCGAACTCGACACCGGCGTAGGGGGGCGTAAGGTGGTCGTCCTGAGCCAGCCGCGGTCGCGAGATTTGCAGCCGCGGATTCTCCGGGCCGAGCTCCTGCCCGGGCGCGGTATGAGCATTTTTCAGTTGACGGCTGACGTTCCGGGTACGGGCGCGGTGGATCTTCTCGATTCGCCGCCTCTTGAAACCCTGCTCGACAAGGTCAACGATGGCGGGCCCGAAGACTTTAACGGCAACCTGTCGCTCCAGATGGGCGGGGCCACCCTTCTGCCGTTCGCAGGCCCCATTCGAGGCAAATTACTGCCGGACGGCAAGACCATCGAGACCACCGTGCTCGGCAAACCCGTGCGGTTGCCCGCCAACGGGAGGGGGATGAAAGCCCACGCTGAGCTCCATGCCGTGGGCGGCCTGATCCTCGCCACGCGCATGGACAACGTGAGCGTGAACGCCGATCAGAGCCAGGCGAGCGTTACCGCCACCCTGGATGCGGGCGGCTTCCAGGGGCATTGGCTCTCCAAGGCGGCGGTCGTGATCACGGCCACGTTGCAGAAGAACTCGTTTGACTTGACCGCCACGGTGAAGAACGCCGGCAGCGAGGAGATGCCGATGGGAATCGGCTGGCGTCCTTATTTCCATCTCCTCAGCGGCGACCGCACGCAGGCCAAACTCCACCTACCCGCCAGGCAGAGAGTGGCGGTCAACAATTACGACGACCTCTTCCCCACCGGCCAGCTCATGCCCGTCGCGAGCACTCCGTACGATTTCTCCGCCCCGGGCGGCGCCCCGCTCAACGATCTCTTTCTGGACGATTGTTTCGTCGACTTGCAGCGCGACGATCAGGGGTCCGTCGCCGCCGAGGTCATTGATTCCCCGTTTCACTTTGGCATTCGGATCAGGGCCCTGTCCCCACAGGTTTCGGCCTTTCAGGTGTACGCTCCTACTAATCAGCCCGTCGTTGTGGTTGAACCCCGATTCGACTGGGGCGATCCCTTCAATCCGGTTTGGAAGGGAAAAAGTGCCGGCATGGTGGTGTTGAAGCCCGGCGAATCGATCGCCTACTCCGTCGAGATCGACCTATTCACGCTGTAAAGGGAACAGGAGTTTTCATTCATGTCGGCCAATCCCGCCAGTGTTTCCGCCTCCCGCTTCAAGCTGCAAGTTTCCACCGGGAGGACGCTACCGTCGTGCGATGAAGCGGCAGGCTAACTGCCGCGGTCCGATGGATGGAAGCTGTGACGCAGATCACATCGGCCCGTGACGGGGATCACTAGCTTCTGGCCGGGGGGGCAGGCTAGGCTAACAAGTTCTCTGTGCAGATTGCTGGGGAGCACGGGCGCAAACAAACAAGAGCGTGAGGACAAGCGCGCTTTTTTCGCTGGGCCGTTAACCAGAACAAGGAGGTCGAATAAGATGACACGTCAGCCGTCACCAATCGGAAGCGCTAGCCTCTTGGCGACTACTTTGGGGACCGGGTTTTTCCTCTGGCTGATCCTTGGGTCGGTGCCTCGCACGCCGGCGATCCCGGCGTTTGCACGCAAGTATCAGACTTCCTGCACCACATGCCATAACAATTACCCTGAGTTGAACGATTTCGGAGAGGCGTTCAAGAAGAACGGCTTCAAGTTCCCCAAGGACGACGAGACGTTCGTGAAGGAACCCCCTGTGATGCTGGGCGCCAAAGCCCAGAAGGAGGTCTTCCCCAAAGCTGTGTACCCGGGCGAGATTCCCGGCGGCATCCCCATCGGCTTCCGCTATTCCGGTGTCGCGACCTACAACAGCAAGCAGCCGTTGGCGATTGGGTATCTCCCGCGCACCGACCTCTTCGTTCCCAACACCTTCACCATCATCGCTGCCGGCAGTCTGGGCGAGAGGCTGTCCTTCTGGGTGGACAATGACATCTCCGCCGGCGGCGCCGATGCGGCTGCCGGGCTTGGCGATGGCTACCTGAGGGTCAACGACATTGGACACTACGTGGGTCTGCCCAAGGATCTTCTTAACGTTCGGATGGGCCAGTTCGAGCTCGACCTGCCGTTCACCCAGGCGCGCAGCATCGACCTCACCAGCTATGACATCTACAGCCAGGCGAGCATTGCCGGCGTGTTGGGTACCACCAACAATCCCTTTATGTTCGGCATTCCCCAGCGAGGAATCGAAATCGGCGGCTATAGCAATAAGGGGAATTTCGAGGGCTTCGAATGGTCCGCCGCCGTAGTCGACGGTTCTAATAACGGCGTGGCGCTCCGCAATTCGAAAGACATCTACGTGCGCGTTTCCCAGCGTTTCAACCTGGAGCGCGACTCCGAGTCCCGCAAAGAGGTTCAAGCCGCAGGACCCACCGGGCCGCGCGATCACACTTCGCTGCGCTTGGGTGCTTTTTACTACTACGGGCGCAACGCCCTGTTTCCAAGCGGGACGATCACGCTTCCCTCCGGTACATCCCCCATTGCCGACATCCACGAGCCGTTTTACCGGTTCGGCGGCGACTTCCTTTTCAAGTACCGCCAGTTCGAGCTTTATGGACTGGGCATGTACGGTCACGACGAGAACCACATGCTGGTGATCCAAAACGGCGACACGGTCACGGGGTTTCTACCCGCGGCGCCGGTCACTTTCAGCGGCGGCTTTGCGCAGGCGAACTACTGGATTTACCCCTGGATGATCGCTATCATGCGCTATGACTTGGTGAACTCGCCCACTGACTACCAGACCGGAGGGGCTGCGGGTAATGGCTTCTCGATCTCTGACACGCGTAGCCGGATCAGCCCAGGCATTCAGTTCCTCATCCGCGCCAACATCAAGTGGGCATTCGAGTATCAGCACCGCTGGCAGCAGCCTATCCCGAATAGCACGGAGTTGTTCAGGCTCAACGGGTTCGAGACCGGATTCGACTATTCGTTCTGAGGGCAGGCGAAAGTCAAGAGACCTCGCTCGTTTTGCTATCGACTTTTGACTCTTTGAAAATTTGAAGACTCGAGGTAAACAATGAAGACTTCCAGGAAAGCACTGATTCTGGCGGCACTCGTTGCCGCTCTACTCGGCGCCAGCGTGAGCTGGGCCGGAGACATCAAAGGCAAAGTAAACGTCCAGGGCCTCCGCTCGGCGGAGAACATTGCCGTTTACGTGGATGCAATTCCCGGCAAGACGTTCGAAGCGCCTTCGCAGCACATCACCATCGACCAGAGGAAAATGACGTTCGTGCCACACGTGGCTGTGGTTCTGAAGGGGACCACCGTCGACTTCCTCAACAGCGACCCGGTGGGCCACAACGTTTATTGGCCGTCTGTCAGCGGCAACAAGAAACTGGCCCACAACATGGGCACTTGGCCGAAGGGTCAGTCGAAACCGTTCCAGTTCAATGATCTCGGCGTTGCGTCTCTCCTTTGCAATGTCCACCCGGAAATGTCAGGCTACGTCGTCGTGGTAGCGACTCCCTATTTTGGTGTGACCAACAAGGAAGGCGAATTCGAAATCAAGAACGTGCCGGACGGCAAGTACACGCTGAAGACCTGGAGCGAGGACGGCAAACCCGCGACCGCAACGGTTGATGTCCCTGGTGGCTCTTCCAGCGTCGAGCTGACCGTGAAGAAGTAGTTGAAAGCAAGGGTAGTGCGGGCCGCTGCTCTTCCGGTCCGCGGTCCTTTGTCTGATTCGGGCAAAGACGCAAGCCGCGAACCCACAAAGCGGGCCCCCGCTACCTTGCTTCATCGCGTTCACACCCGCATGAATATCGATGACGGCGACGATCTGAAGATCCAAAAAGGAAGTTCAAACTGGAAATTCCGGTTTATGTATTCCACTACTCCCCGATACCCGGTCCCTTTGGTTAATACCCGCTGATCCTAGCCATTTCCGCCCAAAATGGACGGAAGAATCTTTCGGCTTTTTCGTCTAACAGTAATGGGGAGAGCCATGGGGTGTCCTGAGGAAGCCCCGTCACTTAGTCTGACAACTCATTTTTTTCGCCTCCTCTGCAACGTCTACTGGCCCTCCGTCAGCGGCAACAAGAAACTGGCTCACAACATGGGGACGTGGCCCATAGGACAAAGCAAGCCATTCCAGTTCAACGACCTCGGTCTGGCTTCTCTGCTCTGCAATGTCCATCCCGAGATGTCGGGCTACGTCGTAGTGGTTGCCACGCCTTATCTCGCAGTGACCAACAAAGAAGGCGAGTTCGAGATCAAGAACGTTCCGGATGGCAAGTATACGCTCAAGACCTGGAGCGAGGACGGCAAGCCGTCGTCGCAGGAAGTTAACGTTTCCGGCAGCACGATGAATATCGAGCTGACGGTCAAGAAGTAGGGTACCTAGAGAGTCGAGAGGAGCTTCAGCATGAGAAGGAAACCTAGCCTCTACGCGCTCAGCGTAGCAGGAGTAGCGATTCTTGTCGGTCTGCTATTCCATGCGAGCAGGGGTTTGGGAATGCCGGGTTTCTCCCGGCAGACCAGTCTGCCTTGCAAGAGTTGTCACTACACCTTTCCCGAGCTCACACCCTTTGGGCGAGAGTTCAAACTGAACGGCTATACTTTGACTGGGATGAAGCAGATCACGGTCAAGACCGACCACAAGTCTGATTCGGGGATGAAGTTTCTGGAAACCCTGCCGGCGTCAATCATCTTCCGCATGGCGGACACGGCCACTAGCCGGCCCCAGCCGGGCACTCAGAACTGGAACATCGAATTCCCGGAGGCCATCAACTTCTATGTGACCACCGCCATTTCGGGCCACGCCGGCGCCGACCTCCAGATTACCTTCACGCCCCAGGGCAATAACTTCAGTATCGATAACTCGGACTTCCGTTACGCCAATCGAACAAAGCTGGGTGGAAAGGACCTCAGGTGGGGGTTCAATTTCGACAACAACCCGACGGAGGAAGACCTTTGGCACAGCACGCCAGCGTGGGGCTATCCGTGGGTGGGGCCGGACTCCGCACCCGTTCCCGCGGCTGCCCCCTTTATCAACGGGACGTTATCTCGGGACGTGGGTGGCCTGGGCGTCTATGCCCTGTGGAACAACCACCTTTACGGGGACTTCACGACGTATCACTCCATGCACCTCGGCAGTCCGCAGCCGCCCACGGGCGCAGGCTACGCCTACAATATTCACGGGGTTGCGCCTTATTGGCGCCTGGCGTGGCAGCAGAGCATGGGACGCAACTATCTTGAGGTCGGGACTTATGGGATGTACATGAGCTCGTCTCCCGGCACCGTGGTGGGACCTACGGACACCTATACCGACGTGGCGGCGGACTTGCAATACGAATATGCGCCACGGTTCCGCCAGGGTGATGAGCTCACCCTGCACAGCACTTACATTCACCAGTCGTCGAATCTCAATGCGACGTTTGCCGCCGGCGGCGCGGGCATGATTGCCCATCACTTGAACACCTTCCGGGCGGACGGGACGTACCACTTTGGAAGCAAGTACGCGGCCACCTTTGGAGGGTTTGCCACCGGCGGGACCTCGGATCATGTGCTGTTTGCCGAGTCCGCGCTAACCGGCAGCGCCAACGGCAGCCCCAAGAGTAACGGGTACATCGGCCAGTTCTCCTATTGGCCGATTCAAAACGTGCTGCTCACGGCCCAGTACACGGGCTATGTGAATTTCAACGGCGCCGGCACGAACTATGATGGTTCGGGCCGCGGCGCCTCGAATAACAATACGGTCTTTCTGCTCCTTTATCTGACTTTCTAGGAGCACGACCGTTCGAGTTGGAAGTTCATTCAGCAATCCGGGCTGCGGCGTCAAGGCGCAACGCTTGCCCGCTTTCGAGCGGACGTGTGGGGCGCCGCGCCGAGAGTTCCGGTTTGATCGGAGGTTGCTATGCTCTTTAGAATTCCATTCGCGAGTCGGTTCCTTTCTGTGATTCTGGGCTGCCTCCTGCTGCCGGTTGTCGCCGGCGCGCAGTCCGAGCCACCCATGCCGGTGGAGAGGATCGTGGAGGTCTTTGGCCAGCACATTCACTTTTACGAGGCCGGGCAAGGGCCGGCGGTGATCTTCGTCCATGGGTTAGGCAGGCAGGCGAACGACTGGGTCTGGAACATTGACGCCTTGGCCCAGAAGTTCCACGTCTATGCGCTCGACCAGATCGGCTTCGGCCATTCCGACAAGCCGCTCATTGACTACCGGATCGAAACTTTCGTGGAGTTCCTGCAAGGCTTCATGGAAGCGGAGGATATCCACAAGGCGACCCTGGTCGGGAATTCGCTCGGTGGCTGGATTGCCGCCGACTTTGCGGCTCAGCACCCGGCGATGATCGAAAAGTTGGTGCTGGTGGACGCCGGCGGACTCCGGCGCGAGGGCCCGCCCTCAACCCCCCCGACCGAGCTGAATCCCTCCTCCCTGGTGAGCATGCGTAAGATCCTGGAACTGGTGTTCTACAACAAGCAGTTCGTCACAGATGGCCTCGTGCGGAAGGCTTTCGAGGAGCACTTGGCGAACGGTGACGGGTACACCAGCGAGAGAGTGCTGGCCGGCCGTTCCAGGGGCGACCAGTTTGAGGATGAGAAGCTCGCGTCCATTCACGCGCCTACGCTCGTCGTCTGGGGCCGTGAGGACAGCCTGGTGCCGCTCTCCGTCGGGGAGCGCTACGCGAAAGGCATTGCGGGCGCGAAGCTCGTCGTGCTCGACCTCTGCGGCCACGTGCCGCAGATTGAGAAGGCTGCCGAGTTCAACAAGGCGCTGCTGGAGTTTCTCGGGCGCTAGGTCACGCGGCCGAGGATAGCAAGGATCGGAGGTGCGGCGATGACCAAGAACGCTTCCTACGAGTGTGTGAGGGACGGCTATCGACCCGCATAGCCTCTGATCAAGAATGGTTCCTGCCGACAAGCTGGAATGGAGACCCAGCCTAACCCGGACTTCTCACCAGGAAGGGTCAGAGATTGGTCCATTGCGCCATTGATCCATTGAGTCATTGAAGAAGCGAATGGCGGTCTTCAATGGCTCAATCAACCAATGAATCAATGGATCAATTCCCTGACTGGCTTCGTGGTGAGAAATCCGGGCTAACGTCATGAGCTTAGGCCAGCTCATCTACCATTTGGGCGACGGCGTTGGGCTCCCGCTACGCTGCCTCGTCTCGGGCGAGTGGCCGTTCACCAGCCCGGAACAGATGGTAGAGGTCATGAAGCTGGAAAAGCTGCCCTCGTGCGGCGTTGGAGAGGCGCTGAAGAAACTGGAAGAAGAGAAAACGATATTGCGCGAGTGCCTCGATGGCATCACAGAAGGGGATTTCGTTCACAAGGTGGTGTCAGCACCTTGGGGCGTGGAAGGGAGCATCGAGGGGATGGCCATCGATTTCCGCGAGCATTTTACTAATCACAAGATGCAGCTCTTCTTTTACTTGAAGCTGCTTGACTTTCCAGCCGACAGCGATACCCTCTATTTGGGCAGATCTGCCGGCTGATTTCGGTGGGTACTTGGTGAACGACGCGCCGGCCTTGGCTAGAGTCAAGAATCAGCATGAAGCCTCGTTCAAAACTCGTCGACCTGGAATGGCTGGAATCCAACTTCCCCTGCATGCAGGCGTGCCCCGTTCACACGCAAGCCGGGCGGTACGTCACGCTGATTGCCGAAGGACGCTACGAAGAGGCGTACCGCTACGCCCGCCAGCCCAACCCGTTCGCCTCCATTTGCGGCCGGGTTTGCGGGCATCCCTGTGAAACCGCTTGCCGGCGGGGGATGCTGGATTCGCCGATTTCCATCCGCGCCCTCAAGCGCTTTGTGACCGAGCGCTATGGTCCTGAGTCGCGCAACCCCATCGATGTGTTTCCGGAGAAGCCTAAGGTCACTCATCCGGACGACAAGGTGGCCGTCATCGGCTCGGGGCCGGCGGGTCTTTCGGCCACGCACGACTTGGCGCTGCTTGGCTACCCGGTCACGGTTTTCGAGGCCGCGCCAGTGCCGGGCGGCATGATGCACCTGGGTATCCCGGAATACCGTCTGCCGCGCGACGTTCTTGCGGCCCAGGTGCGCGAAATCATTGACCTGGGGCCGGAGTTGCGGGTTGACGCGCGCCTGGGCAAAGATTTCAGCCTCGCCGATCTCCGCGCCCAGGGCTATAAGGCCGTGCTGCTTGCTATCGGCTTGCATCGCAGTCGTGACTTGATGATCCCAGGGAACGACCTGGACGGCGTGGTGAAAGGCATCGAGTTCCTTCCTGCCGTCAACCTGGGCTACCGATTCTCCATCGGCAAGCGGGTGGCCGTCATCGGGGGCGGCAATGTTGCCATTGACGTGGCGCGCTCGGCCCTGCGCCAGCAACAGCAACTGACACTTGAAGTGCTCAGCAATTCGCTTCTGCCCGATAGCCTCAGCGAGAGCGAACTGGACGTGGCGATGAAGGAGTTGATAGACGTCTCGCGCCAGGCGTTGCGCAGGGGCGCGCGCGAGGTGCACCTCGTGTGCCTCGAGTCGCGTCAGCAGATGCCGGCCTTCGGAGATGAGATTGGAGAGGGAGTGCAGGAGGGCCTGAAGATCCACCCTTCGCTTGGCCCCAAGCGATTTGTGGGCGAGCATGGCAAGCTCACGGGTCTGGAAACGATACGCTGCCTGTCGGTCTTCGACGAGCAGCGCCGCTTCAGCCCAAGGTTCGAAGAAGGCACGGAATCGATTATCGAATGCGATACGGCGATCCTCGCCATCGGTCAAGCTTCCGACCTATCGTTCCTCACGCCGGCCGACGGCATTGAGACCACGCGCCAGGGCACGATCAAGATCGACCCCGACACCCTGATGTCGACCGCGCCGGGAGTCTTCGCCGCCGGCGACATCGCTTTCGGACCGCGGCTCATCATCACCGCGGTGGCCGACGGCAAGAAAGCCGCGGAAGAGATCGATCGATACCTCAGGGGACCGCAGTGGAAGCCTCGGCCGAAGTATGTCGAGATCACGGTCCTCGACCACCACCAGATGGCCGAGTCCTACGACGAGTACTCGCGGCTAGCCGTGCCTGTGATCCCGCTCGAGCGCCGGACCGGCGTGGCCGAAGTGGAAGCCGGCTACACCGAGGAACAGGCTCGGAGTGAAGCTTCGCGATGCCTTCAGTGCTGGGTCAACACGATTTTCGACGGCAATGAAGCCGAAGGTACGGAGTGCATTCTCTGCGGCGGCTGCGTTGACGTTTGCCCGGAGAATTGCCTGAAACTCGTGCCGCTGGGTGAGTTCAGATTCTCGGAAGAAGCCAAAGCCCGCCTCAGCGCCGAGCGCGAGTTTCATTGGAACACCTTGCAGCACCTGGAAGCCGAAGATCTGCCGTCGAGCGAAGGCTCGGTGGAAGGCTCGGTGATGGTGAAGGACGAGACGATTTGCATCCGCTGCGGCCTCTGTGCGGAGCGTTGCCCCGCCCACACGATTACAATGGAAGCGTTCGAGGTTTTTGGGCACGATCCAGGCGATTGAACCCCTGGGGCCCAATGTAATTCGGAGTATTGAGATCATGAGCGAACCCGAGGAGTCTCGTCAGCCAAGTGAGGTGACCCGTCGCGATTTCTTCAACAAGGTCACGCTCGCTGCCCTCGGCGTCGCCGCCCTGGGTGGGGTCGCCGTCACCTACCAGTTTCTTTCCCCCAATGTCTTGTTTGAGCCGTCGCCGACTTTCCGGGCGGGTAGTCCCGATACTTACGCGCCGGACTCCGTGACCTTCCGGGAGCAGGAGCAGGTTTACATCGTCCGGACGAAGGAAGGCGGGTTCTACGCGGTCTCGGCCGTCTGCACGCATCTCGGCTGCATCACTCAGTGGAAAGAAGACGTAAGGCAGATTCAGTGCCCTTGTCACGGAAGCAAGTTCGAGCCTAATGGCAAAAAGATCGAGGGGCCCGCTCCGCGGCCGTTGGAGCACTTTGCGGTCAGTCTGACGGCAGACGGCGAGCTTCTGGTCGACAAGCTGCAGGTCGTCAAGCCCGACCAGGTCCTGAAGATTTGAGGGTATCGAGTGGCGACAACTTCAGTGGAACAAGCTCTCGCCCGGCTGCGCGCCACCCGCGTTTGGAAATCCATATTTCGGCGCGGCCCGGCTCGTACCAACCGCACGCGCAGCATCGCCGTCTTCGGCAACCTCTTCCTGCACCTGCTGCCGGTGAAGGTGCGCGAGAAATCCCTGCGGGTGCGAGCCACGTATTACCTGGGGTCCATCTCGGTCCTTCTGTTCGTGGTGCTGACGATCACCGGCATTCTGCTGATGCTCTACTACCATCCCGCCGTCCCCCAGGCCTACCGCGACATGAAGGACCTCCGCTTCGTGGTTTCGAACGGCGTGTTCCTGCGCAACATGCACCGCTTCGCCGCGCAGGCGATGGTGGTGTTTGTGTTCTGGCACATGTTTCACGTTTTCTATCGCGGTGGATACCGCCCGCCTCACGAGTTCAACTGGGTGGTGGGCGTTGTCCTGCTGCTGTTGACGCTCTTCCTGAGTTACACCGGCTACCTGTTGCCATGGGACCAACTGGCCTTCTGGGCGATCACGGTTGGCACTAACATCATCAAGGCGATGCCATTCCTGGGAGACAAGGTGCGCTTCCTGTTGCTCGGGGGTCACCTGGTGAGTGAGAACGCTTTGCTTCGCTTCTACGTGCTGCACTGCGTGGTCTTGCCCCTGGCGGCCATCGCCTTCATCGCCATTCACTTCTGGCGAATCCAGAAGGACGGCGGCCTGACCGTGCCGGAAAAACTACGAGAGTCGCAAATACAGGAAAAAGATGGTGGAACAGAATAAATACGAGGTCGGGTTCAGCTCTGACGCGCTCAAGCAGCCGCAGCGGATCGTTTTCATCACCAAGAAGACTTCTGCGAAGGTCCAGGGAGACGTTGGCCAGCAGTTGATGACCTATCCGCACCTCATCCTACGCGAGGCCATCGCGCTCCAGGTGGTGGTGATCGTGTTGGTGGTCGTATCGCTCTTCTGGGACGCGCCGCTCGAGCAGCTTGCGAATCCCCTTCTCACCCCGAACCCTGCCAAGGCGCCGTGGTACTTCCTGGGCTTGCAGGAGTTGCTGCATTATTTCCCGCCCCTGGTGGCGGGAATCATCATCCCCACGCTGGTGGTGATCGGCTTAATCGTCATCCCTTATTTCAACATCAACGTGCAGGGCGAGCCGCTCTGGGCGGGCGATCGATGGGAACGTTTTCGCGTGTTGCTTGTGGTGCTGGGAGCTTCAGTAGTTGTGCTGGCCTTCTTCGATGCCTGGACGCTGCTCGTACCTACGGTTGTCATCGGAGGCCTGCTCCTTTATTCCTACTTCCTGCGGCCCGGTAACAAGCCCCTGGCGGAGTGTCTGCGGACGCGGCCCATCTCCTGGTGGATCATGACTTGGTTCATCGTCGTGGCGGTGGTTTTGACGCTGGTTGGCACTTTCTTCCGGGGCCCCGGTTGGTCCTGGGTATGGCCGTGGAGATCGCATGGCGCCTGAAGCCGAACCGATGGGAAAAATCACGCGCCGGATGCGCTTCCTGTTTACGCTCTCGAGCGTGGTGTTTGTGGCCGTGCTCGCCATCTCGCCCGTCAAAGACCTGCGGAGCGAGTGGAAACAGTGGAAGCGCGCCTACGTCCGTTATGCCCAGACGCAGCCGGACACCAAGCGCCTTCTGGCGGACTACCACTCCGACCTCGACCAGATCTGGATTCCGGAGATGAACGTGGTCGACCGCTGCACCACGTGTCACCAGGGCATCACCCAAACGAGCCTGTCAGACGCTTCCGTGCCGCAGCCCTTCCGCGCCCATTCTCTGGTCGCGCATGTGCCGCAACACGTGCGCGATTGGGGCTGCACGGTCTGCCATCGGGGCCAGGGACCAGCCACCGAAGTCGCCGAGGCTCACGAGACAACCCTCGCCTGGGAGCAGCCGATGCTGCCCACGCGGTACATTCAGGCCACCTGCGGCGCCTGCCATCGCGCCGACATTCCCGAGACGCCGCAACTCCACCGCGGCCGGCAGCTTCTGGCCGAATTCAACTGTATCGGCTGCCATCGCCTGGAAGCCATCGATCGCCCTGTTATGCTCGGCCCGGACTTGACCAACGTCGGAACCAAGGTCAGCCGCGAATGGCTCTACAAGTGGCTCAAGGAACCGCGGACCATCGTCGATGAGTCAGGCAATGTCACCGTCAACGGCTATGAGACGGAAGACGAGCCGCGCATGCCGAAGTTCCGCCTGAGCGAGCCGGAACTGGGTGCCCTCTCGGCCTTTCTCAGCACGCAGCGGGCTAAGTTTATCGAGCCTTATAAGTTTGACCCGCGGGTAGTGGCGGCTTGGGAAAAGAAGCCGGACCTCGCCGACCAGGGAGAGGTCCGTTTCCGGCAGATGTTTTGCTCCACGTGCCACTCGCTCGCCGTCACGCGGGCCGGCGAGACCAAGCTGATCGGCGGCGACATCGGACCCGAGCTCACCAAAGTGGGCAGCAAGGTGAATCCGGACTGGTTGGCCGCGTGGCTCCGCAATCCGCAGGGTCACCTGCCGCACAGCGAAATGCCACGCTACGGATGGTCGGATGAGGATCTCTACAAGGTGACGCATTACATCACCACCAAGCTCACTGACCCCGAGCTGCTCAGCAACGTTCCGAAAATGGACGCGCCTACTCCGGCGGAGGTCCAGCTTGGGCGCCGACTGTTTCTGGAGAAGGGCTGCGCGAGCTGCCACGTGATTGAAGGCGTGACACCACAGAAGGACTTTGGCCCCGATCTTTCGGGCCTGGGCGCGAAGAACCTCTCGCAGCTCGAATTCGGAGGATCGAAGATCCCTCGTAACCTGATCGCGTATATTCAGGCGAAAGTGACAGATCCACATTCGGTGAATCCCGCCGCGCGCATGCCGCAATATCACCTGAGCCCGGCCGACCTCGATGCCGTCACCACCGCCCTGCTCAGCATGACCGGCCCTCCGGCGACGAATGCTCTGTCAAAGCTGGTGGTGCCTCGCGCTGAGACCCCCTTCCATCCGGCCGGAACTTTCGGCGAGGTCTACGAGCGCTACAAGTGTTACGCATGCCACCGGTTCAATGGCTACGGCGGGACGCTCGCCCCCGACCTTTCGTTCGAAGGCAGCCGCGCCCAACGCAAGTGGCTTATCGAGTTCCTGAAGAACCCGCAGACGCTGCGCCCCACGCTCATCTTGCGCATGCCCCAGTTCAACATGACGGATCAGGAAGCGACCGTCATCGCGGACTACCTCGGCATGATCTTCCAGAGCCCGGCGGTGAGCACCAGCGTGGATCCCAAGCGGTTCACGCCCGTGCTGGCCGCCACCGGCAAGCAGCTCTACGAGGTCAAGTACCAGTGCCAGTCCTGCCACACCATCGGGTCGGGCGGGGGCTACGTGGGCCCCAACCTGAACAACGTCGGGAACTGGATGAAGCCGGAGTGGATCGAAGCGTGGCTGAAGAACCCGCAGGCTCTCGTGCCCGGCACCATCGAGCCGCGTCGCGACTTCACGGATGACGAGATCGGGGCTTTGACCGCGTACTTGTTGACGCTGCGGCAAGCCGTTAAGGTGCCAGCGGGCGCCGGCGCGGCACAAGGAGCCGGACGATGAGTGCGCCAAGCGCAGAGAACGCACACGTTCAACTGAGAGGCGCGAAGGCGCAGAGAAAATTCTTTGACTTCAAATCTCCGCGCCTCTTGGTCTCTGCGTTGAAGTTCTTGCTCATCGCCGCAATTGCGGTTGGCGTACCGGGCTGCCGCAAGAATGGCGCCGCCGCAAAAGCTGATCCGCTCGCCGGATCCTATGACACCGAACCAGACTGGAACGACACGACGAAGGTGATTCCCCTGAACTACCAGCAGGCCCAGGGCAAGCGCCTCTTTTACGCCAACTGCGTCTGGTGCCACGCCGACGCGACGCCGGCGGGGCCGTCGAATCGCAGCAATGTCACGCCCGCGCCGTCCTTGATGAACGACGGGGCCACGCTCAACAGCCTGAGCGATGAGTACATGGAGAACATGATTACTCTGGGTGGCGCCGCCATGGGAAAATCGGCGATGATGCCTGCTTGGGGACGGACGCTGACCCAGGAAGAGATTCGCGCGGTGATCGCTTTTGCGCGCGCCATCGCTCAGCCGCCCTACCAGCCTCCTGCGCGGCCCGGGCCGAAGTACTCGGTGAAATAGCCGCCCTAGCGTCATAATAGATTGAGGTCTGAGGCTTGAATTGTATGCCGATCTTGAATTGCGCCGAAGGCGCTTTGGAGTGCGGTAGCGAAGCTACCGCCTTCCGTACCCTCAGCTTGCTGACAGGTTCAGGTAGCCTTCCAGCCCGAGGTTGGGATCAGGCGGAAGCAAGCTGGCGGCCGAGCAAGGCGGCCGCTTCGCTGCCGCGCCCCAAGGCGCTCCTCGTAGGGACCTGCCGACGACGACTGCATGGCCACATTTCGCGAGCATGGTCTCGGAGGGTGCGGAGGCTCTTCCTGCTGGTAGGGGCTCTCCCGCTGGCTTGGGCGACGTGCTGGTCCCAAGTCAGCCCAACCGAGATTCTGAACCCTCCACTCAAGTCAGCCGAGGAGACCTATCTCCCCCAGCTTGAGGCGCTGAATCGCGCCGTCGGCTCCCTCAAATTTCCTCCTTTCACCTTTCGCCTGAGCCGCTACGTGGGTCTCGACCCGAAGCAACAAGTTGAGACGGACACGCGCGGCATCGAGTTCGTCAGGTTCCACGACCGCGTGGTGCTGAAGATCACCGGAAATTACAATGCCGCTTACAACGCCGAGCGGCTCACCGACAACCAACGCGCCAGCCGCGCGTTCGAGGACGTTATCGTTCCCATCCTCCACCTCGTCATCCGGACCATCCCGCCCAGCGTCACCTGCGACGCCATCGGTTTCGAGATCTCCTATCACGTGCGGACCGAGAGCAAGAGTTATGAGTATGAGGGCAAGGAAATCCTCGTCGTGGTCCTGGACAAGCCGGACGCTTTCACCTTCTTCGACTCGCCACGCGACTCCGAGCGGCAGGACATCCTGAATCGCTCGGAAGTCTACCTGAACGGGAGAGATTTCGGGCTGCAACTTGGGGAGCGCGACGCAATGAGCGTGGAGGCGCTGGGTCGCCCGACTTCCCACCCCCTGGCGCAGGCCGCGGCCTCGTCTCCGGCTCCGCCCGCCGAGCCAACCGCTGACGCCCGTCTGTCGGCTCTTCACCAGGACCTGCCGGCCGGCTTCCACCCGCCCCAAGCGGCAACCACGGTGGCTGCAACCAGGCTCACGGCCCCGCCTGCCTCCGGGACCGGCGAGCATGAAACTGCGGCCGGAGCCGCGCCGGCTCCCGCTCCGGCCCCGGCTGATGCGGATCGCCTCCAGGCCCAGTATCAGCCGCAACTCGACGCGCTGGCGAAGGCCGGTGCCGCTCAGTTCCATTTTGTCGGGTACGCCCCGCCCTCCTTCGCCGTCTTCCACAACCAGATGGTCCTGCAGATGACGCTGCGCAATACTCTCCACTTCGAGAAAGACGCCGGTTCCATCTACAAGCGCGCCGCCCAGACCTTCGACCTCTTTCTCGCACCCCAGTTGAAGGGGATTCTCGACAAGCTCCCCGCCGGCGCGGGATTCGACGGCCTGGATATCTCGGTGATCAACGATCTCGCCTCCAAGCCCTCTCCGGCTTCGGAAGCGGTCGAGTTCATCTGCCCGCTGAAACCTCTCCGCCAATTTGCCGACGCCGATATCACCAACCAGGAACTGGTCAACCAGAGCGTGGTGCTGGTCAACGGCGTCCGCATCGCGCTGAATCTCGCCCAAGTTGAGTAAAGGGTCTGTAGTTGACCCGCGGCGCAGCCCTCGCCTCCACCGGGAGGACCTATGGAAACCTTGATCGAACGTGGTTGTGGACTGGATGTACACCAAGCGACGATCGTCGCCTGTCTGCTGGTGCTGCAGGAGAAGGGCCAGTGCCGGAAGGCCATCCGCAGCTTCGCCGATGTCGACTTGGCGCGCATCGAGGCAGAGTCCCAATGAGACCCTGTTCGGGTCCCACATCGCCATGTCTTTTCCAAGCCTGGAATGTTGTGCTCCCGGCCGGTTGCCGGATTCCCAGCCTTGGTTCGCTTCTGGGGCACCTGAATTCCTGATCGGACGGATATTTTCCGATCTGCTCATTCTACAGGGCATCGTAGGTTTGCTGGTAAATCCCCCCGCCGAAAACCCGTAACGCCGGGCTTTAGCCCGACATCCTTGCAGCACGGAGGCCTTCGATGTCGCCCGAATTCCCGATAGTGAGCCACGTCCCATCCATCCAAATTTCCGGAAAATCGGGGCTAAAATCGCTGTAAGCCACTGATAACAAGTGCGATAGGCTTGTTGGGTTTGTTTCGTCGATTTCTCAGTCATGCTATTGATAACAATGGCCTTAGCCACGTTGGGTTTGTTTGGCTTTGTCTGTCGAAACCCGAAACCGGGAATTCGAAACTCGAAATTCGACACTCGAAACTCGCGGCCCGCTGACTTATCGAACGGTCTCCCCATGTTAGTCTTCCCGCCTAACGTCTACCATCTGTCGGCTCTTCCCTGCGACTCCCGACTCCCGAACCCCGCCCCGGCCCATTGGCCGAGTAACGAGCCTAGAGTATTATAGGGTACCAAAGGGTGGATGTCAAGAAAAATATTTCGCTGAACGATATCCCTTGCCCATGCTAGAGCTCCGGTCCGTGCGTGCCCTCGGAATGAGTGCTAACTTCTTCGCCGGGGTTTTGGAGTTAGGGGTTCGGGGTTCGCGGAAGAAGAGATCAAGAACTGTTGCAAGGTAAGCTCCTTTTAGTTTACAAGATCAGAGGCTCGTCCTGACGCTCCAGACGTAAAGAGCACGTCTGCGCCACTCACCCGCCGTTCGAAGAAGACACCGCGAAGCCGAAGCCGTCACGCGCTGAGCAAACGGGAGAAAGCCAGCCCTGTTATCTAGAGTGTCACTACCGACAGACCGGGGATTCGCTGGAAGTGGCGAACGTTGACCGTCAACACTGAGTAGCTGAGAGCCAAAGCCGTCGCACCGATGAGAAGGTCGGCGAACGGAATTGCGACACCACGGCTCTGCTGTTCTCCGTCGAGCTTGCCGGCCAGCAGCGCTGTCTCTTTGGTGTACGGATATACCGTCAGGTCCGCGAGTAGTTCGTTGAGGAAGTGTTCACGGCGAAAACGCAATTCCGGTGTGATGGCGCGATACATGCCGTGAACCAGTTCGGTGAGGCCTACGGCACTGAGCGCCGCGTCCTGATCGCCGGTGGTGCGAAGGATTCGGTCGATCAACTGTTCCACCGTTTCCCCGCGACGTTCCGCTGCGATGATGACGCTGGAGTCGAGAATTAGTCCCATTGGGGTGGGTCCAGCGGTTCGCGATGGCTCTCGATCGCGGCTGTCACATCCTTGGCGAAGTTCTCATCAAGCGTGGCCGCGGAGCCGTGCTCTCGGGCGAGGCGAAGAGACTCGGAGAGCAGCCGGACATGAGGTTCGGCAGGACGCACCACGGCCACGGGCCCTGTGCCGTTCTTGATGACTACTTCCGCGCCCGCGCGCACTCGCGCCAAAAGCGACCCGAAGTCGCGGGTTGCTTCCGCTTCCGAGATGTCGATCACCTGCTTGGCCATGACTTCATTATACATCGCTTCAGGTGAGCCAGGAAGAGCTGGCCAAGAAGCTGAAGGTGACCCAAGCCGCCATCTCCCGGCTCGAACGGCGCCCCAACCTTCTTCTCGAAAGCATCGCCAATTACATTCAAGCTCTGGGCGGAAGGCTCGAACTCCACGCTGTCCTTCCCCATAGAACCGTCAGGCTCACCCACCTGCCCGCCGCTACGGAGCGGAAAGGGGCTGCCCCCGCCGTTCGGAAAAGACACCGCCAAGCCGAAGCCGTCACGCGCTGAGGAAAAGGGAGAAAGCCAGCCCCCGCGGTAGTTCTCGCTTCGGGGTTATGGACTCAGGGTTCACCACAGAGGGTCAAGAACCGCGGACCTTGAGGAACAGGTCCGCGCTGCCCTTGCTTGGCAGAACAGGCGAAACGGGGGTAGAATAATAGGGTCGCAACCTTGAAGGGAGCCGCCTCATGAGCGAAATCGACCAACTGGAGCAAAGAGTCGAGAACCTGTCGCCGCAGGATCTGGCGAGGTTCCGGGCTTGGTTTGTGGACTTCGACGCGCGCGTCTGGGACGCTCAAATCGAGGCGGACGCCAAAGCGGGAAAGTTGGACGGCCTTATCGCCGAAGCGCTTGCCGACTACAAGGCTGGGAAGGCTCGCGAGCTCTGACTTCGGCTCGGCTGTCGAGAAAATTTGACAAACCGGCCTCGGTACGAAGGATGCTGGGGATGAGATACCGGAACCTTGCCTCCCCAAAGTTCTGGACGTTATATCAAGCGCTGCCGACCGAGGTCCGAGCGCTAGCTGATAAGAACTTTGCCCTCCTCAAGTCTAATCCGCGTCACCCTTCCCTGCACTTCAAAAGGCTGAGCAATCTTTGGTCCGTGCGCGTCGGCGAACATTTCCGAGCACTGGGAACGGACGTCAAAGAAGGAATTTACTGGTTCTGGATCGGGCCTCACGCTGAGTACGACCGGATTGTCGGGTGAAGGAGTTGGCGCTTATCGCTGGCTGGCGCAGAGCGAAGCTCTGCGCTTCACCAATCTGCGCGACGCTACAGACACTATACTCACACCTATCACGCCCGCTCCCAGGCGGCATTTTTCATCCCGGACAACAGCAATTCATTACAAAATCATTCCGCATGAGTTGGCGAAGTCCCTTGCTTCCGCGCGTGTTTTCCCAGATCGCAGAGCTTCGCTCTGCGCCAGCCAGCGCCGGGCAACGATTTATCTACCAGCGCTGGCTTTGGAGATCTGCCGCTTAAGACTCTGGAACGTACTCGACCGCGCCCGTATCCCCGTCAAGGATCATGTCGTATGGGAACCAGTAGATTTCCTCGTCTCCGTCATCATTGACCCAGGCAAAACCGATGTATACCGTGCCCAGATCCTGATATTGGACTGAAAGGTAGTACCCGTGTTGGAGTCCACCTGCCTGGGCCATTTTCCGGTGGGTCTTGTATTTCTTGACCGGCACGTCTCCCTTCTTGGGGTGGTGGACGTGTACGCCCGCGATCTTTCCGCCTTTGACATCCGCCGAGGCGGTGTAGTCCCCTTTCTTGTGGATCACATGGCGCCCGTCCTTGTTGACGTTCGCGCCGATCAATTGCTTACCGTCGTGATGGTTCGCCTTGCGCGTTGCAACCGCGGCCTTGGAAAAGGCGAAAAGGCCGAGAATGACAACGGTGGCAGTGAGAAGACGCTGTATTCGGTTCATGTTCATGCTTACCCTCCAGTCTTGAGTTAGGGGGGGCGGAAAGTCCCTGCCTACGGATCAGCCCGCAGAGGCCGGCATTCTCGGAGCCTGTCGGGCGTAAGAGTTGTTCGTCCAAGAATCAATAACTTACAGGCATAAAACATGTGGCTAAGGTGTTGATTCTACATACGACCAAATCTATCTCCGACAGGCTCCGTGTTTTTTCCACCCTCCGTCCGCACCACTTTGCCGACAATAAAGACAGACCTTTATATCTTCGGGCAAAGGCGGGCGTCTGTTCACTATTGCGCACGGCTTTGTTCAAAACAGCACAGTGCGGCCAGTTGGCGAAGTCCCTTGCTTCCGCGCGTGTTTTCCCAGATCGCAGAGCTTCGCTCTGCGCCAGCCAACCGACTGAGCTACGCTTGCTTTAACATCTCGTCGAGGGTCACGATATCCGCGATCCCCGAACAGCCGTAGATTGTCGGTAGAATGTGATCCGCCGGGTGAATGCGCCGCCACTCGGCGACTCTCTCCGTTCCCGCCCGATAGGCCGGAAGGTACATTCGGCCCAGTAACGGATGTTGACCCCATGCCCCGGAGAGCTTGTCCGCGCGCTCTTCGGTGACCAGGAAATCCCTTCGAAGAGTGGCAGCCACTTTCTCGCGCTCGACTCCTTCTCCCCACGTCAGGTAGGAAGATTGATTCTTGGCATCGTCCTGGAGCAACGCCAGCAACACGCCGATCTGCAAATCCTCGTCGGGTAGTTGCTCGATTTCGGTTATGCCATGGGCGATGAGAATCGCATTGTTGGCGATTCCCTCGTACAGGGTGCCGGAGCGGGTGTTCATGGTCGGGACCGTGACTTCGAAGCCGGCCTTCCCGCGGGCATAGAGATTCTGCAAGTAGGCAAACGTGGTCACGTGCCCGGGAACAACTTCATGACTCACGAGTTGCTCGAACTCCGGTACCGACATCTGGAGCGAAGCGTTAATCTCATACGTGGCTTCGTACTTCGGGCTGCCATCCGCCTTCCGTGCCCGCCCCAGGTAGTTCATCGAGCCCGAAAACCATGCGTCCTTAATGGGCAGGAATTCAATATTGGCCCGAGGCACCGGCGCCAGATCCTTGGGAAGATAGGGAAGCAAGTTGACCGCGCTGAGGTGGTCAAAGTGGGCGATAAATGCAGCGCCGAGGGCGCGGACGGAAGCCATCGGAACCAGCCGGCCCCGTCGCCACGCATCCACCGCCCCCAGCAGGCCCGCAGAACCCGAGGTCGCATAACCTGCCCGGCCCAACAACTCCGCCACCCGCGCGCGCTTCGCTTCCGGATGGGAGGCTTCCGGTGGACGCCCCGTCGAGGCCTCCACACATCGAAGGTAGGGAACCGGTTTGCCTTTCCCCAGCACTTCCATGGCAAGGTCCCACATGACCTCCAGGCAAAGCGCGAGGCCCAGCAGATACTCGCCGCGCATGCCGCCCATCTTCCCTGCCTCGTCTCGAATCCCAGCGATGGCTTGCGGGAGATCCACCTCACCGAGGTACTCCTCCACCGCCTGGCGATCCACCGTCTTTCCTGTTACCCCTCCGGTCTCCCGCAGCCGCGCTGCCGCCGGAGCCTTGTAGGCCGCAGGCAGCGGCTCATCCGAGAACCACGAGTCAGCAATGAATCGTCCCGTGCCGGAGGGACACATGACATCGCCCCCCCAAAGCGTGTCGATACCGAGAACTGCATCGGCCACAAATCGTCCTATGGTGTCCATTGATCGCTCCTCACTTTTCTGCTGCGGATATCTTCCTCAGCGAGCCGAACCCTTCTACCTTCTGATTTTCGTCCAAGTCCAATCACCCGGGACAGAGCTTCAGTACACGAATTGGGTGACCGGAGAGATTATTTCATTAAGCGCGATGCGATAACCATTAATTGTGATCAAGGACGGCTTTCGGGCGCAATTTCGAGAGGTGCGGTGGTGACCCTCAAATGGCCGAATAGACGCCGCCCTACTTCGAAGTCAGCGAGACTAGGAGTGAATCCAGGCCGCGACAAGGCGACATCAAAACCGATTCCATCGAAATCGAGCAGGAGAAGGCACCGGCTCTTCTCGTAATAAGCCATAGCGCTTGCCATCAACCGAGCAATCCGTGAAAGAACCTCCGCACGGCCGACCTTCTTCGACGAGGCAAATATGTAAACCCACTCCGGTTTGGAGTCCAGGCGAGCGCTCATAAACACGAACCCGTCCGGTTTCCCTGAAAGCTTCCTTGCCGCAGAATCGAGCGCTCGCCCAAGTTCCGCCCGCTCACGCAGCCGGAGGTCAGCAAGCTCAGCCTGCATATCCAGATAATTCTTCCTTTGATCGACTGGATCGTAGACGAGAACCCCGTCCGGGGGCAGACCGTCCGCAAAATTGGGGCGGCGGGTAGCAAGGCTTTCCGCCACGTATTCGATCAACAAGGAGTAATAGTCAGACTCCGACTTCCGTTCAAGCAATTGTTGCAAACGGTGCTGTTGGCTGGCGATAGCTATGCGGGCGTCGGCTGGGCCTAAACAGCCCGCGAACGAGCCGCCGTTCAGCAGATAAAAGTGAAAAAGGGTCTTCTCATCGCCGATGACCCGGAGGTCGCTCGCCGGCAGCGACCGCCTTGCCGTAAGGTATTCAGTCAGTTCCGGAACAGTTCTCAAGCTCACGGCCAGATTCAGAAAATCGTTCACCGACAGATAGGTAATCGGCACGTTGCGAAGTTCTAACGGCAGTTCCTGCGCATCCGGCTGCAGGTCTATTGTTTGGAACACCTCGACGATCACGATGCCGTGACGGATAACCGGCAGGCCGTTGGGGAATTCAACGCGACCCCGTCGATGATGGCCGCACCACACAACCCTGTCCCTGGGGCGTGTCAGGGCTCTGCGCAACTGCCTCCACCCGGCCTTGGCATTCTTCCGCGCCCATAGCGCCGTTTTCTTGATGCTCCTCGCAGTGGGATCATCTTGGCACTTCTGCTCCACTAGAATGCCGGACCCTCGGTGGAGGATCAAGAAGTCGCCCGTCTGGTGAGGGGTTTTGCCATCCATGGTGCGCACGTCTCGAAACACAAACTCAGAAATAAAGGGAATGGAGAGAAGTTCCTGTGTCTGGCGCTCTGCCCACTCCGTGCGTGCCGATGCCTTCTTGGGCGGATCTACCGAGGATGTAAAAGCAGGCGCGTCAGTGCTCATGCTGACCTTTCCGAGGCCACGTTCCCAATTCAGTCACTCGTAGCCGAATCCTGTGAGAACCTAAGCCGTCGAGGCACTCCCGCAACAGGGCGTTAATTCGCGTCTGGTATCCCTTTCCCTGCCCCCTAAGCCAAGCGAGGATATCGGCGTCGATGCGAATCGTCAGCGACTCTTTAACTGGACGGTAGAACTTGCCCCTGACAGCTTTGCTCCAATCTCGCTTCTCCGGAATGTCGCTAAAGTCGATGTCCTCATCCCTCATTTTGCGTAGCTTTTCAATCTCCTTAGCCAAGCGGCCATTGACCTTCTTCATAGGCTCTCCTTTCCGCCGGACTGGCTTTTCGCGCTGAGATGATGCGGACTACTTCTTCTCTGTCTTCCTGCCTGTAGGTGTAAGCAACTACAACGGTAACCGAACCAACTATTACACCCACAGCCTGCCACCGCTCCTCATCGTCTACCTCGCGTTCCCGGTCACTCAGCGCGTGAGGGTCGTCAAAGACCATTTTCGCAGTCTCGAAGCTAATCTTATGCTTCCTTAGATTGCGGCCGTTCTTGACCTCATCCCACTCAAAGCGCATTCCTCGTACATTCCCATTTGTAGTTACATTATACCACGGCGGACGTGTCCCGTCTACATGGGAGGAGCCCATCTGAGCGACGTCCCGCGTCGTCCCGTTCCCGAGGGACACATGACATCGCCACCCCAAAGCGTGTCGATACCGAGAACGGCATCTGCCACAAATCGTCCTATGGTGTCCATTCGATCGCTCCTCACTTTCCTTCCCATGTTCTCCTCAGCGAGCCGAACCATACGTACTGACACAGACCAACAAACAGCAGGGCGGAGACGCTTTGCGACACCGCCTCGTTCGCGTAGAAAAGCGGGGTGGCGCAGACGTGCCGCCTTTTGGCATGTCTGCGACCCACCAACCTAGGTGGCGCCCACCTGGGCACACAAACTGGAACAGGGCTTCACGTCACTTCGGCGGAGAAAGCCCTTCCCATTCAACCTGCGAAAGCCTCACGTTTCCGATCGTGTGGTTGTTGGCATTCGCCAGAGCCTTTAAGCACTCTTCGATACTTACAGGTCCGACGTGCGCGCGAGATAAGAAATCGCGCAATTCCTTGTCACCGCGACAATCGTGGTTTGGAACCCAACCGCCGGTTCCCGTCGGCCCGTACGGAGCATATACCACCATATACGTATTTGACCCGCTTCGGCTGACGTGCAGCGACCCCTCATGTTCCATGACAGCCTCCGGTAGTTCTCTGTAGTCTTCGATGGGCGATCCCTCCTTCAGCCTTGCGCACCCCTTCAATTCCCCCACTCGGGGAGTTTCGCGATTCAGCCTGGGTCACTCCCCGGCCGTTGCTCTCAGGGCCTCCAGCCATGCGCGGGCCAGCACCTCAAAGCGGCCCCCGAGGCTCCTCGACGACCCCCAGAGCTGGTCCCTCTCGTCCGTTACACGCGCCAGCCAGTCACCTTTGAAACCTGGAGGGGAATCATCCGTGATGGTCGCACGCAGCCCGTGAAGCCGGAGCGACAGCAAGAATTCCTCGTCCAGATATGAGGACGCATCCATTGGCTCCCCTAACGTCCTCCGAAGCTCAACGCGCAAGTGGGCGCGCTCATCGCCGAGCTTGGCCAACTCCGGTACTCTGTCAAGCAGCATCTCCATGAAGTAGACGCAGTACAAGGTAAAGACGTAGACGCAAACGGAGGCCCATCCGGGCAGGAACAGGTCAGCCAGATACCACACAAGTCCGAAGCTCGCCAGGGTCCCAACAACGAAGACGAACGTCTCCTTGTCCTTGAAAATCGGTCTCAAGAAGCCATATAGGAACGCCAGCATGGACTTGGAGTATTGCCTTGCTACCCACCACAGGAATAGTATTCCCAATCCCACCCAGAGAACAGGTCGCCAAGGACGCGGAAGCGCCACCGTCGGATTCAGGTCAACTCTGGCGCCCACCCAAAGCACAGCCAGCATGACGAATCCACCGAGGGCAAAGAGGATAGCCAGTGCCAGGGCCAGTGAACGCACTTCCCTGACAAATTCTCTGACGGGGACGTCCCCAAGTTGCGCTAGCCGTTTACGGAGTGTGGCGTACGTCATGGCTTCGTCCGGTCTTGTCACCGCTGACATGGGTGCCTCCCTCTAACCAGTGCCCTGATTGTATCCCACATCGCGTTGCGCTGCCATCGGGGTTCCGGCGGATGTTTTCCTCAGCGAGCCGAACCATGCATACAGACACAGACCAACAAACAGCAGGGCGGAAACGCTTTGCGACACCGCATCGTGAGCGTAGAAAGGCGTCTCGATCCACTCCTCCTGGAAGTCTCTTCCGTAGCCATCATCGCCACCGTGCCGTATTCTTACGGTAGGTGAACCCGTCTTCTTCCAAGGCGCGAATGATTTTGC
>Ga0326728_10008017_pt1 | contig 26592 bp, 25 predicted proteins | sample MB3enrmetagenome_FD_207602 | JGI IMG/M metagenome (GOLD analysis project Ga0326728, IMG submission 207602) | Lab enriched peat soil microbial communities from McLean, Ithaca, NY, United States - MB31MN | ecosystem: Environmental > Terrestrial > Soil > Wetlands > Peat | place: USA: New York...
GGAATGGATGAATAAGCAGGTGATATATCAAAAGATATGGCGTAAATCGCTTTACGGTTCAGCAGAAGGTCTCAAAAAAGCGGAAACGACGTTCATCCGCACTGAACGGCCTTTGTGCGAGATCCTGCTTGAAACCTCAAACCAATCCCATTCTACACCATCGAAGGAAAATAAAACAGTTATAAATTAGCGTCTCATGTTCAGACCCAGATACGGTCAGCCAAGCTTGCCAAAACTCATTCAACCTTTTGAGCGCTTTCGTCCGGGCCGGCCGGCGTTGCCGGCGAGGGTTGGGATTGCGGCGGTCTGGATGGCATCAGAGGCGCAAACCTTTTGTCCACGCGCTCGACCTCGGTCTTAATTTTCTGCTGGAGCTGGGCATAGGCATCTTCAAGGGAATTGGCCATGATTACGAGTTGCCCATGGCTCATGATGAGGCGCTTTAATTCCGGAATTTTGAGCTGTGTCGACGATTTGAGGTAGACAGGCTGAATATAGAGTATTTCCTTGCCGATCGGCAGAATTATCATTTTACCCCTGTCCACCTCGGACCCTGCCTGGTCCCAGAGCGTAAATTGCTCGGATATTTTGGTATCCTGGTTTATGAGCGCATAGATCTGCGAAGGGCCGAATACGAGTTCTCCCTTCGGAAAATTGTAGGCGATGATCTTTCCGTAATAGGGGCGGTCGCAACTGACCAGTGTCAGGGACCGGAGATTATCCCGCGCGCTTGGTCTCATGGGCAGAAGCAGCAGGAAATCAAAACTGCCCGGTCTTACCAGGTCCAGTGTGACATAGTAGGGTTTGATCTCGAAGGACTGTTTTCCTTTGTACGTTTTTGCGAATTCCCAAAGGTCTTCCTGCTGATAGAAAACCTCGGGGTCAGTCTGGTGATATTTGGCATAGATCGCCATTTGGATCTGGAAGATCCCTTGGGGATATCGGACGTGCGCTTTGAGTTCTTCAGGCATCCGGTCGGCGTCCTGGAACAGGCCGGGGTAGATCCGGTTATAGGCCCCGATTATGGGGTCCTGTTTATCAAAAATATAGAAGTCGACGCTTCCGTCATAGGCATCCATAACAATCTTGACCGAATTCCTGATGTAATTTCCTTCCCTGGTTTGGTAAGCAAAAGGTGTGGATATCGGATACTTATCGGAAGCCGTATAGGCGTCCTGAATCCAGAAGAGTTTCGTTCCAGTAACCACCATGTATGGGTCGCTGTCGAGAATCAGGTAGGGCGCCAGGGTTCGAATCCGCCGGGCCAAAGCATGACGGAAAATTATTCTGGACTCCGGAACCAGTTTGGAGGTGAAAAAGATATTCCTGTCCTTGAAATAGACGGAAAACACGAAACGTTTGAAAAGTGAGTAGAGAGGAACTCCGCCCTTGCCTGAGTAGGAGGTCATCACATTACTCGACCCCTTGGGATAGTCAATCTCGCCGGCGCTATTGGGGGCGATGACATAGTCGTTGGCGGTTTGACCGAAATAGATTCCGGGTTGCTCGATTTTGAATCCGTACTGCGACTCGGGAGGAATTCCGCGCAGGAACCAGACCATCGGCTCATCGCCGCCCTGCCCCGCCGGGGTCATGACCGCTCCGTACCCGTGTGTGTAGGAGAGGTGTTCATTTATCCAGTTCTTGGCGCCCGCCGGAAACTGAGCCTGGTTGAGTTCACGCGCAGAGAGGAAGACCTGCTGGTAAATGCCGTTAACTGTATACCTGTCGACGTTTACATTCGGAAAATCATAGTAGGTCCGGAGTTGCTGTATCTGGTTGTAGACATCGTCAAGCATTTCACCGTCCCACACCGGAATATTCCTCAAGACCGCCTGGATATCCGGTATCGATTCGTCGGTGGGAACACGTTCGGGCGTGAAGTCGCGGATCTCTACATCATCAAGCCTGTAGGCAGAGAGGGTCGATTTGATGTTGTTTTGAATAAAGGGCCGTTCTTTCGAAATTTCATTGGGCTTTACGTAATATCTTTCAACCAGACAGGGGATGTAATCAAGGTAGCGGGCGCCTAAAGCCAGAACGAACAGGACGGCAAATGCCGCAAAGGTCAAAAGGCCTTTTCGACTGTTGATGAAATAAATGAGCGATAAGGCGGCGCCGGCAAGCAGGATGAGGCAAGCCCAAATCAGGGACCACGTGACATACATTTCAACGTAGCCCGGACCATAGAAGAGCGGCAGGTGATTGGTGGAATACAAAAGGCCGTAGCGCTGAAGGGTGTAGTCCCACAATTCGATCAAGAACACCAGGAGGATCAGGACATTCAGGTGAATTCTGGCTGATGCATGGAGGTGTTTGTCCTCCTTGGCAAGGACACGCCTTTCGATGAGATAGAGAACGAGAATAGAAGCCAGAAGGACGCCAAATGCCAGAAGAAGGCGGCGCTGGATGAGCGTGTATATCGGATAGGCGAAAAGATAATAGGCGATATCCTTACCGTAGACCGGATCGGCCACACCGGCCCTCGGAGAACAAAGATAAAGCAGGAAAGCCTCCCATTGATCGTAAAGCGGCAAAGCGATGGCTACGGCGAGAATGATGGAAAGAGGGGTGTAGATCCACATCGAACCGGTGCGGAATCCTCTGAGCAAGCGCCGATATGATTTAAGGGAGCCGGCCGTCAATGTCCGGGAAGGCGAAGTAGCGCCGAGAAAGCGGGACGCCACCCAAAAATTTAGGAAAAATATGAGAAAGAAAAAGAGGGAGACAGCTCCGAAAACCGCATATTTATAGAGTGTTCTTTGCCAGAAATAGGCTTCGTAGCCCAGCGATTTAAACCACCAGATATCGACCAGAAAGTGCGAGAAGAAGAAGCTGAGCGCGAATATGACAGCGATAAGCACCGAGATCGAGACAATGCAGCCTACCAGCCATCTTTTCCAGTGAACCATCATATCCTCCTCACCTGTGGTAATACGGGGCAGCCGTATGAACAAGTTTAATCATCCGGAAGATAATCGAAATATCCGTGCCGGGCATTTTCTCCGTTTTTGAACTGTGAGGGATAAGAAAGGTTCGGGTTGGAGTCGCAAATCTCAAAAAAGAAATCCCCGCGCAACGCGCAGGGAGTGATCCACAAAGAAAGAGGCGGCAATTTGCTTGCCGCCTCCATTGTCTTTCCGTTCAGGTGATCAAGGTCTCACGGTGCCTTACCAGGCCTTAGCTGACCATGTCCTTGACTCCTGCCTGTTCTTCCGTGAGTTCCTTCAGGGTGAAATCCATCTTCTCGCGTGAGAAAGCATCGATTTCCAGTCCCTTGACTCTTTCGTACTTGCCGGGGGTACAGATGACCGGCACGCCGTACATGACATCCTGCGGAATCCCGTAGGAGCCGTCGGAGGGCAGACCCATCGTCACCCATTTGCCGTTCGAGCCAAGCGCCCAGTCGTGCATGTGGGTGATTGCGGCGTTGGCGGCCGAAGCGGCGGAGGACAGGCCGCGGGCTTCAATGATAACGGCGCCGCGTTTGCCCACCTTGGGGATGTATTCGGTCTTGTACCAGTTTTCGTCAACCAGCTTTGTGGCAGGCTGCCCGTCAACGGTAGCGAAGCGAATGTCAGGGTACATGGTGGGTGAATGATTGCCCCACACGATGAGTTTCTCGATTGAATCGACGGGCTTGCCGGTTTTTGCCGCCAGCATGGACTTGGCGCGGTTGTGGTCGAGGCGCAGCATCGCCGTGAAATTACCCTTGGGAAGATCCGGGGCCGACTTCATGGCAATCCATGCATTGGTGTTGGCGGGGTTACCGACGACGATCACTCTGATGTCGCGCGAGGCAACTTCGTTCATCGCCTTGCCCTGCTCGGTGAATATCGCTGCATTCGCCAGCAGCAGGTCCTTGCGCTCCATACCGGGGCCGCGCGGCCTTGCGCCAACCAGCATTGCGTAGTCGGCGTCCTTGAAAGCGACTTTGGGGTCGCCCGTGCCGACCATTCCGGCCAGCAACGGAAAAGCGCAGTCGTCAAGTTCCATCATGACGCCCTTGAGGGCCTGCTGGACCTTGTCTATCGGGAGTTCCAGCATCTGCAATATGACCGGCTGGTCTTTCCCGAGCATTTCGCCGCTGGCAATGCGAAACAATATAGCGTAGCCTATTTGCCCTGCTGCGCCGGTTACTGCCACACGAACGGGGGCTTTAGCCATTCTATTACTCCTCTCTGCTTGAGTTGGGATGCGACTAAGTTACCCGATTACAGCGAGTACGTCACCTTTTTGAACACTCTGGCCCTCTTTGCAGCAAATCTGCTTCACTGTTCCAGTGGCAGGGGCCAGGATGGAGTTTTCCATCTTCATGGCTTCGAGGATCATTAAAACATCACCCTCTTTTACCGATTCGCCCTCTTTTTTCTCATAGCGAATAATCATGCCCGGCATCGGAGCTTCGAGCTTCGTGCCGCCTTCAACAGGAGCCGCCTTGGGAGCTGCCGCAGGGGCCGGAGCCGCTGCTGCCGCCGGTTTCGGAGCCGCTGCCGGAGCTGCCTTCGGAGCCGCCACGGGGGCCGGTGCGATTGAGGTGATCATCGGAGCGCCGCCGATTGCCTCTACTTCCACCGCGAAGTAATCGCCATCGACAAATACGCTGAACTCACGGATTCCCTCGCCCTTCGCAGGGACTTCCTTCTTGGGCTTTTCGACGAGCAATCCGGCCTTGGCCTTCTTAACCAATTCGGCTTCCTTGGCGCAATCCTCGAGGGTTTTGCCCTTAACCTCAGGCGGAATGGGCTCGAGGCCGTATTTCCACTTCAGGAAGCGCTTGCCGGTCATCGGGTACATACCGTAGATCAGAACATCGTCGATGTCCTTTGCCAATCCCTTGGTGTCTTCCCAGTTCTTGGGCATTTCAGGTTCGAGGATCTCAGCCGGTCGGCCGGCGAAGGGGGTCTCGCCTCTGGGATATCCCTTGAGGGCCTTCTTCTGAATTTCCTTGTCAACCGGGACCGGGGTATGACCATAGAGGCCGAAGAAAAGGTCCTTGCTCTGGGCGGAAATCATCTTATAGCGCTCTTCGGGGGTATCGAAGAGAACGTTGTTAACGGCCTGAATGCCAACGATCTGGCTGGTAGGCGTAACCAGAGGAACCTGGCCCATCTCTTTGCGGACCTTGGGCAGCGCCGCGAAAACATCGCCGAGCTTGTCGGATGCGCCCATTTCACGGAGCTGGTTGATGAGGTTGGAGAGCATGCCGCCCGGTGTCTGGTGCAGCAGAACGCCGATGTCGATGGTGGACATACGGTCATCGAGCAGATAGCGGTATTTCGGCGAAACCTTCTCGAACCACTCGCTGCACTTGGCAAGCTGATGCAAGTCAAAACCGGTGTCTCTGTTCGTGTGTCTCAGGGTCATGACCAGAGGCTCGATGGCCGGGTGCGAACTGCGGTAGGCCCACGGGGACAGACAGGTGTCGACGATGTCCACGCCCGCTTCAATTGCCTTGAGCAATGCGAGGTCGGCCATACCGGAGGTGAAATGGCTGTGAAGATGAATGGGGATCTTTACGCTTTCTTTGAGGGCCTTGACCAGGTAGTAGGCGTCATAGGGAGCAATGAGGCCTGCCATATCCTTGATGCAGAACGAATCGGAACCCATATCCTCGAGCTGTTTGGCGCACTTTACCCAATATTCGAGATTATAGACCGGTCCGCCCATGCGGGGTTCGGTCAGAGAGTAAGAAATGGTGCCCTGGAAATGCATGCCGTTCTTCTTGATCGGCTTTATAACGGTTTCAAAATTCCTGAAGTCATTCAACGCGTCAAAGGTGCGGAAGACCTCAATACCGTTTGCGCAAGCGCGATCCACGAAGGCCTCGGCCATATCGTCGGCATAGTTGCGGTACCCGACCAGGTTCTGGCCGCGAAGCAGCATCATGAGTTTGGTCTTCTTGAGATATTTTTTCAACTGGCGGGGTCTTTCCCACGGATCTTCACCAAGGAACCGGTGCATTGTATCAAATGTTGCGCCGCCCCATACTTCCATTGACCAGTATCCGACCTTTTCCATTTCCTCGGCTATAGGCAAAAGGTCTTCGGTCCTGCCGCGGGTGGCGAAAAGCGACTGATGACCATCGCGGAATGTCAAGTCTCCTATTTTGATAGGATTGTCCACCTTCACCGGTGGCTCATCAAGCAGTTTTGCAATTAGTGAAGTGCCATGCAAATGTGAATTCTCCATCCTTGTGTCTCCTTTTTCCATTCGAGGAATACTAGTTTAGCCTCAGCTCACTTCAGAACCAGACTTTGAACACCAGAAGTCAATCCGCAAGGAAACATGCCCGAAAAACTGCCGGTATTTCAATTTGACCCTCCAGCTTCGAGTTGGCCGTCAAAGCGAAACCGCAGGATCAAAGACCGATCAACTAACGGGGCAAGCGCATCTGCCACGTCCACCTGATGTCCATGGCAGCCTGTCTCCCGGCTAACGCAAACGGACTGCTCATGACAATCGGCGGCTGTGCGGGCCGACTCATTTGCTGCGCAAGCAACGCCTCCTGCTCGGCCTGAAAGTAAAACCCGATAGCGGACGAGATTGCCGCAATCACCTTTGGATCAACACTCATCAGAAACCTCCATCATCGAGTACTACAAAGTTCGGCTCCAACACACACCAAAACATATGAAAAATCAGCCCAGTACGAGCTAGATGCCCCCTTTGGCTCATGCAGCCCGGCGGGTCTTCTTTTTCAAGTTGCTGATTCTGCGGCGGAATGAATCGGCAAGCTTTCTGTTGCCGGCCTCAACCGCCTTTCCCCGCTTGTCTTTCAGCTCCTTGATCTTGACCTTGAGGCCGCGGACATCTACGTCTTTCTTCTTGCCTTTCTCATCTACAATGCCACGCACTTCCTTTATGGCCGATATCAACTCGGCCTTATTCATCGCATGAACTCCAGTGACGTCCCCGGTGGACAGCGCCATATCCCGCAATTCTTTAGCGGTCATCTTGTCCAGAGGTTTTTCCTTGGTTTCTTTTTGTTTCTTACCCATTATGTCTACTCCTTGGTCCGCCCCTTATCCAAAACCTCAGCAAGTCTGAGAAAAGGTTTGAATAAATCTATAGGGATGGGAAACAGCGTAGTGGAGTTTCGCTCGGTTGCTATCTCTCGCAATGTCTGTAAATAACGCAGTTGAAGAGCACCGGGGCTCTTGTCGATGATATCGGCGGCGGCCGAAAGCCGGTCCGCAGCCTGAAACTCTCCCTCCGCGGCGATCACCTTGGCCCGCCGCTCACGTTCGGCTTCAGCCTGCTTAGCCATTGCCCTCTGCATCTCCTGGGGAAGGTCGATCTGTTTCAGTTCGACCAAGGAAACTTTTATTCCCCATGGATCGGTATGACTGTCGAGAATTTCCTGAATATGCGCATTTATCTTGTCTTTTTCCGAAAGCAGCGTGTCGAGTTCACCATGGCCGCATACCGTGCGCAGGGTAGTCTGCGCCAGTTGGCTGGTGGCATAAAGATAGTTCTCGACCGAAATGACTGCCTTGACCGGCTCGATTACCCGGAAATAAATTACGGCGCTCACCTTCACCGATACGTTGTCGCGGGTGATGACGTCCTGGGTTGGGACCTCCTGGGCAATCACTCGAAGGCTCACCCTTTGCATCCGGTCAATTACCGGGATCAGGAGAATAATCCCCGGTCCTTTTGCGCGGATAACCCGGCCCAGACGGAAAATCACGCCTCGTTCGTACTCATTGAGTATGCGTATTGCGTTCGCGAGAAACAGGACCGCGAAAACAATAATGGCCACCAGCGAGGCGCTCAGGTTAAAAAACATATATTCTCCTTCAAGCCTTCCATCGGCATAAATACGATAGAGCTAATTTTCACTATCTACCACTGATCGTGGTTACTTTCAACTTTAAATTATGCACCTCCAACACTTCGACCTTTTCCCCGACTTCGATTCGATGCTCGGCAACAGCGTTCCATAGTTCACCGTTAACAAATACCTTACCCTCGGGGTCTATTGTACTGAGCACTTTTCCAATCTTTCCCACCATAGCATCTTCGCCGGTCTGCGGCCGTCTTCTCTGAGCAAGGAAGGCAAGCCTGGAGACGGCGACAAAGAAGATGGACACCGCTATGGTTGTTGGCAGGAAAACCGACAACGCAATTTGCATCGGCTCTTCGGGATACCGGAAAAGCATGAGCGTGCCGAGCACCAGGCACAGGACCCCCGAAAGACTCAAGAGGCCGTGCGAGGCGATCTTGATCTCCAGGATGAAAAAGACTATCGCCAAAAGGATTATCAGAAAGCCCGCGTAGTTAACCGGGAGTGTCTGGAGTGCGTAGAGCGCCAGGATGAGAGAGACTCCCCCGACGACTCCCGGCAAGACCGCCCCGGGGCTGGACAGTTCGAAATAGAGTCCCGCCAGACCTATCATAAGGAGAATGTAGGCGAGATTCGGATTGCTGATAATCGTCAGGATTCTGTGCTGCAGGCCCGGAGTGATGGTGCGTTGCTCGATCCCCTGAGTTTTGAGAACCAGTGTCGTCCCGCCGCGCTGAACATGCCAGTCGTCAAGCTTCCGGATCAAATCGGGCAGACTGTCGGCGACCAGGTCAATGACATTCAACTTAAACGCTTCTTCGGCGGTAGCGGAATAGCTCTTTTTTACGGAGTCTTCGAGCCATTCGGCGTTTCTGCCGCGCTGAGCGGCGATGCTTCTGGCGAAGGCCAGCGTATCGTTCAGGACTTTTTCGCTCATCGTAGAAGGAAGATCGCTTCCACTTCCCGTAACCGGATGAGCGGCCCCTATATTGGTTCCGGGGGCCATAGCCGCTATATCGGCCGCTACGGTCATGAAAACGCCGGCGGAAGCTGCTTGAGCCCCGCTCGGGTAGACATAAACAACAACCGGGATCTTGGAATTCAGGATCGCCTGTGTGATTCCGCGCATCGACGTCATCAGCCCGCCGGGCGTATCCAGAAGGATAATGAGGCATTCGGCGCCGTCGTCGACAGATCGGTTGAGCGCGTATTCCATGAAATCCTCAACCCCCGGGTTTATGGAGTCCTGGACTTGGATGATGTTGAGGTGCGCCTGCTGCGGTTGGGCCTGCCCGGCTGCGAAAAAAATCACGATGGTAATTAAAAATGACCCGATAAAGAAGGACCGTGCAAAGTTCATGTTGGTTTTCAGTTTTAAGTACTTAGTTGTAAAACGCATTCCCCGCTGAGCGTGGCGAGGCGCATTGGCTGTGTTCCACAAGAAACCGAAAAACAGCAGCGGAGCCGCCTTGCTCCTGCGGGGGTGAATTCAAAGCCTGCCCCTGATTGGGGTTTTACGTCATGAGGAGCCTTTTAACCTCCTTGAGATCCTGCCAGGATACCGCTTTTTGTGTAGGGCTTCTCAACAGGTAAGCCGGGTGGTAAGTGCATATCACCGGTATCCCTCGCCATTGCAGGACTTTGCCGCGGAGCTGGGAAATTGGAAGCGAGTTCCCCAGCAGGGCCTGAGCCGCGCTTAAACCCAGCGCGCAAATAACCCTGGGGCAGAGGGTCTCGATCTGCCTGAACAGGAAAGGGGAACACGCGGCTGTTTCGTCCGGCTGGGGAGCCCTGTTATCCGGCGGACGGCACTTCACCACATTGCAGATGTAGACTTCCGGCCGCTCCAGTCCAATCGCGAAGATCATCTTATCGAGCAGCTTTCCGGCGCGGCCAACAAAAGGCCGCCCCTGCCGGTCCTCATCGAAGCCCGGCCCCTCGCCGACGAAAACCAGACCGCTTTGGGCGGAGCCTTCCCCGAATACCAGTTTGTTGCGCCCGGAATGAAGCCTGCACCTCGTGCAGCCGGTCAGTTCGTCGTTCAGCAGGGAGAGTTTTTCTTCAGTTTGGTTCACTGCCGCCGATTGCGCCTCACCGATTCGAGGACTGTATTCCCAATATGCGAAACCTCCGGCCCGGTAGCTCCCAAGAATCCACCGCAACTGCTTCAGGCAATCAGAGATATCATTCGCCGTCTTATCCCGAGTCAATTTTTACCGCCTGCAAGAAGCTGTTCGACCCTGTCCCATATTTGGGAAGCTACCTCGTCTTTTGTCATTGGGGGCAGGTTAGTTACAGCTCCGTTTCGATCGATTATCCTGACCTGGTTAGTATCATGGCCGAAGCCGCAACCTTCCTGGGCGAGGTCGTTGGCCACGATGAAATCGAGGTTCTTTTGAACCAGTTTTCCTTTTGCATTTTCAACTACATTTTCGGTTTCAGCGGCAAACCCGACCAGCACCTGATGCGGGGGTTTAGCCTTTCCAAGGCCGGCGAGGATATCCGCATTGGGTTCAAGCAGGACCTGGTGTGACCCGGCTGCCTGCTTTTTGAGCTTCTGGGGGGCTTTTTCCGCCGGTCTGTAGTCGCTCACGGCGGCTGCCATCACGATGGCGTCCAGATGAGGGGAGAAATCGGAAATAACGTCCTTCATCTCCTGCGCGCTAATGACGCTGATACGTTCCACACCGGCGAGACTGCCAAGGCAACACGGTCCGGAAACAAGATGGACCTGGGCCGATCTGCGGATTGCGACTTTTGCCAGGGCGTAGCCCATCTTGCCGCTGGACGGATTGCCAATGAACCGGACAGGGTCGAAATGCTCCCATGTCGGACCTGCGCTGACCAGGACGCGCCTGCCCGCCAGTGTAGCAGGCGTCAGCATCCGAACCGTCCTCTCGAGGATGTCCCGGATGTCCGCCAAACGCCCCGCGCCTTCCTCCTGACAGGCAAGCGAACCGGTAGCCGGTTGTTCGATCTGGTAGCCAAGCTCCGTCAAAACCTTTAGATTCCGTTGGGTTGCCGGATGCTCCCACATCCTTACATTCATCGCCGGACACACCAGCACGGGAGCCGTAGTGGCGAGCAGTATGGTCGTCAGATAGTCATCCGCGATTCCCGCGCACATCTTTGCCATAAGATTCGCGGTTGCCGGGGCAATGATAACCAGGTCCGGAATCCTCGCTTTCTGGATATGGCTTATCCGCGATTCGGATTCCATACTGAAGATATCGGTTCCGACCACATTGTTTGACAGCGTCTGGAAAGTAAGAGGGGTGACGAATCGTTGCGCGTTTTGAGTCATTACGACGTGAACCGAAGCGCCTTCCTTGACCAGAAGACGTACAAGCTCCGCCGCTTTATAGGCAGCAATGCCGCCGCTGACACCCAGGAGGACGGTTTTTCCGTTTAACGTCATTTTCTACACCACATACATGGAATTACATGGTGGAAGAAGCAATCCATGCAAACCTGTCGAAAAAGGGGCGGGCCAATGCCGGCGCCAACCGGAGACTAGCTCCCCGCAACAGGTGAAACATAGATTTCAACATAATTATAATACATTTCTTCTTTCATTAGTATTACACATACCTTGTCCGGCTTATCGAAGATCAGGAGCGCCCGATTGTACCTGAACTGGCCCTTTAATCTCCAGCCCTCGTGAGGCATGGCCGCCACGAAAAAGCTCATAACCGAATTAGAGTCAACTCTCCCGCGCAGTGTCAGGAATCCCATCTTTATCGGACCCGACTGGAATACATTCGAACTCTTTGGTTGCACGCTGAGTTCGTGAGGGATGGGGATATCCGGGAAGTCGAGAAATTTGCCGCCCGGTGTCACGGGAGTGGGAGGGGTACTACCGTAAGAGGAGCCGGCAGTGGGTCCATAGCTTGGGGCCGCCCCGGCGCCGGACGGCGGGACCGGCTGGGGTTGGCCGACAGGGTTCGGGGGAGGGGCGCTCGACCTGCTGCAGCCGAAAGCGGCCATCAGACAAGCACACAAAACCAATACACGGTATATTGTATTGCGCTTCCGGATCACCACTGCTTCCCTCCTTTGAGCTGATGCCCTTGCTTTAGTTTCGAGTCTTCAGTTTTTGGTTAAAGAAATACGCGTGTAAGGGGGTTCCCCAGCCTGCAGCGCCTTTTCAAGGAAGAGTGTTCGACCCGGCTATTTCACAAGTAGAATCAGCTCCTGCAGGGGCCGCCTGTGTGAACGGAGGGGTCTTTGCGCCGGGCATCCAACCGCCACGACGGCCATCAGCTCCAGAGTTTTCGGGAGCTTGAGGAACTCCAGTACATGAATGCCATTTTTGAGGATCTCACCTATGCAAACTGCTCCAAGGCCTAATGAATGGAGGGCCAGAAGCAGATTCTGCAGGCACGCCCCGATTGCCCGGGTACCCTTTGTGCGGACCTTCTTTCCATCTGAAGTATCCCACAGAATCCGCCTGCTGGAAAAGAAATAATTTCTACCCGCGCTCTACGGCCGTTCCATCACTGTCAATGGCCGCGAATTGAGTTTGGATTTGCTTGGTTATCCTATATAATGCCCCGCCTTAGTAACTTTCATTGGAATCACCGAGGGTTGTTTATTCCTCAAAGATCTCGATATGGATGGGGGCATGCCCAACGAAAATTTAATAGAAATACGCGGCCTAAACAGCTTGTATCAAGACCGGCAGGTGCTTTTCGATATTAATTTTTCGATACCGAGACACCGTGTAACCGTGATCATGGGGGTGAGCGGCTCCGGTAAGACCACCATTTTCCGTCATCTTATCGGGCTGAAAAAAACGGGCCCAAAGGAAATTACCATCGATGGAGAGGATCTGGGCGCTTTTTCAGAGGCCAGGCTCATGCAGTACAGGCGCAGGATCGGCGTCCTGTTTCAGAGCGGCGCTCTTTTCAACTCGATGTCCCTTGCAGAAAATATAGCCATTCCTCTCAGGGCCCATACCCGTCTGGCTGATGAGACGATCAGGATCATGACCGTAATGAAGCTTAACCTGGTCGGACTGGCCGATTTCTCAGACTATATGCCTTCCCAGATAAGCGGCGGGATGAAAAAAAGGGCGGGACTCGCCAGGGCGCTGATCATGGACCCCGAGATTCTGTTTGTGGACGAGCCTTCCTCCGGGCTCGACCCTATTACCGCGGCCGGGTTGGATCGCCTGATCGTGGAGTTGCGGGAAACGCTGGGGATGAGCGCGGTGGTCGTAACTCACGAACTTGAGAGTGCATTCAAGATTGCCGATCTCATGGTGGTTATGGATGAGGGCAGAATTATGGCGGTCGGTAGTCCCGGGGAGATCCGAAACAGCGCGGACGGACGTGTGCGGCAATTCCTGAACCGGGAGGCGGATACCTGCAAAGTCGGCCTGGAGTCATATTATCGGCGCCTGTTCGAGGGGAAGTGAATCGATGCTGTGCCTGAATCGGCATTCTCTTAATAGAAGTCCTGCTGGAGCCATCAAATGGTAAATCTTATCCAGTCCTTAGGCGCTTATGCGTTGAAACGGGTTTTTTCGGCGGGCCGGCTGGGATTATTTTTTGTCTATGCCATTCGCGGGATTTTTCTGCCGCCTCGGAAATTCTGGGCTACCATCAAGCAGATCCAGTTCATAGGCAGCAAGTCGCTCGTGGTTATTGGTTTTACAGCCGCCTTCACCGGGATGGTGCTTGCCTTGCAAGGCTATCACACCCTTTCCCGGTTCGGTTCTGAGGGCTGGCTTGGATCGGTAGTGGGGTTGTCCTTAATCCGTGAACTGGGGCCTGTGCTCTCGGCGCTCATGGTGGCCGGCAGAGCGGGATCGGCAATGGCCGCCGAAATCGGCATCATGAGAATTGAAGAACAGATAGACGCCCTGGAGTGTATGGCAATAGATCCCTTCTCCTATCTTGTCACGCCCAGATTGATTGCAAGCCTGATCGCACTGCCGCTTCTGACCGCGTTTAACAATGTGGTCGGGATACTGGGCGGCTACATGATCGGGGTAGGGTTATTGGGGGTCAACGCGGGAGCATTTTGGGATGGGCTTATTACTAATGTGGACTGGAGCGATCTAAACATGGCGCTTGTAAAATCGGTCTGCTTTTCGATCCTCATTGCTTGGGTGTGCACCTACAAAGGATTTTATACCGGAGTGGATGAAGGCCGCTTCGGGCCGGAACAGGTGGGCAGGGCCACTACCGAAGCGGTGGTGATTTCATCGATTGCCGTTCTTACAGGTGACTACGTGATAACTTCCGTCATGCTCTGATAAACGAAAAAAAGGACATCCGACATGGGACCGGAAAGAAAACGCCTGGAGTTCAGCGTTGGAATTTTCCTGATAATTGGGGTGGCGTGCCTTGGGTATCTTGCGCTGACACTGGGCAACCTTGGCTTTGGCGGAAACAACTATAGCGTATTGGCTTCGTTTTCCACGGTCTCCGGACTCAAAGCCAGGTCTCAGGTAATGATGGCTGGAGTCGTTATAGGCGAGGTGCAGCGGATCCAGCTCAAGGACGCCCACGCGGAAATAACGATGGGCATAAACAAGAATGTTAAAATCGAGGAAGACTCAATTGCCACCATTAAGACAATGGGCATTATCGGTGACAAATATGTCTCGATTACTCCGGGCGCCTCAGACACTTATATCCAAAACGGCGGAAAAATACGAGAGACACAGCCCCCGCTCGACATTGAAAGCCTGATTTCAAAGTTCATATTCGGAAACGTGGAAACCAAGAAGCCCAACGAATAAAAGCCGTCACCAATTCAACGATTTGTCCTGAGCGGCATGCGCGGGGTTAAATTCTTTCTTCAGTACTGTGAATGCAGTCTGCAACGAGGAAGAGCGCCATGAAGATATTTGTAACCGGCGGAACGGGTTTTATTGGAAGACACTTGAGCGGGAGGCTTGCCGAATCGGGCCATGAAGTTTTCATTCTCACCCGCTCGGCGGTAAAGGCTAAAGAATCGTTTCCGTGGGCGACCATAGTTGAGGGCGATCCGCGGAAACCGGGGGAATGGCAGCAGAAGGCCTCTGAAAGCGATGCGGCGGTTAACCTCGCCGGGGCTTCCATTTTCACCATCTGGACCGATGCGGCACGGAAAAATATCCTGGACAGTCGCATCCTCACCACTCGGAATCTCGTCGACGGACTTTGTGTTTCCGGCAGAGGGAAAACTTTGCTCAATGCATCGGCCGTTGGCTTCTATGGAAGCCGATTAGACGACCAGATATTGACCGAGGAGTCTTCACCGGGCTCCGAATTTATGTCCGAAGTATGCGTAAAGTGGGAAAATGAGGCGGAAAAAGCCGCGGCGTCCGGAACGAGAGTAGCTTTGTTGCGGTTTGGAATCGTTCTCGGAAAGGGAGGGGGCGCGCTTTCCAAGATGCTGCCCGCTTTCCGCACCCTGTTCGGAAGCACAATGGGCAGCGGCAGGCAGTGGATGCCCTGGGTTCATGAGGTGGATCTGGCCAATATTTTTTTGTTCCTGTTGGACAACAAGGAAATCTCAGGTCCGGTGAATTGTGTGGCTCCAAACCCCGTCAGGAATTCGGATTTTGCGAGAGTTCTGGCAAGAACTCTCGGCCGCCCTCTTGTAATGCCGGCTATGCCTGGGTTCTTGTTGCGCATCCTGGTTGGCGAATTCGCAAACCTCGTTCTAAAAGGCCAGAGAGTCGTTCCAAAAAGATTGATGGAAGCGGGTTTTTCGTTCAGGTTTCCCACTCTGCAACAGGCCCTTGAAAATATTGTGGAGGTGCACTCTTCCGACACTTAATCTCCACCTGCCTAGAAGTACCTAAACTTTCAAATATATGTATAAACTGCTCCAATCACTCCAGACACCTTACGTTCGAGTAGAAGCGAAACTGTGGATCAATAATTTTCCGGTTCATTAGTTAATCTTCAGGACGGACTTGGACAATGCGCACAAACATTACTCCAATGGCAATATGCACAAAGACATTTGCTCAAGTATAATTTATCAGAACGGCTATATTGTGCTTGACATTTTTTATTTTCAGTTGTAGGAGCGTAAATTATGATCGAGGGGTGTCTGGCTCGGACTCGGCGAGAAGGAAAGAGTCAAATTAAGTGGCGGCGGGGTGTTGCAAGTATTGCTCAAAGCAGCGAAATTGCAAGCAATGGGAACAGTACCACAGAATGAAAGGAATTTGAGAAATGTCGGAAGGCCGCGTGAAATGGTTCAATGACAAGAAGGGCTATGGTTTCATTGAAACAAAGGACCAAGGTGACGTTTTCGTCCACTACAGTGCCATTGCGGCTGAAGGGTTTCGCTCTTTGAGCGAGGGAGATCGCGTGAGTTTCGACGTGGAACGTGGACCAAAAGGACCGCAGGCGGTTAACGTCAAGAAACTTGTTTAATTTGCTTTCATGCCATTTAGCCGACAGAGAGCCGTGATTCCCACCGGCTCTTTTTTTACCTCCCCGATCCATAAACCTCCCCGATCCATAAACCGGTTTCGAGTTTCCGGCTTTGAGTTTTTAGTGAGTTCCAATGAGGCCGGAGCAATTCAGCTCCGGAAATCGCTTGCATCATTCATCATTCGTTCGCACCATTGACATGGTTCAGTTATGGACCTATATTTGGGTTGAGGTTTAAATCATGATCAGGCTCAACATTCATGAAGCCAAGACCCATCTGTCGAAGTATCTTGAACGCCTGGCCGGAGGGGAAACGATATTGCTGTGTAAACGCAATGTGCCCATAGCGGAGATCCGTCCGCTACCCCCGGAGCGCCGCGCCCCTCGGCCCATCGGGCTTGCCGTGGGAGCTTTCAAGCTGCCGCCCTCCTTTTTCGAGCCGCTGCCGGATGAGTTGATCGCTGCTTTTCGCGGAGAGCAGACGTGAACATTTTATTGGACACCTGTACTTTTCTGTGGATCGCGACGGATGCTCCGGAACTCTCCGCACGGGCGCGTGAGTTGTTTCAAGATCCCGACAACGCAGTCTATTTGAGCAGTGTTTCCGCCTGGGAGATCGCCGTTAAGTATATGCTGGGGCGCCTGCCGCTTCCCGCGCCTCCGGACCGCTTTGTCGGCCCAACGCGAATAAGCCACGGCATCGATTCGTTGCCGCTGGAGGAGGAAACGGTCCTGATGCTGCCCCGGCTGCCGGACCTGCACAAGGACCCCTTTGACCGGATGTTGGTCTGCCAGGCGCTGACCCACCAATTGGCGCTGCTCACCCCCGACGCTCTGATCCGGCAATACCCGGCCCGGGTTGTCTGGTAAACGGTATTTTTACCACGTATCATGTCCCAGGCGGTCGCGCAGGCAGCAGATATCGCGCTGGGCTGTCTTGTGCGATATTTCAAATCTTTCCGCAAGTTGGGATGCGTTGGGAAACCGTTTTTGCCTCAAACGGCCGTCGAACCAGAAGAATCGCTCAAGCTGTGGAAATACGGCCATGACTGCCGCCTCATCCGTAGGGGCACATCATGCTCCGGATGGCACCCCATCACCGGCTTCCATCCCTGGAAGCTCTCCCACTTGGCAATGCGTGGCGGAACCCGGTCCGGGTTCGCAATTGATCTGTGCGGTTAAAAGCGAAGCTGGTGTCACGACTTGCCGTGAAAGATCAATTTTGCGCCCGTGTGCCAGCTTTGTACCAGTCGGGCTGTTTCACTGCTCACCGCTCACTGTTAGCCCGCCTATCTCAATTCGAATGCTGCGGCCACATTATCCTGTTTTCCCAATTCGAAACGAACGCATTCCCATTGCATGGACTGGCGGAGTTTACGGCAGCTTTCCAGGACGAGGTCCGGGTGATTATTAGTCTCACTGAGGTGAGCAAAGACAACGCAGCGCAGCCCCTCATGGTGCACCACTTCGAGCAGATTACAGGCGTCTTCGTTGGAGAGGTGCCCGTGCGCGCTTCTGATTCGCTGCTTCAGGAACCATGGGTATGGTCCATCGAGGAGTCTGTCCACGTCATGGTTGGCCTCCAGGACGAGTCCATGACAACCTTTGAGCATGACCTTGACCAGGTTGGTGGCAACTCCAAGGTCAGTGCATATCCCAAGCCGCAGGCCCTTGTTTTCGATTATAAAGCCGGCCGGTTCGCGAGCGTCGTGAGATGTGGCGAATGGGTGGATTTGCAGATCGCCTATTGCGAAGCGTCTTCCAGTGGCGAAGATCGAGACCGAAGCGCATTGGCCGACGCCGGGAGGCATGTTTTCCAGAGTCCCTCTGGTCATATATGCCGGAAGATTGAATTTTCTACTCAGTGTTCCCGCGGCGCTCACATGATCGGTATGTTCATGGGTTATGAGAATGGCATCGAGATGTTTGGCCTGAACCGGGGTCATATCCAGCCGCCGCTTCAGCTCTTTGCAGGTAGTGCCTGCATCGATGAGGATGCTCGTTTTGTCACTGCACACCAGGGTCGCATTTCCCTTGGAACCGCTTGCGAGCACCTGGAAGAACAGTGACATTGGGCGTTATCCTTGAGCCGAAGAATTTAGTTATTCCGAGTCTACCGGGCCATAGAGCATCGTTGCCATCTTATCGGGACTGTAAATATCGCGGAACCATTTCTGTATATCTTCGGAAGTTACCCTGTTTATCTTTTCTTCGACTTCTTGAAAAGGAACGTAACGGCCGAACAGGAATTCATTCTTGGCGAGCCGGTTCATGCGTGCATCATTGCTCTCGGCATTAATGTACATGTTGCCTTTGATATATTCCTTGGCCGATTTCAATTCAGGTTCGGGGATGAGCTGACGGGCAAGTATGTCAAGCTGCTCTTTGATAAGCTGGATCACTTCCTGCACGTTTTCGGGGGAGACGCCGGCATACAGGCCGAGCATCCCGGTATCCTCATGGCTGTGGGAAAAGGAGTAGACGGAATAGGCCAGGCCGCGCTTTTCCCTGATTTCCTGGAAAAGGCGGCTGCTCATGCTGCTTCCAAGTATGACATTGAGCAGATGTGAAGCGAATCGTTCTTCATTAACCTGCGAGGTCCCTTGCATGCCCATGGCAAGGTGAACCTGTTCCAGGTCTTTTCTCATGACCCTGGAGAAGAAATGGTGAACCGGTATGGGGCGTTGAGGCATGTAGCCGGAATTGTCGAGCGTTTCCATCGATGGCGCGATCAAATCGAGAAAACTATTATGATCGAGATTTCCAACGGCTGAAACCACGATTCTTTCCGGACTGAAACGGCTCGCAATAAAATCGAGCATCTCCTGGCGGCCGGTCTTTTCAACTACTTCAGCCGAGCCGTATATTGGGAGCCCCAGCGGGTTTTGCTGCCAGAAGTCTTTCTGGAAAAGGACATGAATGTACTCATCAGGCGTATCCTCGACCATCCGGATTTCCTGAAGGATAACGTTTTGCTCTCGCTCGATTTCGATGGGATCAAAAACCGACCGAAGAAAGATATCGGTCAGCAGATCGGTCAACAGTGGCAGGTGGGCGGCGAGCACCTTGGCGTGAAAACAGACATGCTCCTTGGATGTGAAGGCGTTGGCAAAACCGCCGACCGCGTCGAATTCTTTCGCTATATCCAGGGCGCTGCGGCGCCTGGTCCCTTTAAAAAGCATATGTTCGATAAAGTGAGTAATGCCCCTTTCGAAGGGACCTTCATCGCGGGAGCCGATATTTACCCAGATTCCGGTGGAGACCGAATGGGCAAAAGGAATTTTTTCCGTTACTACCCTGATCCCATTGCGGAGAACCGTTTTCTGGTACAATTTCCCCCCTCGTGTAGAACCGGGGGCTTAACCCTGCCCCTGTTTCCGATATGAATGAAAATTAACGGACCAGACAGGGGCTCTGCTCCCGCGAGGTGTAACGTTCCTCCTCATCGCAAAAGCCCCAAATACGATTCGAAATTACTTTGATTCGCCCTGTTCCGGAGGCAAGGCGGCTTTTCGGCTTAGCCGAATACGGCCGTCCTTGTCAATATCGATTACCTTTACCAGAACTTCATCCCCTTCGTTGACAACGTCGGTTACCTTGCGAACCCGCCTGTTTTCGAGTTGCGAGATGTGTATCAGGCCCTCGGTGTTAGGCAAAATTTCAGCAAAAGCTCCGAAGTCCGTGACTCGAACTATTCTCGACATGTAAAGCTGGCCGATTTCCGGCTCCGCGGCAATACTGCGGATCTTCTGAACAGCTTTGTCACAAGCCTCGGCATCAGGGCTCATTACAACGACTCGGCCACTGTCGTCAATGTCGATTTTCGCACCCGTTTCCGCAACGATTGCTCGGATCACCTTGCCTCCCGGGCCGATAACCTCGCGTATCTTATCGGGATTGATCTGAATCGTCAGAACCCTTGGCGCATAGGGAGAAAGCTGTGCCCTGGGTTCCGAAATAGCTTCTTTCATTTTCCCGAGAATATAAAGCCGTCCGGCTTTGGCCTGGTCAAGGGCTTTTTGCAAAATCTCCCGATTGACTCCCGATATTTTTATGTCCATCTGGAGGGCGGTTACGCCTCTTTCGCTCCCTGTCACCTTAAAATCCATATCTCCCAGATGGTCTTCGTCTCCCAGGATGTCCGACAGGATGATGAACTCGTCACTTTCCTTAACCAGCCCCATTGCTATGCCGGCCACGGAATCAGAAACGAACACCCCGGCATCCATAAGGGCAAGAGAGGCGCCGCAGACTGTGGCCATCGAGCTGGATCCGTTTGACTCCAGCACCTCCGAGACAACCCGTATAGTGTAGGGGAATTCGCCGTTAGCGGGCAAAGAAGGTTTTATCGCGCGTTCAGCGAGGGCCCCATGACCGATTTCCCGGCGTCCGGGACCTCTCAGAGGCCTGACCTCTCCGACCGAAAACGGAGGAAAGTTATAGTGAAGCATAAACGACTTGAAAGTCTCGCCGGCAAGTGCTTCTATTTTTTGCTCGTCTGAAGATGAGCCCAGAGTGACAACGGCAATCACCTGGGTCTCACCCCTGGTAAACAAGGCAGACCCATGAGTGCGGGGCAGTTTTCCCACCTCGATCGAAATCGGGCGAATCTCATCGAAAGCGCGCCCATCTATCCTGCGGCGCTGCTCGACCATCATGGTCCTGACGACTTTTTTTTCGAGGTCTTCGAGAATTGCCTCAATTTCTTTTTGCCTGCCCTCGTAATCCGCGGCGAGTTCTTCGGCAACCCATTTTTTGAAGCCTTTTTTAGCGTCCCTTCTGGGGTGTTTTTCCGGAATGACCATCACTTCCCGCATACGATCCAGGGCCAGTTCCGATAGTCTGGCAACCAGCGCCTCGTCGGTGACTACCTCCGGGGGGGCTTCCTTGGCATTGCCGACCAGTTTCTGCAACTCGTCCTGGATTTCGACCATCGGCACTATCGCCTCATGAGCGAACATGATCGCATCGGCAATATCACTTTCACTCACGAACTGCGTGCCGCCTTCGACCATTACCACAGCCTCGCGGCTTCCAGCGACAACGATGTTCATGTCGCTTTGGGTCAACTGTTCGGCCGAAGGATTTATGATGAAGCGGCCTTCGACTCTTCCCACCCGCACCGCCGCCACCGGCCCGCTAAAAGGGATGGATGACACATGCAGGGCTGCCGAAGCACCGGTAAGGGCTACCACGTCAGGTTCATTCTCCATGTCCACAGACATGACAGTGGCGATCACCTGAGTCTCAAAACCCCATTTCTTAGGGAAAAGAGGTCGAATGGGGCGATCGATCAGACGCGAGGTCAAAGTCTCCTTTTCACTTGGACGGCCTATCTCTCGCCGGAAAAATCCTCCGGGGATTCGTCCCGCTGCGTAGCTCATCTCGTGATAGTCCACCGAGAGCGGAACGAAATCAATGCCCTCTCTAAGCCGATCTTCCTTTGTCGCAGCGACGATAACCACAGTATCGCCATATCTCATGACAACGGAGCCGCCCGCCTGCCTGGCGACCTCTCCGGTCTCGAATATGAGGGGGCGTCCGCCAACCTCAACCTGTACAGTATGTTTCATTTATTTTCCTTCTTCCAAAGAGATATTGACTCCGAGTTCGATGTGTGCCGGCTTGCATGGCAGTTGTGCCCGGAGTTCATCGACGCAATCCAAGCCGCTCGATTACGGTGTTATAGCGATCGATATTTTTTCTTTTCAGATAATTGAGAAGCTGTCTGCGCCGACCAACCAGCTTCAGAAGCCCTCTGCGAGAATGGTGATCCTTTTTATGACTTTTGAAATGCTCGGTCAAATAAGTAATTCTTTCACTGAGAAGAGCTATCTGCACCTCGGGAGAGCCCGTGTCGGCAGGGTGCACCCTGAAACCATCAATAATGTCTTTTTTCTTCTCCGGTGTCATTACCACGGCTGTTTTCCTCCTTGAATCTGAATACTTCCAGTGCGGCTACCAGGACCGGAACCCAAAAGGTGGTAAGTCTTTCGGGCTCAGCGCTGCGGAAGCAGGGGTGCTAAATTCAGGTAGTCCGCTCTCCAATAACGGTTTCAATACTCAGAACTTCCATTTCTCCATTGCCATTCACAGTTTATCAACCAACTTCTATTTGCCTGCGCGGGTATGAATCTCAGAACGGGAATACACGCAGCCGGCGTGATCCGCTTGAGGCGGAGTTCGGCCACCACAGCGCAGCCAGTCTGTTTGTGCCCGTTACTATCCGCACGGCGTCCGCACAGGTTTGAAAACTTTCTTTTCGCTCCTTTTCCCATCCCGGATCAAGCTGTCCGTTTTTCAATCTGGCCAGGCACCGATCATCGCTCATCAAAGCAACGGGCAAATGGGAAAGAGCTTCATTAAGGGGGATGATCTCCGCAGCGGTCGATTCGGCGCAAATCTCCCGATCCATTCGAGTTGCCCGTTCGAGGGTAAAGGGGCCGACGCGTGTACGTCTTAAAGCCGACAGGTGCGCGCCGCTTCCGAGTTTTTCTCCAACGTCGGAAGCAAGCTGCCTTATGTAAGTACCCTTCGAACAGCAGACCTCGATAGTCGCTTCCGGCCATCTGAAGTAATTCAGCATAATCGAGTGAATAAATATTTCTCTCTCGGGCCGTTCCACCTCGACGCCCTTTCGGCTGAGTTCATAAAGTCTGCGCCCCCCGACCCTGACGGCCGAAAACCTGGGCACAGTCTGCAGGCATGCGCCTGAAAAAGAACCGAGAACATCTATCACATCATTTTCGCAACAAACATGGTCGCTTTGCCTGATCACCTTTCCGGTCCTGTCCAGGGTGTCCGTTTCAACGCCAAAACACAGTGTCGCACGGTAGACCTTGTCGAGATTGGTGATCTGGTCGGCGACCCGGGTAGCCTCATTGAGGCAGAGCACCAGGACCCCCGTAGCGAAAGGATCCAGGGTCCCCGTATGGCCGATTTTGTGGGGTGAGAGCAGCCTCTTTATTTTGTCCGCGGCTTTTGCCGAGGTAAGACCTTCGGGTTTGTCCAAAACAAGAATTCCACTTGCTCTACCACCCACGGCCAAATCGTAGCCCGAAGACATCACTTTCTTTTGCGCCGCGTTTTCCATATTTCCCAGTTCAGTTAATGAAGCTTGCCGCCTCCCCGATAAACATCGACCGCACTGAATGGATGCTTCCGGGAATCCGGCATGCCGCCGCCTGCCTGTGTCCGCCACCGCCATGCCGCTGCGCGAGTTTGGCAACATCTATGCCCTGCCGGGAGCGCATGCTCACATGAATTAATCCGTCGCTGCCTTCCCGGAACAGGATGGCAAGGTCGACCGATTTCACCGAGCGAAGGTGGTTTATGAACCCTTCGCTATCCATGTAGGAGGCCGATGAGCTCGACAGCATGGCGCGCGTAAGCTGTGCGGTGGCTATCCTGGAGCCGGCATGAAACTCCACTGTCCCGAGCACCTGCGAGAGCAGTTTAAGTTTTTCGGGGGTGGCTGAATCATATACGTGTGTCGCTATGAACGCGGGATCGGCCCCGGCTCCAACCAGAATGCACGTCATTTCGAAAACGCGTTGGTTCGTGTTCGAGAACCTGAAAGAGCCGGTATCGGTCACTACCCCCGTATAAAGCAGGGTTGACAGCGCGGCGTCAGGAGCAAGCGAAAGGCTCATGCAAACTTCGAAAAGCATCTCGCATGTGCTGCTCGCCGAAGGCTCCGACCAGTAGATGTCTCCAAAAGGCTTGCCCGGGATATGATGATCGATATTTATAACAAAAGGCACCCGGTTGCTGATGAACTCCGCAAGATCGTTGCCCACCCTATCGAAATCGCCGCAGTCGACAAGAATTGCCACCTCATATTCGGCGAAGTCAAAAGGTTTGTCGCTAAATTCCCGGGCACCCGGCAAAAAGTCGAATTCCGGAGGAAAACGGTCCTGGGCATAGGCGTCTGCTTTTTTCCCCAGGCGCTGGAGGATGAGTTTCATGGCCAGAAGGGAGCCGATCGCATCTCCGTCCGGGCGAACATGGGTGGCAACCATGAACCGTTCGTTTCGACGAATGGCTGAAATGACCTCCCTTATTTTCAGGTTCTTTTGTTTACTCATCCTTGTGCAGCTCTTTTAGAAGCCTTTCTATTTTGTCGCCATACTCGAAAGAAGTATCGTATTCAAACAGCAACTGAGGGACATATCTCAGGCTTAACCTCCGGCCAAGCTCCAGGCGTATGAACCCTTTTGCCTTCTCAAGCCCGGATGCGGCGTTCTTCTTAGCATCGTCGTCCGCACTCCGGCCCATTACGCAGAAAAAGACCCTGGCCTGCTTGAGATCGCCCGAAACTTTCACACCACTGACCGTAATGCCGGCTACGCGCGGATCCTTTACACGGCGGAAAACCAAGTCAGCGATTTCCTTTTTGAGGAGGTCCGCAACTCTGTCGGATCGTTTATATTCCATTTGTCACTTACCCCGGCGCACAGCCACTTCTGCTCACCACCGGGCGCTATAGCTCTCAGATTGGTATCAACTCTATTTCGCGGCTGATCAGATCGGCCAGACCGAGCGCATCCATGAAATCGATTATCCGGTCCAAGAGTGAGTTCAACACGCGTCCGTCGTTACCGATCACGGCGATGCCTATCGAGGCTTTCTGGTAGACGTCCTGATCGGCCACTTCGGCCACAGCCACATTGAAACGGCTGCGACTTTTCTCCACCAGGCTTTTCACAATCCGCCGCTTCTCTTTAAGAGAATGAATTTCGTAGAGCCTGAAACACACCAGGGCCACACCTACGGTCATGATTGCCTCACGAGCCAGCCCTGCGTTCCTGATCGGGTTCAAAGACCTGCTTTATTTCCAGAATCTCATAGGCTTCAAAGATGTCCTTATCCTTGATGTCGTTGAAATTCTCTATTCCGATGCCGCATTCGAATCCGGCCTTCACTTCCTTGACATCATCCTTGAACCTCCTAAGAGAGCCGATTTTCCCGTCATAGATTATTACATTGTCGCGGAGCACTCTTGCCCTTGCGTTTCTTTCCACACGGCCTTCGAGCACTGAGCAACCCGCAATCATGCCGATTTTCGGAACATGAAAGGTCTGCCTCACTTCGGCCCTGCCGATGACATTCTCTTTGTAAATGGGTTTGAGCATGCCGACTATTGCGCTTCTGATATCGTCGAGGAGTTGGTAGATGACGTCGTAGAAGCGAACATCCACGGATTCCTGTTCGGCCAGGTCCACAACCTTCGAATCCGAGCGGACATTAAAGCCGATCACGATGGCATTGGAAGCGGAGGCAAGCATAACGTCGGTTTCAGTAATGGCCCCGGTACCGCTGTGGATGATGTTTACCTTCACCTCGGAAGCGGAAAGCTTCAACAGCGAATCGGCAATTGCTTCCATCGAGCCGTGCACGTCGGTTTTGAGGATGAGCTTAAGCTCCTTGACCTCGCCTTCCTGAATCTGATCGAACAGGTTTTCGAGCGTGATTTTGCTCGAACGCGAAAGCTCTCTTTCCCTCAACTTAAGAAGTCTATGTTCGGCGACCGTTTTGGCCTGTTTATCATCGGCCAGGACAATAAAGTCGTCACCGGCATTGGGAACGCCTGAAAAACCCAGAACTTCGATCGGGATGGAGGGTTGAGCGGCATCTATCTTATGGCCGCGGCCATCGAACATATTTCGGACGCGTCCCGAATAAATTCCGCAGACATAGACGTCACCAGCCTTGAGAGTGCCTTCCTGGACCAGGACCGTAGCCACAGGTCCGCGGCCTTTGTCCAGCTTGGCCTCGATGACTCTGCCCCTTGCCATCTTGTTTGGATTGGCCTTGAGTTCGAGCAATTCGGCCTGTAGAAGCACCATTTCGAGCAACTCGTCTATTCCGACGCGTTTCTTGGCGGATATTTCCACCATCGTAGTGTTGCCGCCCCATTGTTCGGCAATCAGTCCGTGCTCGGAGAGTTCACGCCGGACTCTTTCGATATTGGCGTTTGGCTTGTCGATCTTGTTTATGGCGACAATAATCGGGACCTCGGCGGCCTTGGCGTGATTTATGGCTTCCACCGTCTGCTGCATAACGCCGTCGTCGGCCGCAACCACCAATATGACGATATCGGTGACTTTAGCGCCCCTGGCGCGCATGGATGTAAAAGCTTCATGGCCGGGTGTGTCCAGGAAAACGATGTCGCCCCTATCGAGCTTCACGTGGTAAGCGCCTATGTGCTGAGTAATGCCACCAGCTTCCCCTTCGATCACCTTGGTATCCCGAATGGCGTCGAGCAGCGAGGTCTTGCCATGGTCGACATGTCCCATGACCGTTACAACGGGTGGTCTTGGAGCCAGTTCTTCGGCGCTGTCCTCTTTTATTTGGAGCACATCATCTTCTTCGAAAGCGGTTTTTTCGACTTCAAATTCAAAATCCGAGGCGACCAGT
>Ga0326728_10008019_pt1 | contig 26591 bp, 21 predicted proteins | sample MB3enrmetagenome_FD_207602 | JGI IMG/M metagenome (GOLD analysis project Ga0326728, IMG submission 207602) | Lab enriched peat soil microbial communities from McLean, Ithaca, NY, United States - MB31MN | ecosystem: Environmental > Terrestrial > Soil > Wetlands > Peat | place: USA: New York...
GAGGCGCAGAACTTCGAATCGCGCAAGCACCTGCTCGAGTACGACGACGTGATGAACAAGCAGCGCGAGACCATCTACGGCCTGCGCCGCCAATTGTTGGAAGGAAAGCAACTGGAAGGACAGGACCAGAAGGAATACATTCTGGGGATCTGCGATCGCATGGTCGATTGGCTGGTGGGCGAGTTTTGCCCCAAGTCTCAAAACCCCGACCAATGGAATCTGAACGGCTTGCGTACGGAATTTTGGAACCGATTGGGAATCGACCTCCGCCAGCACGATTTGAAGAAGTACGACTCCAAGACCATCGACCAGCTCGCAGACGAACTGAAGAGCCTGGCACACCAGCGGTACGATGAGCGGGAGGCGGTCTGGAGCGCGGAACGCATGCGCTTCCACGAGCGCATGATCATGCTTCAGATCGTGGACGGGCAGTGGAAAGACCACCTTCTGACCATGGACCACTTGAAGGAGGGCATTGGCCTGCGTGGCTATGGGCAGCGTGACCCGCTGGTTGAGTACAAGCGCGAGTCCTACGACATCTTTGAGAGCCTGATGGACAGGATCGAGGACGAAACGCTGCGCTTCCTCTTCCTGATGAAGACTCCGGAAGAGCAGGAGGAGATGATCCGCCAGTACCAGCGCCGCAAACGGCGCGAGCAGGCGGAAATGCAGATGGTCGGCGGCGGAGGCGCGGAGAAGCCTCAGCAGGTGATTCGCCGCGAGAAGATCGGACGCAACGATCCCTGCCCGTGCGGGAGCGGCAAGAAATATAAGAAGTGCCACGGCGCCCCGAATGCCCCGGCCGCCGCCGGCCAGAAGCCCTCGGGATCAGGGAAGGCCGCCGGACCTCGCCCAAGCGCGTAAGATGTAGGGGCGGCCCTGGTGGCCGCCCTCCGCAACCACCGGTGCGCTCCTTAGATGTGCTCAAGGAAAGACGTCATCAAGGGAGGGTAAGTTTCTCCATTCGCGACTTCGCAGTGCCACGGTAAGGGCAACTCAGACCACCTGTGCATACCGGAACGTTGGCTGCGGCCGTCCCGGCATGAGACAACGTAGTGTCCTGACCGAGGCGATCATGGTGTCGTCCGAGAGGCAGGCGAGTGCCTGCCGAGCAATCGTCTCCAATTCCGGTGGCGGAATCTGCGCACGAATGTTGAGGATCAGCTTGGCTGTCGTTGCAGCCAGACGAGAATGGTCTCGGCCCGTAACACTTCCGCCCAGGCGTGCAAGGCTTGCGTCGCGCGTTTCGGCCCCGGATTCCAAGATGGCTTTGAGATGGCCGATTTCGGCCTTCTTCCGGCGAAGCGCTTCGTGGAGCTTTTCCATCAACCCCAGCGTCGGCTGCATGAAATCGCTGAAGTCCCGCCGCGATTGAAGATCGATCACGGCATTCAGCCAGCCGAGAACCGCTTCGCCCTCTGCGTATCGGTCGTAATCCACATCCACAATGCGTTTGCCGGCCTCTCCGCCGCGAAGCATAGAGGTAAGCCAGGCGTCAACTCCTTCCCCACTGCGCGCAGAGATTTCGCCCACAGTTGCCTCGCGGAATGTCGTGCGCAACAACCCGGACATCGCTAGCCGTTCCCCGGCACCCAGAGTGTCGATCTTGTTAAGCAGGATGCAATCGGCCTCTTCCATTTGCAGGCGCAGGATGTAAAGCGCGCTGGCATGCATTAAGGAATCGGTCTGGTTGAGGACCTCGCGGGCGCGCCCAGGATCGACGAGCACGGAGAGCGGCGCGAGATCGATTTCGGGGTGTTTGTCCTTCATGGGTTGAAGGATCGTTGCCGATAGATCGGTGCAGCTTCCCACCGGTTCGGCGACGATGACATCGGCGCCCCCCCTGATCAGGGAGTGCGTCGCGCTCATCAGCCCCTCGAAATTGCAGCAGAAACAACTCCCCGCCACTTCGCGCACGCCTGGATAGCTATGCGATAACAAAGCCGTATCAACCAGGTCGGGCGCCTGATCGTTGGTGACCAGTCCCACGGTGTAGCCCCGCCCGCTCAGCCGCTGGGCGGCTTCCCACAACAGCGTTGTCTTGCCGGACCCCAAGAACCCACCCACGATAATCAGTTTTGGGCCCACGATTCACCTCTCATGTTTCCGTGCCGCTGCGTTGCTTAGCGACCTCGCCGCGGCGGTCACCTGCACTGTCGCCGGTTCTTACGATTATAATGCCAACTCTAATTCTGATAAGGACAGACTGGTTGCCCTTCTGCTATTCTTGCTCCAGCCGTCTTTTTTCGATCGCAACACAACCCGAGCACGGAGGGCCGTCCATGAGCGAAGAGATTCAAGAGCTACATGAACACGCGGAAGACGCTCAACGCGATCCGAGTCTTGTTCCGGTTACACTCTCGATGGCGATCCTTGCCGTCGTACTGGCTGCCGTCTCGCTCCTCAGCCATCGCGCCCACACCGAGGAATTACTACTTCAGAGCAAAGCCACGGACCAGTGGGCATACTTCCAGGCCAAGAACATCCGCAGGCACAGCTACGAACTGTTCCTGGATCTCCTTTCCGTTACTAATCCTAAGGACCCGGCGGCTGCAGAGAAGCTCAAAGAGAAGTACAGTGACGAAGTCGAACGCTACATGGGCGATCTGAATGACATCCAGGCTGAGGCTCAACAGTTCGAAAGGGAAGTCCTGACCCAACAACATAAGGCCAACAGATTTGACCTCGGAGAAGTCTGCTTGGAAGTCGCACTGGTCTTGGTCTCACTCACCTTGCTGACTCGCCGGAGGCTGTTCTGGCTGCTGGGATGCCTGGCGGGGCTTATCGGTTTGGCCATTGCCACGTCGGGGTTATGGGCAAAGTAGCTCACACCTCGTGTTTATCACAAACACATTCTAGGCCGTGGGTCGCCGCAGGAACGACTTGAAGCGTTCGAGCAGTTCGTCTCCCCCCATTTCGATGACATCATTGTGCCCGGCGCCCTCGATGGGGAAGAAGAACTTGGGTTGGGGCGCCGTGGCGAAGAGTCGCTGCCCCATGGCGAACGGGACGGTTTCGTCGCGCGTCCCGTGGACGATTAAGATGGCGGCCCGAACCCGCTGAATCTTGGCCAGCGAGTTGAATTGACTCTTGGGGATATATTCGAACAGGGGAATGCGAAACGTGCGCCGCGCCATATCCTTGACCGAGGTGAAGGAACTCTGCACGATCAGCCCACCGCACTCCCGTCGCGAGGCGAGATCGATGGCCACTGCGCCGCCCAGCGAATTCCCATAGACGATGATGTTCGTGGGTTGGACGTGACGCACCTGGATCAGGTAGTCATAAGCGGCATCGGCATCGCGATAGACACCTGCTTCGTCAGGCGAACCCTCGCTCCTCCCGTAGCCCCGGTAATCCACCGCGAGCACATTGACTCCGAGACGCGAGTAGAATACGGCCTGCGCCAGCCCATAGCCGATGTTTTCAGCATTGCCGTGAAACCACAGAAGCACTTTTTCCGAGCCGGGACTCGCCAGGTACCACGCATTCAACTTGACGTTGTCCTGCGTGGTCAGCCAGACATCTTCCACTGGTAGCGGGGATGCGTGTGCAGGGGGAAACCCTTCCGGATAGCGCGGTGGGAAGTAAATTAAGGAATTCTCCAAGTACCGGATTGCTGCGACGATCAGAACGAGTCCCGCCACAACTCCAATCGCCAGCGTCATGGCAAGCCTCTTCAGGCGCCGCACCCACGAGATGTTCATCATCCTGTGCGAGGTTAGGCTTTTATCGCAAACCACCCGCCTCAATCAGGGCGACGGCAGCCCCAATTGGCGATTCCACCAGCCGTTGCGGTCCGGGTGAAGGAGTTGGTTTCACAGCGCTAGACAGTCAGGGGACGGCCTGCCGTCCCCCAACGTGTGGTTCGACGGGAACTCACTGATTGTCGTCGCCCCCGCCTTCGCCCGGAGTGACCTCCACATAGCCTCCGCTGCCCTGACGGTTGATGCGCAGGAGTGTTTGCCCCTTCGCCTCCGCCGCCCAGCGATTGAAATCCTGCACCGAATTGACTGGATGCCGGTTGATGCTCTCGATCACATCGCCTTGCTGAAGTTGCGCCTGGGCAGCGGGACTGCTGGGATCAAGTTCAGTGATCACCACTCCGCGCGCGTCTGGCGAGAGGCCCAACTGATCGCGAAGTTCAGGTGTGAGGTTCTGGACGGTGATTCCGCGCAGCGCTCCTTCTGTAGGAGCCTTGCTCATACCGGCTGTATAGCTCAGATTGGCAGGCCGCTCTGCCAGTGCGACATTGACGGTCATCGGCTGCCCGTCTCGCAGGATGTCTAGCTTCACCACGGTTCCTGGATTTAGATCGGTGACCGTAGATGTCAATTGATCTCTGCTTTCGATGGTCTGGCCGTTCAACTTCCGAATCACATCCCCATTCTTTAGCCCGGCTTTATCCGCCGGTCCGCCGCGAGTAACGTCATCGACCAACGCGCCGGATGTGTCCGGGACCTTGAACTCCTTTGCCAAGGCGTCGGTTAAGTTCCCGATACTGACGCCCAGATACCCTCGCGATACCTTACCCGTTTTGATCAGATCTTCCATGACGTGCTTGGCGGTGTTGGAGGGAATGGCAAAACCGATCCCGATAAAGCTGCCCTCACCGCCGGGTCCACCGCTTCCGGGGATAATCGCGGTGTTGATACCGATTACTTGGCCGCGCACGTTTACCAGCGCCCCGCCGGAGTTGCCGGGATTGATGGCCGCGTCCGTTTGAATGAAATTCTCGGGCCTGTTCCCACTGTCAGCAAGGTTTCTGCCCAGCGCGCTTACGATTCCCCGCGTGACCGTGAAGTACTGCCCGAAGGGATTCCCAAACGCCATGACGGTGTCACCGACCTTCATTTGGACTGAGTCGCCGAAGGGCGCCACGGGCAAGTTCGATGCGCTGACTTTGACCACTGCAATGTCAGTCTGCGGGTCAGCACCCACTACCTTGCCCTTCAGGCTTCGATGGTCCGAAAGCAAGACCTCGATCTCAGATGCTTTGGCGACCACGTGGTTATTGGTTACGATGTAGCCGTCTCCTGAGACGATCACACCGCTTCCTAATGCGTGCTCTCGCTGCTCGCGAGGAATATTAAACTGTGGCATCATGTTGCCGAAGAACTGGCGGAAGAAGGGATCCATCATGAATGGTGACTGTTGCACCTTGATGACTTGGGTCGATTGGATGGCGACGATCGCGGGTGTGACCGTCTCCGCGATTCGCTCGTAGGCCTTATTTTGACGCTCTAAAGCCTCGATCTCCGGTCCGTCCAGTCCCGCACCCCCGGCCAGGGCGAATTGCGGGAAAACTCGATGCCCTTCGTAGAGCAGGCCTGAAACCGCCAGGCACGACACACCTATGAAGGTGAGACTTAACCCTAGTAAATTCTCGCGCAGGAATCTTCTTGTGTTAGCGCGCATAGCACTATCCTCCTTGCATTTTCTCCCTGAATGTTTGACGTGGCCCATCCACAGTGGTTACCAGCGCTCCAGAAGAACGGCCACACTCGGCCCGACGATTGAGATATTCTGGGATACACCTTCTGCTCACAGTGGCTATGGCCCATTAACTATTTTGATGCAGTACGTTGCCGCTACGTTTTACGGCTCGCATATATTATAGCCCGACTCACCGGGAGGTTGGAACCTCCTAAGCGCGAGTTGCGCATGATCGGAAGGTTTGAAAGATCGTGGTGTGGCGGCGGGCCGGCCGCCCCAAGGCAGCCCTCCTGCGCTGGCGAGACGCCCCTAACGGAGTAGACATGAGAAGACCCGGAGGAGATATAGCAACCCTGCATATACTTTTTGTCCTCATCCTTTGCCCTTTCCATTGTTCCTTCGCGGCGCAGGCCGGCGCGCCTGTCACGGCCGGCATTCTCCAGCCCGTCGTAGATGTCCAGGGGCACGTGGTTCAATCCTCTGCGCCGGACGGCAAAGCCTACTCGGTGTTTCGTCTCGCCGAGGAATCGACGCTGACACAACATGTTCGCGCGGTGCTGGAAACCAGCTTCGCGCAGCAGGTGCTGAGGCTAGACCGCTACGCCCGCAACTTGCTTCTCCGAGAGCCGGGCCGAGGCGAGGAACAGCGCTTGAAGGAGCCGATGTACTTGCTTCTTTCCGGGGAGGAGGGAGGGTTTGCCCGCTACGGTTTCTGGCTTGAGGACCGGAACGGCGGCAAGCGCTTGGTTCTGGCGGGTTATGTGGACTTGGTAGTCGATGAGGAAGGCATAGCTGACGGGAATCTGGAGGAGATCTTCTCACATGAACTGGGGCATCTCATCTTGAAATCACTCCTGGGCGACATCAATTCCGGCCCTTCACGCAAGATGCACCAAAGCATGACCGTGACTGACTACCCCACGGCTTTCGATGAGGGCTACGCCGAGCACTTCCAGCCTTTGGTCCGCGACGCCACTGGCAAGCCCTATCTTCGGGAACTGAGCAAGGGGGCCACACCGACCGACTTGGACCTGCTATGGCTGAGCAGGCTGGACAAGCAGTTGCGCACCGAGGGCGTGAAGCGGAATCTGTTTGTTCACCGCAAGGCATTGCCTGCCTTGGCGCTCCAACCGGACCCGGACCGTTACCAACTCTTTCTCGATGGCGAGACCTCTGTGGATTTCCTCTCAGATGAGTTCAAGAACGCGCAAGAGATGATGGCCTCCGAGGGAGTGATCGCCACGCTGGTCTATCGCTTGGCGAATGACGAGCGCCTGCGCGGCCAACGCCGCGATGAGGCTTTTTACAGGCAGTTTCTGGGCCCCGAGGTGCCCGGCGCGGAATTCAGCAAAGCGATCCCGCCATACGAGAACGTGAACTTGAAGCTCTTTGCCGCCATGCGGAGAGTGGGCTTGGAATCAGCTCAGGCCCAATCGCCCTTGCTGATCAGAATCATCAATGCCTACGCGAGCCTTTTCCCCGATGAAGCCGAGGAAGTCTACGGAATTCTTCTCAAGACCACGTACGGAGTGACCGCCTCACAGGAACTCGGCAATGCCTTTGAGCTTGCCGTCACCGCCGGCCGCAAGGGCGACATCGCTGCGTTCCGTCAGCGTTCCATCGCCGCCTTCTCCCTGCTTCGAACCACCATCAACGAGGTGGCTCATGGCAAACTGGCCATCGACGCAAACCTGGGGCCGGAGTTATGGGTGTTGAATTCGAGTTTCAAAATAGCGCCTGCCGTCTGGGAGCGGGAACGGACCGAGCCGCTCACGCTCAACCTCAACACTGCCACCGAAGCTGAACTCATGACGTTGCCCGGTGTGGATCTGGCCACCGCCCGCCGGATCGTGGCCGAGCGCCGGGCGCGCGGGTTTTACAGGAACCTGGACGAGTTGCGCACTGCGGCAGGATTATCACCCGCTCTCTATGAGTCCTTGGTCGGGATGAGCGCGCAAATGGAACTCCAGAAGCAATACACCCGCCCATAGAGCGGAAGTGGGAGATTGGGACTCCCAAGACGCCGAGTGAACTCGAAAACCTCTAGCCTCGAGCTTGCGCAGACTGCACCGGGGTTCCCCGCCGCTGCAAAGCGTTGTCAACTGCGGACCGCACGACGTAAGTGAAGTCCGGCATCGACATCGGTGGAACAATGAAGTCGAAGGCGCCGCGCTGGACGGATTCCAGGTAAAGGGCCATATCGACCACATCCGAGACCACGATAACGTTGGCATGCGACGGAGCCGCTGCCGCCGAAACGACGATGTCCTCCCACGACCCGTCAGGAAGGCGGGGATCAACGAGAACCAGATGAGGGGGCTGGCGTCCCCACAGGCTTTCGTGGGCTTCGCGACAAGTGCTCACGGTTTGGGTTTTGATGTCCTGGGATTCAAGAGCGCGCCTGATGAATCCCATTGGTTCCGGACGCTCGTGCACGAGTAGGGCCGTAATGGTTTCCTGCATGGTGAAAGCCTCTCGGGACTAGTCTTGCGCCATGCTGTTAAGGGAATGTGAAGGATGCTTGAAAGTTGGGCGAAGACTCTGTGAAGGCGCAGCTTCGGTGTTTTAGGCAAGGTCGAGCTTCGGAAGAGCCTGGTCAGGGGAGGGTAAGCGGTTCGCTACGCAGCCGGCAGAAACACGGTGAACACCGAACCCTTCCCTAATTGACTTTCCACGGTTACCCGTCCGCGCATTCGATCCACAATATGTTTGACGATCGAGAGCCCCAGACCAGTGCCTCCCATCTCGCGCGACCGCGCCTTGTCGACTCGATAAAAGCGCTCGAAAAGCCGCGGCAAATCAGCGGAGGGAATCCCGATGCCGTTGTCGGCAATGGTGACGCTCACCTCGTCGTCCCGGGTGTGCAGGATCTCGACGCGCACTTCGCCCTCAGGGCGATTGAATTTCACCGCGTTCGTCAATAGATTCACGAACGTCTGCTCCAGGCGGACCCTGTCTCCCAGGACGACAACGTCTTCCAGTTGTCCGCAAATCAGCTTGACCCGCCGGCTGCGCGCCTCCTCCTCCACGGCCCGCAAGGCCGCCTCCAGGGCCGGCCGGACGGACACGCGCGCCTGTTCAGCGCTGGCCTTGCCGGATTCCAGTTCGGATAAGGCCAAGAGGTCGGAAGCGATGCTATTCAAGCGCACGGAGTGGTTCTTTATGATCTCAAGAAATTTGCGGTTGTTTTCCTTGTCCTCGAGCGCGCCTTCCAGCAGCGTTTCCGTGTAGCCGCGAATTGCAGTGAGCGGGGTGCGCAATTCGTGCGAGACGTTGGCGACGAAGTCTTTCCTCACACGTTCCAGCCTCTCCAGATCAGTGATGTCATGGAGGATCGCGATGGCGCCGCGACCCGTAGCCACGCGAAGCGGCGCGGCCTGGACCTCGAAGGCACGGCCCTCCGCGGCCGGCAGTTGCAATCGCTGTTTTAGAGTCTCGCCACCCGCCACGACGCGCGTGAGAATATCACGCAGAACGGGATCACGGACAATTTCCACCAGGGGGGCTTTTGCCGGGACCTCGCTGCGCAAGCCGAGCGTACGGGCGAACGAGGCGTTATAGAAGGTGATACGCAGGTCCTGATCCACTGCCAGAACGCCTTCCACCATGCTGGCAAGAATTGCTTCGCGACGCTCCGACTCCAGGCCCAGGCGCTCGATGAGGTCATGTAACTGGGAGGCTGTCGAGTTGAGGGAGCGCGTCAGCGACCCCAACTCGTCGTCGGCGTCCGGCAGCGGGCCCTCGGTGAAATTCGTTTTCGCCAGACCCTCGGCAAAAGCGCGTAACCTGCCAATCCGTTGCGTGAAGGAACGGGAGAAAAAATAGGCAATAAAAAGCGCGATCAAGGCCGCCACTGCAGAAGCAGTCAGGATTCTCCAACGTACCTCCGCGATGGCCGCGTCGAGGTTCTCGATCGGCACCGCCAGCCGGAGCGCGTATCCGCTGCGACCCTGGTATTGAACCGGGACGGCCAGGTAGCAAAGGTTGCGGCCTAACGTGTCACTGTGCCGAATCGCGCTGCCCACGCGATTCAGGTAGGCGGCCCGAATCTCCGGACGATTGGCGTGGTTTTCCATCTTCGCGGGGTCTTGCTCGGATTCCGCGAGAACCACGCCTTGAGGGTCCACTACCGTGACCCGACAGTGGGCGCGTGCGGCGGCGGACTTGCTCCATTCTTCCAACTGCTCGGGAGGAAGAGTCGCGGCCTCAGACGTCAGCACCGTGGCCACGGCAGTGAGCCGCTGTTCAATTTCCTGAACTGCACGCTTGGTTGTGTATCGCGCCAGGTTGAAATCGAGCACAGCCAAGGTCAGCGCGATCAAGACGAACGCCGTGCCGAGGAGCTTACGGAAAATCGGGCTGCGGAAGACCATGTCGGCCTGGGGCAAAGGGATTTACAGCGGACGGATTATATCACGGAGGGAAAGCTCAGGATGCTTCGCCCCCTTCATGCGGCTGGGGGGAAAAGCGGTAACCACTGCCGCGCACCGTCTGTAAAAACTGCGGACGATTGGGGAGCGGTTCAATCTTCTCACGCAAGCGGCGGATGTGGACATCCACCGTGCGAGGGGTCACGAAGCGGTCTCGTCCCCAGACTTCATCCAGCAGCCGGTCGCGGTTGAAGACGTGGCGAGGATGAGAGGCCAGATGGAACAGGAGCTTGAATTCCAAGGTGCTCAACTGCACGGCCCGGCCACGGACCATAACCTCCTGAGTTCGCGTGTCCAGCCGGACGCTCCCGACCTCCACCACCTCCCGCCTCTCCGCCACCCGCTCCTGCCGGCGCATCACCGCCTTGACTCGTGCTACAAGCTCCCGCGGGCTGAAGGGCTTGACTACATAGTCGTCTCCACCAATCTCCAACCCCAGAACCCGGTCCACTTCCTCGCCCTTGGCCGTGAGGAAGATCACCGGCAGAGCCCGCAGGCGATCGTCGGCACGCAGGCGCCTGCAAATATTGAATCCATCATCGTCCGGCAAGAGAATATCCAGAAGGACGATGTCAGCGGAGTTTCGACGAAGAAAGTCCAGCCCCTCGTGTCCTCGCCCGAAACTCTCGACCTCAAACCCTTCTTTGCGAAAGTTGTAGCGGACCAGTTCGACGATATCCTTTTCGTCTTCTATGATTACGACTCGTGGGCGCACACCAAAAGTATAGCACCTCTAATGTTACAGAAATGTTTCTTCTATGTTGAATTTCGTCACATAGCTCATGGCGGAATGCTTTGCCCTCCGCTCAGGGCCGGTTGTTTGCCGCTTGATCGCTTCCGAGAGGCCACTCCTGCGGCCAACTCAAGGATAGTTCAGCCAGATATTTGCCGCCGTCGGGTGAGCCGCACGGGGCGCCAGATGGATTGCTTCAGTTGGGCAGGCGGCGCGGCAGACCCCGCATCCAAAGCAGCGCGTGGGGTCAATGTAGACCTTGCCAAGGGCGGACGAATAGAACATAGCGCCGAACTGGCACTGCTTGACGCAATCCTTACAGCCTGAGCAAGCCTCGACTTCCACCTCGCCGAGCGATTCGCCGCGAAAGAAACTCGGCATGCCGCGCTGTTCGATGTATCCACGGTAAGCCAAGCAGTCGTGATCGCAGTTGCACAAACCTAATACGAATGGAGTCACCGCAGTCCAGACCGTGTGAACCAACCCTTCGGTGTCGTAGTCTCGAATGATTTTTTTGGCTTCTTCCTTCGTGAGTACCTCGAACGAGTGCGAGTCCGGCATAGCGCCCCACATTCCGCCCGCAACTACGCCTAGCCCGAAACAATAGCGTTTGTCCGCCTTGCCGGTGGTGAAGTAACGGCAGCCGCAGGGGAGACGGGTAATCGAGTCCACCGAGTCGATGATGCGTTCCGCATCCTCGAGCGTGACCACCTGCCCGAAGTGGACTTGTTTCTGCGCCTCAAATGCTTTGGCCAGTTCACCTGCAGCGGCCCAGCGGACGATTCCCGGTTCAACGGCTACAGCCATCTGTTCCAGGGTTACCTTTTCTCCGCCCGCTGCTGCCTGCGTGAAGAGCCTACAGAAGCTTGCCAGCCACTCCGCACGGGTGGATACGCCGGTCGCCTCCTTCTCTTCAGGAGTAAGGGGGGCGTTGAGCCACTCCTGGGAGTAGTTCTTCATTTCGAGATACCACTTCTTCCCCTCCCCGTGTTTGGTACAGAACTCGCACATTTTGAACCTCCTCGAGCTCGCACGACTTTTCCTATTCGACGGCAGTCCCCGCGACCCGGCCGTCGCAATGGGCGACCACAACAGCCACGCTTGCCGTCTTGCCTTCGCGGCCCTGAAGGAGCATACACCCCGGAGTGCAGAAATGGAACAGAACCTTCCCGCTGCGGACTTTTCGTCCCTGACGCTGTCTGCAACCTGAGGTTCGCCACACCTCGACTCGAAGCGCATCGGCGAGTACTGGTTTCACGTGCGCTACCTGTACGCCGGGACGCCCGTTACTCGCTCCCCGATGATAAGGGTGTGAATACTGTGCGTGCCCTCGTAGGTGAATACCGACTCGAGGTTGCACATGTGGCGGAAGATCGGATATTCGTCCGCCACACCGTTGGCGCCCAGGATGTCGCGTGCCGCGCGGGCTATCTCCAGTGCCATCTTGACGTTATTCCGTTTCAGCATGGAGATGTGCGCATAATCGGCGCGGCCCTTGTCCTTCAGCCGTCCCACCTGCAAGGCCAGCAACTGCGCTTTGGTGATTTCGGTGATCATGTCGGCGAACTTGGCTTGAATGAGCTGGTGAGACGCGATGGGCTTGTCGTCAAACTGCTTTCGGATCTTGGCGTATTCCAGAGCTTCGTTGTAACAGGCCATGGCGGCCCCGACGGCTCCCCATCCGATGCCGTAGCGCGCTTGAGAAAGGCAACTCAGAGCCGCCCTTAACCCTTGCGCCTTGGGAAGCATTTGGTCCGCGGGCACGCGAACGTCCTGGAGGGCAAGGCTGGAGGTCACCGAGGCGCGCAGCGACCATTTGCCTTTGATGTCCTTCGAGGTAAATCCCGGCGTCTCTTTCTCGACGAGAAAGCCGCGGATGCCTTCCTCCGCGCGCGCCCACACTACCGCTACGTCGGCAATAGTGCCGGAGGTGATCCAGGCCTTCTCGCCGTTAAGGATGTAGTGGTCGCCGTCCTTTACGGCGCGCGTCCTCATGCCGGCTGGATTCGAGCCGAAGTCCGGTTCCGTCAGGCCGAAGCATCCGACGGCCTTGCCCTGCTGGAGCGCCGACAGCCAGCGCTCTTTCTGTTCATCGGAGCCATACTGGTGTATGGGGTACATCACTAGAGCACCCTGCACGGAAACGAAACTGCGCAAGCCGCTGTCGCCGCGCTCCAGTTCCTGCATCAGCAGCCCGTACTCGACGTTGGACATCCCCGCGCAGCCATAGCCTTCCAGGTTGGCTCCGAAAAACCCCAACTCGGCCATTAAAGGCACCAGGTGCCGCGGGAACTTTCCTTCCCGGTTCCACTCCTCGATGTTAGGGATGATCTCCTGGTCTACGAATTCGCGCACCGTCTGGCGCACCAGCTTCTCCTGGTCGCTGAAGAGCGCGTCGATCTCCATGTAATCCACTCCGTGAAATGCAAACATAACGCCCCCGTATAATCGTTGGTTGCTCGAAACAGTTTGTAGCGCCGACCTTCAGGTCGACATCCATGCCGTGCTGACCTGAAGGTCAGCGCTACATCAGGCGTCATTCTAGCAGTGAAAGTAAGGTCTGTGCCACGACGTAAAGCAAAGGCTCGCGCCTGGCATCGGCCCGGCGCGAGCTGGAGAGGGATACGGTCGGGGGAAAACTTGTTCGCGACGGGACTACGCTGAGGGGCGCGCAGCCAACACGTTCGTCGCATTCGGGAAGAAGCCCTTAGGAGTGCTGATATAGCCGGAGATGGAGTCCTTACCCATCTTATTCACTACCAACTCGAGGGCGCTCGGGGCCCCTTGCACGTAGAAGTACACGGGGTCGTCCATAGCCCTGTCCCTGTGGAGGTGCGGCTTGTCGTCGAACACCAAGTTTACGGTGAAGATGTTTCGCTTGGTGTCCGTCTTTTGCAGCTGCACGGTCACCGTCCCCACTTTCTGCTCGCGGCGTTTCTTGGCAAGGCTGAACTCGAAATAGTCCCTGTCGGTCTTGTGGGCTAGCGCCACCAGTTCGTCATGGGTGCGCGCGATCGCGCCACTCAACTCGCCTTTGGTTCCCGAAAGAGCATTGGCGAATTCGGACTTGGTGTTATCCAAGTCTTTCCTGGTGCCTGCCAAGTCGGAGGACAGCCCGCCGATCTTGGCATTGGCGTCGGCCTGGGCCTTATTCACATCGTCCGCGCTGGCTTTCCTGGCGATGGCGGCGTTCAGTTGCTGCACCGCCTGTTGCTGCTTCTTTTCGATGTCGGCCGCCACAGCGTGCGCGCGAGCAAGTTCCTGCTCGGTCATGCCCAGTTTTTCCGAGGTCACCTGGAATTGGCCGCGTAACTGAGCGTAGCGTTCATCGCTGTTGTCCATGCGCCGGGTGAGTAGATCCAACTGATCGGCTTGCTTCGCGGCGATGGTCTTGAGTTCGCTCCGCGAGTACAGCACCAGAATGAGGTTAACCACCGACAGCGCCAGCAGCAGGCCTACCAGCCAGCGCATGCCCCCACCGGCAGACGGGGCGGGACCGGGGGCCGGCGCCTGGACGTACACAACCTGGGGGGCGCCTGCCGGCGTGGATGGTCCGCTTTGGACCGGTTCGTTCAAACCGAACATCGTTCCGCGACCTGGGGTCTTATCTGCCATACATACTCCTGTCTTGCCTTGGTATCGAACCGCCTGCCAATGCGGCGCCCTGCTCTTCCTAAGACGCTATTTCCGAAGGATAGGTTTCCATTCCACTATAGCTTCGGTTAATGGTTAACCAAGCTAGTATGGCACTGTTGCATAAATAGTTCAAGTGCTGTGCGTTACGCGGATGCTGCGGATGCGCTAGAATACGGTTGGGGCGGCCCTTGTGGCCGGGCTCGGGCGGCCGCGACGGCTGCCCCGCCGAACCCCTCCGTCGTCGAAAGGAAGGACATGCCAAAGTATGTCTTAGCCCTTGACCAGGGTACTACCAGTTCGCGCGCCATCTTGTTTGACCGGAACGGCGCGGTGTGCGCTTCAGCCAGTCGAGAATTCCGGCAGCATTATCCCCGGGTTGGCTGGGTCGAGCACGATGCCGAGGAAATCTGGCAATCGCAGTTTGAGGTTGCGAAAGCGGCTCTGGCGGAGGCTCGAGCGGGGGCGGAGGATCTCGCCGCCGTTGGCATCACCAACCAGCGCGAGACCGTGGTCCTTTGGGACCGCGCCACCGGCAAGCCACTCCATCCGGCCATAGTCTGGCAATGCCGGCGTACCGCAGAGATGTGCGACCGGATCCGGCAAAATGGATTCGACAAGGTTATTCGGGAGAGAACCGGCCTGGTGACGGACGCCTATTTCTCCGGGACCAAAATTGCCTGGCTGCTGGAAAATGTTCCTTCCGCTCGTGAGAGGGCTGACCGAGGCGAGCTTGCCTGCGGCACGATTGATTCCTGGCTGATCTGGAATCTTACGGGTGGCAAGGTCCATGCGACGGATTACTCCAACGCCTCGCGCACCATGCTGTTCAACATTGCCACCCTTACCTGGGACAAGGAGATTCTCAGCTACCTTGGCATTCCGCAGTCGTTGCTTTCCGCGGTGAGATCTTCCAGCGAAATCGTGGGCGAGACAGACCTGTTTGGGTCCAAGGTGCCGATCGCCGGCGTGGCCGGCGACCAGCAGGCGTCATTGTTCGGCCACCAGTGCTTTTCCTCCGGCGCCGTCAAGAACACCTATGGCACCGGCTGCTTTATGCTGATGAGCACCGGCCCTGCTATTCCGCGCTCACAATCGGGACTGCTGGCCACCATCGGCTGGGGAAGAAACGGACAGATAACCTATGCGCTTGAGGGCAGCGTGTTCATTGCCGGCGCGGCCGTTCAGTGGCTTCGGGACGAGATGGGGTTAATTCGAGAGGCCTCGGAGACTCAGGAGCTGGCCCGCTCCGTGCCGGACACCCACGGCATTTATTTCGTCCCGGCTTTCGTTGGGCTGGGAGCGCCCCATTGGGATGCGTACGCACGTGGCGCCATCGTGGGCTTGACACGCGGGGCGAACCGCAAGCACCTGGTTCGCGCGGCGCTTGAATCCATCGCCTACCAGGCGCGCGACGTGCTCGATGCCATGACGCGGGATTCGGGCATCAAGCCGGAAGTTCTGCGCGTGGACGGCGGCGCGGCGCGCAATGATTTTCTCTGCCAGTTTCAGGCTGACATTCTTGGAGTTCCCATCGAGCGGCCCGCAACCACGGAGACGACCGCGCTCGGCGCCGCGTACCTGGCGGGATTGGCGACCGGATTCTGGCGAGACGAGTCGGAGTTAAAGGCTCAACTGAAGATCGAGCGCCGCTTTGAACCCGCCATGGAAGCGTCTCGCCGTGAGGAACTCTGCGCAGGCTGGCGACGCGCCCTCGAGCGCGCAAAAGGCTGGGCGCGGGCTGGGGGCTAGCAAAACGCCTCAGGCTGTCATCCTGAGGAGCCGCAGGCGACGAAGGATCTCTGTAGTTCGTTGGAATTACAACTACCGAGATTCCCCGATTTCTGGGGTCCGATGGACCCCATCGGGGTCCAGGTATCAGACTTCGCTTCGCTCAGAATGACGGCTCGCTAGCGCTTTTCAGCAAGCTGCTAGAGATTAGAATCATCGTCGACACGCGGTGGACGCGGGGCGTGAATAGGCTTTTCCTGCGCCTTCGCGCCTCAGCGGTGCGGAAAAGGGGAGAACATGCACTATCGCGAACTTGGCCGTACGGGTTGGAAGGTTTCGGAGATCAGTTTTGGAGCGTGGGCCATCGGCTCGGCGTGGGGTGAGGTTGACGACAAGGAATCCCTCGCCGCCTTGCATCGCGCTGTCGATCTGGGCGTCAACTTCATTGACACCGCAGACGTCTACGGGATGGGCCGGAGTGAGCGGCTGGTGGCGCGTCTGCGCAAAGAGCGGAAAGAGACCATCTACGTCACCACGAAGGCCGGACGCCGGCTCAACCCGCACACTGCCGAGGGCTACAACAAGGCGAACCTGACCCAGTTCATCGACGACAGCCTGAAGAATCTGGAAACTGATTGCATCGACCTGTTGCAATTGCACTGCCCGCCGCCGGTTCTTCTTTATCGCCCTGAGTTCTTCGCCCTCCTGGATGACTTCGTCCGGGCCGGCAAGATTCGCTATTACGGTGCTAGCGTGGAAACCGTCGAAGAAGCCCTGAAAGCCATCGAGTTTCCCGGTGTGCAAACCATCCAGATCATCTTCAACATGTTTCGGCATCGCCCTGCGGAACTTTTCTTCCCGGAGGCGAAGCGGCGGCGCGTGGGCATCCTGGCGCGCGTGCCGCTGGCCAGCGGGCTTTTGTCTGGAGGCATGACCCGCCACACTACGTTCTCCAAGGATGATCACCGCAACTTCAACCGGCACGGAGAAGCGTTCGACCGAGGGGAGACTTTCTCCGGAGTGGATTATGAAGTCGGCTTGGAGGCTGTGGAGGTTCTCAAGGGTCTCGTTCCGCCCGGCGCCACCATGGCGCAATTGGCCCTGCGATGGATCCTGATGTTCGACGCCGTCACCTGTGCCATCCCCGGCGCCAAGCGCGCCTCCCAAGTCGAGGACAACTGCCGCGCCAGCGATCTGCCTCCGCTCTCCGACGCCCAGATGGCCAAGGTGCGCGAGGTTTACGATAGTAAAATCCGGGAACTGGTGCACCAACGCTGGTGAGTATTTGAGGTGTTTGGTGGTATCTTAATCTGAAATTGGCAGCGGGAAGTGTGCCATGGGATTTGCTGCTAGGCCAACCACTGTTGGGAGAAGCTGATGACTTGCTGCGTGGCTGCGCTGTGCGACCAGAGTAAATCGATCATCCTTGTAGCAGATAAGATGGTTGGCATGGGCATGATAGAGGGGGAGCCCGACATTAGAAAGGTGCTTTTCCTGCAAAAAAGACTGGCGCGTGATGATAGCTGGGGACGTAGCTCCCGCTTTCCCGATAGTTGAGGACGCCAAGTTGAAGTTTGGATCAGCTGCGAACGTTGCCGTTGGTAGGGTCATGAAGAATATTTATGACCGATACTGCGAGGCAAGAAGTGCGCTTGCTGAAGCCGTTCATTTGACCCCCATAGGCTGGACGCTGAAGAGGTTTAACTCTGCGACTTCTAACGTACTGCCAGTGTCCTCTCGTGAGGAAATAGCAGCGAAGATTGGAAACGAGCGCCTCGATTTGCAGCTCATTGTTGCGGGCTTCGATAGTCGTGGGAAAGGTCACATCTTTAGTTTGGATGATTACGAAGACAGGGGACAACCGAAGCGAAGGGATATTCCTGGTTATCACGCCATCGGAAGTGGTGGGGACGGAGCGATGTACATGATGGCGTATAGAGAAGTTGGTCCGTCAATGCCACTTCGGCTTGTCCTCTACTACGCGATTGAAGGGAAGTACTTCGGGGAAAGGGCGGCGGGCGTTGGAACGCGCACGGACGCCTACATTATGCAGTACGGCAAAAAGGTCTTCAGGATAAAAGAGAAAGTACTAGAAGATCACCTATTTAAGTTGTGTCAGAAAGTGGACCCTAGGAAGCTGAATGAGTCGCACCTAAAAACCCTGAATGACCTGCCAGGCTCATCAATGAGGGAAGTTCCCGAAATAGAGAGAATTAAGCAAGGTGAGGACTGGATAATTCAAGAGAAATCTCATAAGAAGGGCGCAAGGACTGATCGAGGTGAAAGTGCCGACCCCTCGGACCCGACGACATTCTAAACGCGCACTCGCTATTTCCGCCTGAGGCCCGCGGGGGTCCATTGCCGGCGGACGCTGCTTCCCCTCGCTAGCTCAAGTGACGATCTATCTCGACGATGATGTAGCACGGCGGGTGAGAGCGGCGGCCCGGACATCCAGAGTCTTGGTCAGCCGATGGGTCGCCGAGCTGGTTGAAAGCCGAACGCGCACCGATTGGCCGCGCCAGGTGGCAACTGGCGGGCGCATGGCCGGATTCTCCTGATCTTCAGGAAATCCATCCGCGTGCCCTGAAAGGGCACAAGACAGTAGCCGGGGGCACCGCCCCCGGAACCGTGACCCAGAGACCCACCCGACCCTGAAGGGGTCGCACAACCGCCACCGAGGCACGATGCACGGCTGCGACCGAGTTCTTATTCGACCCTTTCAGGGTCGCGCTTGGTGCGTATGCCGGCTTCCGGGGGCGTTGCCCCCGGCTACCTCATCAATCCCCTTCAGGGATTGTTAGCGTGTCGGTTACCGCCGGCGCCCAGAGAAAGATGTGGGAATCCTCAGCTTCGCCTGAGGCGATCCGGTCCAAGGCTTCCCTCGCAATGAGAGCTTGGAAAGACCGCAGCCGTATTTTGACAACCCGCGGGTTGTGTGCAAACATGCCCTTGTGAAAACATCCTCGCGGAGCCCATCATGCTCAGACTACGTACACGAATAATCATCGCACTTGCCTTGTTTTTCCTGATTTTCCTTCCTCTCCTCACCAACGGTATCGACCTGTTGGTGGACTGGCTATGGTTCAAGCAGGAAGGCTTTCGGGTAGTTTACTGGACGGTCTTGAAAACCCAGATCCAATTGAGCGGATTGGTCGGAGTGGGTTTCATGCTGGTGACGGCCGTGAACCTGTTGATCGCCCATACGCTTGCCCACCGGCACGGCTTTCGGGTGAGTGGCGATTTCATCGAGTTTCCGGCGCTTGATCGGTTTGGCACGGCTTTCCGCTGGGTCATCTGGGCGGGCGTTTTATTTATTGGGTACATCATTGGGCAATGGGGCACGTCCCACTGGCTCGAGTACCAGATGGCCACTCACGGGCAAGCGATCGGCCAGCAGGACCCGCTCTTCGGCCTCGATCTGGGCTTTTATCTTTTCCGCCTGCCTTTCAACTGGTTTCTATATTATCTGGCGCTGATTGCGGTCATCGTGTGTTTGCTGAGCGCAGTGTTCCTTTACCTCGTGGAAGGCGGCGTGTGGGTCACGCCGCGGGGACCCAAAGTGATGCGGCCGGCGCAGGCGCACCTGATGGTGCTCGCGGGTTTGCTTTTCGTTGTCTTCGCATATCGAGCCCGCCTCGCCATGTACGGCTTGTTTTATTCTCCGCGCGGCATCATCTTCGGCCCCGGCTATACCGACGTACAAGCGACATTGCCGGTCCTGAAGGCGGAACTTTTCCTATGCCTGTTGACAGCCGTGGCCTTTGTGGCCGGCGCGAAGCTGGGGCGCTTGCGGCCGGCGCTCTATTCCGTCGGCCTGCTCCTGGTGGTCACGGTGCTGGGTGGGTCGGTCTACCCCGAGATCGTGCAGCGCTTCATCGTGGCCCCCAATGAAATCGACAGGGAACGCGCCTACATCGCTAATGCCATCAAGTTCACTCGCCAGGCGTATGCGCTGGACCGTTTTGAGGAGCGCGAATTCTCCGCCGTCGAGGATTTGAGCTTGAACGACATCCGGGAGAACGACGCGACGTTCCGAAACGTCCGCATGTGGGACCACAAGCCGCTCCTGACCACCTTCGCCCAGCTCCAGGAGATCCGCACTTATTACAACTTTCCGCATGTGGATAACGATCGCTACTGGCTGAACGGGACTTACCGCCAGGTCTCGCTCTCGCCGCGCGAGCTCGCCGTGGCCAGCCTGCCCAGCCGCAGTTGGATCAACGAGCACTTGGCGTACACCCATGGCTACGGCCTTTGCCTCGGCCCGGTGAACGAATTCACCAGCGAAGGACTGCCGGTTCTATTCATCAAGAACATCCCCCCCGTCTCCACCACCTCCCTCAAAATCACCCGGCCGGAGATTTACTACGGCGAGCTACAGAACGACTACTGCTTCGTGAAAACCCGGGCGCAGGAGTTCGACTACCCCCAGGGAGATCATGACGTCTACTCAAATTACGAGGGCACGGGTGGAATCCGCGTCGACGGTTTCTGGCGCAGGCTTCTTTTCGCGCTGGCTTTCGGCGAAAAGAACATCCTCTTCTCAGGTGGTATCCAGCCCGAAAGCCGCTTGATGATTTACCGCCGCATATTGGATCGCGCCCAGCGCCTCGCGCCTTTTCTTAGCTTCGACCACGACCCCTACATGGTTATCGCGAACGACGGGTCGCTATACTGGTTGTTGGACGGCTATACCACCTCTGAGATGTACCCTTATTCAGAGCCCACGGAAGAGGTGGGGAATTATATCCGGAATGCCGTCAAGGCCACGATCAATGCATACAGCGGGCAGGTTCGTTTTTACATCAGCGATCCTTCCGACCCTCTCATCCAGACCTACGCGCGAATATTCCCCGGAGTCTTCGCTCCGCTTTCGGCCATGCCCAGCGACCTGCGCGCCCACATCCGCTATCCTGAGGAGTTCTTTTCGATCCAGGCCGCCAAGTACGCCTTGTTCCACATGACCGACCCGCGCGTGTTCTATAACAAGGAAGACTTGTGGCGCGTGGCGCAAAGTGCCGCGCGCGGCACGGCTACGCCGATGACACCTTACTACACCATCATGAAGCTGGCGGAGGTAGGCGAGCACGAAGAGTTTATCCTGATGGTGCCCTTCACTCCCGCCCGCAAAGACAACATGATTTCCTGGATGGCCGCCCGGTGCGATGGCGACGACTACGGCAAGGTTCTGGTCTTCACTTTTCCCAAGCAGAAGCTCGTTTACGGCCCGCAGCAGATCGAATCTCGGATCGATCAGGATCCTGGAATCTCTCAGGCCCTTACCCTTTGGGGCCAGGGCGGGTCCACTGTAATCCGCGGTACATTGCTCGTCGTCCCGGTTATGAATTCGGTCCTGTACGTCGAACCGCTCTACCTCGCCGCGGAAGCCGGAGGCGGCCTGCCGCAATTGAAGCGCGTTATCGTCTCTTACTCGGACCACGTGGTGATGGAGGATACGCTGGACGCGGCGCTGAGTAAGATCTTCAGTGGCGCGGTAACCACTAGCGAGGCTGCGCCTGCACCGGCTGCGGGCGGCCCCGCACCTGCCAAGGCCGTGGGCGCTCCGGCGGGCGATATTCAAGCGCTCATCCGCGAGGCCAACCAGCACTACCAACGCGCCCTCGAACTCGAACGGCAAGGTGATTGGGCAGGCTATGGCACGGAGGTGAAGAAACTAGGCGAAGTTTTGAACCGGCTTGCCCAAGCGGCGCCCACGCCGGGTACCAAGTAGGGCAGATCTGCTTTCCAAGGTGTGCGGCTTTCCTCGCAGCGTGTTTCACAGTTAAGATAACAGTGGACGACTGGACGTAGCGAGCCTCAAGGTCACGGAGGTGTTCTGAATGGTCCAACTGCAAATCCCGCAGGACAAGCTTGCCGAGTACTGTCGGCGACATCGCATTCGCAAGCTGGCGCTGTTCGGATCTGTATTAAGGGAGGATTTCAGCCCGACCAGCGATGTGGATGTTCTTGTGGAGTTCGAACCGGGAGCGAAGGTCGGGTTATTGGCACTGGCAAGAATGGAGAGGGAACTGTCGGCGATTGTGAGCCGCAAGGTGGATTTGAATACCGAAGGATTCCTGAGCCGGTACTTCCGCAAAGAGGTGCTCAAGGAAGCTGAGGTCCAGTATGTCGCGCCATAGCCCCGAAGTGCGACTGCGTCATATGCTGGACCATGCTCGGGAGGCTGTGGAATTGATTAGCGGAAAGAGCCGAGCCGACCTCGCGAACACTCGCCTGTTACAGCTCGGCCTGATTCGCCTCGTGGAAATTGTCGGCGAGGCTGCTGCAAGCATACCAAGAGATGAGCGAACGAAATATCCCGTGATTCCCTGGCAAGACGTAGTGGCGATGAGGAACAAACTCATCCACGAATACGATAGGGTAGACCTGGACATACTCTGGGACACCGTGACCGCGGAACTACCCGAACTAATTGAGAAGCTGCAGACAATCCTCCCGCCCGAGGCGCCCGAATAACGAGCGCAGTGTGACCTGCCGCCGGACTGCGCCCACCATCCGAACTTCACAAAGTGTGAACCCCAATCAAGCCGTTCAACGTACTATCTGGTGGAGGTCAAGGCATGAGCATCTTGCTGGCGGTTCTGGTTTGTGTTGCTGGTGCTTTCCAGGAGCATCCGCAACTGAAAGTGGCCGTGAATCTCGTCAATGTGTCTTTCACGGTGCATGATTCACAGGGCAGGTTTGTGCCGGACCTGACGGCGAATGATTTTGAGGTTCTTGAGGACGGCCAGCCGCAGAAGATCCAGTTTTTCGAGCACGCCGCGGACCTTCCCTTGAATGTGGGCCTGGTGGTGGATTTCAGCGGCAGCCAGGACCGCTTCGTCAAAGCTCACCATCAAGACCTGCAAGAGTTTCTCGATGATGTGTTAGGGCCGCGCGATCGGGCTTTCCTGCTCTGTTTCGGTAACCACCTGAGGCTGGTGCAGGATTTCACCTCCTCCGCCGGCGATTTGATGGAAGGGCTGAAGGATTTCGAGCACAATAAACGGCATTACCCCGAACTCGGGCCCCCGGATGAAGAGCGAGAGCTGGGGACCGGGTTTTATGATGCAATCTACTACCCAATCACCGAAAAGATGGCAGGCGCGGCGGGCGGCCAGAAAGCTCTCCTGGTTTTCAGTGACGGCGAAGACAATTCCAGCGCCCATCACATGATGGATGCGATCGAGGCGGCCCAGAAGGAAAACGTGCGGGTGTACGGGCTTCGTTACACGGAGAGTAAGCACGGCCGCCTTACCGCACGCAACAAGTACGGCATCCGCGTAATGGAGCGGGTCGCGCGAGAAACCGGCGCGGCAGATTACGATGCGCGCGAGGGCGATCTGGCGGCATGGCTTCGGGAAATCAGAGAGGAATTGAGGTCGTCGTATGATTTGGCTTATCCCAGCACGAATCCTACTCGGGACGGCTCATTCCGCAAGATTACCGTTCGCGCCAAGCGAGCGGGAATGGTGGTCCGCGCGAAGCCGGGGTATTTTGCCGAACCTTCGTCTTGAGGCCTCGAATGAGTGGCGCCGGGTGCTGGTCTGGGTCGGGATAGGTCGCCGCTTCAGGCCTCATTCTGGCATCAGCAGCTCGGACCCACGGCTCCAAGTAAAAGACGGGGATCCCGCTGGGTTTTGCGGGAGAGGATTTCCTGATTCCCGTTTCGCCTGTGAAGCTGGATAATATAGCCTGTGGGGGATATGGAGCTAAGATTTTCCGTGCCATTCGATCCGGAGAGCGAGCCGGACTCGTTCTTTGATTCCTTCCCCTCCCACCCGGCGGTCTTCGCGCTCTTTCCTGCCGAATCCGAAGTCGCCTCACCGCCGTATCTCGGCCGTACCCGGGACCTTCGCCGGCGCCTGGGCCGGCTATTGTCCCCAAAGCGGGAGCACTCCCGGATGTTCAGCCTGCGGGGCTTTGCTCGCCGGGTTGAATGGCAGGTAGTTGGGTCCACTTTCGAAGGTCAATGGCTGAATTACCTTCTTAACAAGCAATATTACCCCCGACAGTACCGAGCGCGGCTGCGCCTCAAGCCTCCGCCTCTCCTCAAGCTTAATTTACGCAACCGCTTCCCGCGCTGCTACGCCACGCGCCGACTGCTGAAAGACGGATCTTATTACTACGGCCCTTTTCCGTCGCTAGTTGCCGCGGAGCATTTTGCGGCCGAGTTTCTGGACTTCTTCAAGATCCGCCGCTGCGTCGAGGAACTGGATCCCAATCCTTCCCACCCGGGTTGCATATACTCCGAAATGAAGATGTGTCTTGCGCCTTGCTACGCCGGCTGCACGGACGACGAGTACCAAAGTGAAGTGGATAGGGTCATGGAATTCCTGGACGGGCAGGGCAAGACGGTGCTTCGAACGCTGGGGGAGGAGCGCGCTCGGGCGTCGGAAGCGCTCGAATTCGAGCAGGCGGCCAAGACCCACGCCAAGCTCGAGAAAATCACCGCACTCATTCGCCAGAAATCCGAGCTGGCTCGGAACCTGCATGACCTTAACGCGTTGGTGATGCAGAAAGGCGCGGAGGAGAAGAGCGTGTGCTTTTTCCGTGTGTGGCGAGGGGAATTGCGCGGCCCCGTGGCGCTTTCGCTGGACGAGAACGTGCCCTCGCCTCTTCCCCTTGACCGACAACTCCACGGCCTGCTTGACTCCCTTGCAGGCGACACGCGGCGGGCGCAGAGCGAAGCTCTGCGGCCCCCGGGCCTTGCGACTCCCGTGATCGCAGAGCTTCGCTCTGCGCCAGCCACGCCAGCCGCCGTTCCGCCCTGGGAGCACTTGAGCTTGTTGGCGCGTTGGTATTACAGCAGCTTCCGGGAGGGTGAATTGGTGATGCTAAACGCAGAACAGACAATTCCCCACACCCGCCTTATCCGCATCTGCCGAAAAATCCTCGCCGTGTAGTTAACCCTTTCTTGATCTGAAATAAGCTGTCATTCCGAGCGAAGCGAGGAATCTCGCCCTGATTTTTGTTCCGTGATCTGTCCAACGCAGAGCCAGATTCCTCGCTTCGCTCGGAATGACACCTCATGGCTCGAGCACTCCCTGGGTGGCATGAACCCCTGCTGAGAATTCGCCCGTTCAGCGCTTCTCGTGTTACGCTGTCACACGACCTTCTAATTGTGAATAACCCGTAATGCTGGAAAAAGAGACTAAACAAGAGAAAGCGGTGGGCAGCTTTACCGGGCATGGAGCCCGCATCGCGATGAGCGTGGTGGAATTGCGCCTGCTTGTGCGCATGCTCACCAGGGATGCGGTTGGCGTCGCACGCTGCCTTGAAGGCAGGCCGGAGCTTATCGGCAAGTTGGCCGAAACCTGTAATCGGTCTGGTCTATCGGTAGCGTTTTTGCGCGCGCTTGAGGAGTCACCGCTTCGCTCGACGTTGACGCCGCAAAGAATTGAGAGACTCAATGAGGCGTTCGACCGGCAGAAGGAGCGGCAGCGGACTTGTGGTCAGGCATTGCTTTCTTTGGCAGAACTCTTTGCATCCAAAAAACAGCCTTTCATTCTGCTCAAGGGCCCATACCTGGCCAGCCGTTTCTACGGGAGCATACTGGGGCGAGAATACGTGGACGTCGATCTGCTGGTTCCTCGCGCGGATCGATCCAAAGCTTGCATGCTGCTCAGACGCGCTGGTTTTCATCGTCACTCGCGCACCCTGCTGGGGGAAGGTCTGACAAGCTTTTTCGTGCACGCCTTCGATTTCCGCTCAGAGGCAGTTAATGTGGATCTGCACTGGGCCCTTTCTCGCCATCCATCCCTGCGTCTTGACGAGAGCCGCCTATGGACGATGCGCGGATCCTTTGAAGTCGAAGGCCGGGCTTACGATGTGTTGAGCGATGAACACGAGGTGATCTTCGCCGCCCTGTCGTTGTTGCGCGATATCGAGCGCGGACGGCCCAAACCGAAGAACCTCATCGACTTGGTCCAGATTGTGAAGGCTACTGATCCAAGGCTCGACTGGGATGCTGTGCTTTCTGCCGATGACGGCACCGCCGGGCCTCTAGTGAATGTGCTTGGGCAATGTCTGGAGATCGCCGCCGCCCGCGACCTGGCCCCGAATCTGGCCGCCGCACTGGCCCGTCGTAGGAAGCGCCGCATCCCTGCTGCGCCCGCTACCCCCAATTCTCCGTTGTTGTTCCCGCCCGTTCGTTTCGGCCTGGGGAACAAGCTCTGGGCTGCGCGCGTATACGAAACCAATCTGCCTGCCTGGCTGTTTTGGTGGGCGGTATCCCTTCCTTTCCGGCTGGCAGTCCACAGAAAACCGCCTCGACCGTCCCATCACACGGCTCGCGGGTGAAGCTGCGCATGAAGGTCAAGCATCATGGCCACGTAGGGTTTGCACCATGCCAGATCAGAGGGCACGGGCCGGTGATAGAGTTTCAAATAGCGCCGGTGTTTTCGCAACAATAGCGCGCGCGAAGGACGTAAATACAAGTGAGTCGTGGAAGCGAGGGTGCGGTTCATGAGACTCAGTGACTGCCCTATTTGGAACACTTCCGACGGATGGGCCAGAAACCATTGAGAGGCCCGGGTGTGGCTATTGAGCAGGTCCGCGGTCCTGGGACCGTACACTACGGCATAGTTATTGGTTGTGCACAACCAGCGGCCCCTCGTGGAGGGAAA